>ERZ1026780.82-NODE-82-length-78396-cov-6.833063_pt1 | contig 78396 bp, 49 predicted proteins | sample MGYA00380126_ERZ1026780 | MGnify/ENA primary metagenome ERZ1026780 (study PRJEB33269, sample SAMEA4719762) | human gut metagenome | biome: human-associated habitat; feature: organic feature; material: feces | place: Cameroon | collected 2013-10 ... | reverse complement strand
CCGCCGACTCGACAAGCACGGTCCTCGGCGGGAACCTGACGCTCGGCGGCGTCGAGCATCCCGACCCGTTCCGCAAGAACGCGCAGACGATCATCGGCGGCATCGGGCTTGAGTGGACGATGAAGACGGTCGCGCTCGGGCGGGGGGCCGCCGCCGAGGCGCGCGCCGGCCGCCCGCTTGAGCCGGACCGGCTCACGCTCAAGGAGAACTTCGACCCCTGGACGTTCGTGTGCGTCGGCGAGGAGCTGCTGCGCGACGCGGGCGTCGACCTGCGCTACTACGAAACGCCGGTGATGGCGGAGAGGCTGGCGGGCCCGGACTACAACTGGCGCGTGCTGACGGGCGTGCAGGGCGGCCTGCGGGAGATCCGCTGCCGCCAGCTCGTCGACGCGACGGGGAACGGCGGCCTCGCCGGGATGTGCGGCGCGGCCTTCCTCCCCGTCGACGGCGAGGCGCAGGGCGGGTCGCTCCACTACCGCCTGACGGGCGTCCCCGACCCCAAGGACCTGCCGGAGGGCCTGCTCGCGCGGCGTCTCGCCGAGGCGCATGCCTCCGGCGCGCTGCGCGACGGCGACAACCACGGCGGGGACGTCGGCGACGCGCTGATCCTGCGCTGGCAGGCCGCCAACTACGTCTACGGCGCGGACAACACGACGTCCGAATCCCGCACGGAGACGAACGTGCGCGGGCGGGCGTCGGCGCTGCGCGTCCTGCGCTTCGTCCGCACGCTCCCCGGCGGCGCCTCGGCCCGCATCGCCTGGATGAGCCCGGAGACGGGCGTGCGGGAGACGCGGCGCGTGAAGGGCCGCGTCGTCGTCACAGGCGACGACTACCTCTCCGGCAGGTGCTGGGAGGACGCCGTCTGCTACGCGACCTACCAGATCGACATGCACGCGCACAGGTGGAAGGACTTCGTGCGCGTGCCGCTCGGGCGCGACGTCTACCCGACCGTCCCCTACCGCGCCCTGCTGCCCGCCGGCGTCGACCATCTGCTCGTCGCGGGGCGCTGCCTGAGCGCCGACCGCCGGGCGTTCGCCGCCCTGCGGCTCTGCGCGCCCGCGATGGCGACGGGGCAGGCGGCCGGCGCGGCCGCCGCGCTGGCCGCGCGCGCGCGGATCGCGCCGTTGGCGCTCGACGTGGAGGCGCTCAAGAGAGTCCTGGCCGAACACGGGCAGATCGTCCCGAAGCCGGGCCTGTTCGAAGACGCGAAGCGCGCGGCGTGCGGCGCGCGGAAGGAGAAGTGACGGTGAAAAGCGGATCGGTTCGTTTCTGGATTGTCGCGCTGGCGGGCCTCGCGGCCGCCGGCCTCCTGCCGGCGGGGGGCGTCGAGGACGCGATGCGCACGCCGCCGCTCCGCGACGTGCGCATCAAGGGCGTCCCCGGCGAGAAGCTGCGGGACCTGATCCGCGAGCGCATCGCGGGGCCCTTCGCGCAGAAGAACATCTTCGGCGAGGCGCGCCGCGCGTTCAGGGAGCGCGACGACGACATCCTCGGCTGGGGCGGCAAGTGGCGCGGCGAGTTCTGGGGGAAGCTCATGCTGGGCGCCGCCCGCGTCGCGGACTATCTCCAGGACCCCGCGCTGCTGGCCTTCGTCCGGGACGAGTGCCACCGCGCGATGGCGTACCAGGACGCGGACGGCTATCTCGGCAGCTATGCGGACAAGGGGCTCGTCTCGATCACCAACATGGCCGCGACGAAGAAGGTCTACGGCTGGGACCCCGTGTGGAACATCTGGAACCGCAAGTACGCGATGTGGGGCATGCTCATGGCCTACAAGGCGACGGGCGACAGGGCGATCCTCGATTCGGTCGTCCGGCAGATGGACCAGCTCATCGCGATGCTCAAGGGGCGCAACCTGCGCCTGCGCGACACGGGCACGCCGCAGATGAACGGCCTGCCCTCGATGTCGATCCTCAAGCCGCTCGTCATGCTCTACGCCGAGACGGGCAAGGCCGACTACCTCGCCTTCGCGGCCGACACGCTGAAGGACTGGGACCGCGACGACAACGCCTGCCCGAACCTCTTCCGGAACGCCTTCCGGCCGGGGCCGGTCTACGACTGGTACCCCGAACTCAAGCTCTCCCAGTGGCCCAAGGCATACGAGTTCATGAGCTGCCTCGCCGGCCTCGTCGAGTACCACCGCGCCACCGGCGACGCGCGCTGCCTCGCGACGGCGCGCGCGATCGCGGAGACGCTCTACCGGACGGACTCCAACGTCTTCGGCGGCGTCGGCGCGGCGGACAAGCTGTGGGGCGCGCCGCGCCTCTGCGCCGCCTACAACGAGGTGTGCGACATCATCCACTGGATCCGCCTGAACATCGACCTGTACCTCGTCACGGGCGAGGAGAAATACGTCGACCGCGTGGAGCGCGCCTACTTCAACGGCTACCTGGCCGGCATCTGGCGCGGCGGCGCGGACGGCCCGTTCTTCCTGCGCGGGCAGGGCCGGAACGACGGCGGCCGCGGCTCGTGCGGCTATGCGTACAACCACTGCTGCGTGAACAACCTGCCGCGCACGTTCATGGACATCGCGAGCGTGACGGTGACGCGCGACCGCGCGGGCGGCTTCCACGTCAACGTCTACCAGGACGCGTCGGCCACGCTCGACGGCGTGGCGTTCGAGATCTCCGGGAACTACCCCGTCGGCAGCCGCGTCACCGTGCGGACGTCGAAGCCGGTGAAGCCGATCTTCCGCCGGCCGTCGTGGTGCCCGAAGATGGACGTGGCCGTCGCCGCCGACGGCTGCACCTGGACGCTCGACTTCGACATGAACACGCGCGTCGTCGACCGCCTTGAGACGGTGGCCGCGCTCTCCACGCGCGATCCGAAGCACTGGATCTACGACCGCTACCTGCACGGGAAGGACAACCCGGACCTCGTCCCGATGTTCCGCACGACGCCGGCGGCCTACGTGATGCACGGGCCGCTCCTCCTCGCGAAGTCGCGCCTCGTCGGCGCCACGCGCGCCGAGATGTTCACCGAGGCGAGCATCAACGGCAAGGGGTATGCCGCGCGCGTGACGCCGCTCAAGGGCGACGGCATGACCTGGGGCTGCTGGCGGCTGGAGCTTGCCAAGCCGGGCTGCGAGACGATCCGCGTGAACGTCTGCGACTACCAGAGCGGCACGGACATGCCCGCGTCGATGGACGCCGAGCTCTTCTCGATCTGGTTCTGAGGGCGGAGGTGGCTGGCGCGGCGAAGGCGCGACAGCCCTTCCGGCGTGGAGGAAGATGAAGACGGTCCTTTTCTTCGTGAGCGCGACGCGGCACTCCTGCCGCAAGCGCCTGAACGGGGCGTTCCGCTTCTTCAAGGGCACGAACTACCGCATCCAGATCGTTGAGCGGATGTACGAGTCGGTCCCCGTGAAGCGGATCCTTGACTTCTGGAAGCCGGCAGGCTGCATCGCCGAGTGCGGGAGCGGGGCCGACGAGCTTCGCCCGTCGGCCTTTGGAAGGATCCCGGTCGTCTACATCGACCTCGACCCCGAGGCCGCGAAGTCCGTGCGGTATTTTGTCCATTCCGACTCCCGCGCGGTGGGGGAGCTTGCGGCAAGGGAGCTGTTGAAGCTCGGGCTGGACAATTTCGGCTTCGTGGGGTTCACGAGGCCGTTCTTCTGGCAGGTCGAGCGCGCGAGCGCCTTTGCCGAGGCGGTCAAGATCAACGGCAAGTCCCATTGGGCGTTCCACGACCGTTCGGCAGGGGATCGCGTCAAGCGCGCGACGCAGCTCCGCCGCTGGCTCTCCGGGATTCCGAAGCCCTGCGCGATCTTCACGTCGATGGACCCTGTTTCGGAGGAAGTCGTCGGCATCTGCCGGAATCTCAAGCTGTCCGTGCCCGGAGAGGTGATGGTCCTCGGCGTCGACAACGACGAGGAGATCTGCGAACACTCCAGGCCGACGTTGTCCAGCATCGGCCAGGACTTTGAACGGGCGGGGTATCTCGCCGCCGAGCTGCTGGCGGCGCGGCTGAAGAACCCGAGGCTGGGGCGCCAGGAGCGCGTCTTCGGCACGAGCGGCGTCGTCCATCGGCAGTCCACCAGCCATTACAGCCGCCGGGACGCGCGGGTGATGGGCGTCCTTGACTTCATCCGGCAGCATGCGTGCGAGGGGATCTCCGTCTCGGACGCCGTTTCGTTCATGGGATGTTCGCGGCGGCTCGCCGAACTCCGCTACCGGGAGGTCACGGGCGGAACGATCAAGGGGGCCATCGACCTCGCGCGCCTTGAGCGCGCCAAGGCGCTGCTGCGCGCGGGCGGCGAATCGATTGCCGAGATCGCGGCCCGGTGCGGCTACGGCGAGGTCTCCACGCTGCGAAAGGCGTTCCGGAAGGCCGTCGGCGTTTCGATGCGCATCTGGCGGCAGACGCATTGATTGCGCGTTCTTCCTTAATATAGATTGCGCAAAGTTCCCGCAATTGGTTGACAGGCCGCAGGGTCGTCCCGTACAATGTGCGCGGAAGAACCGCCATAGGAGAAGCAGTGCATGAAACGCTCGACGACAATTGCCTTGCCCCTCGCCCTGTTGTCCGCGCTGGCGTCGGCGAAGGACGTGACCTTCCGGCCGGCCGGCAACCAGGAAGAGTGGAATGGCTGGACGGAATCCGCATCCGCGGCGAACTTCGTTGACGGGCACCTGCCCGCAGCCGGCGATGTCGTGACGCTCTCGGCCGAAGGGCACGCCGTGCTTCCCCGGCACCTCAAGTTCCTGTGCATGAACTGGCCCGCCAACGTGGGCGCGGGCCTGGGGGGCGCGGGCTTCGGGCTCGTCGGCGACGCGACGTGGGTCCACGAGGTGAGGAACTTGTTCGTTGACGAGAAGGCGTATTCGTTCCTCAGCTCGCCGCACTTCTTCGGCTGGTGGCGCTTTTGCCGCGCCGACACGGTGACCTTCGCGCCGGCGGGGACGGACACGACGGCCGTCGTCCAGCGCCTTGAGGCGTCAGGGCGCGTCATGCTGCATGTCGACGCCGGCAAGGAGCTGGTGGTCTCGAATCTCTTCGGCGCGGGGACGGTCCGCAAGGTCGGGGCGGGAGACCTCGAAGTCGTCCGGACCGGCGGCGCGTTCGTGAACCTGGAGGCGCAGGGGGGCGGCACGGTCGTCCTGCACGAACAGGAAAAGGGCGCCGGGATCGATCTCGACGCGGTGCTGGCCCGGGCGAGGGTCCGCTTCGACGCATCGGACCCCGGCAACTTCGAGTTCGACGCGGCGGGGCGCATCTCGAAGTGGAAGGCGTCGGCTCCCAACGCCCATTACAGCGCGACGGTGTTCACGACGAACAAATACGGGAGCGCGACCGGCCTCGACGGCGCGAACGCGCCGTTGCCGCGCTACGTGGCGGCGTACAGCCGGACGAAGCTCGGCGTCGTCGACTTCGGCCCCTACCGCGCGACGACCGACGCCGACCTGGAGACGAGCGGCGCGGCCGCGCTCCAGTTCGTGGAGGCCCGTGCCAATTTCGCGGAGGCGTTCATCGTCTTCGGCGACAACGACCCCCTTTGCCGCCAGTGCGTCTTCTCCGAGAGCCATAACGACAGCTTCCCCCGCGGTGACTACAACAGGGCGAAGACCTATGACGGGGGCAGGAACCTCATCCCCCGCACGGGGGCGATCCTCAACTCCGGCGCGGCAACCCGCGGCGCACGGGACGTGCGCGTCAACGGGCGCCTCGTGCCTTCGACGTTCCCCGTCGGCGGGAAGAACCTGAAGGTCGTCTCGATCGACTGCGCCAAGGACGGCAACGCCCAGAGCCCCGAATCGACGATCGGCGCGTTCGCCCGGCGTGGCAGGACGCACATTGGGGGCGTCGTCGTCGCGGAGTTCATCGGCTTCACAAGCCCTCTCGCCGATGCCGAGCGGCAATGCGTCAACACCTACCTGATGCGGAAATGGCTCGGCCGCGACGCATGCGCGGCCCCGGACCTCAACCACCTCGCCCTCTCGGACGAGACCGCCCTCTCCGTCCCCGAAGGGGAGAACGTGAAGGTCAACCAGCTGACGACGGGGGCCAGGCTGGCCAAGACAGGCGCCGGAAGGCTCGACGTGCTGGGCATCTGCGGGCGTGCCGCGACGGGGGCCGTCTCGGTCGACGTGCAGGAGGGCGCGGTCGCCTTCCGCAAGGGCCCGGCGCCCGCCGCGGATGCCGCCCCGGCGCCGAACCCGCTCTACCACTTCGACGTCGGCGACGCGGCCTCGCTGACGGTCGTGAACGAGGGCGGCACCAACTTCGTGACGGAGATAAGGGACCAGAACGACGGCACGCATGCCGCCGTGCCGATGACGGCGGACCGGCTTGAGCTCAGGGAGCGAAGCGCCGAACCTCCCGTCCCGACGTCTCCCGCGCGGCCGTTCCTTTCGGGAACCCTGAACGGGCGCCCAGTTCTTTCCCTTGGCGAGCGGCTGGATCCAAACGCCATCACAAATGGCGGCTATGGTTCGGCGGCGGCGCTCGTCCTGCCATCCGCTGACGCGACGCCGGGCAGCGGCAATGTCTTTGAGGGCTTTGCCGTCGTCAAGGGGAAGTACTGCATCTACCCTTTCGGCTCGACGATCGCGACGACCATCTACCCGGACCGTTACCATATCCTGCACCGCCGCTTTTCCCTGCAGATGCGCTCGGGCGAATGGACGGTCAACGGCCTCCCCGTCAACCCGTTTGAATATGCGTTCGACACCGCAGGGACGTACGGCGCGTTCGTCGTCCTGAGGTTCTCGGCGACGGACCGCACGCACGTGAACGCCATCGGCATCCAGGACGCCCATCCCCACGGCATCGGCGGCGTGGAGTTCGGCGAATGGATCGTCTACGACCGCCGGCTCTCCGAGCAGGAGCGCCGCGATACGGAAGCCTATCTCATGAAGAAGTGGCTCAATGCCGACCATCCGTACGCTCGGGAGCCGCAGATCGCGTCGGTCCGCTTCGCGGCGGGCGTGGACGCGCGCCTTGAAACCGACGTCGACCTCTCCGTCCCGGACGTGGCGGCCGCGTCTTCCGGCCTGACCAAGGCCGGCGCGGGGCGGCTGACGACCGTCCTGCCCCCGAACGCGACCGCGCTCACCGTCGCCGAGGGTGCCTGCGTGCTTGCGCCGCGCGCGTCGATGACGATGTCGCAGGCGCTCGTCCACCTCGATGCCGCAGACGGCTCGACGTTCGAGTACGACGCCTCGGACCCGGCGAAGGTCGTCCGCTGGAAGGACGTGCGCGGCGCGGGCCATCCCTGCGCCGAGAGGGACCTCGCCCGCTATGCGGACGCGCCGACGCGGCTCGACGGGGCGCAGAACGGCCTGCCGGTCGTCGACTTCGGCGCGACGACGACCTGGGGCGTCGCCGATGGGGACAAGACGGCGTACGACAACTACCCCAACGCCGGCAAGGCGCTCTGCTTCGACCGGGATCTGCTGGTGCGCGAGGCCTTCCTCGTCCTGAAGAGCAGCGCCTACTCGCCGATCCTCGGCGGCTGGGACGTCTGGCACTTCCATCCCGACGCGACCCACCTCATCAACGTCTCACAGGACATCGACCACTCGCTGTCCTGCCTGAAGCGCGCGTGCGCGTGGCGCGTCGACGACGACCCGATCGACATCTGGACCTACACGTGGGCCGACTACGCGGCGGCGGGGACGGGCTACCATGTCATTTCGTTCGCGATCACGAACGACTTCTCGACGGTCAGGCCGGGCGTGAACTGCGCGCGCGTCCAGACGCTGTGCGCGGACCGCGCCTACGTGGCCGGCGGCAAAAAATACGGCGAGGTCGTCCTTTTCGACCGCTCCCTCGGCGCGGATGAACGGGCTGCCGTGCGGCAGGCCCTCGTGCGCAAGTGGAACACGGCGGACATCGGCGCCGCCGCGCCGCCGACGCTCGCGTCGCTGACCCTCGGCGACCGCGCGGCCGTCGCGCTTGGGCCCGTCGCCGCCGTCGGGCATTTCGCCGCGTCGGGCGCGGGCGCGGTCGAAGGCGGCCTCCGCCTCGCGGAGAACGCGGTCGTCGACGCGGCCTACCGTGGCGCGGACGGCGCCACGGCGGTCGACGTCGCCGGCACGTTGACGCTGCCGGCGGCGGCTTCGGTCGTCCTCGCGGTCGATGCGTCGCTGAAGCCGCCGAAGGGGGCCTTCGTCGACCTCTTCACGGCGGACGCGGTTGCCGGCAGCGCCGCCCGTTGGGCGCCGGTCGCCTTCAGGGACGCCTTGGGGAATCCGTATCCGTCCGGCGCGGCGGCCCTTTCCGTGGTGACGCTGCCGAATGGCCGCCAGGCCCTTCGCGCGACGTTTCTGGCGCGGGGGCTGTACATCATCCTGAAGTAGGGCCGGACGGCCGCCCCGGAAACATCAAGCACAAAGGAATGAGAGAACGATGCGCCACACACTTGCCAAAGCCTTCGCGCTACTCGCGCTGTCCGCCGCCGCCGGGCCGGTCGAATACGTCAATGCCGGCATCGGCAGCATCAGCCACATGCTGGTGCCGACGTTTCGGACGGTCCAGCGCCCGAACGGGATGTTCCGGTTCAACGGCCCGGTGGGGCTGTTTACCGAGGACCGGCTCGCGGCCTGCCATTTCTTCGTGCCGGGCCATCGCGACCCCGGCGTGTTCCCGTTCTATCCGAAGAGCGGCAACGTGAAGGCCCCTTGGCTCGGGACGTGGGACCAGGAACACGCGACGCCCTATTCCTACAACGTCTTCTTCGACGGCGAAGGGGTGGAGATGTCCGTCGCGCCGGGCGAGAAGAGCGGCGTCTTCGCCTTCAGCTTCGAGTGCCCGGGGCCGCATGCGCTCGTGCTCTGGACCAAGGACCGCAAACACGGGCACGTGAAGGTCTCGGGGCGGACGCTGGAGGCGATGGACGTCTACGGCAACTACCGCGGCGACATCCATGCGGACGTGTTCCTGCGCGGCGAGTTCGACACCCTGCCGTCCGCCGTCGAGACGGTGGCGGGGAAGACGGTCGTTTCGTTCCCCGCGCGCCCCGCGACGGTGCGCCTGCGCATTGCGTTCTCCTATCTGTCGTCCGACCAGGCGGCGCGGAACCTTGAGGCGGAGCAGAAGGACCACGACCTGGACCGCGTCGCGGCGGAGGCGAAGGCCGTCTGGAACCGGACGCTCGGGCAGATCGAGGTCGAAGGCGGCAGCGCCGACGAGCGGGCGGTCTTCTACACCGCGCTCTGGCGGACCTACGAGCGCATGGTGAACGTGACGGAGGAAGGCCGCTACCGCGGGTTCGACGGGAAGATCCACGACGCGGGGGGCCGCGACTACTACGTCGACGACTGGTCGTGGGACACCTACCGCGCGGCGCATCCGCTGATGACGATCCTCCGGCCGCGGGCCGAAGGCGACAAGCTGCAGAGCTATGTGCGCATGGGCCTCGAAAACAAGGAGGGGTGGATGCCCGTCTTCCCCTGCATCGCCGGCGACCGTCATTCGATGGTGAACCGCCACCCGTCGGTGATGATCCTCGACGCCTGGCGGAAGGGGATCCGCAACTTCGACGCGGAGAAGGCGTTTGAGATCATCGACCATACCGAGGAGACGGAGTCGCTGGTTCCCTGGTACCGCGGCCCCCTGACCGAACTCGACCGGTTCTACAAGGCGAACGGCTACTATCCGGGGCTTCCGACCAACCAGCAGGAATGGGTGGAGGGCGTGGATCGGCGCTGGGAGCATCGCCAGTGCGTCTCGCTCACCCTGGGCGCGTCGCTCGACGCCTGGGCGATCGCCGAATACGGGCGCGAACTCGGCATCCCGGGCGCGCGGCTGGAAAAGTACGACGCCCGCGCCAGGGGATATGCGAAGCTCTGGAACCCCAAAACGCAGTTCTTCCACCCCAGGGACAAGGACGGACGGTTCATCGAACCTTTCGACTACATGCTCTGCGGCGGGGACGGCGCGCGCCACTACTACACGGAAAACAATGCGTGGACCTACGTCTGGGACGTCCAGCACGATCTGCCCGGCCTTCTCGCCCTGTTTGGCGGCCAGAGGGCGATGGAGGCGAAGCTCGACAAGATGCTGAACACGTCCGTTGGCTCGCGGTGGCGTTTCGCGGGCCAGATGCCCGACAGCTGCACGGGGCTCATGGGCGTCTTCACGATGGCCAACGAGCCGAGCTTCCACATCCCCTACCTCTACAACTTCTGCGGCCGCCCCGACAAGACGCAGAAGCTCGTCCGCAAGACGCTGGAAGCCTGGTTCCGCAACGACCGCATGGGCATGTGCGGCGACGAGGACGGCGGCGGCATGAGCGCGTACGCGGTCTTCTCGATGATGGGCTTCTACCCGGTCACGCCCGGGCTGCCCGAGTACCAATGGGGGTCGCCCGTCTTCAAGAAGGTCACGATCCATCATGAGAACGGGAACGACTTCGTCCTGGAGGCGCCGGCGGCGTCGCCTGACGCAAAATACATCCGAAGCATTTCCGTGAACGGGCGGCGCACGAAGGGCGCCCTCCAGCCGCTGCGCCACGAGGACATCGTGCGCGGCGCGACGGTGCGGGTCGAGATGGCGACGCGGGCGGAAACGGGTGCGGCGGAATGACGGGGAGGAATGGAGAATGGGCATGAACCTGCTGATGCTGGCCGTCGCGACGGTCGTCAGGACGGCGCATCCGACTTGGGAAGTCGTCGTCGCCGACGATGTGATGGGGCCTCCGGCGGCGAAAATGGACGCCGCGCCCGAGATCCAGAGGCGGATGGACGCGCTTGGAAAGGCCGAGGGCGGCACGCTGTTCCTGAAGGCGGGCGTCTACCGCATCGCCACGCCGCTGATCCTGCCGCCCAATGTCACCCTGAAGGGCGACTACCTCCCCGGCGACGTGAAGGCGTCCACGCGCTTCGACATCCTGTTCGGGAAAGGAGATGAAGGCGGGACGCCCGCCTTCCAGCTCAACGCGGCGTCGGGCCTCCAGGGACTCTGCTTCTTCTACCCCGAACAGACGCTTGCCGACCCGAAGCCGTATCCCTGGACGGTCATGAACGCCCTGAAGCCGGCGGCAGTCCCCGAGCACCAGACCATCCGGGACTGCACGTTCGTCAACGCCTGGCAGGCGATCTCGATCGGCCCGCATGGGAACGAGCTCCACACGTTCATGAACGTCCGCATCTGCGCCCTGAAGCGCGGCGTGTTCATCGACGCGACGAGCGACACGGGGCGCACGGAGGACGTGCGGATCGCCCCGCGGTTCTGGTCCGCGAGCGGGCTCCCCGGCGCGCCGGCCGAGGCGGACCTCCGCGCGTACCTGAAAGGCCGCGATACGGTCGGCTTCCACGTCGGGCGCAGCGACTGGGAGAACGTGTGGCGGCTTTCCGTCGAGGACTACAAGGTCGGCTGCCGGTTCACGAGGGGCGTCCGGAGGGGGCTTTCCAACGCGGTGATGGCGGAGTGCTCGTTCCTGCGCTGCGGGACGGGGCTTGAGGTCGACGAACTCAACGAGGTCGGCGTGGGGGTGTACGACGCGACGTTCCGCGACTGCGGCGCGTCTGTCCACGCCCTCACGAATTTCCATTCGGTCGTGCAGCTTCTCGCGTGCGATTTCGGGGGGAAGGCGCCCGTCAACGACGGCTCGCCCCTCTCGACGTTCCTTGTGCGGGACGGGGAGGGGGCGCCTGTGCGCCACCGGCCGATGGTCTGGCCCCGTCCCGATTCGGACCGGCTTTTCGTCGCGACGGACTATGGCGTGGCGGCGACGAATCGGGACAACGCGGGCGCGCTTCAAAGGGCCTTGGACGCCGCGCGGGCCGCCGGCGGGGGGACCGTGTACCTGCCCGGCGGCCAGTACGCCTTCCGGCGCGGCGTGACGGTGCCGACGGGCGTGGAGTTGCGCGGCAACTGCGCGACGCCGCACCATACCGTGTCGGGCGGCACGATGCTTCTCGTGTGCTGCGGCAAGGGCGACGAGGCGGGAACGCCGTTTGTCCGGCTTGAGCCGGGGGCCGGCCTCCGCGGGCTGTCGGTCTGGTATCCCGAGAACCCCAGGTACGATCCGCTCCCCTATCCGTGGACGGTCCGCTCGCTGGGGCCGGCGTGCTGGATTGCCGACGTGAACATCGCCAACGCCTGGCAGGCGGTCGACTTCGCGAGCTTCCCGTCGGACGGCCACCGCATCGCCTACCTTTCGGGGAACGCGCTGCGCCGCGGGCTCTTCGTGGGCAACTGCCGGACGGCTGGATGGGTGGAGAACACCCAGCTGAACCCCCATTATTCTTCGCGCCTGCCCAGAGACCTCCCGCGCGTCGACGGGGAGATTCCCGCCGGCTTCGGAAAGCCCCGCCCTGCCTACACGCCGGGCAGCCAGTGGATGCGCAGGCGGCTTGAGGCGCATGTGTTCCGCGACTGCGCCGACGAGCGGATCCTCAGCACCTTCGTCTACGCCGCGCGGGACGGCATCTCGTTCTTCGGGAAGAACCGGGCCTCGCTTGTCATCCACGGCACGGACACGGGGGGGCGCTGCATGGAGATCGCGCAGGAGAAGGGCTCGGAACTGAGGGCGGCGCTTTGCCAGCTGACGCCGTTCGAGACGCACGCGGGGCTTGAGAGCGCCGGCGTCCATTTCGCGAAGGAGGATGCCGGGCGGTCGATGTTCGGCGTCTGCCAGTTCTGGGTGGCGAAGCCCTCGGTGATCGGCGAGGGGAAGGGCGTGGCGGACTTCATGATGGCGAATTCGCTTTCCGAAGGGGCGGATCTCAGGAGCGGGCGTTTCCGCTTCGCCGATTTCCGGTTCGCGCACGCCCTGGGGGAGGAATGCTTCCGCATCGGGGACATGGCGAAGGTGGAGCTTGTCGACTCGGGCGCGTACGCCTATCCCAGGCTGCCCCGGCCGTCACAGCCGCCCGTCGATCTGGTGGTCGACTTCGAGAAGGTGCGCCCCAGCGAGCATGTCGCCGGGAAGTACGGCTCGATCCGCGACGTCTCGTCGTGGTGTACGCACGTCTTCGGGAAGACCTACCGCTTCCGCGCGGCCCTCAAGGGCGTGTCGCATTCAAACGCCTATGCCGAGTTCCTCAAGGGCCTCGCGATCCCGGTCTACGAGAACACGTTCGTTTCGTACCGCATCCGGCCCCTGACGGATGCCGTCGATTCCGCGCAGCGCATTGCCTTCGACTTCCATTTCACGGACGGCTCGCTCATGCGCACCTCCCCGTATCCGTCATGGCCCTCCAGGCCGCTGCGGAAAGGCGAGTGGGCCGAGGTCCGCGTCCGGCTGACGGGGAGCGTCGGCAAGACGATCGACTACATGATGCTGCGCGTCGATGTCCGCAACACCCCCGCAGCGGTCTACGAGGCCGCGTTCGATTCAATCAAGATCGTGACGCCGCGATGAGGGCGCCGCCGGGCGCGCGCGGCCCGGCGAGGGGCGGACGGCGGCGGGGCGGGTGATGCACGAACGGGCGCGCGTGGTCCGATTGTACATTTTCTTAGCCCGATTGTGCAAGTCTTCCGTGGAATCTTATGCGATAATCTCCACGTCATGAAGATTCGTTCGCATCTCGCGGCCCTCTGCTGCCTCGCGGCCGCCTTCGCGGCGGACGCCGGGGAGGCCGTGCGCCCCGCCGTGCGCTGGCGCGGCTTCAACCTCGACGGCAAGGCGATCAAGGGGAAGTTCTCCGGGACGTGGGACGTGCGCGACCTCGCCCTCATGCGCGAATGGGGCTTCAACTTCGCGCGCGTGATGATCGACTACCGCTACTTCTGCCGCCCCGGCACGTTCGAGCCGGACGCCGCGCTCTTCCCGCCCATCGACGAGCTGATCGGCTGGGGCCGAACATACGGCATCCACATCCAGATCTGCTTCTCGATCCCGCCGGGCGTCGACTATGCGGTCAGCCGCTCGAAGAAGGCGATCCTGGAAGACCCCGCGCTCGTCCGCGCGAACGTCGCCTGCTGGGCCTTCTTCGCGCACCGCTACCGCGACGTCCCGGCCGAGGCCCTCTCCTTCAACCTCTTCAACGAGCCGAGCGGCGACTGCGACGAGGCGGCCTACGTGGCGTTCATCGGCGCCTGCGAGAAGGCGATCCACGCGGCGTCGTCCGCGCGCTTCATCGTGGCGGACGGCGTCCAGACGGCGCGCCGCCCGGTGCGCGGCGCGCTGCCCGCCTCCGTCGGGCAGAGCTTGCACCTCTACGACCCGATGGAGATCTCGCATTACCGCGCGCCGTGGTGCCGACGCGAACGCGCCTGGCCGGCGCCGCAGTGGCCGCCCGTCCCCGTGACGAGCCCGCTCTACGGATCGCGCAAGAAGGACCTTGCCGAGCCGATGGCGATCGGGCAGGTGCCGGCCTGCCGGCTGGAGATCGTGCCGGGCCTCGTCAACCGCCTCGCGGAGCTCGTCGTGAAGGCCGACGGGCGCGAGCTCGGCCGCACGCGGTACGCCCCGCAGGCGCGCGCGCCGGGCTACACGAACCTGGTGGCGCGCTCGAATGGCGAGTGGGCGGGCGTCCCCGTGGCGGCGTTCGCGCTGGACGTGCCGGCGTGCGCGCGGCTGGAGATCGGAATGGACCGGGGCGACTGGATGGAGGTGGCCGCGCTCGTCTTCGCGGCGGACGGGCGCACGGCGCGCCTCGCGCCGTCGTATCGGTGGCGGACGCCGGGGGAGCCCGCGCGGACGGCCGTGCGCTTCGCGGGCTGGGACGCGCCGCAGGCGTTTGTGAAGGAGGACGGCACGGCCTTCACGGACGCGGACTACCTGCGCGGCGTGGTCTTCGCCCCCTGGGAGGACGTGCTTGCGTCGGGCCGGTTCGTCATGGTCGGCGAGACGGGCGTCTTCAACCGGACGCCGCACGCGGTGGCGCTTGCGTGGCTGGAGAGCCTCTTGAAGGAACTCAAGGCGCGCGGCATCGGCTGGGCGCTCTGGAACTTCCGGGGGGCGTTCGGCCCGCTCGACAGCAACCGCGCGGACGTGGAGTACGAGGACTTCAGGGGCCACCGGCTCGACCGCAAGATGCTGGAGCTGCTGCGGCGGTACTAACGCGCTGAAATGGAGGGACGGTGACATGAAGGATTGCAACAGGTGGACAGGGGCGTTTGCCGCGGGCCTCGTGGCGGCGGCGGGCGTCGCGGCGCTTCCCACGGAGGGAACGTATGCCGTCCTGACGGCGAAGGACTACAATGCGGACAGCCTCTACGCGGACACCTTGAGCGGCGACGCACAAACGGCCGTCACCCAGGACCCGGACTACGGAAAGGGGTTCTTCGGCAGCTCGCTCACGGCCTTCTCGAAGGTCAACCGCTGGACGCTCTACCGCGACGGCGCGCCCGATGCAGCGGCCACGGGCTTCTTCCCGCCGAATGCCGCCTGCGACTACTGGGTGCCCGGGGGGGATTTCCCCCTTGCGACGCCGAACGGCGGCAATGAGGACGCAAGCCGCTACGCCTTCCCCGGGAAGTCGCTGACGCTCGCGTCGGGGACCATTATCCACTGCTCGAAGGGGACGAGCGTCGTAGACCTGGGGCGCGACGTCCGCATTGTCGGCGCGGGCAACGCCTACAATTTCCCCGCGCGGAGCGTGGCCGATCCGCAGACGGTTGGCACGCTGGCGCTGTCGGACGGGGCGGGATGGACGGTCTTCGCCGGAGTGTCGCGGGGCAGCCGGAACGTCTATGGCCTCGGCTGGACGCTGACGGCTCCCGCGTCCGCGACCGTGACGCTGAAGAACGGCGTGGCGGCGCGTGCCGCGTGGAACTGGCGGGGCGACGGCTCGAAATGCCACGCGCGTCTTGTCCTCGCAGAGGGCAAGAATGCGGCTTCCGAATTCGCGCTCTACGCGCCGTATGCGGGCACGGTCGAAGTCGGCAGGGGGAACGCGGCGTGGGGGGCGTCCCAAACGGCGACGTTCGGCGGCCTCCAGCTCGACGCGGGCGGCACGCTGAAGCTCGCGGCGGGGACGGAGACGGTCGTCGGCACGCTCGCCGTGCGCGCGGGCGGCCTCCTCGACGCGACGGAGGCCGACTGCGGAACAGTGCGCGTGACGGACACGCTGACGGCGGACGGGGCGGTGCGCATTCTCCTGCCGTCCAGGGCCGGCTTCGACCGGGACACTTTGACGGTGCCGACGTCCTGCGCCCTGACGGCGGCGGACTTCGTGTGCCTCGACGCGGCAGACGGCGCGGCGCTTGATTTCGCGACGGCGACGTTCACCGACAACGGCGACGGCACGAAGACGCTCCGGGTCGTGGACAGCACGCCGATGGCGCCGGGCCTCGGCGCGACGATGGTCGTGCGCGGGACGGCGCGCGTGGCCCAGGTGGACGCGCGCGTGCAGATCGACGTGCTGGAGGGGGCGACGCTCGACTACGCGCCCGCGACGGACGACGGCGCGCGGATGCCCATTCGCGGCGCGCCCGGCGCGACCGTCAACATCCGCGACCGGCAGGACGAATGGTCGTCCCTCCCGCTCCTGTGGGTGGACGCGGTGGCGGCGGGGACGGTGACCGACCTCGACGTCGCCTACGAAAACTCCTACATCAACTATGAGGCCGCAGACCCGCTCCAGACCGGGCAGACGATCTGCGACGGGGACGGCAACCCCTTCGTCAAGGGATGGGCGGACTGCCGAAGCGCGCCGTGCGCCGTGCGGCTGTGGAACAACCGCTACGACCTGCCCTACAACGGTAACCACAACGTGATGACGGCGTGCCACCCGCGCCGCGTGCGCGGGGGGCTGAACGGACGCGACTACCTTTCGTTCGACCGCCCCAATCGCCGCTTCTGGGCGGCCTCGGCGGGCGCGGCCGCCGCGACGGAGCGGACGCCGCTCTCGGCCACGCTGCCCCGCCTCCACTTCACCCGGGTGGCGTCGGGCGCGACGGCGGGGGTGGACGACTTCGACATGAAGCCGCGCGCGGCGATTCTCGTCTACGGCTCGCAGCAGGGCGGCGGCGGCGCGCTTCTGGGCGGCAACGCGAACTTCCTGCGCGGCGGAGAGGCGGGAAAGCACACGAAGGACGATCCGATTCTCGCGTCGAACCCGTGCGGGGCGCGCGTCTGGGTCGACGGCGAGGCCGTCGACCCGACGACGACGGGCCTGAGCGGCGGCTGGCAGATCATCGCGTTCGACTTCGGCTCGCAGACGAACCGCTTCTCGGGGCTCGGCTACGGGAAGATGAACGCCGAGGACAACGGCGGGCAGGCGTATGCCGAGGTCATGCTCTTCGACCGGGCGCTCACCGACGCGCAGCGCCGGCAGATCGAGTGGCATCTCGCGACGAAGTGGGGCCTGGCGGACCAGTATCGCGGCCCGAAGAGGCCGACGGCGCGCGCGGCCCTCTACGGGAGCGGGACGGTCCGCGTCAAGACGGACGCCGTGCTTTCCGGCGCGTTTTCCGGGACGATCGAGCTGGAGGGGAAGACGCTCACGATCGGCGGCGCGCTCGCCCCGCCCGACGAAACGGCCGTCGACACGGCGGGCATGACGGGCTGGTACGACCCCGACGCGGAGGGCGCGCTCGTCGAAGCGGACACGGCCCAGACGCCCACGCCGAAGTCGCCCGCGACGCGCGCCCTGTGGCTCTACGACCGCCGCTGCGGCGCCGCGCCGCAGGCGGGCTTCCACGCCCTGACGGCGATGCAGCGGGAGCGCGCGCCGTGGAAAGACCGCTCGGCGCATGGGTTCGGCCCCGTCCGCGCCTGGCTCGACTACTCGAACGTCGCGTCGAACGCATGGGAGGGCGCAATCAACGACGGCAACACGCTCCGCTTCCGTGTCGCCGCCAACGGCGCGTGGGCCGGAAATGTCGTCACGAACACGTTTCGGACGCTCGTCATGGCGCAGGACTCCAAGTACGGCGGCGGCCAGCCGTTCGTGGACGGCAACAGCGTCCTGCCCGACCAGAAACAGGCGCTCTACAAGAAACGCGAGCGGCAGGGCGCGGTCTCGCCCATCTACCCGGCGGGCACAGCTGACGTGCTGACGAAGGGCGTGACGCACCTCGACGGCGAGGCGGTGGACGGCTCGGCGCAGGGGTTCCGCGGCCGGCCGGAGATCCTGGCCGTCCAGCCGACGGAGGCATACGGCCCCGTCTGCTTCGAACATCTCGGCAACAGCGAGCGCCTCTACGGCGCGGACACGCGCGCCGCCGTGCAGGGTGAGATCCTCATGTGGAACCGGCGTCTGTCGGAGGACGAGCTGAAGACGGCCGAAGCCTATCTCTCCTGGAAGTGGTTGGGGCTTCTCCCCGAGGGCTATGTGGCGCTGGACGCGGCGACGCTCGCGGGCACGGGCACGGTGCGGACGCCGTCGCTGCGCCGGCTGCCGAAGATCGCGGACGCGGCACGCCTCGCCGTCGAGGCGGCCGACGCGGCGCTCGTGTTCACGTGCGATGCGGGCGGCATCGCCGACGCCTGCGACCTCAAGGCGTCCACGCTCGCGCTGCCCGACGCCTGCGAGATCGCCCTTGCGCAGGCCGCGCGGCTGAAGGCGGGGACGTATCCGCTCATTACATGCGGCGCGGGGCTTGCGCGGACGGCCTTCGCGCTCACGCCGCGCAAGGTCGGCTCGTATGTGCTTTCGCTTGCCCAGACGGACGCGGCGCTCGCGCTGACGGTCCGCCGGGGCGGCACGGTGTTCATCTTCAGATGAGGAGGAGACGCGATGAAGCGACGTGAATTTGTCTTGGGCTCGACGGCGTTTGCCCTGTTTGCGGGCGGTCTGGCCCGCGCCCAGGCGACGAAGGGGAAGGCGGTCGCGAATCCGTTTGACCGCGCCGCCGAGGTCGTGGGCGAATCGGGACTTTTGGGCCGGGAGCTGCGCGCCCTCCTTCTGCGCATCGCCGAGGAGACGAAGGGCCGCCCCTACCTCGTCACGCGCACGAAGCAGCTCGTTGCCGTCTTCGCGCATGCGCGGCTGGCGGCACGGGCGGACGACGTGTTCATCGACTGGTTCCCCGACACGTGGCTGCTGACCGGGCTGCGCGGCCCGCGCGTCGCGGCCTTCGCGCGGGGGCGCCCCGAGTTCGCCGCGATGGGCGGCGGCACGGACGTCCTGAGGGGCGACACGCACGGCGCGTACCACGCCTGCCTCGACACGAGCCATGTGTGCCCCGACTGGGAATCGGTGCTGGCGCTCGGCCCGACGGGGCTGGCCGCGCGCGCGCGGGAACGGCGCAAGACGGCGGCGAACGACGCGGAACGGCTGTTCCTCGACTGCGTCGCCGAGGTCTACGACGCGATGGCCGCGCTCGCCCGCCGCTGGGCGGACGTCGCCGCCGCGCGCGGCGCGGCGACCTGCGCGGCGACCCTGCGCGAAATCGCGGCCCATCCGCCGCGCACGCTCCGCGAGGCGCTGCAGCTGCAGTTCCTCTACGACCGCTGCCAGGAGGCGGAGGGCGAGTGCGTGCGCTCGCAGGGCCTCTTCGACCGCCTCTTCATCCGCTTCTACCGCGCCGACCTCGCGGCGGGGCGCCTCACGCGCGCGGACGCGAAGGACCTCGTGAAGGCGGCCTTCCTCAAGTACTGGATCCAGAACCACCGCAACAACAAGAACATCGCCTTCGGCGGCTACGGCCGCGACGGCGAACCCGTCTGGAACGAGCTGACGGAAATCGCCTTCGAGGTCCACGACGAGCTCAACCACGTCAACCCCAAGCTGACGTTCCGCTACGGGCGCCGCACGCCGCGCGAGCAGCTGCTGAAGGTGTGCCGCACGATCGCGGACGGGCGCAGCGCGGTCGTCTTCTTCAACGACGACGTGGCACGCGAGATGTTCGTGCGGCGCGGGAAGGACGCGGCCGACGCGGCGGATGCCGTGCTGATCGGCTGCTACGAGCCGGGCATCCAGGGCCGCGAGCTCATCGCGTCGATGGCCGCGTGGATCAATCTCGCCAAGCCGCTGGAGCTTGCGCTCAACGCCGGCTGCACGTTCGACGGCTTCCGCCTCGGGCCGGATACGCCGCTCCCCACGGACGCGGACGGCCTCCTGAAGACCTACCTCGTTCAGCTCGACGCGGTGGCGGCGCGGGCGTGCGCGGACGCGCGCGTGTACGCGGCGCACTGGACGGAGCTGAACCCCGCGCCGCTCATGTCGGGCGCGTTCCGCGACGCGGTGGCGAACGCGCGCGACGCGGGCGCGGGCGGCCTCAAGTACAACCAGTCCGGCATCATGTGCGCGGGCCTGCCGACGGTGGCCGACGCGCTCGCGGCCGTCCGCTACCTCGTCGATGAGACGAAGGCCGTCACGATGGCCGGGCTACGCGACATCCTGAAGGCCGACTGGGCCGGACACGAGACGCTGCGCGCCAGGGCGCGGCGCGCGGCGCCCAAGTGGGGCAACAACGACGACCGGGCCGACGCCTTCGCGCGGACGGTGGCCGACGCCCTCGCGCGCCGCCTCAACCGCGAGCCGAACGGGCACGGCGGCACGTTCCAGATGGGCCTCTGGTCGATCGACAACGACCTCGTGCTCGGCCGCCAGACGGCGGCGACGCCCGACGGGCGCAAGGCGGGCGAACCGCTCGCGCGGAACAATTCCGCGACGGCGGGCTGCGGCACGGGCGGCCCGACGGCGCTCATCCTCTCGCAGACGAAGCTCGACCAGGCGGAGGCGGCGGACGGGTTCATCTCGGACGTCATCATGCCGATGTCGCGCGCGGAGAACCCCGAGGCCCCGGCGCACCTCGTCGCGCTCCTACGGACGTATGCCGAGCGGGGCGGGCAGTGCATCCACTTCAACTGCTTCCGCGCGGCGACGCTGCGTGACGCGATGGCGCACCCCGAGCGCTACCCGGACCTGCAGGTGCGCGTCTGCGGCTGGAACGCGCGCTGGGTCGACCTCTCGCGCGCCGAACAGCTCCACTTCCTCGCGACCGCCGAGGCGCAGGAGGGTCGCTGAGGCCCGCCGCGCGCCGCTAGGTGGAGGCGTCGTAGACCGCCTTCACGGCGTCGAGGAGCGTGGGGACGACGCGGCAGCCGGCGGCGCGGAGGCGCGGGGCGTCCTGGTGGCCGCCTTCGACGAGGATGGGAGTGGCGCCGAGCGCCGTCGCGACTTCCGCGTCGTGGAGGGTGTCGCCGATGAAGAAGAGGGTGGAAGGATGGGAGGAGGAGAGCTTCGCGAGAAGGTCGCGGCCTCGGGAGAGCTTGGTGGCGCCGTCGAGGTTATCGACGCCGTAGATGGCCTCGAAGAAGCCCTGCACGTCTGCGGCGGCGGTGTCGCGCAGGAGAAGGTCCTGGCGGAGGGCGCTGAGGATGGTTTGGCGCACGCCGTGCGCGCGGGCGTAGGCGAGCGCGGCGCGGGCGTCGGGGCGGATGTGCTGGGGTTCGGCGTGGAGGTTGGCGTGGAACTCCACGCAGATGCGGTCCCACTCGGCGTCGGGATCCATGCCGATGAGGGTATAGAAGGGGCGCACGGGGAAGCCGAAATGCGCGCGGTAGAAGGTGCGGGTGATGGAGGGAAGGCCGCGCGCGGCGAGCATGCGGTTGAGCGCGTTCACGCCCGCGTCGACGTCGTCGAGCAGCGTGCCGTTCCAGTCCCAGATGAGGATGCCGTTGTCCATGTGCGTGTGCGTGTGTGGTGGTGGGTGGGCGCTTCGCCTCAGGCGTCCGACCGCCGCACGGCGCGGGCGAGGGTGGCGCACCAGACGCGGGCGGCACCGGCCTTCACGAGGGGGGCGGCGCATTGGGAGAGCGTGGTGCCGGTCGTCATGACGTCGTCGACGAGCAGGACCGTGCGCCCCCGGACCCAGGGGGGGCGCACGACGGAGAAGGCGTTGCGGAGGTTGTTCTGACGGGCGTCGCCGGAGAGGCGGGCCTGGTGTTCGGTGTCGAGGGTGCGGATGAGCGAGGCGTCGTCGAAGCGGCGGTTGAGGCGCTGCGCGAGGGCCTGGGCGAGAAGGGCGCTCTGGTTGTAGCCGCGTTCGCGCAGACGGTTGGGATGGAGCGGAACGGGGACGACGACGTCGATTTCGGGGAAGGCGAACTTTGCGCGCACCGCCCCCTCCAGGAGGTCCACTAGGTCCTCGCAAAGCCAGGTCGCCCGGTGGAACTTGAAGTCCTGGACCAACTGGCCGACGGGGCCCTCGTAGAGAAGCGCGCTGCGGGCGCATGCGTAGTGCGGAGGTTTCTCCTGGCAGGTCTCGCAGACGAACGCATGGTGGACCGTCGCGGCGATGGGCGTGCCGCAGACGCTGCACGCGCTGCCGGCCTCGTGGAAGGGAAGGGTGGCGAAGCAGCGCGAGCAGAGATGCCGTCCGGCGCGGTCGGACGCACGCGAACATCCTTCGACCGCGCAGACGCGTGGCCACACAAGGTCGGCAAGCCGGTCGAGGACGCGCATGGGGAGATTAAGTAGTTAAGTGGTTAAGTAGTTAAGTGGTTAAGTGGTGTGTGGGAAACGTCAAGTGGCCGAGGAATTGAAAACGAGTGAAGTGTCTTAACGACTTGTAACTTAACCACTTAACTACTTAACTACTTAACCACTTAAAGCGAAGCGGCTTAAAATGACCATAGTCTCATTGGGTATTCGCCGGCGTCCACGAGCCGCTGGATGGCGGCCGTGACGAGGGGCTTGTCCTCGCGGTAGGTGACGCCGAACCAAGAGGCGTCCGTGGGCAGGACGTCCACGGTGGCGGCGCCCTCGTGGACCATCTCGTCGACGACGAAGGGGATGTACCACTCGGCCTTCTCGCGCGCGGCGTTCGCGGCGAGCCAGGCGGGGAAGCGCGCCTCCAGCGCGTCGAAGAGCGCGGGCGTGAAGCCCCAGAGGTTCATCGAGACGCGCGCGTCGCCGGGGAAGTCCCGGACCGCGGCGGCGGGATCGTCGTCGTGCGCGCCGGTCGGGGACGGGACGAGCTTCACGTGTTCGACGACCTTCGCGAGGCGGCCCGCCGCGTCGAGCGCGCAGACGCCGCGCGCGACGCTCCCGTTCGCGGAGAGCGTGCGGTCGAGACGGTAGCCGACCATGGCGAAGGGGAGGGGGCCGGGCGCCGGGGGGCGTGTGCCGGCCGCCGAGAGGAAGGCGGCGAGCTTCTCGAAGGCGTCGCGGCCGTAGAAGTCGTCGGCGTTGATGGCGGCGAAGGGCTCGCGCACGACGTGGCGCGCGGCGCGGATCGCGTGCGCGGTGCCCCAGGGCTTCGTGCGCCCGGCGGGGACCGTGTAGGGCGCGGGGAGGTCGGCGATGTCCTGGAAGGCGTATTCGACGGGGAGGAGGCCGGCGTACTTCGAGCCGATCTGCGCGCGGAAGACCTCTTCGATGTCCGTGCGGATGATGAAGACGACCTTGCCGAACCCGGCGCGGTGGGCGTCGAAGACGGAGTAGTCGAGAATGGCCTCGCCGGAGGGACCGACGGGGTCGACCTGCTTGAGCCCGCCGTAGCGGGAACCCATGCCGGCGGCGAGGACGACGAGTGTAGGTTTGGTGTTCATGTCGTGGCGAATCCGTTCGTTGTTGTCCGCCATTATAGCACAACCCGGCTTCCTGGAGGCGCTCCTTTGCGCCCGGCATCAACGCGCACCGGCTTCCGGTTATGGTATACTTTCGGGCGTTGAAGTGGGTCTGTGTCCTGGTCGGCGAGAATGGGAAAGGAGGGAAGCGGGATGAAGAAGACAGTTGCGAAGGTGCTTGAAAAGGTCCTGGCCGGTACGCGCCGCTTCTGGGCCTTCCATCTCTGCGCCGTTGCGCTTGCCGTTCTCCTCGTGCTGGCGAACCACGATGTCGTCGGCGATGCGTCTGCCGCCAAGGTGTCGCAGGGCGTCTTCTGGGGGGCCTTGGCGGGGCTGTTCGCCCAGTTCCTTTACGAGTGGCGCCGGTGGCCCTGGCGCGATCTTGGGGTCGGCGCCGCCACGCTCGTGGTCGGGGCGCTGGGATGCTGGTTCTGGCTGACGCTTGCCGAGGGGACGCCGCGTTTCCGGTTCTGGGGCATGCTCTACTACGGCACGTGCTTCTCCCTGGCCGCCGCGGCCGTGGCCGTCCTGTATCGGATTGCGGATGCACGTTCGCTCGTTTCGCGCCTCACGCTCAATGCGCTCGTCGCCGGCGGTTCGGCGATGATTGTCGTCTCGAGCCTCATGCTGTGCCTCCTCGCGTTCGACAAGTTGGTCGTGCCGGTGGACGGCCGGCTCTATGGCGATGTCGCGGGCGTGTCTTGGATTATCCTGCTGTCCGTCGGTTTCTTCTCGTTCCTTCCCGACGGCAGCCCGGATGACGGTTCGTCCGACCGGGCGACGGCGTTCCTCTTCTGGCTGCTTCTTCCGGCCGCGCTTCTGCTGCTGGGCATCCTCTACCTCTATCTTGGGAAGATCGCGCTCTCCTGGTCGATGCCGAGCGGCGAACTGAACTGGTTCGGGTCGGCGGCCCTCGCCGTCTACACGTTCTTCTGGCTGGCGCTGCGGGACTCGAAGCGGACATTCTTCCGCCTGTTTGTGCGCTGGGGATGGGCCTTGCTTCCCCCCGTGCTCGTGGCGCAGATTGTCGGCATCGTCATTCGCTACCAGGCGTACGGGCTTTCGTCGGTTCGCTTTGCGGGCATGGTCGTGCTCTCGTTCGGCCTGGTCGCGCTCGTCCTTGCGGCGCTCGACCGGCGTCCGCACGGGCTCTTCGTGTTCATCGCCCTGGCGGGGCTTGTGTTCACGGTCACGCCCCTCAACATCGTCGACGTCCCGGTCTACAACCAGGAACGGCGGCTGGAGGCGGCCCTGGCGCGCAACGGCCTGTTGAAGGGCGGATCTCTGGAACTTGTTCCGGGCGTCCGTCTCTCGGATGAAGACGCGAAGACCGTTTCCGGCGCCTGGCGCTATCTCGTGCCCCGGGCGGGGGGCGTGCGGCCGACGGTCCTGTACGGCCCGTCGTTCACGACGGGGCTGCTTGCGCGCGTCGAGGCGGCATGCCGTGCGCGCAAGATCGATCCGCCGAGCCTTGTGCCGCTGCTGGGCATCGACGCCGGTAAGGCTTCCGGGGGGAAGAGCGCGCCTGGACGCCTGACATCGGCTGCCGCCTCCGTTTCCGGGGATGGCTTTCTGCCCCTCTTTGGCTCCATGCGTGTTCGATTCGTGAATCGCCTGGATGTTTGCCGTGAATTGAAGCGAGGGGGCTGGTGGGTGCAGGTGCCGGCGGCGGGTGGCCGTCCAAAGGAACGCTTCGACGTCACGGCACAGGTCGAGCGCCTGTTTCGGGGTGCGGGATGGGACGGCGTGTTGACCGACGCAACGGAACCGGTCATTCAGCCGTCCGATGCCGTCTGGGAACTCCGCCCGGGCATGTTGTTGGCATTTGAAGCGGCTTCGTTCTATGGAAAGACGGGCGAGGAGGTCCGGGGCTTCCGCCTGTCACGATGCGTCCTTGTCCTGAAACCGGACGAGGAATCGCCAAAGGCGAAGTGAAGGTCTTGGAAGAGGAAGGCGAACGACGGATGGCGGGTACGGTCCGTTTCGTGTCTACCGGCTGAAGGATGGCACATACTGTCTGGAAGATGGCTTCGGCTTGGCGAATGACGTGCGCCATCAGCGGGTGGACGTGAAGAGGGAAACGGTAGAGTTGAAGCAGGGCGGCGCTTGGTATGCGATACCGGGCGGAGGGTTTATCCGGGGTTATGGAGGCGTGCCGGGGAGTCTCAGCCTGACGTTCTCGATGTATCCGGGCGGCGATCTCAACAATGAGGAGGGGTGGGACGTGGATGTCACGGGGACGCCCGTCGGCGATTCGCTCGACGGGATGGAGCTGATCGGTGAAATCGAAACTTCGGGTCGTTTCTTCAGTCTCGAAGACTGACAAGGCAGGGGTGGGAGAGCCCGGTCAAACGAGTGCGTTTCCGTTGAGATGATGTGGCGGAAAGATTTCATGCCGTTCCGAAGCAAAATCAACATGTTTCGTTTCCGGGTCGATAGATTGAGAATTGTCCGTGCAGAGATATGGAATTTTGCAGAAAGAGCGTGGTCGCAACAAGTTGCGCCCCTCCCGCCGGAACGGTTCCGAAGTGAAATCGCGCGGCGTCATGCGGGAGGGCCGCGCTTGTCGCGGCCGCACCCAGGCCGGGCCGCAGTCGGACGCCCCGCACCGAGACGCCGCGTATCGACCCGCCGGAACGGTTCCGAAGTGAAATCGCGCGGCGTCATGCGGGAAGGCCGCGCTTGTCGCGGCCGCACCCAGGCCGGGCCGCAGTCGGACGCCCCGCGCCGAGACGGCGCGTATCGACCCGGCGGAACTGTTCCGATGTGAAATCGCGCGGCAGCACACGGAAACGGGAGGGCCGCGCTTGTCGCGGCCGCACCCAGGCCGGGCCGCAGTCGGACGCCCCGCACCGAGACGCCGCGTATCGCTCCGGCGGAACTGTTCCGAAGTGAAATCGCGCGGTAGCACACGAAAGGGACGTCAATGGCGGTCCGGCGGACGTGCCGGGCTTTTGCTATAATATCCCTTTCCACATGAAGGAGCGCGCGATGGAATGGACGAAACTGCGGACGATTGGAGAGGCCCTGCCGAAGACCGATGCGGCGGGGCACCCTGTCTTGGCGGCCATCGCGAACAACATGGTCGTGCCGCTCACGGCGCCGCTCATCGGCACGCCCGACCTGAAGCCGCTCACGCGCGCCGACGCGCAGGGGTTCGAGGTCGACCGCAACTCGCTCGTCTTCATGCTCGCGAAGTGCGCGAACGAGCTTTTCCCGCGCGCGACCTTCCGCGTGCGCCACTCCGTCGGCGCCGCGCTCTGGTGTACGCTCGAACCCGAACGGGGCGCGGGCGGGGCGGCCGCGCAGCCGCTCGATCCGACGGCGCTCGTGGCGCGTCTGCGCCCCGCGATGGCCGCGCTCCAGGCCGCCGACCTGCCGATTTCCGTGGAGCCCGTCTCCTACGGGGACGCCGTGGCGCTCTTCACGCGCCTGGGTCGCGTGGACGAGGTCAACCTGCTGCGGCACCGCAACCCGCCCGTCCTGCCGCTCTCCCGCTGCGGCGACTTCCGCGCCCTGAACCAGACGACGCTCGCGCCCCGCACGGGCGTGGTGGGGCCCTACGAACTCGTGCCCGTGGACGACGGCCTCGTCCTGAACGTCTCCTCCGCCGAGAACCCGGACGTGGTGGAGCCGCTTCCCTACGTCGAGCCCTACTTCAAGGTGTTCCGCCGCCAGTGCGCCCGCACGGCGGTCACGGGCGTCGAGACGGTCGGCGACCTGAACCAGGTCATCCACGCGCGCCGCTTCGACGTCTTCGTGCGCACCGTCGAGGCCCTCCAGACGAAGGAGCTTGCGGGCATCGCCGACCAGATCGCGGCGCGCAAGCCGTCGGCGCGGCTCGTCCTCCTCGCCGGCCCCTCCTCCGCCGGCAAGACGACGACGGCCCACCGCCTCTGCACGCAGCTGCGCGTGAACGGCATGCGCCCCGTCCTGCTGTCCACCGACGACTACTTCGTGGGCGATGCGCGCAACCCGCGCGACGCGGACGGGAACCTCGACTACGAGACCGTGGAGGCCGTCGACGCCGAACGCCTCGCCGCCGACCTGAACGCGCTCCTCGCCGGCCGACCCGTCCGCCTGCGGAAATTCGACTTCCTCCGGCACGACGGCTTCGACGCGGCGGAGGAGACGCAGCTCGACGCCTCGGGCGTCGTCGTGCTTGAGGGCATCCACGCGCTCAACCCGCGCCTCACGCGCGGCGTCGCGGACGAGCTGAAGTTCCGCATCTACCTCAACGCGCTCACCCAGCTCGTCCTCGACTCCTGTAACCGCCTCTCCGCCACGGACACGCGCCTCCTGCGGCGCCTCGTGCGTGACTACAATTTCCGTGGCTGCTCGCCGCTCAAGACCTTCGCCCTCTGGCCGAACGTCGTCGCCGGCGAGCGTAAATGGATCTACCCCTACCAGGGCCGGGCGGACGCCGTCTTCAACTCGTCCCTCGACTACGAACTCGCCGTCCTGAAGTCCTACGCCGCCCTGCTCCTCAACCAGGTGAAGCCGTGGGACGCCGCGTTCCTCGAAGCGCGCCGCCTCTCCGGCATCCTCCACAACGTCACCCACGCGAAGGCGGACGTCGTGCCGGGCGACTCCATCCTCCGCGAGACGATCGGCGGCAGCCAGCTTTCGTACTGAGGACCGGGCCATGCGCAGGTACCTGAGCCTCTTCTGGGAGTTCCTGAAGATCTCGCTCTTCGTCGTGGGGGGCGGTTACGCGATCATCGTCGTCGCGGATGAGGTGTTCGGACGGAAGTTGAAGTGGCTGAAGGAGGGCGAGCTGCTGGACCACCTGCCCGTCTTCCAGATGGTGCCCGGCCTCATCGCGGGCAATACGGCGATCTACACGGGGCTGAAGGTCGCGGGGCGCCTCGGTGCGGTCGTTGCGCTCGTCGCCGTTGCGCTGCCGTCGTTTCTCATCTTCCTCGGCGTCTCGTGTGGCTATGCGTTTCTGCCGGTGGGGAATCCGTGGGTGGAGAGCGCGCTCCTCGGGCTGCGCGCCGCATTGACGGGCATCGTGTTCGGCACGCTCATGAAGAGTTGGCGGCGGAGCGTCGTGGGGGCGTATGGCTATGTGACGGTGGTGGTGGCGTCCGCCCTGCTGATCGGATGCGGCGTGAACGTGGTGGCCGTGCTCCTGGCGGCGATGGCGGCGGGCGTCCTCTGGGCGTTTGGCGGCGGGGCGATGCCGTCCCGCGACGAGGCGTCCTGTGGCATCGCGCTCGCGCCCCTCGCGCCCGCGCGCCGGATGCTCCTCGCCGTCGGAGGGCTCGTCGCGCTCGCGGCGGTGACGCTTGCGTGCGGACGCATCTTCTGGACGTTCGTGAAGTTCGGCCTCCTCGGCTTCGGCGGCGGCTTCGTCCTCGTGCCCGTCTATCTGCAGGAGTTCGTTGGGCCCGGTGCGCCGCTCCTGCAGCTCGCGGCCGAGGAGTTCTCGAACCTCATGGCGCTCACGCAGGTGACGCCCGGGCCCGTAAGCGTGAACGCGGCGACGTTCTTCGGCTATCGGCTGGGCGGCGTCTTCGGCGGCGCCGTCGCCACGGCCGCGCTGCTGCTGCCGTCCTTCTTCCTGCTGACGCTTGCGCTGACGGGGATCGAGCGGTGGAAGCGCAGCCGGTTCGTGCAGGGTCTCCTCTGGGGCGTGAAGCCGGCGACGAACGCGCTCATGCTGAAGGCGGGGATCGTGTTCGCGGGCATGAGCGTCTGGACGTGTTCGGACGGGGCGGCATTCACGGTCCATCCCTTTGCGACTGCGCTCGCCGTCTTTGCGGGCTGGGCGCTCGTGAAGGGACGGCTCTCGATCATGTCCGCCATCTTTCTCTGCGCGGTCCTCGGAGCCACCGCGCACGCCGTCGGGATGGTGGGGTAGGTTTAAGTCGCCCCTGCGGGGCTTTAAATGGTTAAATCGCCCCTGCGGGGCTTTAAGTGGTTAAGTGGTTAAGTCGTTGAGGGTTATGAAGAAGAACAGAATGCCGGGGATTCGGATCCTCCATGAGGACGAGGACGTCATCGTCGTCGAGAAGGCGGCGGGAGTCCTCGCGCAGGAGGTGGACGGTGCGTATAGCGTGGAAGGGGCCTTGACGGACTACGTGCGCAAGGGGCAGTGGAAGAGCGCCCGACGCGTCTACCTTGTCCACCGCCTTGACGGCAGGACGAGCGGCGTCATGATGGTCGCGAAGAACGAACGCGCCCAGACGTGGCTGCGCGACCACTGGAACGAGGTGACCACGAAGATCTACCTCGTGCGGGTCGAGGGCGTGCTGGACGCGCCGTGCGGTGTCTTCGAGAGTTGTCTGCGCGAAGACGGGAAACATTTCGTGCGGAGCGTGGAGAACCCCAAGTTCGGCAAGCTCGCCCGCACGGAGTGGCGAGTCGTCGCGGAGCCGGGGATGAAGCCCCGTGGACGGCGTCCTCCCTCCACGTCCGTTGAGGTGACGCTCAAGAGCGGACGCAAGAACCAGATCCGTGTCCATTTCGCGGAGGCGGGACATCCGGTCGTGGGGGATGCGAAGTACGGTCACGGACGGCGCGGGGATGTGCTTTGCCTTCATGCCTGGAAGCTCGCCTTCCAGCATCCGCGCACAGGCGAACTCCTGTCGTTCACGTCCGCCCCGCCCACATGGTGGAAGGTTCTGGTTGATATGTCCCCTCATCCTCCGTCCGATTAACACGGAGCGCGCGAAGGTACGAGGGCGTAGTGTGTGGATTTGAGGCTGGCTTTCGCGCTGTTTCACCCACGTTTTGTCCGTGAGAGATGATTTTTCGGGCAGGGGGTGCGTGCCTTGAGTGAATGGTACAGAGACCATCGACGTCGAGAGGGGGTCTGCCCCACATGTTCCGTTTCCACGTACGCGGCTGGTTACATGTTATGCAGTCGTTTGAACGGTGTCTCGTGAACGGTGTCCCGGCATGGTTTCGTGTAGGGGTCTCGCCGCTGATTCTTCCGAAGCGAATTCGTACAAACCCCGCCTCTTTCTTGGTTCCGTTTTCATGGGACGCATAGTGTGTCTCATGGGCTCATCGTTCATATGGGCCTCATAGAGTGAATGACGTTGTGGAACAGCCGGCAGGGTGGGTGGTGGTACAGTTGAATCATAGATGGTGCGCCTGGATGTTCCGAGGCGAAGTCTCGATCTTTCTTTCCTGATGCCTTTTGTGGTGGATGGTGCTGTTGTGGTCAGGTTGTCGCCGTTTGTATGAGACATTGGTGACGTGCAAGCCAGTTCCGTATCCGTTTGGAAACCCGGGAAAGGCCATGTCCGTCAAGCGTTCCACGTCTCCGTCTTTGTGTTTTGACGGCATTCATTGTGCAGGAAGGGGCAATTTCAAGGGCTATTACGGCTTCCAGTGCGACAAGCGACCCGTCGTGAAACTGTATAATCCTCGCCGCCTTAATCAAGGTCTCTGTACGGAGGTACTGTTTTCCCGTATCATTGTTCGTGAAAGACCATGTCGAACGGCACTGCGTCTTTAGGTATTCGGTGTTCCCCTGTGTTCGCATCCACGTCCTCAGGGCTTCAGGATCTTCCAAGTATGGAAATGTGGGGAAGGCGATCCCGTTGATAATCCGTAATCCTTTGGTTGGTGTGGCAGATCGTTCCGCAGCGAAGTCGCGGTGTGCTGGTGAAGGATCGTCGCGCCGTGCATGGTTGATGGATATTGGGATCAGCCTGTCTTTCTTGGCATTTTGATGATTCGGGAGTACGGTGCCGGGGACCGGGAGAAGGGCATTGACGGGAATGGGGTCGAACCCGCCACATGCTTGACGGAACCTTTTGGCAAGGGCCTTGCCGCGCATGATGGATTTGTAGTGTTCGAAGAGATCCGGCGCCTTGTTTGCGAAGAATCCCTTGATCCCCGGTGCCCGCCCCCTGATTCCGGGAACACCGCGCGTGACGTATGCGTGGTTATCGACATAACATTCAAGGTCTTCGAGGAGGGCGCCCAGGCGCAGAATTGCCAATGCATGATTATGTGTCGATCTGCACCCACGTTTCTGGGTCGCTTGGACGACTGACCAGGCTTCTCGAATCTCGTTGATAGAAGGACATGGATTGGCGGTTCTCCGAATACGGATGGAACGGCGTTCGTCCGCCAGTCGGTAACGTCTTTCACGTTCCCGCGCGTAGTAACCGCTTCGGCGCATGCGGGTGATCCTGCGCGAGAGGTATCGTGAAATGAACCAGAATGGATAGATTCCGCCTTGGACGATTGCCAAGGCGAGCAGGACGCCGCACGTTTCGCTCCCCCGTGCGACGTGGTGATCTCGCAAAAGGGTCTTCAAAGTGCGTGGAACATGGCCAATTGTATGCCCGGTCGTGGAGACTTCGTGCCAGAAGGCGCGACGGTATTCTTCTGAGTCGAGGCCAAGAACCTTCTGGTTGAACCAGTCTCCATAATGTTCCGTGGACATTCCCCGGATCTCACGCGCGGATGTTCGCTGTGTCGTTGTTTCGGTCTTATAGCCATGGGCGACCAGAAATTTCTCGATTGTTTTTTCCATTTTACATTCCTTTCGTCCCGATGAGGATAAGAATACCATATCGCCGAGAAAAAGTTGTCAGTTTTGGTTCAAATTGAAGTCAAAAAAATAAGAGGTTCAGACTTGTTGGATTTCATTGCGGAACGCTCCGGCGTAAGATTCGGATTGGACTTGAAATCACAGTCTTTGGGGCAACCACGTAACGACCACGTATGAATGACCATGTATGAGTCGGGAGTCATCTTCGTGAGGGAACGGAGGGAATTGAGGATTTCATTTCGGAACGTCCCGAAGTGAAGTCTCGAAACGATTGCTTCGGTAATCAAATATTGTGAGCCGGAAAGGACACAAAGTCCACAAGGCCTTGCGTTCTTTGTGTTCGTTGTGGCAGCGAATCACCATATTTCATTGCCGGACCCACATGTTTCGTTGCCGGATCCATGCCGGTTCCACGGCGTACGTGCGTGTGGCGTACATGCGTGTTATGTGTGGGCAACAGGGCCGACGTCCATAGGCTCGTCTATGGTGTACATACGTGTTATGTGTGGGGCGTTCGCCTGTCCGTATGCGGTGCCGTCCGCGTACAGCGTCGTCCGTATGCGGTGCCGTCCGCGTACAGCGTCGTCCGTGTGTGGTGCCGTTCGTGCGCGGTGCCGTCCGCGTACAGTGCCGTCCGGGCGCGGTGCCGTCCGCGTGTGCTGCCGTACGCGCACACGGATGAAATTATGGTAGAATATCTCTTCCATTTCACAGGAAAGGCCAATAGATGAACCAGGAAGCATGGCAGAAGGTCGAAACCGCGATTGCGGCAACGAAGGACACGACGATCAAGCAGCTGTTCGCGGCGGATCCCGACCGTGCGGCGAAGTACACGCTCTCGGCGGCGGGCTGGCGGCTCGACTACTCCAAGAACCGCATTGACGCGAAGGTGATGAAGGCGCTCGTGAAGCTCGCCGAAGCCTCGAACCTCAAGGCCGAGATCGAGAAGATGTTCACCGGCAAGAAGATCAACGAGACCGAAGGCCGCGCCGTGCTGCACACCGCCCTGCGCAACTGCGATCCGACGGCGAAGGTGAAGGTGGACGGCAAGGACGTGATGCCGCAGATCCGCCGGGTGCTCAAGCAGATGGCCGCGTTCGCCGACGCCGTGCGCACGGGCGCGCACAAGGGCTACACGGGCAAGCGCATCAAGTACGTCGTGAACATCGGCATCGGCGGCAGCGACCTCGGCCCCGTCATGGCGACGCTCGCGCTCAGGCCGTTCTCGAAGCGGTCCATCAAGACCTACTTCGTCTCGAACGTCGACTCCACGCACCTCGCCGAGACCCTGCGCGAGGTCAAGGCGGACCAGACGCTCTTCATCGTCGCCTCCAAGACGTTCACCACGCAGGAGACGATGACGAACGCCCAGAGCGCGCGCGCGTGGCTCATCGAAAAGCTCGGCAGCAAGGCCGCCGTCGCGAAGCACTTCGTCGCGCTCTCCACGAACGCCGAGGAGGTCGGGAAGTTCGGCATCGACGTCAAGAACATGTTCGCGTTCTGGGACTGGGTGGGCGGCCGCTACTCGCTCCCCTCCGCAATCGGCCTCTCGCTCATGATCTCCATCGGACCGCGCAACTTCCAGCGCCTCCTCAAGGGCTACTGGAAGATGGACAGGCACTTCCGCACGGCGAGCCTCGGGCGCAACATGCCGGTCGTCCTCGCGCTCCTCGGCATCCTCTACGCGAACGGCTACGGGGCCGAGAGCTACTGCGTGCTGCCGTACGACCAGTACCTCAGCCGCCTGCCCGCGTACCTGCAGCAGATGGACATGGAGTCGAACGGCAAGAGCGTGACGAAGGACGGCAAGCCCGTCACGTACACGACGGGCCCGATCGAGTGGGGCGAGCCCGGCACGAACGGCCAGCACAGCTTCTACCAGCTCATCCACCAGGGGACGCACCTCATCCCGTGCGACTTCATCGGCTTCTGCAAGACGCACAACCCGATGGGCGACCACCACGACAAGCTGATGGCGAACCTCTTCGCCCAGACCGAGGCGCTCGCGTTCGGCAAGACGGCCGAGCAGTGCCGCGCGGACGGCGACGACGAGAGGCTCGTCCCGTTCAAGACGTTCACGGGCAACCGCCCCACGAACACGCTCCTCGCGAACGACCTCACGCCCGAAACGCTCGGTTCGCTCATCGCGCTCTACGAGCACAAGGTCTTCACGCAGGGCGTGATCTGGAACATCTTCTCGTTCGACCAGTGGGGCGTGCAGCTTGGCAAGGTGCTCGCGAAGAACGTCCTCAAGGACCTCACCGCGAAGAAGGCCGGCACGAAGCACGATTCCTCCACGAACGCCCTGATTGCGCACTACCGCAAGGTGCTGGGGCGCTGAACGGGAAGGGGCCGGACATGGGAGCGCAGTTCGAGTCGTGTCCGATCCCGGGCCTGAAGGTGATCACCCCGGACGTCTACCGCGACGCCCGGGGGTGGTTTGCCGAGGCGTACCACGCGCAGCGGTACTTCGAGAACGGCATCCGGGACGTCTTCGTGCAGGACAACCGGTCCTTCTCCGTGAAGAACGTCGTGCGTGGCCTCCACTACCAGCTGCACCGTCCGCAGGCGAAGCTCGTCTCGGTGGTGCGGGGGACGGTGTGGGACGTCGCGGTGGACATCCGCTGGGGCTCGCCCACGTTCAGGCGGTGGCACGCCTGCGAGCTGAGCGCGGAGAACGGGAGGCAGTTCTACATCCCCGCCGGGTTCGCGCACGGGTTCTGTGTCCTGTCCGAGGAGGCGGAGTTCCACTATAAGTGCAGCGAGTTCTTCGACCCGAAGGACGACCGGGGGCTGCCGTGGGACGATCCGGCAATCGGCGTGGCGTGGCCGGTCGAACATCCAATCCTGTCCAAGAAGGACACGCTGCGCATCCCCTTCGACCGGTTGCGGGAGGCGGACTTCCCGCACGTGACGCTTTAGGTTTTATGGTATAATCACTGAAATTTTCCAAGGAGAGCTATGTCCAACAAGAAGTTGCTGAGTGCGAACGAGGCGGTTGCGTGCGGCGCCGCCCAGGCGGGGTGCGTGGTCGCGAGCGCCTATCCGGGCACGCCGTCGACGGAGATCCTCGAAAACATCGCGAAGTTCAAGGACACGGTGAAGTGCGAATGGGCCGTGAACGAGAAGGTGGCGATGGAGACGGCGATCGGCGCGTCGATGGCCGGCGCGCGCGCGCTGACGGCGATGAAGCACGTGGGCCTCAACGTCGCGATGGACCCGCTCATGACGTTCACCTACGTGGGCGCGACGGGTGGCATGGTCGTCGTCTCGGCGGACGACCCCGGCATGCACTCCTCCCAGAACGAGCAGGACAACCGCAACCTCGCGAAGTTCGCGCGCATGCCGATGCTGGAGCCCTCCGACTCCCAGGAGGCCTACGACATGGTGCAGGCCGCGTTCGAGATCTCGGAGAAATTCCGCGTGCCCTGCATGCTGCGTCTCACGACGCGCACGAGCCATTCGAGCTCGCTCGTGAACCTCGGCGACTTCCGGCCCGCGCCGCATCCGGTGATTCCCTACCAGAAGGACATCACGCGCACGATCCCCGTGCCGGCGTTCGCGCGCGGCCAGCGCCTCGCGGCGCAGAAGCGCAGCGCGGAGATGGCGCGCGCGGCCGCGCACAGCAAGTTCAACCGCATCGAGCCGGGCAAAAAGCAGATCGGCATCATCACGTCGGGCGTCGCCTACCAGTACGTGAAGGAGATCTTCCCCGAGTTCACGGTGCTGAAACTCGGCTGGACGAACCCGTTCCCGGCGGACCTCGTGAAGAAGTTCGCGAAGACGGTGCGCCACGTGCTCGTCGTCGAGGAGCTGGACCCGTTCCTCGAAGACCAGGTCAAGGCGCTCGGCATCAAGGTGCAGGGGCACAAGACCGAGCTCAACATGCTGGAGCTCAACCCCGACCGCCTGCAGGACCTGCGCCACGAGCTGCTGAAGGACGTGCCGAAGGCGAAGGCCGTGAAGCCGGACGCCTCGCTGCCGACGCGCCCGCCCGTCCTCTGCGCGGGCTGCGGCCACCGCGGCGTCTTCTACACGCTCGCGAAGCTCGGCGCGACGGTGACGGGCGACATCGGCTGCTATACGCTCGGCGCCTTCCCGCCCCTCAACGCGATGGACTCCACGATCTGCATGGGCGCCTCCATCGGTAACGCCGCCGGCATGCGCAAGGCGGGGCTCAAGGGCCGCATCTGTGCGGTGCTGGGCGATTCGACGTTCTTCCACAGCGGCATGACCGGCATCCTGAGCGCGCACTACAACGGCACGCCCGTGACGACGGTCGTCCTCGACAACCGCATCACCGCGATGACGGGCCACCAGGACAATCCCGGCACGGGCAAGACGCTCGCGGGCGATCCCGCGCCGGTGACGGAGATTCTGGACATCGCCAAGGCCTGCGGCTACAAGAAGGTCGTGCAGGTCTCCGCCGACGACCTCGGCGAACTGGAGGCGACGCTGAAGGACGCGATGGACGGCGACGAAGGCGCGCTCGTCGTCGCCTATGCCCCCTGCCGCATCGCGGCGAAGCTCACGAAGGAGGGCCTGTGCGCGGTCGACGAGACGAAGTGCAAGGCGTGCGGCATGTGCTTCAAGATGGGCTGCCCGGCGATGACGCGCGGCGAGGAGGTCGCGCCCGGCCGCTTCCAGATGAAGATCGACCCGTCCCTCTGCGCCGGCTGCAGGCAATGCCAGCAGGTGTGCAAGTTCGGAGCCATCAAGAGAATTAAGTAGTTAAGTAGTTAAGTGGTTGAGTGGTTAAGTTGAGTAGTTGAGAGAGTTAAGTAGTTGAGCAGTTAAGTTGAGTAGTTGAGAAAGTTAAGTAGTTAAATAAGTGGTTAATTTAAGAGGTTAAGGATCACGTGTTGAAGAAATCGAATCGCTCGAAGACCAACTTAACCACTTAACCACTTAACTACTTAACTACTTAAAGCGAAGCGACTTAATCCCCCCATGTCTCTCCTCAGTCAGTTCAAGGCCCAGCGCGACGGGCGGCCAGACGCCGCCGCGTTCCTGATCGCGGCGGGCGACCGGTCCGTGCCGATCACGTGGCGCGAGTTCGCGCGGGACATCGAGGCCATCGCCTGGATCATCCGCAAGTACGTGCCGGGCGCGACGATCGCGATCATCGGCGCGAACTCCTACGAGTGGATGACCGTCCATGCGGCGTGCCTCTTCGCGGGGGCCGTGGCGTTGCCGCTGGAGGCGAACTTGTCGGCGGAGGACATCGCCGGGCGCCTGTCCTTCACGGGCGCGCGCGCGCTCATCCACTCGGCCGCGCTTGCGGACCGGGCGCACGAGGTGAAGAAGCTGCTCCCGAAGCTCATCACGGGCGGCTTCGGCACGCGCCTCACGGACCGCATGCTCGCCCTTGCGCACAAGGCGCTCGACGCGGGCGAGCCGGGCGTTTTCGACCTCCCGGAGCGCGACGAGGACGAAACGGCGATGCTCGTCTTCACGAGCGGCACGACCTCGCGGCCGCGCGGTGCCGAGCTGACGCTCCGCGGCCTCCGCACGTTCTCCGACTACTGGCATGCGAACCTGCACTTCGCCCCTGGCCAGCGCACGCTCATGCTGCTGCCGCTCAACCACATCTTCGGCATCTGCGTGACGTACACGATGCTCGCGCACGGCGTGGCGCTCGGCGTCTGCCCCGACTTCCGCCGCATCTACGAGGCCGTGGAGCGTTTCCGGGCGGACTTCCTCTTCCTCGTGCCCGCGCTGGCGGAACTGCTGGCGGACAAGATCGCCCAGAAGGGGCGCACGGTCGAGGAGGCCGGGCTTTCCCTGCGCTGGATCGTCGTGGGCGGTGCGCCCCTGTCGAGCCGGGGCTACCTGAAGCTGACGACGCTTGGCGTCCAGCCCCTCGGCGGCTACGGCCTCACCGAGACGACGGCGCTCTTCTCCGTTGCGGAGCTGGACGCGCCGCATCCCGGCAGCGCGGGCAAGTGCTGCCACGGCTTCGGGGGGATGGAGGCGCGCGTCTCGCCGGAGGGCATCCTCCAGCTGCGCGGTCCCGCCGTCCTGAAGGGCTACTACAAGGAGCCCGAGAAGACGGCGGCCGTGCGCGACAAGGACGGCTGGTTCTCGACGGGGGACTACGGACGCATCGACGAAGACGGCTACGTGTGGATCACGGGGCGTGCCTCGCGCACGATCATCCTCTCCAGCGGCAAGAAGGTGGCGCCGGAGGAACTGGAGGACATCCTCCATTCCGTGCCGGGGTTTCTGGAGGTCGTCGTGTCGGGCGACTTCGAGACGCGCGAGGTGCAGGCCGAGGTTTACGCCTCCGTGCCGGAGGAGACGGTGCGCGAGCAGGTCGCGATCGTCAACCGGAAGCTTCCGCTCCACAAGCGCATCCGGAGGGTCATGGTGCGCACGGAGCCGTTTCCGCGCACGGCGAGCGGCAAGATCAAGATCGACCGCGCGCCGGCGGCGTCGGTGCCCCACCCTGCGGCGGACATCGTGGTCCCCATGCGCGAGCGCGTCGCGGCGGCGGCCTGGCCGGTCATCGAACGCGCCGTGACGGGCGTGCGGCGGACGCTTGCGCCCGAACGGTGGAAGTGGGTCGTCCTCGGGCTTGGCGTGCTTGCGGGCGTCGTCGTCCTGTGGAACGTGTTCGGAGCGGCCGTGCTGGAACTGGTCGAGGAGACCTCCGCCGTGCGGCGTGTCCTGGAGATCGTCGAGGACCGCCTCGGCGAAGTGCTCGCCGTCCTCGTCCTGGTGGCTGCGGTGGCCATCTGGCGCACGGGGGTTTTCAAGTCGGACAAGTCCACAGGGGAGAAGAATCCATGATGTTTCTGGATGCGGCGGCGACGCCGGGGGCGACGAACGCGGTGGCCGCCGTGACGGAGGTCGCCGCACAGCTGGGGGCGCAGGTGACGGATGCGTTCAGCCGGCAGACCGATCAGGGGCGCGAGCTGGTGCGGCAGGCGCTTGGGTGGCTGACGCAGAACGGCGTCACATTCGCCCTGAACGCGCTCGGGGCGGTGTTGATCCTCGCGGTGGGCGGCCTCGTCGTGAAGGGGCTCGTGGCGACCCTCCGCCGGGCGCTCGCTCGGTCGAAGCGCGTGGATGCGCTGCTGCGGACGTTCCTCTGCAGCATCGCCTCGAAGACGGGCTGGACGATTCTCGCCGTGATCGCGCTGGGGCGGCTCGGCGTGGACGTGGGGCCGCTCGTCGCGAGCCTCGGCGTGACGGGCGTCGTGCTGGGCTTCGCGTTCAAGGAATCGCTCGGCAGCCTCGCGGCGGGGCTCATGATCGCCCTCAACCACCCGTTCAAGGTGGGCGACTACGTGATCGTGGGCGGCATCGAGGGCGCGGTCGCCGAACTCAACATGATGGCGACCGTCCTCACGACGGGCGACAACAAGAAGGTGACGGTGCCGAACGGAACCGTGTGGGGGAGCGCGATCACGAACTTCAACGCGCTCGGCCGCCGCCGCGTGGACCTCCAGGTCGGCGTCGCCTACGGCACCGATCTTGCCGCCGCGCGGGTGGTCGCCCTGGAGGCGTTGAAAACGGTGCCGGGCGTCCTCGCCGACCCCGCCCCGGCGGTGGCGGTGGCGACGCTCGCCGATTCCGCCGTCCTCCTCAACGTGCGCCCGTGGGCCACGTGCGCGGACTACTGGACCGTCCGCGCGGCCGTGCTGGTGGCCCTTGTGGACGCCTTCGGCGGGGCCGGCGTCTCCATCCCCTTCCCCCAGCTCGACGTTACGCTGAGGAAGGAGGCGTAGGGGACTGTGCGCCCGCGCGCGCACCGGGGCCATGATTCAAGTTGAGGTCGAGGGGACGGATTTGGTAGAATAAGAGCCGTTTTACGAGAACAAGGCAGAAAAGACGAACATGACGAAGAAGACGAAGGACCGCAGGGTCGAAAACACGGTGCAGGGTCTGAAAGAGGACTTTGCCTGGCATCTCCGCTACACCCTCGTGAAGTACGACGGCGCGGCGACGCCGCGCGACCAGTACGCGGCATTCGCGTACGCGATCCGCGACCGCATCGTGGAGCGGTGGATCAACACGCAGGAGCGCTACCACGCGCAGAACGAGCGCCGCGTCTACTATTTGTCCCTTGAATTCCTCATCGGCCGCCTCCTCGGCAACAATGTCATGAACCTCAAGCTCGACCGCGAGTGTTCCGAGGCGCTGAAGGAGTACGGCATCGACTGGAACTCCCTGCGCGACTTCGAGGTGGACGCCGGGCTCGGCAACGGCGGACTTGGGCGCCTCGCCGCGTGCTTCCTCGACTCGATGAGCACGCTCGACCTCGCGGGCATGGGCTACGGCCTCCGCTACGACTACGGCATCTTCCGCCAGCGCATCGTCGACGGGCAGCAGGTCGAGGAGCCGGACAGCTGGCTCAAGGACGGCTACCCGTGGGAACTCGCGCGCCCCGAGTACGCGCAGCTCGTCCACTTCGGCGGCCGTGTCGACTGCATCGAGGAACACGGCACGCTGCGGTGGCGCTGGGTCGGCGCCGAGACCGTGCGGGGCGTCCCCTACGATCTGCCCGTCGTTGGCTACAGCAACGCCGTCAACACGCTGCGGCTCTGGAGCGCGAAGGCGACGGACGAATTCTCGCTCGCCGAGTTCAACAAGGGCTCCTACGTGGAGGCCGTCGAGCGCAAGGTGCTCGCCGAGAACCTCACGAAGGTGCTCTACCCGAACGACAACACGATGGCCGGCAAGGAGCTGCGCCTCCGCCAGCAGTACTTCTTCGTGTGCTGTTCGCTGGCGGACATCCTGCGCCGCTTCCGCGAGGACGGCAACGACTGGTCGCAGCTGCCCGAGAAGGCGTTCATCCACCTCAACGAGACGCACCCCGCGCTCGTGATCCCGGAACTCATGCGCATCCTCGTGGACGAGGAGGGCATCGGCTGGGAGGCGGCCTGGGACCTGACGTGCCGCACGACGGGCTACACGAACCACACGATCCTCCCCGAGGCGCTGGAGAAGTGGTCCGTCCCGATGATGGAGCGTCTGCTGCCGCGCCACCTGCAGATCATCTACGAGATCAACGGGCGCTTCCTCAGCCGCGTCTCAGGCATCTACCCCGGCGACCAGGACCGCCTCGCGCGGATGTCCCTCATCGACGAGGGCGGCGAGCGCTACGTGCGCATGGCGAACCTCGCGATCATCGGTTCCTCCAGCGTCAACGGCGTCGCCGAGCTCCACACGGAAATCCTCAAGGCGTCCCTCTTCAGGGACTTCTACGAGCTGATGCCGGACCACTTCCACAACGTGACGAACGGCATCACGCCGCGCCGGTGGCTTCTGAAGGCGAACCCGCCGCTCGCGCAGCTCATCACCGAGAAGATCGGCACGCGCTGGATCACACACCTCGACGAACTGAAGAAGCTCGAACGTGAGGCCGGGGACGCCGTGTTCCTCGAATGCCTCGCGAAGATCAAGCGCTCCAACAAGCGCATCCTCTCGAACTACGTGAAGTCCACGCTCGGCGTGTCGCTCGACCCCGCCGCCCTCTTCGACGTGCAGGTGAAGCGCCTCCACGAGTACAAGCGCCAGCTCCTGCTCGCGCTCTACATCGTCATCTTCTACAACCGCCTGCTGGCGGATCCGAAGTACGACCCCGTGCCGCGCGTCTTCATCTTCGCGGCGAAGGCGGCGCCGGGCTACTACATGGCGAAGCTCATCATCCGCCTCATCCACGGCATCGCGCACGTCGTCAACGCGAACCCGCGCACGCGCGGGCGCCTCACGGTCGCATTCCTGCCCGACTACCGCGTTTCGCTCGCCGAGAAGATCATGCCGGCCGCCGAGGTCAGCGAGCAGATTTCCCTCGCGGGCACCGAGGCCTCCGGTACGGGCAACATGAAGTTCATGATGAACGGCGCGCTCACGCTCGGCACCTACGACGGCGCGAACGTGGAGATCAACCAGGAGGTCGGGGACGAGAACATGTTCCTCTTCGGGCTTCGCGCGGAAGACGTGGCGCGCCTGCGCCCGACCTACAGCGCGCGGGCCGTCTACCAGAAGGATCCCGAGATCCGCCAGGCCGTGGACATGATCCGCAACAACGTGTTCTCGCTCCTGAATCCGGGCCTCTTCGACCCGATCGTGCGTTCGCTTCTCGACTACAACGACCACTACATGCTCCTCGCCGACCTGCGCGCCTACTGCGAGGCGCAGGACCGCGTGGACGCCACCTACCGCGACGCGGGCGAGTGGAACCGCCGGTCGCTCGTCAACATCGCCCGCTCGGGCCGCTTCTCCAGCGACCGCGCGGTGATGGAGTACGCGCGCGACATCTGGCACGTGGAGCCGGTGTCGTTTGGGGATTAAGTGGTTAAGTGGTTAAGTAGTTAAGTGGTTAAGTTTAAGCCGCGGGTGGTAGTTAAGTTGTCAAGTGATTCAGTGGTTGATGAGGGTAACGACGTGAGAACAGCGAGGAAGATGCGATGAAGAGAATGGTTCTGGCCGTGGCTCTGGCCGTGGCGGGCATGGCGTCGGCGGCGAAGGTGGCGTCCGTTTCGGTGAAGGCCGCCGACGGCGACGTGGAGGACGTGGGCGACGCCGCCGCGCGCTGCCAGGTCAAGGTGGGCGACGAGTACGATCCGGCGCAGTGCGCGCGCGACGTGCGGGCGCTGCGCGACGCGGGCACGTTCGACGACATCGTGGTGAAGGCCGAGCAGGGCGTGAACGGCGTCGACGTCACCTACGTCGTGAAGCACAAGATGCGCTTCCAGGGTCCGCTCGTCGTGAAGGGCTGCGACTACTGGAACGAGGGCAAGATCGCCAAGTTCTCCGAGCTGAAGGACGGCTATGCGTACGGCGAGGCGGAGATCGCCGCCGCCGCCGGCCGCATCCGCCGCGAGTACCAGAAGAAGTTCTTCCCCGACGTGAAGGTGAAGCCCGTCGTCGAGCCGGTGGAGGGCATCGCCGGCGCGGTGAAGATCACGATGGAGATCGAGGAGGGCGAGCGCGCGAAGATCACCGACTTCGAGTTCGACGGGAACGAGGCGTTCGAGGCGGACGAGCTGCGCGCGTCCTTCAACCAGTACCCCTGGTGGAACCCGATGGGCTGGTTCAGCGACGTGCCCGCCACGCCGCAGGACCTCGCGGAGGCCCGCGACCGGGTTGTCGCGTTCTACCGCGACCGGGGCTACCTGGACGTGGAGATCTCCCAGCCCGAAGTGCGGACGCGCGAGGACGGCGAGCGGGTGCGCGTCTTCCAGGTGCGCGAGGGGCCGTGCTACAAGGTGGGCACCATCTCCGTGACGGGCGTGAAGGCCTACCCGGAGGACGTGGTGGCCGCCGCCGTGAAGCGGATCGCGCCGGGCGACGTCGCGGGCGCCACCGCGCTGGACGAGGCCGCCCACGAGATCGAGGTGTTCTGCGGTTCCGGGCGCGCCGCGCTCGCCGACACGCACGTGACGGTGCGCCGCCTCCCCTCCGAGACGGATCCCGAAACGCTCAACCTCGTCTTCGCGGTCGAGGAGGGCGTGCCCGTGACGGTCAACCGCGTCCTCATCCGGGGCAACGACTACACGATGGACAAGGTCATCCGCCGCGAAATAGCCCTCTCCCCCGGCGATCCGATGCTGGCGGACAAGGCGGAACGCTCCAAGCGCCGTCTCGAAAACCTCCGCTACTTCGACCGCGTGCGCTACTACCTCGAAAAGGTGGACGGCGGCGAGGCGAAGGACGGCAAGCCGGAGCTGCGCGATCTCGTCTACGAACTCTCCGAGAAGAACACCGGTAACTTCCTCATCGGCATCGGCGCGGGCACGGAAAGCTCCGTCTTCGGACAGATCGAGCTGAGCGAGGCCAACTTCGACCTCTTCAGTCCGTGGCGCTTCCGCGGCGCCGGGCAGAAGGGGCGCCTCTGCATCCAGGCAGGTCCGCGCGTGCAGACCTACGAGGCCTCCGTCACGGAGCCGTGGTTCCTCGACCGCCAGCTGGAGCTGACCGTCGAGGTCTACCGCCGCCAGCGCTGGTACGACGACTACGACGTCATCCGCAGCGGCGCCGCCGTCACCCTCAGCTACCCCGTCAAGTTCTGGCCCACGTGGGAGGCGTTCGGTCGCCTCGGCGTGTCGCTCGCCGCCGAGTACATCGAGTACGACGACGTGGACAACGGCTACTACTACGATCCGAAGCGCGGCGACCGCTTCCGCATGCTCAAGGAGGAGGAGGACCGCAACGGAGACAAGGTGGAGGTGCCGCTGGAAGTCTTCTGGAAGCTCGACACGCGCGACCGCTTCATCTTCCCGACCCAGGGCCACACGGTGCGCCTCTTCGGCGACATCGTGGGCGGTGACAACGAGTATTGGCGCGTCGGCTTCAACGTGCGCAAGTACTTCCCCGTCTGGAAGAAGTACGGACACGTGTTCCAGATCGGTCTGCGCGGCGAGACGGTGGACGCCTTCAGCGACGACCTGCCGCTCTACGACCGCCTCTTCCTCGGCGGCTCCAAGTCGATTCGCGGCGTGGACTTCCGCGAGATCGCGCCGCGCATCTACGCCCACGAGAACAAGAAGGGCCGCTACACGGCCTGGGGCGGGCAGACCTCCTGGTGCATGAACATGGAGTATTCCGTGCCCGTCGTCAAGATGCTGCGCATCGCCGCCTTCTCGGATCTCGGCAGCGTGGGCGAGGACGAATTCGACTTCGACACGGCCTGGTTCTGCTGGTCGGTCGGCGTGGGCCTGCGCCTCGACCTGGAGCAGTTCCCGATCCGCCTCGACTTCGCCACGCCCGTCGTCGATCCGGACGAGACCGTCGACGAGAAGGTCTTCACCTTCTCGGTCGGATACGACTTCTAGAGGGATTAAGTGGTTAAGTGGTTTAGTAGTTAAGTTGTCACGCTATTAAGTGGTTAGATCTTGGAATTGCGTGAAGGCCCTTACCGGTTGGCGGCTTAACCACTTAACTACTTAACTACTTAAAGCGAAGCGGCTTAACTACTTAACTACTTGAAGCGAAGCGGCTTAACTACTTAACTACTTGAAGGCGGCTTAACTTAAAAGAAAAGGATGACGTCAATGAAGAAGATGATGATGGCCTTGGCCCTTGCGGCCGCGATGGGGGCTTCGGCGGAACTGAAGGTCGGGACGGTGAACATGGTGGATCTCGTGCGGCTGCACCCGAACCACGAGTCCAACCGCGCCCTCGTGAAGTCCACCGACAAGGACTACAAGGCGAAGCTCGAACGCCAGCAGGAGGCCGCGAAGACGATTGCCGACGAGGGCAAGAAGGTCCAGGCCGACCTCATGAACCCGATGTTCTCCCAGAGCGCCAAGGCGGACGCCCAGAAGAAGCTTGAAGACGTGCAGCGCCGTTTCCTCGCCGCCCAGCAGGAACTGCGCGCCTCGGCGCAGCACTTCCAGAACGAGCTGACGGACCTGGAGACCCGCCTCCTCAAGCTGGAGACCGAGGACATCCGCGCGAAGATCAACGCCTTCGCCAAGGCCAACGGCTACGACATCATCGCCGATTCGACGATGCTCGCGTTCTCGAAGGACTCGCTCGACGTGACGGACGAAATCCTCAAGGCGCTGAAGGTCGATCCCGCCAAGCGGCACGAAAAGAAGTCCGCCGCCGACGCGAAGTGAGGCCCACGATGAAGGCATCCGAACTCGCGGCGAAGCTGGGGGGCACGCTTGAGGGCGCCGACGTCGAACTCTCCGCCTGCGGCGGTCTTGAGGAGGCGCGCCCCGGCGATCTGAGCTTCTGCAAGGACCCGAAGCACGTGAAGCTCGTGGAGACCACGAAGGCCTCCTGCGTGCTGCTGCCGCCGGACTGGACGCACGGCGCGCCGTGCGCAATCATCCGCGTGGCGGACCCCAACCACGCCTGCATGAAGGCGGCGGAGTTCTTCGCGCCGCCGGCGCCCGTGCGCGCCCCCGGCGTCCACCCCACGGCGGTCGTCGACCCGAGCGTGCGCCTCGGCGCGGGTGTCCACGTCGGCGCCTACACCGTCATCGAGAAGAACGCCGTCATCGGCGACGGCTGCGTCATCGAGGCGCAGGTCTTCATCGGCGAGAACTGCACGGTTGGCGCCGGCACCCACATCTATCCGCAGGTCACGCTGCGCGAGGGCACGAAGGTCGGCCGGGGCGTGATTCTCCACTGCGGCGTGCGCCTCGGCGGGGACGGCTACGGCTACAACACGACGTTCGAGAACGGCATGCCGAAGATCGAGAAGATTCCGCAGCTCGGCATCGTCGAGCTCGGCGACGGCGTGGAGATCGGCTCGAACACGACGATCGACCGCGCGCGCATCGGGCGCACGTACATCGGCCCGATGACGAAGATCGACAACCTCGTGCAGATCGGCCACAACGTGAAGGTGGCCGGCTATTCGGGCATCATCGCGCAGGCGGGCGTCGCGGGGTCCACGCAGATCGGCACGGGCTGCCTCATCTGGGCGCAGGCCGGCATCTCCGGCCACATCAAGATCGCGGACGGCGTGCAGGTGGGCCCCCAGGCCGGCGTGCCGCAGTCGCTCGACGGGTCGCTCAAGTACGTGATCGGCGCGCCCGCGATGTCGATGAAGGACCTGGCCGCGATTACGCTCGCGCCGAAGATGCTCCAGAAGACGCGCGCCGAGCTGAAGGCCCTCAAGGCCGAGGTCGCGGCGCTCAAGCAGGCCTGACCCATGCGCGCGCTTGCGGACATCCTCGCTGAAGTGCAGACCACCGTCGCCGACGCCTGCAGGGTGTCGGGCCGGCGTGCGGACGACGTGGAGATCGTCGCCGTCACGAAGACGCACGGACCCGAGGTCGTGCGCGAGGCATGGGAGGCGGGGCTGCGCATTGTGGGCGAGAACAAGGTGCAGGAGGCGGCCTGGAAACAGCCGCTCGCCGTGTCGGGTCCCGAATGGCACCTGATCGGGCATCTCCAGAAGAACAAGGTGCGCCCCGCGCTCGCGCTCTTCTCGACGTTCCACTCGATCGATTCGATCGGACTCATCGACCGTCTCCAGTTCCTGGCGGACGAAATGGGCGCGCGCCCGCGCATCCTCCTTGAAGTCAACATGAGCGGCGAACGCTCGAAGGACGGGATGCGTCCGGAGGATGTCCCCGCCGCCGTCGAACGCGCGCTCGCCGCGCCGAACCTCACGCTCGAAGGCTTCATGACGATGGCGCCGTTCACGCCGGCGGACAAGATCGAGGAGACGCGCCCCGTCTTCGCGGGCCTCCGCGAGCTGCGCGACGCAATGGAGGCCGCGTTCGGCGTCTCCCTGCCGCGCCTCTCGATGGGCATGTCGAACGACTACCGCATCGCCGTCGAGGAGGGTGCCACGTGGATCCGCCTCGGCACCGTCCTCTTCGGCGCGCGCCCGAAGGTGAAGCCGATGCGTCCCGTGGACGCGGGCGACGTCGGCGAAAGCGGCGAGGGCGGCGGCGCCTACGACCGCGTGATGGACTAGACAGCCGCCCGCGCTTCGTTCGGGAATGTAGATCTTGACAGGCAAGTGATGGGCAAGAACCGGGAACGTGTCCGCTTCTTGCCGTGCCTGAGACGCCAAAACAAACCTGGGGAGGGCCGCAATTGCCGAACGCATCACGCCGCGCGACGGGTTTCAAGATTGTTACGCGGTGAAATCTCATCTTGCGGCGGTGCGTGGCGGGAAGCGGGTCCTTCGCGCGCTGGGCCTGTGCTTCCGTGCCTGTAGCGGCCGCATCCTCCTCGGCCGCAATATATTGCGGCCCTCCCGCGCGACTGTTCCGAAGTGAAATCGCACGCCGCCACACGGGAGGGCCGCGCTTGTCGCGGCCGTACCCGCGCCGGGCCCGTTCGGACGCCCTGCGCTAAGTCCCCTCCTCACCGATGCCTGAGATTTCAGTGCGTAATAAAATCTCATCCATTGCCAGAATCGTGATATCGCTTCGGCAATCAAATATGGTGGGCGCAAAGGCCGTAAAGGCCGTAAAGATTCTCTGTTTTCTTTGCGTTGCCTCTGCGTTCTTAGCGTTAAAACATCTCGTACTCCTTCTTTCAACGCAAAGCTCGCAAAGAATTCTGACGCAAAGTTCGCAAAGCCTTTGCGGTCTTTGCGCTTGTTATGGCGAAAAATGCCATGTTTCGTTGCCGAATCGACAGATTGAGGAATTTGCCGTATAGAGGCGTACATGTAGAAGGGGCGCGGTCGCAACACGTCGCGGCCCTCCCGCGCGACTGTTCCGAAGTGAAATCGCGCGGCGTCATGCGGGAGGGCCACACTTGTCGCGGACGTACCCGCGCCGGGCCCGTTCGGACGCCACGCGCCGAGGGCGGCGCGGGTACTTCGCGCGCCAACTTTGAGAAACAATCTCCGTGTCTTCGCATCTCCGCGCGCTCCGTGTTGACCGGCCGGATGGCGTGAGCCCCTCGCGTGTCGGGCCCGTTCGGACGCCACGCGCCGAGGGTGGCGCGGGTCCTTCGTGCGCCAGGCCCGTTCGGACGTCGCGCGCCAACCTTGAAAAACAATCTCCACGCGCTCGGTGTTGACCGGCGGGAGGACGCGGACTTCGCGGCGGAGCCGTGCGCCCCGTCGCGGAATCGGGATAGGCTGTCCCGAAAAAATCGGGATAAGGGTGCCACAAGGCCGTTCTATGCCTGCGGGGCCGTCGTATGGTACAATATGCACATGACGTTCAAGTACAGTTCAGGGATTTCGGCCGTCACGGGACGCGCAGGGCGCATTCTCGCGCTGGTTGCGTTCCTGTCCGCCGTATGCGGGGCGGAGGGCCTGCCGGCGCGGTCGCTTGCCGCGCGGATGCTGGATGCGCGCGAGCGGTTCACGCCCCCCGCGAAGCCGATGCGGTGGGAGGCCGATCCCGGTGCGGACCTGAAGCGGTGGCCGTTTGACGTGGCGCGGATCGAGGGGTTGCTGGAGAAGGGGTTGGTGCGCGCGGAGGACGGCGGCTACGTCCTGAAGCGGGAGGACGCGGGAGGGACTTCGCGCGAGCGGTCCGCCCGTGCGTGCGCCTACGTGAACAAGGTCTTCTCGGACTGGGCGGTGATGGAGCTGGACACGAAGTTCGCGCGCTGCGACGCGAAGACCGTCCAGGCGCTCGCGGGCTACCGGGTGGACCTGAACCCGGACTTCTGGAGCCAGTTCGCCATCCTCACGAAGAAGGGGCTGTTCGGCGGAGGCTCGGCCACGGTGGGTGGCTGGATCGCGGGCTGGAAGGTCGCGGACAACCTGTACCTGCTCCTCACGAGCGAACTGGGCGTCGAGGGACGTCCGCGCGACTACCAGTTCGTGATGTGGGACGGCAAGAAGGACTGGCCGATCGTGGGATTCGACGAATTCCCCGACGCGGCGCGGGCCCTTGCGGCGATGCGCGTGAAGGAGAGCCCCGTCGCCGCGAACAACCTCGCCGCGCTTCTCCACGCGCGCGACGCGAACCGCCGCCTCTATATGCCCGAATATGTCGAATCGCTCCTCCGGCGCGCGGCGGCGGCGGGCTGCGAGACGGCCTTCCACAACCTCGGCGTCCTGATGGAGGAACAGGGCGACGCCGAGCAGGCCAAGGCCTTCTTCAGCCGGGGGCGTTGACCTCGCCGAGGGTCATCGTGCCGGAGAGGAGGGCGACGACCTGCTGCTGCACCTCCGCGAGGTTTTCGAGGCGCAGGCGCGGGTCGAGGACGATGAAGCTTTCGCCGGTCTTGCGGTGTTCGTAGACGCGGATGATCGTGTGGTCGGCCTGTTCGCGCGCGTCGCGTTCGACGAGGATCTTCGCGCGCTCCAGCATCACCGCCAGCACGTAGACGACGTTCTTCATGGCGGGGTCGTCGAGCGAGACGAGGCGCCTGAGCAGGTCGTCCGCCGTCTCCTTCTTCAGCGGCTCCTTGCGCGCGTCGGGCGGCGGGGGGGCGAGGTAGACGCCCTCCCAGAGGCTGAAGGGCTCCCAGCTGCGCGGGGCGGTCTTCCAGCATTCGGGATGGCAGTCCAGGCGCTCGTACCCGTCGGGGATCTCCTTGAGGGCCGAAACGACCGGGGCCTTGTCCACAAGCGGCTTCTGGCAGATCGTGCAGACGTGTCCGCGACTCTTGATGTTCCATTCCTGCGACATGGGCGTAGTATAGCACACACTCCGCACTTGCGCACGCACGCGATTCGTGAGATAATACGCACCCATGAAAACAGGCAACAAATCGGCTTTCACGCTCATCGAGCTTCTTGTCGTCATCGGCATCATCGGCATCCTCTCCGCCGTGATGCTGGGGCTCCTGGGCGGTACGAGCGATGCGGCGCGCGCCACCCAGTGCATGAGCAACCTCCGCGGGCTTTCGGTCGCCACGCTCAACTTCGCGATGCAGGACAGGGACGGCAACTACCCGGCGGCGGGGTCGTTCAAATGGACCAAGTACGAGAACGGCGTGAGCTATCCCGCGCGCGACGCCTGGATTTCCTGGTACTATCCGAACAAGAACGACAAGAGCAAGGCGGGCGGTTCCGCCATCTCCTTCAGCGAGGCGAACGTCGAATATCTGCGTTTCGCGCTGACGAACGGCTGCATCTGGGCGTGCGGCGGAAGGTCCGAGAAGACGTACGTGTGTCCCGAGCACGATGCGGCCTGCCTGAAGGCGAACAAGCGCCATCCCGGGTGGAGCTACGTGATGAACGAGTCGTTCGGATGGCCGAGCAGGGGGCTTGGGACGCCGCTTTCGCGGTGGTCCGGCCTCAGCCACAGCTACATGAGTCCCTACGACACGACGAAGAAGGCGAATGTCTCCCGTGCGCCCGACCGCGTGCTGCTCTTTGCGGAAATCCAGGGCCTCACCGACGCGAAACGCGGCCTCACGGCGAACGTGAACGGAAGCGGCGACCGGGGCGACAGCGTCCTTCAGTATCGGGATGCGTCCGAGACGATCGGCTTCAACCACCGCCAGGGCTCGGGCAAGCTCGCCGGGCACGTCGCCTTTGCCGACGGACACGTCGAGAAGCTGATGTACCCCGAGAGCGGCGGCGCCGAACAGCTCACGAAGTGGCTCTGTTCGGGCCGTGAGGTGTCGTTCAACGGCACGGCCTACCAGGACCTGCAGGGGAACAACTAGGGGCGCGGTAGGTTGGCATGGCAACGGCAAAATACGACGACGACAACATCCAGCACCTCAACCCGATGGAGCACATCCGTCGGCGGCTCGGCATGTACATCGGCCGCGCGGGCGACGGCAGCGACTACGACGACGGCATCTACGTGCTCCTGAAGGAGGTCATCGACAACGCGATCGACGAGTTCATCATGGGCTTCGGCCGCCGCGTGGAGATCCGGCTCGACTGGAACTCCGGCGCGTGCGCGATCCGCGACTTCGGGCGCGGCATCCCGCTCGGCAAGGTCGTGGACTGCGTGAGCGAACTCAACACGGGCGGCAAGTTCAACACCGAGAGCTTCCAGTTCTCCGTCGGCATGAACGGCGTCGGCACAAAGGCCGTGAACGCGCTCTCGGACCGTTTCTACGTGCGCGCCGTGCGCGACGGCGAATACTCCGACGCGCTCTTCGAGAAGGGCGTCCTCAAGGGGAAGCACCGCGGCAGGTGCAAGGACGCGGGAGAGCGCAACGGCACGCTCGTGGAGTTCCTTCCCGACCCCACGATCTTCAGGAAGTTCCGCTTCCGCGAAGACCACGTGATGCGCCGCCTCAAGATGTACGCCTATCTCAACGCCGGCCTCACGCTCGACCTCAACGGCACGAAGGTCGTCTCGGACGAAGGCCTTGCCGACCTCATCCAGGACGAGGCGCAGTTCGAGAAGGTCTACCAGCCCTTCCACTTCCGCTCCAAGACGCTCGAGTTCGTCTTCACCCACACGAACCGCTTCTCGGAGGAGTACTATTCCTTCGTGAACGGACAGCACACCACCGAGGGCGGCACGCACCTCTCCGCGTTCAAGGAGGGCCTCACGAAGGCCCTCAACGAGTACGCGAAGAAGAAGTTCGACGGCGACGACGTGCGCGAGGGCATCATCGGCGCCGTCGCGATCCGCATGCAGGAGCCGACCTTCGAGGGCCAGGCGAAGACGAAGCTCGGCTCGCCGGAGATCCGCGCCGAACTCGTCGCCGAGATCAAGAAGGAGGCCGAGGCGCTCTTCCACAAGAACGCCGCCGAGGCCGAGAAGCTCGTCGCGAAGGTGGAGGAGACCGCGAAGCTGCGCAGCCAGCTCAACACGATCAAGAAGCAGGCGCGCGAGCGCAGCCAGGCCGTCAGCGTGCGCGTGCCGCAGCTCAAGGACTGCAAGCGCCACCTGAAGCTCGACAAGCTCGACAAGAAGACCGGCCAGCCCGAGGGCAGCGACACGATGATCTTCCTCACTGAGGGCGTCTCCGCCGGCGGCACGCTCAACCGCAGCCGCGACGCCGACCGCCAGGCCGTCTTCTTCCTGCGCGGCAAGCCGCTCAACACGTACGGCCTCGCCAAGGACGTCCTCTACAAGAACGTCGAGTTCTTCAACCTCATCAAGACGCTCGACATCGAGGAGACGCTCGCGCACCTGCGCTACGGCAAGATCATCTTCGCGACCGACGCCGACGTGGACGGCCTCCACATCCGCAACCTGCTCACGACGTTCTTCATGCGCTTCTACAAGCAGCTCGTCCTCGACCGGCGCGTCTTCATCCTGGAGACGCCGCTCTTCCGCGTGCGCAACAAGAAGGAGCAGCACTACTGCTTCACCGACGAAGAGCGCGAGAAGGCGATCGCCAAGTGCGGCGCGAAGGCGGAGATCACGCGCTTCAAGGGCCTCGGCGAGCTGAACCCGGAGGAGTTCGCCGACTTCATCGGCAAGGACATGCGCCTCACGCCCGTCGCCTGCCAGGAGGACAGCGAGCTCGACAAGACGATCAAGTTCTACATGGGCGCCAACACGCCCGAGCGCAAGGACTACATCATGGACAACCTCGTCTGCGACGCGAGCGAGTTCTGAGGCGGGAGAATGGAACGCAGATGCTTCGCAAGGCGATCTGCGTTAACGGGAAACAGGAAGGGAATCTGATGAAGACGCTGCTCGGCATCGACTACGGCACCGGCGGGTGCAAGGTGACGGCCCTCGGCACGGACGGCTCGTTCGTCGGCGAAGCCTCGACGGAGTACACGACCTGGCACGACCACCCCGGTTGGAGCGAGCAGGAGCCCGCCGACTGGTGGGCCGCCCTCCAGGAGTCCCTGCGGAAGCTCGCCGCGAAGGGCGTCGACCTGAAGAACGTCGCCGCCTGCGCGCTCGACGGCTCCACCCACAACGCCGTGCTGCTGGACGCCGCGTTCACGCCCGTGCGCCGCACGATCATGTGGACCGACCAGCGCGCGACCGCCGAGTGCGACGCGCTGCGCGCCGGCTGGGGCGAGAAGGTGTTCTCCACCTGCTACCAGATGCCCGCACCCACCTGGACGCTGCCGCAGATGATGTGGCTCAAGGCGAACGAGCCGGACGCGCTTGCGCGGACGAAGCACGTCCTCTTCGTGAAGGACTACGTGCGCTACCTCCTCACGGGGCGCGCCGCCACCGACCGCATCGAGGCGCAGGGCACGCTCTTCTACGACATGCGGAAGGGCGACTGGGCGGACGAACTTGTGGAACTCGCGGGCCTTTCGCGCGCCGCCCTGCCGGGCTTCCTCGCGCCCACCGACGTCGCCGGGCACGTGACCGCGTCCGCCGCCGCCGCGACGGGCCTCCCCGAGGGGCTGCCTGTCGTCTGCGGCTCCAGCGACAGCGCGGTGGAGGACTACGGCGCGGGGGCCGTCGAGCCGGGCGACCTCATCATCAAGCTCGCGACCGCCGGCAACGTCAACGCGATGACGGCCGAGGCGCACCCCCACCCGAAGACGCTCACCTACTCGCACATCGTGCCGGGCATGTGGTACTCGGTGAGCGCCACGAACGCCGCCGCCCTCTGCCAGCGCTGGATGCGCGACTGCTTCTTCAAGGCGGAACAGGCGGGCGCGGCGCGCAACCTCTACGAGGTCATGGACGCCGAGGCGGCGACGAGCGAGATCGGCGCGCGCGGCGTCTTCTTCCACCCCTACCTGCAGGGGGAGCGCTGCCCGTACTGGGACGCGAACCTGCGCGCGAGCTTCACCGGCGTCTCCATCGGCTCCACGCGCGGCGACTTCTGCCGCGCGCTCCTGGAGGGCGTCGCCTTCTCGCTGCGCGACTGCTACGGCACGCTGAAGGAGATGCGCCTCCCGGTGAAGCGGATCTTCCTCATCGGCGGCGGCGCGCGCTCGAAACTGTGGAGCGAGATCGTGGCGAACGTCTTCAACTGCTCCGTCGCGGTGCCCACGCCGGGCGACGCCTCCTTCGGCGCGTGCCTTCTCGCGGGCACGGGCATCGGCGTCTTCCGGGACGTGAGGGACGCCGTGGCGAAGTGCCTGCACGTCGACCGCACGATCGCGCCCGACCCGGCGGCGGCGGCGAAGTACGACCACCTCTATACCTGCTACAAGCGCATCCACGACGCCCTCGCCCCCGTCTACTCGCAGCGGAAGAACCCCTAGTGCGGAAAACCCTCGGCTTCCTGCTTGAAGGAATGTTTTGATGTGCATATATCTGCAAAAATAAACACGTAATCGTGTTGAATTTGCAATTACCCCCCCCCCTCGTTGACAGAGGATGACCGTTCTGCTATCCTATTGCCACCGAGGACACAGAAATTGGAAGTTTTGGAGGGTGATTGCCATGCAGATCAAGTGCGTATGCATGTTGGCGGCGGCGCTGTGCGCCGGTGCCTCGATGGCGGCGACATGGACGGGTGCGGCCGGCGACGGCCTGTGGACGACGGACGCGAACTGGGAAGGGAACACCCCGCCCGGCGCGGGCGATGACGCCTTGTTTACCGCGTCTGCCACGCTTGCCGCGCCGACGGACTTCACGGGCACGGTGCGCGTGCAGGGCGAGGGGACGCACCTCACGTTCGACGTGGCCGCCGCCGCCGCGCTCGCCGTGGCGGTGGACGAGGGAGCGACCCTTGAAAAGACGGGCGCGGGATCCCTGACTCTCCGCGCCGCGCCGGGTTTCCATCCGGGCCACGTCGTCGTGACGGCGGGCGAGGCGGTGTTCGCGGGTAACGGCGACTGGGAGGCCCCCGGAGCGTTCGGCCCCGTCGCGGTTGCCGCCGGCGCGGGTGCGCGCATCGTGGAGAGTCCGGCGGCCCAGCGCCACGGCGTCCTTGTCTTCGCAGGCGGGAGAACCGAGGACGAGATCAAGAACATCTGGGCGACGCACACGCCCCACGCGAACTTCGAGGCGGTCTGGGCGGGGCTCGACAAGACGGTGGAGACGAACCGCGTCCTCACCGTCTTCTCGAAGGAGAAGCCCTTTGCGCTGTCCAACGGCTGGTTCCCCGCCGCCTGGCAGTGGAAGGACTCCTACATGGCGTGGGCGCGGACGCTCTTCCTGATGCCGCAGGATGAGAAGGTCCGGGCGTGCCTCTACGCCGACGACTACGGGCAGGTCTACTTGGACGGCGAGGAGTGGTTCGAGCGCGCCCAATGCAAGACGGTGTGGGCGACGCGCACGCTTGCGCGCGGCTTCCACGCATTGGATCTCTTCTACGGCGAACTCGCGTGGAACGACGGCATGTCCATCCGCCTGGCGGGCAAGGTGTTCGGCGGGGCGGGGCCCCTGACGCGCGGCGACGCCTTCTGGAAGGGCGTCGCGTTCGCGCGCCTCGACCTCGCCACCGGCGCGACGCTCGCGCTGGAAGACGGCCAGGCCCTGGCGCTCGCCGCCGGCGAGGCGTCCGCGCTCAACGGCGCGGTGACGGGCGGCGCGGGCGCGGTGCTCGCGGTCGGCTCGGGCACGCTTGCGGCCGACGCGGCGCGCTTTGCCGGCTTTAACGGCAAGATCGAACTCTGCACCGATGCGCGCGCCGCGTTGGCGAACCTCGGCGCGGACGCCGCCTTCACGGTGACGGGCGCGGGCACGGTGGGGACGGACCTCGCGGGACGGCTCGCCGACGACTTCACGGGCACGGTCGAGATTCCCGCCGGCGTGACGTTCGAGAGCGCCGCCGCCGACCCCGCCCATGCCTTCACGGGCGCGGGCACGCTCGTCGCGCCGACGCTCAAGGGAACCGAGCGGTTCGCGGGCACGGTGCGCCTGGCCGGCGGCGCGGCGACGTGGGGCGCCTACGCGCGCGGGGAGGGCGCGGCGGCGGAGATCGCGCTCGGTGACGGCGCGGCGCTCATGGTTCCGAGGAAGACGTTCCTGGAACGTGCGGGCGCGCCGCTGAAGCCGTGGACGGACGCGGGGGCCTGGGCTCTGGGCGGGCGGAGCGGTGCGCCGGAATGGAGTTCGGGACATATCGCGTATGTGAACGACGACGGCAACCTCGTCCTCACCGACGACGGCGGCCAGCGCAACGCCGCCCTCTACACGGGGCACGTGTTCACGAAGACTTCGGCCTTCGACCTTTCCTTCACCTGGACGCCGACCCAGAACCGGTGGGCCGGCAAGGCGGGTCAGGCCTGGGCCGAGGGCTTTGCCTTCTTCCTGACGGCCACGAACAATGCGGCGGGGTACGATTATGCCAAGCATCTCTACGGCCAGCCCCCCGACGCCTACGGCTTCCGCTGCTACATCTATCGCGGCAGCGGGAACGCGCTCGGCTTCGCGTGGCTCGTGAACACTGTGTCGGCGGGTCTGTGTGCCGTCGATACCGACTATTCGGAGCTTGGCGGCGGCCTGGGCGGGATCACGCTTACGCGGTCCATCGCCTTCACCGTCAAGATGCGCCACGGCGTGATGGACGTCACGATGCGGCAGGAGGGGAAGACGTGGCGCGCGGCCTACGACTTCGCGCAGTGCTTCACGGGGAATGGTCTGACGGACGCCAACGCGCCGCGCCTCATCGGCCTTTCGGGCGGCACGGGCAACTGGGGCGACCCGAAAGAAGGGAAGTCCGTCCCCTATGCCGAGCAGACGTTCTCGGACTTCTCGGGCTTCGTCTGGGGCGAGCATGAAGACAAGGATCCCGCCGCGCATGCGCCGTCGGCGGAGACGTGGCGCCTCAGCGGCGATGCCTGGCTGACGACCGACCCGGGCTTTCTTTTCTCGACCAACATCAAACAACAGGGTTACGCCGTCCTGAAGGCGGGCGTGGACGCGAACCGTCCGTTCGAGGTCTCCTTCACGGAACGGTTCGACGCCAATCGCGATACCGCGTGGGCAGAGGGGCTGGGCATTGCCTTCACGCCTGACCCCGACAAGCTCAACAACGGCGCAGCCGGGAGGTTCTTCCCCAAGATGGACCGTTGCGTGGCCTTTGGGCACTACTTCTGGGAAAACCACAAGCTCGTCTGGAGCCACAACGGCAGTTCCTTCACGGAGGACGTGGTCGGGTACAAGGTCCACGGCATCCACCGCGAACTGAACCACCCCGTCACGTATTCTCTCGTCTTCAACGGCGAGGACACGTTCACGGTGCGCGCGGTCTGCTCCTGCGGCGCCGTCTACGAGACGGCGCGCACATACCCGGACGTGGCGGAGTGGAACGTCCCCGTCTACGTGGCGTTCCTGGGCGCTGCCTCCACCTGGGGCCCTGCCACGACGACGCGCGTGACGGACATCGCCGTCAAGGAAATGGATGCGGCGCGCGCCTTCCCGCAGCGCCTTTCGGTGGACGCGGGCGCCGCCGCGACGGTGAATCTGGACGTGCCGGGGACGAATGTGGCCGCCTTTGCGTCCGTGGCGCTCGGCGCGGATGCGTCGCTCGCCCTCCGGGCCGAGCGTCCGTCTGTGTGCTTCCTCTCCCCGCTCGTCCTTGCGGACGCGGGCGCCGTGGACGCGGCGGGCGGGGCCGTCGCCGCGTTCGGCGAGGTCACGTTGGGCGATGCGCCGCTCGTCGTGTCCGGAGCGTGGTCGGCGCGCGACGAAGCGATCACGTTCCGCGTGGACGCCGCGCGCCTGAAGGGCGGGCGCGTCCTGGCGCAGCTGCCGCGCGCGACGTATGCGGGCGCGGCGGAGCCGGCGTTTGCGGTGACGGGCCTCGACGGTGCGCCCCTCTCGGCCGCCTGGCGCGTGTCGCGTGCCGGCGACGCCGTGCGCCTCGTCCCGGCGGGCAGCGCGATCATCCTCCGCTGACGCGGCGGTCCGAGACGATCGCGTCGAAGAGGCCGCGCGCGGCGAGGCGGTAGAGGCCCGTGCGGCCGAACTTCGTGCGGTCGGCGAGCAGGTAGCGCCGCGTGGCCTTGTCGAGCGCGCGGGCGACGAGCGCGGCCTGGTCCTCGTGGTTCGTCGTCGCGATCTTGTCGTCCACGCCGAAGGCGGAGACGAACGCCTTGGTGATCGTGAGGCGGTCGAGTTCGCGGAAGGCGGACTGCCCCAGAAAGGAGTTGAGCTGGGGGTCGTAGTTCCCGCCGAGCGCGATGCGCACGTAGTGCGCGGGGAAGCGGCGGAAGAGCTGCATGACGGCGACGGAGTTCGTGATGACCGTGAGGCTCGTGAAGGCCGAGCGCGCGAGCTCTTCGGCGAGGTGGGCGACGGTCGTGGAGGAGTCGAGGAAGAGGATGTCGCCCTCCTCGACGTAGGCGAGGGCCGCGCGCGCGATGCGCTCCTTCGCGGAGGCGTTCACAGCCCGGCGCTCGACGTAGGAGCTGGCGGCGACGCCGTGCGGCGCGGCGGCGGCGTTGTCCACGAAGGCGACGCCGCCCCGCACGCGCTGGAACACCTCGCGCTGGACGAGTTCCGCCACGTCGCGGTGGATCGTCGCCGACGAGACGTGGAACGCCTCCATCAGCTCCGCGAGCGAGCAGTAGCGCCGCGCCTTCACGTAGTCGACGAGCTTGAACGACCGAATGCTTTTCATGACGGCGGCCATGATACCACAGCCACCGCCCGCCAGCAAGGCCGCCAGTCCGCGCACGTGGCGTCCGAACGGGCCGTAGTTGCCACTCGCGACGGGATGGACGCGCTTGCCCCCCCTACACACACCTGGTCGCGACAAGCGCGACCCTCCCTTGCCCGGTCGCGACAAGCGCGACCCTCCCTTGCCCAGCGTCCGGCGGCGGCCGTGAGAACTTCTCAAAACGTCTCGCATTTTTATCACGTTTTCTCGCGCCGGACGGTTGCGCGTCTTGGCGAATCGGGGTAGAATATGCGTGTTTTCTTTCATCCAAACAAGGGACGAAACATGACAGTCAAACCCGACAGCTACATGTACGAGATGATTCGCACGGAACTCACGGACGCCGTGGGCGAGGCGAACGTCGACGTCAAGTTCGCCGACAAGTTCGGCCATTCGATCGACTACTACTGGATTCCGGAGATGTGGCACGACCGCGGCAAGAAGTGCCCGCAGCCCGACTTCGTCGTCCACCCCGGCTCCACGGCCGAGGTCGCGAAGGTCATGAAGATCGCGAACCAGTACAGGATCCCCGTCGTCCCGTGGGGCGGCGGCTCGGGTTCGCAGGGCGGGGCGCTGCCGATCTACAACGGCATCATCCTCGACATGAAGCGCATGAACAAGGTGATCAAGGTCGACAAGACCGCGCTCACCGTGACGGCCGAGACCGGCATCATCACGAAGCACCTTGAATGGGCGTGCAACAAGGAAGGGCTCTCGACGATGCACCTCCCCGCGTCCATCTCCTGCTCCACGATCGGCGGCTTCCTCGCCCATCGCGGCACGGGCGTGCTCTCGACGAAGTACGGCAAGATCGAGGACATGGTGATGTCGCTCGAAGTCGTCACGCCGACGGGCGAGATCATCCGCACGCTCCCCGTCCCGCGCCACGCCTCGGGCCCGGACCTCACGATGCTCTTCCTCGGCTCGGAGGGCACGCTCGGCGTCATCACCGAGGTCACGCTCAAGATCCACCCGCAGCCGGAGAGCCGCCAGTTCCGCGCGTACATCTTCAAGGACTTCCACACGGCGATGCAGGCCGGCCAGACGCTCATGCGCAGCCGCCTCGGGCCCTGCGCGATGCGCCTCTACGACGAGACCGAGACGAAGACGCACGTCTCGAAGGTGTTCGGCATCAACCTCGACCACGGCGCCTACCTCGTCTTCGGCTTCGACGGCCGCAAGGACATCGTGGACCTGCAGATGAAGTACGCCCGCGAGATCATGGAGGGCGAGTTCAAGGGCCAGGACCTCGGCGCGAAGGGCGGCGAGTGGTGGTGGGAGAACAAGTACAAGTTCTTCTACCCCGGCTATATGTTCCACGTCCCCCAGGCGTTCGGCACGCTCGACACGGTGGCGGACTTCGCGCACATCGAGAACGTCTACTGGGCGATGAAGAAGGTCGTCAACACGGAGTTCCCGGACGCGCGCTTCATCGGCCACTTCTCGCACTGGTATGACTGGGGCTGCATGCTCTACGCACGCTTCATCTTCCCGGGCGACAAGGTTCCGCCGAACGAACGCGAGGCGGCGGCCCTCTACAACGCGGTGTGGGACCGCGCCATCCGCGCGGCGATCCGCGAGGGCGGCGTGATCAACGAGCACCATGGTGTCGGCCTCAAGCTCGGCCGCTACGTGAAGGACCTCTACGGCTCCGCCATGCCGGTCCTCGAAGGCATCAAGGCCAAGCTCGACCCGAACGGCATCATGAACCCCGGCAAGATGGGCTTCGCCGGCCGCTAAACGATTAAGTAGTTAAGTGGTTAAGTAGTTAAGTTCTTCTAAGGCCGAAATGACCGATACGGGGAGAAAACTTCGGGAGAAGAGTTTCACGTTTGCCACATGCATCGTGAAGCTTGTGAAGTCTCTGGAGAACGAAAGAAAAGATCGGACGCTGTCAAGGCAGATTCTGAGAAGTGGTACGAGTATCGGTGCCAATATCCGCGAGTCGCGTTTTGCCCAGTCTCCATCCGATTTCATCTCCAAGCTCAGTATCGCACTCAAGGAGGCGGAAGAGACGCAGTATTGGCTGGAACTTCTTTTGGAGACGGACTATTTGGCGAGGGACCAGTATACCTCTTTGAACGAACAGGTCGATTGGTTGATTGGAACCTTGGTCAATGTTGTGAAGTCGTCCAAGCGAAGTCTAAGGTATGCGTCCAGAGACTGCCCCCCCACTAAGACTTAACTACTTAACTACTTAATGCGAAGCACTTAATTCTCCAAGAAAGGACATTGACATGCACATTGACGCTTTTGAAGACGCCATCATGAACTGCCGGTTCTGCTTCATGTGCCGGCACCTCTCCACCATCGGGAACGTGCGCTGCACGGAGGTGGACACGCCCCGCGTGCGCGCGGCGATGCTCTACGGCCTCCGGACGGGCACGAACTCGTTCGACGACGAGGACTTCATCGACGCGCTCTACCGCTGCGAGCTCTCCGCCTGCTGCCGCCGCAACTGCGTGAACGGCTACGACGAGAACGGCCTCGCCCTCGCGGCGCGTGCCGACGTCGTGGAGGCCGGCAAGGCCCCCGCCGCCGTGCAGAAGCTCGCGAAGAAGTATGCGTCGAACGCCGAGTGGAAGGCCGAGGGCAAGGGCGATGTCGCCTGGTTCCTCGACGAGACGACCGCTGCAGACAAGGCCGTGGTCGCTGCCGCGAAGAAGCTCTTCGCCGCCGCGAAGGTCAAGCCTGTCGTCATCACGGGCGGCTCGATCGGCAAGGCGCTGAAGGTGCTCGGCTACCTCGACGACGCGAAGGTGAACGCCGAGGGCTTCGCCGCGTTCGTCAACGGCCTCGGCGTGAAGGCGCTCGTCGTCTCCAACCCGGCCGCCTACGACGCGCTCACGAAGGACTACCCGGAGATGGGCGTCAAGCTCCAGCCCAAGGTCCTCTGCTTCAGCGGCTTCCTCGTCCAGGCGAAGGTCGCGTTCAAGAAGGCCGCCGGCGAGGTCTACTACCTCGCGGACGACTTCATGCGCAACTACGACCACTGCGAGTGCCCCGAGAAGCTGCTGAAGGCGCTCAAGGCCGACAACAAGCCCTTCGGCACGAACGACGAGGAGTCGTACTGCTGCGGCGAGGGCGCGGTCGTCCTCGACAAGCTCAACCCGGCGCTCGTCAAGGCGCTCGCCGAATACGTCGCCGCGCGCGCGGACCATCCGAAGACGGACCGCATCGTCGTCCTCTCCGCCTACACGAAGAAGGTGCTGGCGAAGTACGGCAAGCTGCACGTCGAGACGATGGAGGAGCTTGCGGCGTCCTGCTTGTGAGCGCATGCGGACGGGACAGGCCCGTCCCTCCCGAAAAGGGCGAATCCGGACGGTTTCGCGCAGATACGGGAGGGACGCGCTTGTCGCGTCCGGGCTCTGTGCCGCCCCTCCGCTGTCCCTCTGTCGCCTCTCCACGTCCGGCATCCCGCACGAGATGTGGTATACTGTCTCCCCGAGGAGAACATGGGCATGAAGAAGACGAGGAACGGACGGGACAGGGCGAGGCCTGGAACGCTCGTGGTGCTGTGCATGGCGCTGGCGGGCCTTGCGGCGCCGCCGTCGCCGGTTGACTGCGTGGATACGCGCATCGGCGGCTCCTATCGCGGGCACACGTTCCCGGGGGCGTCGTGCCCGTTTGCGCTCGTGCAGGCGAGTCCCGATACGGGCCTCTGCGACTGGGACCACTGTTCGGGCTACGTGTGGGAGGATCCGTTCGTCTACGGCTTCACCCAGACCCATCTGAGCGGCACGGGTTGCCCGGACCTTGCGGATGTGCGGCTTCTGCCGTTCACGGACGACTTTGCGGACCCCGATCCCTGCACGTGGAAGCTGGCCAAGGACGTCCGCACGGAGCAGGGCCGCCCCGGCCTCTACGCCGTCGCGTTCACGAACGCGGGCGTGACGGCCGAGTTGACCGCGACGCCGCGCGTCGGCGTCCACCGCTACGCCTTTGCCCCCGGCCGCCCCGTGAAGCTGCTCGTCGATCTCCAGTGGGTGAACGCGCACAACATGAGAAGCGCGGTCGTCTCGTTCACGAACCGCCTGGACGCCGCCCATGCGACGCTGGCGGGCGGGCGGCGCACGCATGCCTGGCTGCGGCGCAGCGTCTACTGGAAGATCGTCTTCGACCGGCCGTGGACGAAGGCGACGCCGCTCCCGAAGGCGGACGCCCGCGAGAAGGGCGCGCGCTGGGTGCTGGAGTTCGCGCCGGGCGCACCGCTTGTCGTGAAGGCCGCGATATCCTCGGTGGACGAGGCGGGGGCGGCGAAGAACTACGCCGCCGAGGCCGAGGGGCGGAGCTTCGACGAAATTGTCCTTGCCGCGCGGGCGAAGTGGTCCGCGCTTCTCGGGCGCTTCGCGGTCCCGGGCGCATCCGCCGCGCAGCGCACCGCGTTCTACACTGCCCTCTACCACCTCTTCCTCCAGCCGAACGACCTTGCGGACGTCGACGGGCGCTATCGCGGCGGCGATGCGCAGGTCGCCACCGCGTCGTCCGGCGCCTACTACACCGGCCTCTCGCTCTGGGACACCTTCCGCGCCGCGCACCCGCTCTACACGCTCGCCGTGCCGGAGCGCGTGGACGGCTTCGTCGATTCGATGCTCGCCCACTACCGGGCGATGGGCTTCCTGCCCGTCATCCCCTACTTCGGCTGGGAGTCGCACTGCATGATCGGCAACCACGCGGTCCCCGTGATCGTCGACGCCTACCGCAAGGGCTTCCGCGCCTTCGACGTCGATCTCGCGTTCGAGGCCGTGACGAACTCCCTCACGGTCGCGCACGTCGATCCGTTCGGACGCCCGAAGATCAAGGAGGACTGGGCGCTCTACGACCGCTACGGCTACTACCCGTTCGACAGGATCAAGGGCGAAAGCGTGAGCCGCACGCTTGAATGCGGGTTCGACGACTGGTGCGCGGCGGAGTTCTGCCGCCTGCTCGGACGGGGCGACGAGGCCCGTTTCCGCGCGCGCGCCGCCTTCTGGAAGAACGTCTTCGACCCGTCCCTCGGCCTCATGCGCGGCAAGCACTCGAACGGGACCTGGCGCACGCCCTTCGATCCGTTCCGCCTCGGCCACGACCACAACACGGCCAACGACTTCACCGAGGGCAACGCCTTCCAGTACACCTGGCACGTTCTGCAGGACCCCGAAGGGCTCATCGCGGCGATGGGCGGACGTGCCTCGTTCGTGGAGAGGCTGGACGCGCTCTTCGCGCAGCCCGAGCGGACGGAGGGCATGGGCTTCGTGGGCGACGTGACGGGCCTCATCGGCCAGTACGCCCACGGCAACGAGCCGAGCCATCACGTGGCCTACTTCTACGCGCTCGCGGGCCGCCCCGACCGCACGGCCGAGGTCGTGCGCGAGGTCTGCGACCGCTTCTACGGCGTCGGCCCCGGCGACCTCTGCGGTAACGACGACTGCGGGCAGATGAGCGCCTGGTACGTCTTCGCGGCGATGGGCTTCTATCCGTTCAATCCCTGCAGCGGCGAATACGTCCTCGGCGCGCCGCAGTTCCCAGAAGTGCGCCTCGCGCTGCCCGGCGGCGCGTCCTTCCGCGTCGTCGCGAAGAACCTCTCGCGCGCGAACAAGTATGTGAAGTCCGTCACGCTCAACGGTCGTCCGCTGGCCGGTCCCCGCTTGAAGCATGCAGACGTCGTGTCCGGCGGCGAGCTCGTCTTCGAGATGACCGCCCACGGATGGGACAAGCCCGTCCCTTAAAAACCGGCTAAAACCTGAAACCTAAGACCTAAAACCTAGAACCTAAAACCTAAAACCTTCCCTCCTCCCATGTTCGCTGGAAAATACCGCATCTTTGAACTCTTCGGCATCCCGATCTACCTCGACTTCTCCCTGATCATCCTGCTCCTGATGTTCTCGACAGGGGGCGGCGACCTCCTCTCCGGCCTGTTCGCGGCATTCCTTCTGCTCGCCTCGATCACGCTCCACGAACTGGGGCATGCGCTGACGGCGCGGGCGTTCGGCTACCGCACGCACGACATCACGCTTTCCCTGCTGGGAGGCTGCGCGTCGCTCATCGCCCTGCCGCGCAAGCCTTCGCAGGAGTTCCTGACGGCGGTGGCGGGTCCGGCGGTGAGCTTTGTCCTTTCCTTCCTCGGCATCTGCGGGCTGGCGATCTGTTCGAGCGAGGGAAGCCTGTGGTCTGCGTTCCTGTTCGTCGTGGGGGATGTCTTGGGTTCCTTCGGCCTGCACGGCCTGGCCTCCGGGGACTTCTTCGTGACGCGCAGTCTGGCCTGGCTGGCGGGGCCCCTCTTCTACCTCGCGGCCATGAACGCGATGCTCGGCTTCTTCAACCTGCTGCCGGGCTTCCCGATGGACGGCGGGCGCATCTTCCGCAGCGCGATGCGCGCGTTCATGTCGCGCGCGCGCGCCACCTACATCGCGATGGTCGTGGGACGCGCGTTCGCGATCCTGCTTGCGCTCAGCGCGCTGAACCGCATCCTGCACGGCGGGAACTGGGGCTTTGTCACGCTGCTCATCGCGTGGATGATCTGGCGCGAGGGCGCGCGCGAGTACCGCCAGGTCCTGGCCGAGGGCGAGTGGGGCGGCCGCTGGGACTTCTCCGCGCGCGTGTCGCCCCCGCCCTACGGCGGCGACGAGGACGAGACGGAGATCCGGCGCGGACGCTAGCTTTGTCATTCAAGGAGAATCGAGATGGAACTGATCGAGACGCTGAGGAAGGCCGGCATCATTCCGGTCATCGTGATCGAGGACGCGGAACAGGCGGTGCCGCTCGCGCGGGCGCTTGTGAAGGGCGGTCTGCCCGTCCTGGAGGTGACGTTCCGCACGGCGGCGGCGGCGGACGCGATCGCCCGCATCAAGGCGGCGGTGCCGGAGGCCGTTGTCGGCGCGGGCACGCTCCTTATGCCTGCGATGGTGAAGGCGGCGAAGGCGGCGGGCGCGGTCTTCGGCGTCGCGCCCGGGTTCGATCCCGCCGTCCTTGCGGTGGCACGGGAGGCGGGGCTGGAGATGGTGCCGGGCATCGCGACGGCGAGCGAGCTTTCCCAGGCCCTCACGGCGGGCGTGAAGATGGTGAAGTTCTTCCCGGCCGAGGCGGCGGGCGGCGTGAAGATGATCAAGAACCTGCTGGGCGCGTTCCGCTTCACGGGCGTGACGTTCATGCCCACGGGCGGCGTGAACCTCTCGAACGTGGCGGACTACCTGGCAGTGCCGGAGATCGTCTGCTGCGGTGGTACGTGGATCGTCCCGAAGGACGCGCTTGCGAAGGGCGACTGGGCGGTAATCGAAAAACTCGCCGCCGATGCCGCCGCCCTTGTGCGCGCCCGCGCCTAACGCTTTACAACAACCCTGGGGGGTGATGGAACAACCACATTGCGCGCGGCGGTGTGGGCGTGGAAACGTGGCCTCCCCCATATCTTCGGCGGGGGAGGTATTGACGAAAAAGGGGAGGTGTGGTTTAATACTCCTTCTCCCAAAAACAGGATCAAGAACAAAGCAGGACCAAAATGGAAGAAACGAACATGGATACAGAAAAATCACAAATGGAAGCCACGAACATGAATACGGAAGAGGCGAAGACGGAAGCACAGGCCACCGAAGAGGCGCCCGAGGCGTCGGCGGGGACGGATCCGGAGACCGAAACGACGGCGAAGGAGGCGGCCGGGGCACCGTCCGCCGAGGCGGCGGAGGCGGATACGCCCGTCGATTCCGAGGCGAAGCCCGAACAGCCCGACTGGAAGGACCGCTATGCGCGTGCGATGGCGGACTTCGACAATTTCCGCAAGCGCACGGTGCGCGACCGCGAAGACCTCGTGAAGTTCGCCGCGAAGGACGTCATCAAGGACGTGCTCGCGACGGTGGACAATCTCGCCCGTGCGCTGGATGGCGCGAAGGACCGGGCGGACGATCCGTTCGTGAAGGGCGTGCAGCTCGTCTACGACGGCCTCCTGAAGACGCTCGCGGACCACGGCGCGACGCCGCTCGATTCGGTCGGCGAGCCGTTCGACACGAACTACCACGAGGCGTTGACGTCGCTGCCGTCCGAAGACGTGGAGGAGGGTGTCGTGATGAATGAAGTGCAGCGCGGCTGGCTGCTGCACGGCAAGCCCCTGCGTCCCGCCAAGGTGGTCGTGAGCAAGGGCAAGGGGGCGTAAGATGGCGGAGCAGAAGAGAGACTACTACGAGGTGCTGGGGGTTCCGAAGGACGCCAGCGCCGACCAGATCAAGAGCGCGTACCGCAAGCTCGCGATGAAGTGGCATCCGGACCGCAATCCGGACAACCCCGAGGCGAAGGCGAAGTTCCAGGAGGCGTCCGAGGCGTATGAGGTGCTGTCGAATCCCGAGAAGCGCCAGCGCTACGACCAGTTCGGCCACCAGGGCGTGAACTTCGGCCCCGGCGGCTTCGACTTCAGCCGCGACTTCTCGCACGGCGCCGACTTCAGCGACATCTTCGAGTCGCTCTTCGGCGGCGGGGGCGGTGCGTTCGGGGACATGTTCGGCGGGATGTTCGGCGGTGGCGGGCGTCGTCGCCGTCCCGACGCCAACGCGCCCCAGCGCGGCGACGACATGTCGATGGAGCTGGAGATCGACTTCGACGAGGCGATTTTCGGGAGCGAGCGCACGCTGCGGCTGACGGTGCCGGACCAGTGCCCGGACTGCCACGGCTCCGGCGCGGCGCAGGGGGCGAAGCGTGTGACGTGCCCGACGTGCGGCGGACACGGGCAGGTCATCCAGGGCGGCGGCTTCTTCCAGGTTCGCCAGACGTGTCCGCGCTGCGGGGGGGCCGGCACGGTGGTCGAGCGGCCCTGCGCGAAGTGCCGGGGTTCGGGCCAGGTGCGGGTGCCGCGCGAGATCCAGCTGCGCATCCCGCGCGGGGTGGACACGGGGTCGCGTCTGCGCCTGAGCGGCAAGGGCGCGGGCGGCCTGCGCGGCGGCGAGCCGGGCGACCTCTTCGTCGTCCTGCGCGTGCGGCCGAGCGACATCTTCGAGCGGGAGGACCTTGACCTTGCGGTCGACGTGCCCGTTTCGCCCGTTCTCGCGGCCTTGGGCGGCGAGGTGGAAGTGCCGACGCCGGACGGCATCGCGACGCTGAAGCTGCCCTCCGGCACGCCGAACGGCAAGCTGTTTCGCCTGCGCGGAAAGGGCGTCCCCGACCTGCGCGGGGGAAGCCCGGGCGATCTCGTCGCGCGCATCGTCATCGAGGTGCCCACGCGCCTCACGGGACGTCAGCGCGGCCAGCTGGAGGACCTTGCGAAGGCGCTGGATCCGTCCAACTTCCCCGAGGCGCAGAGCTTCGGGTCGAAGATGAAGGTCTTCTACCAGCACCGCGACAAGCTGCGGAAGTAGCGGGCGCGCGGCGTCATTTTGGGAGTCTGCCATGCACCGGCTGCTCGTACATGCGGAGGCGCTGGAGCGGGAGGTCGCCGACCTCCCGCGCGACGCCGCGCGCCACCTGAAGGTGCTGCGTCCGAAGCCCGGCGAGGAAATCGAGCTCTTCGACGGATGCGGCCGCACGCGGCGCTACCGCTGGAACGCGGCGCGCGGCGTGCTGGACGCGCCGCTGCCGCTTGTCTGCGCCACGGTGCGTCCGTTCCTGCTGACGCTCTTCGCCTGCGTGACGAAGGGGTCGCGCTGGGACTGGACGATCGAGAAGGCGGTGGAGCTGGGCGTTGCGCGCATCGTCCCCGTGATCTCGGACCGCTGCATTGTGCGCCTGGCGCCGGGCGAGCGCACCGCGAAGGCGGAACGGTGGCGGCGGATCGCGGAGGATGCGGCGCGCCAGAGCGATGCCGTATGGTTGCCGGAAGTGCTGGAGGCGGTTGATTTCCCCGTTGCGCTTGATCTCGTGAAGACGTGCGGGCGCGTGTTCGCGGGGGCGTTGACGAACCCGCCGCCGCCGCCGTTGCTGGCGGCCGTGTCGCGCGAGCTTCCCGCCGCCCGGTCCCTCGGGCTCTTCGTGGGGCCCGAGGGGGATTTCACGCCCGCCGAGCTGGCCGCGCTTCTGGAGCGCGCCGTTCCGACGTCGTTCGGTCCGACGATCCTCCGCGCCGAGACGGCGGCGGTCTTCGGCCTCTCCGTCCTCGCGGCGGCGTGCGCGCGGAGCTGAGCGGCAACAGGCTTTTCGGGCGCGGACTCGCGCACGTGCCGCACTTTACGGATGCGAAAGGAATTTGCTATACTTCGCTCCCCATAAACTAAAGACAAGGAGAAAACTCGATGAAAACACTGCGTTCCGTTTTGTGTAATCCCCGTCTTATTCGTTTGTGGGAGTTTCAATGCATCGTCTTGTCGGCCATGGCCATTCTCGGCGGGCTGCCCGCTTCGGCGGAAGACTCGGCGACCCGAATGAGGTTTGAGAATCCCGTGATTCGGACGGACTGGCCGGATCCGACGTTCTGGACGGGTGGCGACGGGCAGTACTACGGCGTGGCGTCGGGGCTGAAGGAGATCCGGGCCAGTCGGGATCTTGTGCGTTGGGAACCGATCGGCATTGTCGAGGAACCGGAAACGAAGAGGTCTCTCGACGTGTTCACGTCGGCGCGGTGGGCTCCGGATGCGGTGCGAATCGGTGGTGAATGGCGTATTTATGTCACGCAGTTCATCTCAAGTGACACCAATCGCCTTGTCTGTCTCTCGTCGGAAAATCCGCGTGGCCCCTTTCGATTTCGCGGCGTCATCCTCAACAACTGGGACTATGGCATTCGCGATTTGGCCATTGATGCCGAGGTGCTCACGGACGAAGGGCGGGTATGGCTGTTCACGGGGAGCGTCGCCGGCGGAGTCTATCGCCTTGAATTGACGCCCGACGGATTGTCAGTCAAAAACGGTCGCCCTGTTCATGTCGCGGGGCTTCTGCCAGGCGACCGAGATCGGGCGTGGATTTACTCAAATCCGTGCTACGAGGGCGCTTATCTCCATCGTCGCGGCGGGTGGTGGTACCTCTTCGTGAGCGCAGGCTCCGTCCTTGGGGACAGCTACCACCTTTGCTGCGGAAGGTCCCGCACGCTGGAAGGCGAGTTCGTTGACGCGAACGGCGTGTCGTTGGCGAAAGGCGGCGGGACGACGCTTCTCGTCTCGAACACGGAGTTCCCCGGGCCAGGGCACAACGGCGATATCTTCACGGATGCGCTGGGACGCGACTACATGTTCTTCCACTCGCATTGGTCGGCGTTTCCGCCAGAGACCGCCGAACACCTTTCGCGGCGTTGCCTGAATCTGCAGCGTATTCGATGGAATGAGGCGGGATGGCCGTACTTTGACGGCGGAACGGTCCAGAAGACGGAAGAACGCCCCGTGCTGTCAAAGGCGGAAATCGCGAATCCTCAATCTCGTTGAGCCTCTTTGAACCTGTGGGCTTTTCGCCATGCGCCCATTGTCATCTGCATGCGCTTTTCAAAAGCCTTGCGCAGATACGAGGACGATTTGTAGCCGCATTTCGTTGCGATTTCCGCGAGTGAAAGAGAGGTCGTCTGCAAGAGCCGCTTGGCCTGTCTCAGACGCACGTTCTTGATCTCTTCGAGAACCGTGCGTCCTGTCATCGCCTTGAACTGGATTTCGGCGTTTCGGCGCGACCCTTTCATGATGGCGAATACGTCACGGGCCTTGAGCCCTTGACAGGATTCGCGGTAAATGAGGTCTCGTGTGCTGCGCAGTTCAGTTGCGCGGCCATAAAGTCTTTGTGTTGATTGGCGGCGCGTGATGTCGATACTGCCAAACAGGAGCGTACGTGTGTCGGGCTCGTGTCCTGACATCAGCATGTCCAAGAGCTGCGCAGCCATTGTTCCTGAGTTCTTGAAAGCGGGTGCGATGCTTGTCAGCGGAGGGAACGTGCTTTCGCAGATTGCGAGTATGTTGTCTACGCCGATGATGGCGAGATCTTGCGGGACTTTCACGTTGACGAGCGGGCATATTGACAGGAGTATGTCTGCCGTCGCGTCATTCGCGGCGAAAACGCCGCAAGGTTTGGGAAGGGCGCATACCCATTTCTTGAGACGTTTCAGATAGCAGGCCGTGACATTCTCCTGCCGTTTCTTCTGGAAGACGTCAACGGGTCGGGTTGTAGCCTTGCGGAACGCATCCAATCGCTCGTCTGACCACTCTCGCTCCTCGGCGGGTGGCAGATAGGCAAAGTGATTGAGACCAAGACGCGCGAATTCCGCCGCAGCCAGACGTGCGGCGGCGCGTGGATCATGCAAGACGCATGGCCAATGGCGATGCCCAAGGACGCCGTCCGCATCGATGAAGACGGTCGGGATGCCCGAGGACTTCGTTGTTGCGAAGGCGATGTTGTCCGAGATGATGCCGTCCGGATGCCAGATTTGCAGATACGATTGAAACGAAGTCGCACCGGAGAGATAAGGGATGAAGCGGATGTTCCAACGCTTGCGACGCCCAAATGCGCAGATTCCGGCAAGTTTGAGCAGGGCGACATCACCATGCTGGTCGCAGAAGAAGAGAATCGTTTTGCTCATGCCGAGAAGTATACCAAACGTGTTCTGGCTGCGCAATAGAGGCAAAATTTTGTTTCGCAAAAGAGGCAATCTGAGATTGCCCTTCTAAAAAGATAAATGTTATCCTATCCAAGTAATTTGAGAAAACGTTCTGAAAAAAAGGACCAAACTAAGGAGGTAAAACATGATGACCTGCCTTGACGCATGCAGTGGATGCCGGAATTCCCGTTGGCAATTGCTGACGGTTATGTCCCTTTGCGCTTTTCTGCCGTTGATGGCGTTTGCACAGGGACAGGGGACAGTCCCTGCGCCCTTGCCGGAAATGACGGCTCTTTTCCCGCATGGAGATGAACCTTTGACCGTTCGTCCGGACGGCTCAATTGACTTTGACCTTGAAGACAGGCTTGACGTGCCGCGCTCGCCCTGTGGAAACCTGATCCCGAACGGGAGCTTCGAGCAAGGCCTCTCGGGGTGGGCCTATGATTACTGGGGCGTGTCTTGGAATGTGGTGGCGCAAGAAGGGGGCATGCCGTTGGAGGAGATTGTTCAGAACGGACGATTCGGAGCCTTTGCCCTGAAATTCAGGACTCTGAAGGGAAAAGGCGTTTGCGAAGAGCTTTTCTCGCCGCCGGTTTCGACCGCAACAGGCGTGACGCACGTCGTTTCGTTTTATGCGCGCGGACCCCAAGGCGCATGGGCCAGGGTGGGCGTGATGGCCGCCGCTTCTGGCTTCGGAAAAGCTGCGCCGCAAGAACTGCGAGTTGACGCGACGGCGAAATGGACGCGCCATGAAATGACGTTCGTTCCGTCCGCGGCCGGCGTGATCGTGGCAATTTCCGGCGGCGGAGACGTTCTGGTGGATGGCCTTAAGGTTGAGAAGGGGAGTCGTGCGGGAGACGTGTGCGTTCCGCCCGTCGAGGGAAACTTGGTGACGGTCGACCCTTTCAACCGCTTGAATCCAGGACAAGCGGCCGACATGAAGCTGGTTCTGACGGCTGACAATCCCGTTTCCGGTTCCGTTCGCGTACGAGTCAGGAATTTCTATCGAGAGATCGTTTATGACCAGGCGTTTGAATTTGCGCATCCGGGCGGAGGTAGTCAACAGCCTCTGGACTTGCGGCCCTCCGCCGAAAAGTTCGCGTCTGGAATCTATGTGGTCAAGACGGATTACTGCGTTGGCGGAGAAAAGTGGACGGCGCCTTACCAGCGCGTGATGGTCATGGAACCTCTTGACGGACGCCAAGACACGGCGCATTTCCACGGGGTGTTCCCCGTGTTCGAAAACTCGTCTCGCGGCGAAGACCTCGCGCGGCTGATGGCTGCATCGGGACTGAAGGGTTTTTGCTGGGGGTCGAACAGGCAATGCACCCAAGGCGCGACGGCCGAACTGATTCGTAAGTACGGTTTCAGGGACCGGCTTCATGCGCTCTATACGGAGTTGGCAGACCGCTACCCTTCGGAGTTCGGATGGAGGCGCCCGAGCTTCAGCACATACACGAACGTTTCGCCGGAAAAGGTGGCTTTCATTGAACGGGAAGCCTATTTGGCGGGCCGTGCCTGTGCTGAAGACGACACGCGTTGGGCTCTCTTCAACGAGGAGGAATGCAATCAACCGCTTGTCATGGAGGAACGCTATGACGAGTGGTTCGTTTATCAGCATGCCTGTTGGCGCGGACTCAGCCGCGCTTTCAAAGAGCGCGGATTGAAGTTACAATACGCACCGACCCATGGGACGGCCATGTATCAGGAAGGCCATCCGGGGCGCAAGGCGTTGGAGGGTTATTTGAAGGCGGCCTTGAAAAAGGGCTTTCGTTATGATTTCGTGGCGGTGCATACCTATAATGGCCTTGACCGGTCCGAGCTTGGCTCCACTGAACGCGATGAGTACGTCACGCACATCAGAGGCCTCTTGAAGAAATACGGGTATCCCGAAACGACGCCGATCGAGTTCTCGGAAGGATTCAATGTCCTGCCGTTCCGGATTCGCGCGTGGAATGTCAACTCGGGCGACTCCTTCGCGTGGACCTGTCCAACCCTGGATGCGGGGCTGCGTGAATTTGCCCATGCAGGAGCCTTGGCTCGGCTTCACCTCACGGATCTCAAGAACTGGCCGCTTTTGGACTTTACCCACGGATGGCAGCATCGCTTGACGGTTGATGCCCGCCTTGCGCCGTATTCATGGGTGAAGGGCATCAACACGTTGGGACATCTCTTGCCAAATCCGCGCTATGCGGGCGAAGTCCGTGACGAAAAGCGGCGTTGGCGCGCCTATTCGTTTCAACAGGGAGCGCATTCGGTCACGGCTGTCTGGGTCGCCGACCGTGAGGTCGAACTGGGGTGGAAGCAGGGGCCGGTTCTTTCCATGCGTCTCCCAGAGGATGCTCGTTTCGTTGATTTGATGGGAGCGCCAAGACGAGCGAAAACCTTGCCGGACGGGCGGTTGCGCGTTCCGCTGACGCCGGCACCCCTATTCATCCTCTCGGATGAGGGGCCGGAGGCCGTGCTGTCGGCATTCAAGCCGTGCATCACGGGACGTTGATTTCTTTGTCACAAGCCAACTCCATTCTATCGGAAAGGAAAGACGATGAAGCGAATCATGATGTCGGCAGCCATTGCCTTGATAACGGTCGCGTTTGCGGCAAGCGCGGATGAGACGGTCCTGCACGTTCCGTTTGATTCGGGCCTCGCGGCGGTTGAATCGGAAGGTCTTGAGCCTCTCGTGTTTTCGGGGGGAGGTTCAGTGGCTTTCCCGGACGAAGGCGTTCAGGGAATGAATGTTCTGGCGGTGGGCTATTCCCGTTCAAACGCGGGATTTGTTCGGCTTCAGGGCGCAAGCGTCTGGTATGACCTGACATCTTGTGGATTGACGGACGCAATGACGATAGAATTCAGCGTGCGGACGCGCACGACCGAGGCTTGGTTCAACTTGATTACGTTGGGCATGCGCCGCGACACGCCCAATGTCGGCACCGACGGTCTTGGCGAGCCGTTCCTGTTCTTGTTGCAAGTCTTCAACAAGGCCGAGGCGGAGACGGATTGGCCCATTGGCTTGCGCGCGGACTTCGCGGATTCGGCAAGTGGAACGGTAGCCGACAAATGGTGTCCGTCGTTCCGGGAGTTTTGCAATGGCGAATGGCATCGAGTCAGCCTGACGTATGAGCCCGTTCAGGCCGGAGGCACGATGCTCACGGCGCGGATTGACGGAAAGACGGTCGGAACCTACACTTCGTCCAAGTCGTGGTCGTGTGCCACGACGGCAGACCGCCCACACCTCTATCTCAAGTTGGCGGGCGGAAATTCAGCCGTTGACTTTGACGAGTTGCGCATCGCGAAGGCGGCGTTGCCGCGCAGTGCCTTGTTGCGTGTCTCCGACGCAACCGCTCCGCAGGATGGCGAGACCATCTTGCACATGCCCTTTGACGGCGACTGCGGGACGCTGGCGCATGCCGAGGAGTCTCCGGCCTTGCTGTCGGGCGAGCCGACTTATTCGGATGAAGTGCTGCATGCAGATGTCCGCACGGGCGCGGTTTCGCGCGTTCGGGTGCGCACGAACGCGAAGTGTCTTGAGATGGCTCCGAACACGACGCTGTCAATAGACCTTCCGCACTGGGCTCTCGCCCGGGGCGCGCTTGACTCGGCGACGATTGAGTTCTTTGTGAAAAGCGAGGCTTCGGAGGCTCGTGACACATGGCTTTCTCCGTTTGCCATCTCACGTGGTGATAGTCCCTTCGCGGCATTGCTTCAAATCAACGGCGAGGGATGCTACCAGTTGCGAATGGACGGTTCTGGCGATTCTGGCGAAGTCATCTCGCTTTCGTACCGTGCGCCTATCTTGTCGTCAGATGGACGCTGGCATCATGTTGCGTATACGGTTCTTGCCAATCCGGACGGCTCTTCGACCGTGCGGCAGTATTTCGATCGCGCAGAGGGCGCTTCCATGGTCTTTCCGAAGGAAACAGCCTGGCGGGGCGTGGACGAAGGCATGCGCTTGTTCTTGCGTGGCGGCGCCCGACGTTACTGGTTTGACGAACTGCGCGTGACAAAGGGCGTTTTGCCGAAAGCCGCTTGGCTGCGGCTTGAAGGCGAGACCCGTGAACCGGAAGACGGCGAGGCACTGTTGCACATGACATTCGACGGAACCTGTGATTCGTTGGCGCGAATCGAGGATCCGCCGGTCGTGAAGTCGGGCACGCCGACTTATTCGCAGGACGTCTGGAAGCCGTTCGTCGTCGCACGTGATCGGAGGCTTGGGGAATGGCGTCAGAACAAGGGCTGCCTTTACGTGGATCGCAATGCCTCGCTTCGGATTGACCTGCCGTATGTCGGGCTGGACAGCGAGCATCTCAGGTCGGCGACAATCGAGTTTTTCGTCAAAGGCGAAACGAATGCCGATCCGGGGAGCTGGAACAATCCGATGAAGATTGCCGCCCGCGACCTTCCGTTCATGTTCCTGCTTCAGATCTGGGGGGATGGCCAGTACAACTTTCGGGCAGACGCGTATGCGGACGCCACGCCGACGACTGTCGCCAGTTGCGATTATCGACCGGGCGTGAAGCCGTCGGACGGCAAGTGGCATCATGTGGCCTTGACCGTCGCCGAAAATGAGCACGGCACGTCGACGTTCACCTGCTATTTCGACCACAAGCGGGTCGGCGAACCCGTTGTGGCGTCAGCAGGGTCCTGGAAGGGTCTCGCGCCGGGTATGGCCCTTCAATTCAGTAGCCCTGAAACGATGGCTTACTGGTATGACGAACTTCGCATCTCGAAGGGCGTTCTTGATCCATCAAGATTTCTGTGCGCCGGCTACGGCGGCATGGCATTGTTCGTCCGATGAAGAAAAGGAGCCTGACTGCTGTCCTGATGGCGGCTGCCTGTGCGGTCGTCTGTGTCGCGGCGGATTCGTGGGGAGCGCCAACGCCGCCTCGCCCGCGATCCGTTCTTGTCGAGCGGCTGGATGAGGGAATTGACGTCTACGGCATTGTCCACTGGGGCCTCAATACCTATACCGACCGCGAGTGGGGGTACGGCGACGAAACCCCGGCGCTTCTGGCGCCAGAGGGCTTCGACGCCGATCAGATCGTCGGGGCTTGCAAAGACGGGGGGCTGCGGGGGCTTGTTGTCGTCGCCAAGCACCATGACGGCTTTTGCCTGTGGCCGACGAAGACGACGGCGTACAATGTCTCGCAGTCGCCGTTCAGGGCAGGCAAAGGCGATTACGTGAAGGAGATGGCGGACGCCTGTCGTCGCGCGGGGCTTAAGTTCGGCGTCTACTGTTCGCCATGGGATCGCAATAGCGCACATTATGCGACGGAAACGTACGTCAACATCTATCATGCCCAACTGAAAGAGCTCTTGGACGGTCGTTACGGAGAGATCTTCGAGGTGTGGTTTGACGGCGCAAACGGCGGGGACGGATACTATGGCGGCGCCAAGGAGAAACGGAAGATCCCGTCCGGTTATTACCGGTTCGATGAGATATTCTCCTTCGTTTACCGCCTCCAGCCGCGTGCCTGCATCTTTGGCATGGGCGGGGATTTCCGCTGGCCGGGGAATGAACGAGGCGTTCTCGAGCCGGATTCACGGGCGACCTGCCGTCGCCGCGATCTTGAAGGAGATGCGGATCTGCAGGCGAAGAACCTCGGCGCGGCGGATGGCGACTGCTTCTGCGTCTGCGAGGCGGATTTCCCGATTCGTCCGGGTTGGTTCCATCACGTTTCGGAGAAGGGAAAGACGAAGAACGCGGCGTACCTGATGCAACGGTATCTCAACACGGTCGGGAATGGCGGAACGATGAACATTGGCGTCGCGCCAGACAGACGCGGGCGGCTTGATGATGAGGATGTGCGCGCGCTCAAGGGCTTCGGCGATTTCCAAAAGGCGTTTTTCTCGTCGCCCGTGACGAATGGCAGGGCGAACGTCGTGGTTCTTCGCGAGGACATCTCTCGCGGCGAGCGGATTGCGGAATGGGCGATCTCGGTCGGCGGACGCGTCTTGGCGTCGGGCAAGGTCGTCGGCAACAAGCGCATCCGCATCCTCGACGCGCCGGTTGACGTTTCCAAGCTCAAAATGACGGCGACGGGCGGGGCCTTCAAGTCGGTTGCCTGCTTCTGGGTGGATCCCGACCTCGTGAAGCTCGTGCAAGGCGCGACGGCCGAAAGCGGTGAAACCGACACGGCCAAGTGGATGACGAGGCGTTTGCCGAATCGCTGAACCGCCGTTTGCCGGACGTTCCTCCGGACCTTCATCGTCGGGCACCTGGCGCGGCTCGGGTCGCGCAATGCGATGGACGCGAACCGCAACGACCCGAAGTACGCCGACGCGATCCTGAAGCTGCTGGAGTTTACCCATTTTTTGAGCGCCGAAGTGCGTCTCACCCCGACAAATAAAGGGTGAGATGCGTTTTCGTATCTGGAATGGACATTGTTTCTTATTTGCGGCTTGCCAGCGGGTTAGTTAACGCCGAGGGTCGGCAAAGGGCGCTCCACTACCGTTCCGCTTGGCTCGGCCCCTTGCGGCCCCTCCGGGGTTCGCGCTTCGCGCTCAGGCAACCTGACGCCTTCTGCGCAGGCGAATCTCGCGCTTTTACGACCGCTTTGCATGAAACTTCCAATGGTGTCTTAGCTGGAGGAAGTTTCCTCCAGACCTCCTCTTGTGGTAGAATATGAGCATGAATCTGAAAGAGGACAAAAAGGCCTATGCAATCATGGGTTGTGCAATGCGAGTTCACAGAATCCTGGGTGATGGATTCCTCGAGTCTGCCTATGGCGATGCGTTGGAAGTTGAGTTCGCCAGGAACGGCATCCCTTATGTCCGGGAAGATGACCTGCGGGTTTTTTATGATGGAGTCCCACTCAAGACGCATTACAGAGCCGATTTTACATGCTTTGATCGGCAGTACATTGTTGAGCTGAAGGCTATCAAGAATCTGACGCGTGTTGAATGGGCGCAGGTTGTCCACTATATGCGCGCGACGCGAACGCCTTATGGGCTCTTGCTCAACTTCGGTCGTCCGCAGTTCCAGTACGACACATTCGACAAAGGGTCCCTCCCGAAGATATTCGACGACAGAGGAGGTCTGGAGGAAACTTCCTCCAGATGAAAACAACGCAGCGGAAGGGCGACAGGAAAGCGGTTGAAGAATCGCGAAGCAAAGCGGAACGGTAGTGGAGCGTTCTTTGCCAACCATCGGCGTTGAATTCCCGGCTTGAGCAGCCTTACTTCCGCGAGAGGGTGAAAAATGGGTAAACTCCAGTGAAGGGTGACTTGTCAGAGTAAATGCGACTAAAACTGTGCCTTGACGGCACATGGTCG
>ERZ1026780.81-NODE-81-length-79321-cov-7.159942_pt1 | contig 79321 bp, 106 predicted proteins | sample MGYA00380126_ERZ1026780 | MGnify/ENA primary metagenome ERZ1026780 (study PRJEB33269, sample SAMEA4719762) | human gut metagenome | biome: human-associated habitat; feature: organic feature; material: feces | place: Cameroon | collected 2013-10 ... | reverse complement strand
ATATAATATAATATATAATATAATATACTTAACTCAAGAAAGAATAATATATATATTAAACTCCTTTTCTTTTGGTTCTTTTCTTTTGGATGAAATTTTAGGCGTGAATTTAAAACTGTAAGGAGCTGTCTGAACTACTTCAAAGTTTTAGCAAAAAAACTTCGTCCCTTTCTCTGCCTCAAAGATCTAAATCCACGCCTAAAACTCTAAGCGATCCCGCGGCCTCATTCAGGCCGCCAGGACCGCAAAACCTTATACGTACTTTGCGAAATCTTTTTGTATCAATAAGCCAAAGAACGAACATCTTAAACAGGGGGAAAATCTTTTCTAAAAAAGCAAAAAAATTTGCACGAGTTTTAGAAAATGGCTACCTTTGCGACACCTTTTTCATGGTGTAAGCTTTAAGTAGCTTAACCGTCCCGCGACTGGCTGCAACCGGAAGCGGGATTTTTATTTTACACCTATTCAAAGAACGACCAGGCACAAAAAGCGCCTGACTTGTAACGGAAGTTTTACCTCCCTTATCACGCTTGCAAAGGTACGACTATTTTCCCACTCTGCCAAATATTTCCGTGATTTTCTTTTAAAAAACGGGAATGTTTTCGCCAAACTTTACAAACACATAAGAATAAAGATACAAAACGTCTCTACTCACCAATTTTTGCACAAAAACGGCAAAATGTGCAATTTTGCATTATCTAATGTTTCATGCGTGAAACTATAAGAAAGAAGATGGGTAAAATGTGTTTTAAGGTTTTGAAACAATTCATAACCAACAAACGTTAACGCAAAAACTTTCTGTATTTTCCTCTCAGGCCGTCACGCTGCCCGCCTTCATCCCGCTTCCAGGTGGTTAGATCTCACGGCGGTCACTCCTTCCACTGGTAAACATGAAGGCAGCTATTTTCGGCTATTTTCGGCTATTTTCGGCTATTTTCGGCTATTTTGGCCGCTTATTTGCGGGAAACGGTATGTTTTGCACGCAAATAATATGCTTTTGGGGCTTTTGATCCTGCAAAAAGCCTCCAGGGCGCCCCCTGTTTGCGGCCTCCACGGCAAAAGCCATACCCACCCCCCGGGTTCCCCCTCCTCGCTCGTTGGTCCGCTCTTTTCCGAAAATTTTTTTATTTTTTTCACCAAGAGTGTTAACGGGTGTAAATTGCCGTTTTATAATTTGGTGTTATTCATGAATGCGGTTGTCTATGGTTTTTGTTGTTTTTGTCGAAGTTATTTTTGTGTGTTGTTGTGTGTGTCAGTATGAATTTCGGAAAATATGCTTTTGTATGCGTATTTTTGTGTGTAAAATGCGTGGATGAAAAAGGTTTACACGGGTTGAAAGGTAGTGATTTAGGCATGAATCCTTGTTTTGTTGTGTTTGTGCGTTTTGTTGTAAAAATCTTTGTTTTTGGACATTTGTTTGTATTTCTTTTGGTCATGTCGGAAATGTTTTTTACTTTTGCGACTGTAAAAGTATAAAGAATTGGTTTTATGGGAGGCAAATTTTTCATCCGTCGTTACATTCGTGATAGTCAGGGCATTTATGTTCCTGATGGTTCAGAGCGCAGTTTGGAGGACGATTTTGGTTTTCTCCGTTACAAGTCCTTATCTGGCATGAACAGTCGTGGTCAGCAGTCTGGCGTTTACGTTGAGGACTATTCTGACGGCACGTCTTCTCGTGTCTTTGTGTCTTCGAAGCCTGTTAATTCTCCAATATCGTCCACATTGGAGGTTTATAGTTTCGGCTATGACCCTTCTTTGTCTTTCCCCGAGGATGCTACGTTGTCTTCGGTTATTTTGTCCGCTGAGAGCAACTGGCATCGTTTCTTTGATTTTTTGGAGGGTGCTTTGTTGTTATGGCGTGATGATTATCGTCAGCGTTTGGCCTTGTTTTATGTAAAGGATGCTGTTGAGCCGAGCAAGGACGTGATTGATGGCATTCCCTATTTGCAATGTTCTGTGAAGTTAGAGAATGTCTTTGGCAAGACGTTTCCTTTGGGTGACAAGACTATTTCCTCTTGGTTGCTTCATGGTGGAAAGGAGGTGTTGTGATGATAAGTTTGAAGGTACAATCTTTGAACCGTGCATTGGAGTATGCGTCATTGCAGTCTCATGGTTTGCCTCGTTTGTATGTAGATGGTCGTGATCCATTTTGGTTCATGGCGGTTGTTCTTGTCCGCAAGAGCACGTTGGAGGAGTGCTACTGTATCTATCGTCGTGGTGGTGACGGTTTGTTGCGCATTGTGAAGGATTGCGGTAGTGGCTTAGGCATTGTTGATACTGTTATCAGCATCCATCCTTATATGTACTTGGATGAGGCTCGTTTCTTTCCTCGTGTTGGCTATGCGGAGAAGCGTCGTTTGTTGTCTCGCGAGTTAGCTGAATATACGGGAGATTCTTCTTCTGTTGCAGAGATGTCCGATGCAGAGGTGGATATGGCCCTTATTGATGAGGGTATTCGTCGTCAGTTGTTGAGTTGTGATAGTGACCTTCGCAGCAATGCTCAGTTTGAGGGTAGTGACCTTGACGGTACGCGTCGTGAGGACTTGCAGGAGATGGAGTTTCAGCGCGAGTTGTCCCGCATGAAGAGCTCTTGTGTCTCCAGGGATGAGATTGATGCCTTTGTCCGTGCCCATGAGGACGAGGTAGCGGCCAACCGTGCTGCCCAGTCCATTGAGGCGTCGTGTGACGATTCTGAGTTGTCTGTTGCCGACGAGTTGCATAGGGAGATGGAGGCCCGTGATGCTGCCGCTATGAATCCGGGTGTTGTTAGCGTTGCGGGTGAGTTTGATGCTCCAACTTTAGACTTTGATAAGATTCGTCGTATTTCTGAGGAATACCGTCATGAGCAGCGTCTTCTTTCCAAGCGCAAGTTTACCCGCAAGAATTTAGGCTATGACAAATTGCTCAATGGCAATCAGTGCATCAATGAGTATGGCGAGGTTGAGGATGTTGAGACCATTGGGATAGCCGATAGCGCGAGTGCTGCTCAGAAGAAGATTCTTGAGCGTGACAAGTCCATGAGGGCTCGTAGGGAGGCAGCTGCCGAGCGTGCGAATGCCCCCCGCAGACCCCGTGGCCGTCCCAAGGGTTCAAAGACGAAGAATAGCACGAAGCGTTCTTCTTCTAAGGTTGCAAAAAGTAGAAAAAAGACTGAATAATATGGATAAAAATTCTGTTTCAGACAAGTTGGCGACTTTCACCAAAAAAGTCTTTGGTGTCAGTTCTTCCGGTTGTGATAGCGACACGGAACATTTTCGTGAGGTCACGAAAAAGATGTTAGACCTCTTTGCCTCAAAGAATGCGGACTATGGCAATAGTTTCCGCAAATTGTATGCTGAGATGGGCTTTCCGTATGGTTACATTCACATGCAGGAGAAGTTGCGTCGTGCTGCCACTTTATCTGACCGTGAGCACAAGGTTGGTGGCGAGAGTATGTTGGATAGTCTCTACGACCTTGCCAACTATGCTGTTTTGACTATCATTGAGATTGAACGAAGGATTTGTAAGCACTGCGAGTTTTTACATGATGACGGATTCCCGTATTGTATCATGCAGGATTTATACACAGAGGTTTGGCCTTATGAAGAGGCTTGCAGTTTGTTTATAGAAAAGTCAGACGAAACCAGCGACGAAGAGGGTGAATCCTGCTCAGAATTTGAATCTGATAAAATATAGTGTATATGAAAAAGTACATAGGTATTGACCCTGGCGTCCATGGTGGAATTGCCGTTTTGTCCGCCGATGGTTCTGTTGTTGAGGTAGCAAAGATGCCCGCAACCCCCATGGACCTGCTGGACTTCCTTTCCAGGCACAAGGATGATAGTTTCTGCGTTTTGGAGAGGGTAGGAGGCATGCCCGGCAATGGCGGTAGTGCCATGTTCAATTTCGGCAAGGGTTACGGCCATTTGCAGATGGCGTTGTTGGCCCTTGGTATTCCCACGAGCGACGTGACCCCTAACAAGTGGGAGAAGTCCTTTCAGCTTGGCAGTAGTGGCAAGTATGGCAAGACGGAATGGAAGAATCGTTTGAAGGGCAAGGCCCAGCAGTTGTTTCCGTCCCTTGGCCGTAAGATCACGCTTGCCACCTGTGACGCCTTGCTGATAGCCGAGTATGGCCGTCGTCTTTCGTTGTAGTATGATTACCACTTAACTTATAAAATAGATTATGGAAAAAACAGAAAAAGAAAAGAACGAAGAGCGTTGGCCGCCGCGTATCCTCTCTGTTCTTGATGGCATTGACGAGGACAAATTGGTGGATGCCGCCGATTTTGATTCGTTTGTTGTCCTTATCCTCAAGGATGGCGCAATCTTCCGTTCTTCTAATGGCTTTGATGTTCGCTGCAAGGCTTGGTCTTTCGACCCTGCTGAGGATACCAGCCGTGAAACATCTTTGTATTCCTGGCTCTGCAATCTTGTAGAGTTGAAGAATAGCTCTATCGGCAAGGAGGACGAGGAATATCCCGAGACGGGTACTACCTATGGTGAGCTTGTAGAATCGTTGTCTTTCTTGACCGTCACCAACATGCTCTATCCTTTGACGGCCTTCACCGATGTTGACAAGGCTTCTGAGTATGCCAACCGCCGTATGGAATGGCTCATTGAGAAGACGAAGGAACTTGATGCGGCCATGTCTGCCGAGGTAAAGGAGGAGAGTGCTGATGATCTCCGCAAGAACTTTGAGGATGGTGCCAGGGCCTCCTTTGCCGAGGACGTGCGGAAAATGTTAGCAGAAGATGACAATGGCAGACACGGGGGACGCGAAGGAGTGGCGTGATCGGTATTATGTTTCCATATACTTTTCTTTGTATAGGGACTATCGCATTGTGCGCATGGCCGACGCTCAGGGCAATGTGCGCGAGGGCATCTTCATTCCGTTTATTCAGAACGGGATAGAGTATGATCCTAACGGCCGCGCCACTCCCAAGCAGGTGCTTCATGTGAACAAGAAGTCGTATGGCCGTGGCAAGCGCCTTACTCCCACTATTACCGCTGAAATGCGTGAGCGTATGATACAGGCCGGCGTCATTTCTCCTTCTGACAAGAAGGCCGTCGGCCATGTAGGTTTTATTGTTAGCGACTATGGTTATGAACGGATATTTGACGATGAGAAAAAGGGATAATTACATCATGATGAATGTGGAGGTGCTGGTCTGCGAGGGTGTCTCTGAGGCTTTGGCCTCAACGGGCCGTGCTGCCGTCTCTGTTGAAGATTTGTACGCTGGCACGGGCAACATACCCGTTTGCCGTTCCGTGGCCCGTGGCTTCGTCTTTGACATCTTCCACAACAAGTACGGCTTCTCTTATTCCGTCATTTCCCAGCGTGCGGGTATGGTTCGTGAGAGCATCATGCGCAGCATCCGCAAGAGCCGCCATGTCCGCAGGAGTGATTCCGCCTATTCTGCAGCTTACGAATATGTCTTATCAAAACTGCGTGAGATCTATGGTAAATGATTTGTTGTCTTTCAAGCGTGTTGCCATGTCCCTTGGTCTTTGTGACCAGTACAAGAAGAAGTGGGACGAATGTACCGACAAGCGCCAGTTGATGGATTTGGCCCTTGATTCTAACGGTGTGGATTTCATTGCCGATTCTATCGCTTTCGGTTGGGGATTGGGCGTGGATTTCTTCAATAGGCACTTTGCCGACTACATCAACGGTCAATACAAGCGGGATAGCGGGCCACATGGCTATTCCAGCGAGATGCTCGTTGGCCTGGAGGGCATGTATAGCCTTCGTTCCACCATAACGCTTGTTGCGGGATGCAAGTGCCTTAATATTGTCGTGCCTCCTTCGTCCTATGGCCGGGTGTATGTGTGTGGTGGCTCTGAGATTCATCTTTCTGTCTTTGGCGTTTGCGAGGTGTACGTCTATGGCGATGATAGCCATGTTGGAATAACGAACCATTGTCGTGGCGCAATCAAATACACGAAAACTCATATTCCGTCTTCTCGATGGAATAATCGGAAATAGATTGTTTTGTACTTTTATGCTTTCATATCAATAAAAATAGGGCAGTACCAGTCGTGAGACCCGTACTGCCCGCATTCTTGTATGGCTTATCGTCCGTTAGTTGAGGAATACCCGCAGGCCATATCCTCCTTTGGAGTGTCCCGCCTTCATGACGCTTTCAAAGTTTGACGATAGCCTCTTCATATACTCCACTTGCTGTTGCAGGAGATCCACCATGATGTTTGACGAACCGCCAGCCTGCTGCTGAGCAATCGTCCCGAGCCTTTCGAGGAGGGTATCACGGATGATTCTCACGTCGGCCTGTTGTGTTGCGAGGTAGTATCTCATACCGTTTAGCAATCCCTCAAGCGACTTTGCCGTAGTCTCTGTGACGGCTTGTATGCCCTGCTGGAGGTCCGAAAGGTTGTCTTTCGCCTTACTAACAAAACCAATCGAATCCGTCACGTTCCGGAATGCTTCTTCCAACTGCTTCATTGTCGAATCGCCAAGCTTGTTGATTGCGGCAAGTTCCTGGTCCGTGAGATTCATGCCACCGTCGCTACCTTCTTCCAGCGACTTGTCAACCATCTCAAGCAATGGCTTCAAGTATTTCTGTGCCACCCGGAGCATGAGCTGCTTCTTGATAAGGTTCTGAATGTACTCTTCAAACTTCTCGTTGAGTGCGTCGAGTGCATTGCTGCCTTCTTTGAAAGCGTCAAACCATGCGTCTGCGAAGGCTTGCGCCGCCTCCTTGTAGTTGGCCTCGCTTCCGAATCCACCCAGTTGCTCGATGAGGCTTTCCTTCATCTCCTTGAGCACCTTCATGTTCTCTTCAAGCTGCTTTTCGTACTCGTGGATTTTGTCGCTATCGGTTTTTTTCTTATCCTTTTCCGCAGCAATCATGGAGCGAAGGTTGGCGTTCTGCAACTCGATGTTCTTCACCATCTCGTCGTTGTAGTTTTTCAAGTCCTCCATGCTCCACGCGTCATCCATGCTCTCTTTTAGCTTTTCATAAGCCTCCGAGAGCCTTTCGATGGCCCTTTGGTGTTTGGCAATCTTCTTCTCCAGCTTCTTGTCCTTCGTGCCCCATCCGAAGATGCCGCCGAGGGACTTGCCGATACCGCCGATGAGCGATACCGTGCCGGTGATTACCTTGCCAGAGGCTATCTGTTGCAGGGAAGAATCAATCTTTTCGAAGCCGCCCACTATCTCCGTCATTTCGTCGGGGATTTCGGCGTTGATGCCCCAGTCTTCCAGCATCTCAAACGACGCCTTGATGACCGCTGCCGCGTCTCCGAAGGATTCTCCAATCTTCTGTAGTTGTTCCGTGAGATCCTTCTTCTGCTTCTCGCCATTGTTCAGTTGCTTGGCCTCCTCTTTCGTTATCTTCTCCTGTTCTTTGAGTTGGTGGGAAATAACGGCAAGGTTCTGCTTTCTTACCTCAAGCACCGCCTTGGCCGACTTAGCCTCCTCGGAATCCGCGCCATGAACCTTTTCGTCGTTTTTGTACTTTTCGTCGGCCTCGGCCACGAGTAGCTCCTCTTCCCGCTTCTGTGTTTCGAGGTGGTTCTGCATTTTGAGGTAGGCCGTGTATCGTTTCTCAATCTGCTCACGTTCCTTTGCATACTTGACGTACTCCTTGATGTTTGACACAAGGTCTTTGAACGGATTCTTCTTGAGGTTGTTGGCAAGAATCCTTTCGTCCAGCTTCTCCATTTGTTGCACAATTTGCTTGATTTGTGCAGGATCGAGGTCTTTGAGGCTCTCTTTGATGGACTGTAGTTTGTCCCGCATGGCCGTCAGCATGGCGGTTGAAGCATGATCAAGGTTCTCGAAGAGGCGTATATACATATCGCTTTCTTGGAACGACTTCCAGGAGTTGTCCGTAGTCTTCTTGTCGTACTGTTTCTTGAGGTTGTCGAGATATTCCTTCTGTAATTCGGGATTATTCTTCAACGTCTCGTTGTCGTATATCTTGCGACGTTCCTCCACATACCATTTGTCGAGCTCCAGTTGCTCCGTCAGCTTTGTTTTGTAGTCGCTGGTCAGCCTGTTGAAGTCATCAATGGTCTGTTGGTTCTGCTGCTTTGTAATACGGGCCATAGCCTCCTTGTACTGCTTGTATTGCTCCTCGCCGAAGTATTTCTGCATGGCCTTGCCCGTATCTTTGATAGCCTCCTCATACTCCTTTAGTACTTCCTGCGACCATTGGTTTGGGTCGCTTCCATACATTTTGTCGAAGTAGGCAGAGGTGTATTGGTTGAAGACACGATTCACCATGTCGCGCAGATCATCAAATGAGTGGGCAAGGTCTCCGAACGACTTTCTGATAACGGTCTCGCTGACGTTATTGTCTTTGAGCCTCTTGTAGAGGTCAAGGCCAGCGAATGCCTCGTCAATATCTGTGGAAACTTGGTCTCTCAGCTTTTCGTAAACTTTGAGACTTCCGTTCATTTCGATGTCAGCCGCCTTGCGGAATGCGTCACCCCGCTTCGTGAGCTCTTTGAACATGCGACCAATCTTCCTGATGCGGTCGGCCACGGCCTTGTCGTCCGGCATGATGTCGTCCGTAGTCCATCCCACGTTCTCTGCCGCCTCTTTGAAGTACTTGCGAGTGTGAAGGAGCGCGTCCTCCTTGCTTTCGTTCCTCAGTAGCTCATTGTATTTGCTATTCATGTCAGAGAGCAGGCTGATGCGCTCAGAAAGAATGTCTCGTTGTTCTTTCTGTTCCCTTCTTCGCTGTCTCTCCCTTTCTTTGCCCCGCTTCTTGTTTTCTTTCTCGTCAGGGTCAACACCAAGGCCCATAGCCTCATCTTTGTATATACGAAGGAGCTCCTGCGCCTGCGCCCTTACTTTGTCCCTGTGAACATACTTCTGCGCAATCGACAAAGAAGATCCCATGATTGTCCGTATGTCTTGGTCCGCAAGAATCCAACCTTGAGGTGTACTCTTCATTTTTCCGAAACGTTCAAGAAATTTCTTTGCCGCTTCGTACTGCTGCTTCGCTTTGTCTCCGCGCTCAAGAAGGCTTTTGAATCCTTCTGCGTAAGAATCAAGTTGGTTAACCTCTACATTGATTTTGTACTTCTTGTTCTTGAAGTATTGCTCAAGGTAGTCGTCTATCCATGACACCTCCTCCTCTATGTTCGCCTCGTCGATATTGACTTTGATGCCAAAGGGCTTATATAAGAGCTGCCTGCCAAGTTGGTCGATCTCGTTGTCCGTATAACTTTTGTCGATTGATGCCTTGACAGTCATTCTCGCCTCTTTGACAGCCTCACTTTTCGTCAATCCTTTTCTGATACCTTTATTTACCGCATCGTTGAACGTCCGTTCCAAATCCCTACGCATAGGTTCAAGGCTACCAGACCAAGTTTTTGTCTTTGGATCAAACTTGAGCAGCGAATTTTTCTGTTGATCCAGTTTGGCAATCTCTTCGTTGAGCTGTCTTACATTATCGTTTATTTCGTTGACAAATCCAGGCAGGGCCGTTCCCGCTCTTTGATTTCTTGCGGTAATATCAGCTATTTTCTGCATGGCGTTCCTTGTTCTCTCAAGATACGCCATTTCATCCTCATTGTCTTGTCGTGGCTTTGCGGCTATGTCGTAATATTTCTGTGCATCCTTGCTGAGGTTCTTGTATTCGACAGCAACATTGTCAAGAACGGAGCGCAAGTCTGTCGTCTTGGAAATGATCTTTGTATATTGTGCAGAGTATTTGTCCAAATCCTCTTTGATGGAGGAATCTTCCTTGAAGCGGTAATCTATCATTCGGGTTGTCTCAATGAAATTTTGATACAATCCCTCTGCCACATTGAATTGCTTTTGAAGCTCTTCTTTCGACAAGCCCTTAATGTCGATCTTTATGTCAAAGTTCGCATTCTGCATCAAAGTGACAAGCTCCTGAAAAGCCTTCTTTTTGTCCTCAATACTCTTGTTGTCGTCTTCCGTTCCAAAATTCTTCCGTATTTCTTGGAGTTTGTCGAACGATTCCGCATACTCTCTGTTTACCTGTGCAATCTCTCGTTCCATCTCGGCAACTTTTTGGTAATGTCTGATAATTGCCTCAAGACCAAATGCAGCAGCCGTTCCAACCAGTCCGACACCTACTGACTTTAGCAACCCGGCGACCTTAACGGTTTTCGATACATCCAAGAGCATAGAGCTCCATTTTGCATGAAGCAGTTTTGCGAGCTGATACTGAGCACGAAGCGTAGTCATGAATTTGCTATTCCACATAGCAATGGCAATGGAGTATGTCTTGATAGCCAAAAAGAAAGCGATTGCCGTCTTGGCTACCGACGCAATACTCTTCCAATGATTCAACAATTCAATGGCCGAAGCGACCAGACCCTTCAAAGCGCCGTCGTTACTCTTTCCAATTTCGTTGAGCATTATGTCGAAGGCGTCGCCCAGCTTTTGGATCATACCCCAAAGGGTCTGCGACTGCCGCTCCTGCATTTCGTAGAACATACCGCCCTTGTCCGTGAGCCGCTGGAACACCTGCTCCACATCCTTGAACTTGATCATTCTCTTCGAGATCATATCGACGATTTGTGCCGTCGTATAATCTGCGTTGTCTCGTTCCTTGAAGAGAGCCTGCAACTCTCCGTACATATTGATGCCGGCCTCCGTGAATTGGCGAACCTCAGAGCCACGAAGATAGGCCGCAGCCTTGACCTGTCCGTAAGCGAGAATAAGACGGCTCATATCAACACCAAGTCCCGCAGAAACGTCGGCGAGCCGCTTGGTGGTGTCATAGAGTTTGTCGTTCTCAATACGGTATGCTGCAAGCTGCTTGGTGTAATTCACCAAGTCTTTGATGCGGAACGGAGACTTGACGGCCAGTTGCACGGTTTTGTTGAATATCTCATCGGCCTGGACCTTGTTCTGCAACATGGATTCCAGGGAACGCTGTGACATCTCCATCTGACCCCTCACCTCGGCAAGCTGCCGTATGAAGTCCTTGGCCGAGTTGAAAGTGAATAGTACCGCCGTGCGTTGAATGAGTTGAGATATGTACCGGTCAAGGTAAGAATACTTCTTGCCGAGGCCCTGGACGGACACACCCGCATCACGAAGCACCTTCGTGTGCTTTTCTATGGCGGTATTTAAGACCATGAGTTTCTTGCTATAGTCCTGATCCGTCGTAGATAGTTTCATGCGGGCCGCTCTTAGGTATTCTATTGCTTGCGCATGTCCGTTGAGCGTATTTGCGCTATCAGAGAATTTGAGCGCACCCTGGTACGTCGTGTTTGTGGCATAGTTCTTCTCACGCGCTTGGCGTTCCAACTCCTTCGCCTGACGTGCCCGTGCCGCCTCAGTCAATGGCTTTGCCGCATTGAGCTCGGCGTTGTGTTTCTCTATGGCCGCATTGAGTGCGTTCAGCTTCGTTGTGTAATCAGAATCCGTCTTCGACAACTTGCGCTTTGCCTCTTCAAGGTATTTTACTGCAAGGGCTTGCCTATTGAGCGTATTTGCGCTATCAGAGAATTTGAGCGCACCCTGGTACGTCGTGTTTGTGGCATAGTTCTTCTCACGATTTTTCTGCGCACGTTCGTTAGCATTCTTTCGCTGCTTGTTCTCGTATGACTGTTGCGCACTTGCCATTCGGTCAAGGGCCTTTTGGTAGGCCACAGTCCGCTCCTGATACATCTGCTCCTGATACTTGAGCTCATCCTGCAAGAGCTTTTTGCGCTTCACAAGTTCGTCTTGCTCAGAGGACGTAAGGTTGTATGATTTGTCCTTGAGAATATTGTTGATCGCAGTAATTTCCTCCTTGAGGTTGGCAATGTTCATGCCACTCTTGTTCTGCATGGATTTTTGAAGCCTCTCTAAGGCCAATGCGGCCTGCTGGATGCCTCCCGTGCCCATACCGCTCATGCTTGACAGCTTCTGCCGCATGCCATCAATGACCTCGGAGGCTTTGGTGACGCTTCCACCCATATCCCTTGCACTATTTCCTATGTTGGAGAAGGAGTTGTTGAGATTTTGGCCGGCAGCGGTGGCATTCGTGCCGATAGCCCTCATCTTCTGAATGATTTTGTCGAGGTTGTCGGCGAACATATTAGCACCGCCAGACATGGCCGTAAAGGCATTGTTCACAGTAGTTCCCATTGCCCTTGCGGTCTCTTGTATGTTCTGCAACCTCTTGTCAGCACGCTCAATAGCGTTGAGTGCTTCTTTGCTGATAAAAAGCTCGCTTCCTATTGCATCGCTCATAACTTGAATGTTTAGTAGTTTATATAATCGGCAAGCCAAGATCGTTGAGCCTCTTTAGGTCGTCTGCGCTCCCTATTACGGTCTCATTATTTCGTTTGCCGCGACCATTTCTCTTCGTCTCTTTGTCCGAGATGTATTCCACATGGGTAAAGTCCATACTTGCGAGCCTCACCTGCGGAACGGTCATTGCCCATTTGTATTCTTCCTGCGAGCACCAAGTGTTGGCCCTAAGAAAGTCTATCATCTGTCCGTATTCTGTCCTTGACGGGACAATTCTGCTGCTTGTGTCTTCCTCGTCAAGGCTTGATTGCGGACGGTCTGAATAACATTGGTACTCGCGAAGAAAAAATCCACGTCGAGGAGGTTTAGGATTTCAACGAGCATGGTTGCCCAATCCCTCACGTCGCTCTCTCCCCAAAGGAGTTGCTCATACACTTCTTGATATTCGTCAGAGTATATTCGCTTCTTGTCGTTGAGCAGGGCAAGCGTGATCACCCTTGCCACGGATGGAAGGTTGGTGGCAAACTCCTTGATAACGTCGCCCATTGACATCTTCTCGCCACGAATTATTTTGCAAGCCTCATCCGCAATAAGCCATTGCGTGCCGGGCTTCAAGGCGTGAATTTCCCACACCGTGCCTTTCAGCTTGACGATGGTGGGAGAATCGTTCATTATCTTCGCCAGTTTTTCCATAGCTTCGTCAGAGATGGGCGAATCGGGCATCACCCGCTTCTCTCTCTCCTTTCGGGCCACGGCCTCCTGCGATTTGTCTTTTTTCGCTCTATAGACTGCCATGATATTTATCTATTTGATTGCCGAAACGGTCGCATTGTACTTTCCTGCTATCTGCTCCAACTTTTGGAACGACATCGAAATGACGCGATAGGAATGCTTGAGCCTGCCGCCTCCCTCCTCAAGTATTTTTGCATAGGGCATGGCTGCAACAATGGCCAGGGCAATGCCGCCTTTCTTCTTGTTGCCTTCGAGGTATGAGCGTATTTCCTCACGTCCCCTCACGTCCTTTCCGTAAATGTGCCTCGGCACTTTGGCCATAGGGGACGAAGATAGATACCCCGTTCTCTTTAGCACACCATTCACATAGATACCATACCCGTATGAATCGTAAAGGTTTCGTGTCCTATGCTGGTACGTTCTCTCCTCCACGCATTCACGCAAAATTCTCCTTGCGTCGTTCTCTAACGAATCAAGCAGCTTGTTGATAGCCTTTTCGTAAAATGCATCCATATTCGTACATTAAAAAATGGCGAACGGCATGAAGCCGCCGCCACTTTGGAATTATGATAGTATAAGACAAGAGATGCACTACGCCGCTACTCGGTCGCTGTAGGAAGGGTGTAGTCGTGGTTGATATAGAACGGCGTGCGGTAGGTCTTAGCGCCAATCGTGAGGGTAATGTCCTTCGCCGTTCCAGCAAGCGCAATCTTTGCCAAGTTGGAGTTCAGAGACTCAATGGTGAGCTTGGAGTTGAGCTGCACCTTCGGGAGCACATAGGCTACCATCTTCGTGCCGTCCGGCTGGGTCTGCACTACGTCAAACTTAGCGTAGATGGGCTTGTAGGCCGACGGCGCAATCGTGCGTTTGCCGGCCTCGTCCGCAATGAAGCCGCAAAGTGATTTGAGCAACTCGGCCTGAGTGTCACCGACCTCTGCCGCAAGCTGATACTTGCCGAGCTTTACGATAGAGATGATGGGCGAATCGGAGGTCTCGCACTCAATGTCCGTGGTCTCGTTGTCGTCCTGAGAGATAGAGGTCGTGTCCTCCACTACGTCCTCAAGGATGTACGAATCACCAAGAGGCTTGGATTCGTCAACCTCTGCTCCCGTGAACATAGTTGCCACGATATAGTCGGGCTTGATAAACTTGAATGATCCCGTGTTGGTATGAATTACTTTGTTTGCCATAATAGTATTCTTTTTTTATTTGGAAATATGTTATTTCGTAATAACTGACACGCTAACTATATTGAAGTGGAATTGTCGCTGAGTGTCGTACCCGCTATCGCGGTACAACTCATGGATGGAATAGTCCTTATGCCGTGAGGAAGCAATAACCTCGTCAAGAATACCTTCCATCTTGTCAAGGGCTTTTACGTTCTTCACGGGAGGACTGCCTTTGGGCCTTGCGTACAAATAGATGTTGGCAAAGCCGGTAGAGTATGCCCCCTTGTCCGTCTGCTGCCCCACATCAATGTTGACGAACGTCTCCCACTCCTTGTCCGTAGTTGGGGGGAGCTCGCCTACAATCACTTGATCCGCAATGCCCTTTTTTGCAAGCAGCATCGAAAAGAAATTCTCAATGCGTGATAGCCTGCGTTGTGTTCCATGTGCCATGATTCTGTTATCCTATGTTACCTATTGAGACTAAATGTCCGTTCCCTTGATGTACGCAACACAACCATGAAGTTTGGTAGGCTCTATGCCAATGACCATTCCCTCCACGGGCATTCCGTACATCTCGCCACGAAATCTGATGCCCACCTTCATTCCTTCCGGTAAGCGTTCCTCACCTTCGTCCGTCTGTGGCATGGGAAAGTAGATGCTATATCCCATTGATACCACACCCGAAGTGAACAACTTGTCCGTCTTCTGAATGTCGCATTTGGTGGTGAGAATGACCGTTTCGTCGTCCCGCGCGTCAGAAAGCAGGTCGCCATCATCGGGCACGCCATACCCCTTCTTGTAGAACGTTCCGTCGTACTCATACTCTACCATTGCGTTTCTATCCGTGTACATCGTCATTCGTATTCGTTAATCCACCTAACATCGCCATCAGAGCCGTTCAAAGCATCGAGTTTGTCTTCTTCGCCGAGTTTCTCGTAGAGCCGCTTAAGTTCTGACTTGATACTGGCGAGGGACTTCTGCGTTATCGTCTGAGACCCAACCGTAAGGGTGTAAGAGCCGTGTTGTGTCGTTGATGATGCCGTTTGATAGACACCAAATACAATCGTCTCCAACAGAGCCGCCTTGCATCGGTCACGATGTTCCTCCGTGAGCTCCGCGTATGCTTCAACTTCGGAAACGCCGCATTCCAATGCAACCCTTTTCAGTACAGACTTGTCAAAGACGAAGTTCGTCAGTCCGCTAAGATAGTCCAGTATGTCGAATTTTTGAACTGCCATGATGGTGAGGATAGTTATACGTTAGCGTGTCAGTTGTCGTGCCATGTGATTAGTTCGCCGTAGAGGTGTCGATGATCACATGGTTCATGAAGTCGATAAGGACGGGACAAGCCGACATCATCACCTTGGTCTGCCACTCACGGAACAAGCCGTTGTCAATGGCATAGTTGCCTACGGTGACAAGTCCGTTTGCAATGGAGGCCCAGGAAACGTCGATGTTCTTTGCACCGAACTCCTTCTGCAAAGCCTGATCGTAGATAGGCGTCCACTTAAACTCAACGCAATCGCCAGCGGGGCACAAGACTACATACTTGTCCTCCCAACCCTGCACGAAGGTGTCAGTGTTCAGCGTCTTGTTGCGCTCCTTCTCAACGACAATCTCAATGGGCGAGAGGCCCGTCATGTCGGAGAGCGTGCGTTTGAAGTCCTCGTCGAGCACCTGCATACTGTCGGTATAGGCCATATGCTTGGCCACACACCACTTCTGATACCACTCCTTGACCTCGGCGTTCTCCAGGAAGGTTTCGCGGTACATCTTGCGGGTCATCTTCCACACAAGCGCACCCTCGTAGCCTCCGCGCTCGTCGCGGTAGTCGTCCTCGATCTTGCGCATCTGAGTGATAATCTTACAGTCGGGGTCAGTCCACGCCTTAACGCCGGCCTTCTTCTTGTTCTCCTCGGGGAAGGGCTCGATCTTCTGCAAGAACTGCTGCAAACCCTCACCCTTGCCCTTCCAAGACATGGAAGCCTTCGTCATGAGCTGGGCCGTAAGGTTGCTGAGCGTTGCCTCGGCAGAGTTCTTGCCCGTCTGAACGGCGTCGCGAACCCAAGTCGCAATAAGGTCGGCATCGTTGCCGAACTGCTGAAACAACTCCTCCTTGTACTTACGCTGCTGAGCGTTCTCCGACCACTTGTAGCCGATAAAATCGGGGATGGTGCCAGAATACACGCTGATACCCTCGTTGTCCATCTCGGGAGCATCGCCAAGCGGGGCACGGAGGTGCATCAACGGAGCAGCCTCGGCCTTCCTTGACTTCACGCTATAGGTGGCCACACCGTCATAGTCGGTAGGCGTTGGCATGGAGGCGCGACGCCCCTGCGTGCTGTACCAACCATAGTTGGTGTAGAGAAGATTCTTCTTCTCAAGAAAGGTCTTGAGGAAATTCAAGTTGTCCTTGCTCGAAAAGAGCTTGGCGTATCTCGAATTGTTAAAATCAAATTGCTGCATAATCCTAAATACTAATTTTTACCTGTTTGTGAGACTGAAACTTAAAGATGGAACCAGCCCTTCACCTTGCTTTGGTTGAGAGCGAGAACGGCAGGTGGCAACTTGTTGATCTTCTTCAAGTGCAGGATGGTGTCGGAGTTGGCCAAGGCCGGCGTGAAGGAATACTGTGCGCCATACTCCTCGGACGAACGAGAGATGTTCGGGTCGTAGAAGAAATCCATATCGGAATCCGCATAGGCGTTGGGATTAGTCACCATTGCGGTGGTTTCTGCACCTGCCTTTGCGGCCTCGACCAAAATGTCTCCCTTTTTCGCCGTAGCACCAAACTCTGCGCCGAGGGCAAGCTCCCATACGTCCACGCCACTTTCCTTTGTCTCCGTGACGCCAACAACGGTGATTCCAGTGCCCTTGCCGTCGAGCGTAGAAGGCGCGGCCATGATATTGTCTCCAATGAAGGGGATGTGGCGGTAGCCATTGCGAACGACCTTGATGGTCTTGTCCGTAGCGACAACATTCTTGGCGAGCTCGAACACCTTCATAATCTTCACAGAAGGGCCCGTCTCGGTATCCTCAATGCCGGGGTCATACTCCACAAGGTCACCTGCGTAGATTTTCGCACGGCCCTTGAACGGATTGAGCAGCACGCCACCAAACGTAGGATAGCGGAATGCGTCCTTTCGGTTGCCGACGATATTCACGAAGACAGACCGATGGCCACCAATCTTACCGCTTGCCTGAATGAGGGTGCGGCCACTGAAATAACCGCCAATGCCGCGATTCAAATAAAAATCATCATTCTTTGCCATGATTCTTGTAATTAATGGTGAAAACTGTTACTTGCCAGCGTCCGGATTGATGATGTTGATAACGTCAGACCAGTCCGTCTCCGCCTCGCTACCTCCGCTGCCTCCAGGCGTGTTGTGCGTGGTGGACGAATGGGCCATGTTGTAGAACTCCAAAGCGTCTGCGGCCTCCTTGTCAAGGTCTGAATTATTCGTGATGGTCAGCTTCTTCAAGTAAGTCTCCGCCCACTTGTCGTCCTTAACACCCTTCTCCTTCAACTTGGCACGAAGTTCACTTCTTTTCTGAGACAGAACCTTTTCGGCCTCAACGGCGGCTTCTTTCTCCTCCAGCTTCTTGAGCCGTTCGAGTAATGCAGTCAATTCGGGATTACTCCCGCTGCCATTGCCATTACCGTTTCCGTTGCCTTCGGCATTACCTTTGCCGTCTCCTTTGCCGTCACCATTACCGCCAGAGCCCGAAGGGTGATCCTTCTGCCAAGACTTGATGAAGTCGGCGTTGTCCTTCTCGTAGTTGCCATTAAGCGTGACAAACTGCGGAAGAATCCTCGACACGAAGTCGTCCAGTTCCGTCTCTTCGTTAACCAACAAGTCGTAGTGGGAATCACTAAGGCTCGTAATGGTTTTGTCGCTAATGGAAAGGTGTTTCCCATTTGCGGTGAGCTTACCCTTTAGGGTGTCTAAAAGTTGCTTCTTTGTAAACTTCATTCTTTCTCGTATTTTAACAAACGTACTGCAAAAATACGGCTATAACTAACAGTAAAAAAATAAAATGCGAACTATATTGGTCAGCTGACCAATAAATATTTATTTCGCTATATGTAATAATGTGTTACTTCGTATTTTTGCAGTATGAGTAGTGTAAAAGACATAACGATTGAGCCGCAGGAGGGTTTTCAGAAATCCTTTGTTCAGAGCAATGTTGACGTGGTTTTCGGAGGAGGAAATCTCGGGGGAGGCAAGCTGCAGCCCTTAAATGCAAAGATTTTGACACCATCGGGATGGCAAACTATGGGTGACATGAAAGTAGGCTCAAAGGTGATGACTCCCTTTGATGGAGTTGCCACCGTGATAAGTGTGTTCCCGCAAGGGATAAAGGATGTGTACGAGCTTGAAACTTTAGACGGAAGAAAGTGTGAGTGTGGCCTTGAGCATCTGTGGACGGTACGAACCTCAAAACAGGTGCACAAGTATCGTGCGCATAACAAAGAATGGGGATGGACTATGACCTTGCAAACGAAAGATTTGATTGATGGTCTTGCAAAAGGTAAGAGGTACTTTATTCCGAACAATAAGGCTATAGAGTTCAGCGAGAAAGATTTACCGATTCCACCTTATGTACTGGGAGTTATGCTTGGGGATGGCTGTTTGACAAATTGGAAGAACGGACATTACTTTCAAATATCAAACAGTGAAGAGGATATAATAGATAAGGTATATTCTCTAACCGATTCGACAAAGATATACATCAACAAAACTTGCTACACAAAGAGTTTCTTTACTCCACACTACAAGCAGTATAGAGATTTTCTGTTAGAAAAAGGATTGCTTGATTACTCGTACAACAAGTTCATTCCAGAAGAATATCTGCATACCAGCATTGAGCAAAGAAAGCAACTCCTTGCAGGTCTGTTTGATACCGATGGGAGCGTAGAGCCATACGACAATAGCTACAGTTTTAGCACGACAAGTGAAAAGCTAAAAGATACATTCATTGAGTTGTGCCGAAGCCTTGGTTATATGTGCTCTTGTCGAGAGGATAGAAGGGCCAACAAATACACGAAAGGCGTCGCATACGATATTGTTATTCGGACGGATGATATTATATTTACGAGCGAAAAACATAAAGCCAGATATAACAAAGAACGGAATGGACGAAGAAGTTACGCTCGTAGCAATGATCATTCAAGAATAATATCTATCAAGAAGGTTAGAAGGGACGAGTGCCAATGTATCTTGGTTGACGATGCTAAACATTTGTATATCACGGATGACTATATCACTACCCACAATTCCTTTGGCCTTGTCCTTGCGATGGCAGAGCCTCTAATGACCGACCCGGATTTTCGTGCAATGATCTCTCGTCGTTCGCTTGGAAACCAAAAGGCTGGTGGTGGCTTTGTCGAGAAGTTCAAGCAGATATTCGGAGCTGACTTCATTCGGACAAAGGAGAGCGAGAATCCGCGCGTTACATTTCCGAATGGAACGTTTGTTGACCTGACGTATCTTGACGATTCCAACATGGACAAGTTGCGTGAGCGTGCAAAGGGTTGGGAGTACGATATGATTGCCATTGACGAGTTGACTGAGATGTCCTGGGAGGTGTTTTCTTATGTGATGACGCGAAATCGCGGCCAAAGCAAAACCTTCACGGGAAAGTTCTTTGCCACACTCAACCCCAAAAGAAGCCATTGGTCACGCATATTCCTTGACTGGTATATCGGTTCGGACGGCTTCATCATACCCGAACGTGAAGGCAAGGTTCGCTATTTCTATTGCAATGGGCCTACCGTCAAGGATGTCGTATGGGGTGATTCCAAGCGTGAAGTCTATGAGCGGTGTAAGATAGATATTGACCGAAAGTTGGAGGCCATTGGTGGAAACTTCGACTATAAGGTCATGATCAAGAGTTTTGTGTTCTATCAGGGAAAACTCGGATCTAACAAAAAGATGCTTGAGAACAATGCGGGCTACCTCGGTTCTGTTGCTGCGTCTGGTGGAAGAATGGCGCAGGCCCTCATGGAGGGAAACTTCAATGTTGATCCCGAGGAGGAGGAAAGCATACCGATACCAAGCCAATCTGCCCGCGATGTGTTCCTGAACGACGCTGCCGTCAATGGAGACAACTGGGTAACGATTGACCTTGCCGACTTTGGAAGCGACAATACGCTCATGTTGGCCTGGAACGGATTTCATGTGAAGGCCGTTGAGATTGCCATGCAAACTACGCCGAGGCTGAATGCGGAAAAGGCAAAAGTGTTCGCGGCACGAAACGGAGTGTCAGAGAGCCACATTATCTATGATGCTACTGCTGGCCGATATTTCAGCGACTACATACCCGACGCAATCCCGTACATTTCAGCGTCTCGCGCTATAGGCATGTACGCTCTTACGGGAATGACGCTCAAAGACATTTGCTACATGCGTCTGTGCTACATGATCAAGCGTGGCCAGTTGACCTTTTCCGACGTGGTGGCAAATTCCACATATACTCACCAAAACTTAAAGTATCGTGTTACGATTCAGAATGAGTTTCTTGAGGAGTGTAGCGTAGTAAGGTTCTTCAAAATGCAGTCGGGAAAGAAGCGATTGATGAACAAGAAGGACATGAATCGCAACCTTGGCAAAGGACGTTCTATGGACTTGCTTGATCCATGTGCCATGCGTATGTACCCATGTGTGGATATGGAGTATGGCACGGAGCTTCAACGAGGCTTTGAGGCCGCTTACGAGGAGAGCGATATGGATAGCGACCGACGTGGTAAGCAGAGCATTTTCGACGAAACAATGTGGTATTAAAGATATTGACTTATGATAAAAAAAGAAGATGTAAGAATGATTTTGGAATCCGCACGCATGGATTGGCAATCTGTTTCAGAAAAAGATGTGGCATTTGCCGTGCTGTGCGATTCGCTTGAGGATAAGTCGCTCGCCTACCGCCTCGCCTACAACAAGAGCGAGAAGGACGCTGAACGATTCTACAATACGCCGAGATTCAAGAAGCTACTCGTTTTGCTTGAGCCTTTCGGTGTCGGAGTTGTCACCAACAAAACCATTACGCGAGAGGAGAACAAGGCCGAGCTGCTCAAAATGCTCACGCAGATTGAGGATTCGTTCAACGCAGGAGACTTGGAGGCCAAGGATGCTTTGAAGATGAAGGCCGACATTCGCGTGAAGTTGAACGATAAGTTTGAGATGGAGGAGAGCCAAAAGCAAAGGCGCATCATCGTAGTTCCGAGCAAGCACGACATTGTTTGTCCTAACACCAACCGAGAGTGCAACTATTGGCCGGCGAAGAAGGCTTGCTGCACCCATTACGGCCTCATAGATCCGTCGGAGAACAATGAAGATTTTGATAACGAACAAGTAACAGATCATAGCAATGAGTAGGAAGAGACAAGATATAATCAACGACTTTTTGAACAACCCTCAGAAACTGCTTTTGAAGAAGCCGTTTTTGAGAGGAACGTCCGTAGTGTCCGTTAATGATTCAACTGACGGAGCGAACACAAGAACGGACTATCGCCGCGAGGCCATTCTTCCACATGTAAGCAAGACCATTATCAGCCAGGAACGGTTTGCCAAGGAGCTTGACCCGTATAGCCATGATGTCATTTTTGACAACAACCTCCCGAGTATATGCGTGAAACTCGACGATGGCGGCTTCCAAGAGATTAAGTTTCAGCGTATCGGCATCCCGTTTCAAAAGCGAATCTTGGAGAAAGTCGTACTTTCCCTTGGTGGAAACAAGCGGGTTCATGTGCTTCACGACAGCAACCCAAGCGAGAAGTTGAAGAAAAACTTCGCCGACTTCAAATGGCATTGGGAGAATAGCAATCAGGACGGAATTGGCACTAAGGCCGTATCGATCCAGCAGAGCAATGGCGACGTTGGCCTTCTTATCTACATGAATGAGAAGAACGAGGTGAAATCCCGTCTTTTCTCCTACTCAGACGGCTACCAAATCATTACGCACAAGGATGATAATGGCGAGCCTCTGCTTGATTGTGTGTACTACAGAACGGAGGACAATGTTCGGCACATTGATGCTTACGACGACACGAAGCATTACCATTTTACGGATTCTTTTGTGACTGACGTTGACACGCAAGAGACAAAACGGGGATGGAATTTGGAGTATGAGGAAGTTCATGGATTCTCCGAGAGCCCGCTTGTTACGAAGCGTGGAGATGTAGCCTGGAACAATGTGCAGAATCTTATCGAGTTGTTTGAGATCATGTATAACATCTTCGGTGTGATTCAGAAGCGTCATGGGTGGGGAATACTCTACATCAAGGGCAAGTTTAATGAAACGGCCAAGAAGATAGCTGGATCCATTATCTTGAACGATTCCAGCATTGACGGCAAGGGAAGTGCCGAGTTCAAAGCACCTCCTTCTCCTGCAAACATGATTGAGTTTTTGCAGTCCATTCTTGACTTGATTCAGATAGGGTGCGGTTGTACGTTCATCCTTCCGAAGGATGTTAAGTCGAGTGGAGACATTAGCGGACTGGCCATTCAAATGACCCGTTCGCTTGATATTGAGACGGCATCAAATGCTGTCATTGAGTGGCAGAACTTCGTCAGCAAACATTCCCGTCTTTTCAAGGAGGGACTTGCCAAGCAACTTGTTTCGTCTGGTGAGAATCCGACTGCCATAACAGATTTCAAGGAAATGCGTATCAGCACTTCCTTCAAGACGTGGCAACCGTTTGACGAGGCAGCATGGAACCAGATGCTTTGCACGCTTCACGGTTCAGGACTTATCTCAACGAAGACTGGCGTGGAGAAGAACACGGTATCAACTCCCGACGAGGAGATCCGTATGGGCAACGAGGCGGTTGCTCCCGAGAAGGAAGAGGAAAGTGTTCAGACTAAGGAAACTGTTAACGAATAGAAATGAAGGCGAGCGCGTTACATATTCAAAGGCTTGTGGATGGAAATGCCGTGAGCTTTCCTGCCAAAGGCGAGGAGGCGATTGTCGGCTTATATACTTATAGTGGTAAGCGTATGGGTGGCGCGCCTACGCTTACGGCAACCATCTACTATGAGCGTCCCCTTGATGATGATTGGACGTATGATGAATTTGTAGAGTTTCTTGGCGAGCGATTCTTCGTAACGTCCATTCCTTCTTCGAGCAAGGACAATGAATCCATGATGTACAAGCATGAGATTGTCTTTACGTCACGAAGGGAGATTCTTGACAATACATTGTTCTTTGATGTCGTGTCAGACTATGACAAGGACACCCATGGAGGAGACCGTTATGTTAGCAATCAGACCAAATTCCAGTTTGGAGGTACTATTCGTGAGTTTGTCAGCAGAATCAATAGTGCCCTTGCTTACTGTGGCCTTTACTTTCCCCAAAAGGCCCAAGGGGATAGGGGGTATTATGTTGTTGTCGATAACGGATATGGCACGGACGATGTGAAGGAAATATCGTTTGAGGACGAATATATTACCAATGTGATTCAGCTCATCAATACCGAGTTTGAACTGGATTACTATTGGGTAGGAACGGTGTGCCATGTTGGTAAAGTCCAGCATGATTTGACCGATAACGATGAAGACATTGTTAGGTACGGTCGCAATGACGCATTGCTATCAATATCTCGTGAGAATGCAAACACGAAGATTGTTGATATGATCACGGGCCGCGGCTCTTCCGACAATATACCGGAATACTACCCCAATGACGGAGAGTTTGGACTTGCCGTATTCAATACTGCGAATATTGACAAAGAGGACGTAACGGTTAATCTCGAAAAGTTATATGCGCTGGACAACCCGATTGGCAGGACTTTTACCTTTTGCAAGATCAAGGAGGGACAGTATGGCAATACCATTGATGTCAATATCAGAGAATCGTTGAACAATGACCAACCATGTTTCTACGAATTTCCCGTAGAGTTGCATATCGGACATTGTGATGCCGGCACTCGCATCAAATTGTCTGGAATACGGTGTGATGTTGATTACGAGAAGCATCAATGTGACAACCTTTCCGCTATTAGCGAATCGTCATATTCGATAGTTGTTGACGGGACTAAAACAGAGAAAGTTTCGCTTGACGACAATTTTGTTTGCTCTGTTCCTGGCGACTACAAGTTTGTCCATCTTGTTTCGTATGAGGTACAAGAGAGTGAACAAGTGTCAGACGGTGATCAGACGGGTGGCTACCTCACTATCATTGCGTCCATTCAAGGCACGCTTGGCGTTTCATGCCAAAAAGGCGACGGAGAACTTTGGTTCTATTCCGAAGGAATGTCGTTTAGGTATGACGATGGCGGGATAATCTTTGCCGACATATCCAAAGCCGTTCCTGCCATGTGCGGGATGAAATACGACAAAGGTTTTGTGCCGTATGGATTGACTGGCGAGGAAACTGCCTCGAAGGTAGAAATTAAGGATAGAAAGTTTGTCTTTCCGTCCCAAAACCTTATGCCGAGTATCTACAGAAATAGTGGTGGCGCTAACAGATTCTATTTGGCAGAGAATGGTAAGTACGAGAAGCCGGATGGAAGCGGTGAGTTTTATCAATTTGCCAACTTGTACAAGGTAGGCAGGCCACATCAGGGCAGCGTCTCTTTTGATGATATAAAGCCTACAATCAACGGAATCCGTAACGACGTTATACAGAGTGACGGCCTTGGCCAACTGTTCGGTGAGATTGCCGATGTGGCCTTTGACGCAAAGGATAACGACATCAAGGACGATAGTGGAAATTACATTCATCCCTATTTCTACTTGAAGTTGCACAAGTTTAGCGGAGAGTTTGGGTTCGACATCTTCGCAAGTGCATTGGCGTCAGATACCGCTAAAATCAATTTGGTAGATAGTATTGGCTGTCCCGCTTGTAGCTTCGAAATTCAGACACACAAGAGTTCGGATGGAAAGAAGTTTTACAATCCTGTCAGCACAGATGCTATCGGAAACCTGAAAAAGATTGACGGCAAAGAGACTGGCGACTATATTCTCTCTCCGGATGATGCCGCGTCGGACACATACAACCAAGATTCCCGCAAACATGAATTGTGGATTGCTCTGAAAAAAGACGCAAGCACACTTGGCATCATCATGCCTAACGCTGCGAACAACTTCAAGCCAAAGAAGGGCGAAAAGTTTGTTATCACGGGCATCAAAGCGCCGTATTCACTCGTTACGGCAGCAGAGAAGCGACTGGATGATGCGCTTATCAAGTATATGTTCGAGAATAACGAAGACCAATTCAACATCAATGTCAAGTTTTCTCGCGTATTCTTGCAGGAGAATCCATCGTTTGCGAGCAGGTTGAACGAAAACTCAAAAATAAAGGTTGAGTACAATGGCAAGCAATATGAGCTTTTTGTCAGCAGCTTTACGGTCAAGGCAGAAAACTCTGTATTGATGGAGGTTGATGTGGAGCTCGTCAAGTCTCTTGAAATAACCCAAAGTGACGTAAAGAATATCGTCGATTCTGTCAAGGGAGAGGTGGTAAGGCCACTTGCCAACCTTGCTGGCGGTGGTGGCTCTAACATCAATATGTCAATCACTGACAAGGCTTATCTGTCCAAGCTGCATGATGATTCGACCAAGTACAGGCTAACCGTCGGCGAATTTCAGAGCAATGGACGCGCCACAGTAAAAGGCGACGTGATCGTGTCCGATAGCGGGACATTCGTTAGCGGTGCGGAAGGCCACGGCATGCGACTTGGCAATGACGGTATGTGTGAGACTGATATTGTGAAGTTGCGCGGGTACTTGGGCACGCCAAACTTCGTTGACGGATTCAACGGAAACGGATTCAAGCTTTGGATAGACGATTCAAAGCTCGCTAATCTTACTCTTGATAGGCTTACTGTTCGCCAAACGATGGTTATTTTCGAGCTGCTGATCGAGAAAATCCGAAGTGTTGGAGGCCAGATATGCGTGAGTGCTGCCAATGGAAAAATCAAGTCCGTCAAAGAATACGAGGACAACTATGTTATTGAGTTTGAGCAGGAGAATACGTTTGTTGCCCACGATCTTGTACGTTGCCAAACCTTTACAGGCAAAAACTTGAAGAGTTATTGGGCCGAGGTGGCGAGTGTTACGAAAGACGGCGTGATTATTCCCAAAAGCGAGTTTACCAATTCCCTTCCAGCCGTAGGAGACGAGTGTGTCCTTATGGGCAACACCATCAATACAAAGCGTCAGAATCTCGTCCTGATTTCGGCAACAGAGGATGGAAATCCTCGCATAGATGTCATGAATGGCGTGAATCACAAAGGATTTGATAAATCTCTTCGCGCCCGGCTTGGCAACCTTGACGGAATCAATGATGATTGGTTTCCTGCCTCGAACCAGCCTAACGGTGACGGTCTTTATTGCGACAATGCCTTTTTGAAGGGTACATTCCTGCTTGAGACGGGTGAAGACGTAAAGACCCGTTTCGAGATTACGGACGGAAAGATAGAGAGTGCGGTGGAGGGCGTGCGCCAAGACCTCATGCCTGACAGGGGGTATCTTAGCAACCCATCATTCAACGAAGGCTTTGACAAATGGGGCACACAGAACGAGACGGTATTCTTCCTCGTTGGCAACAAATGGATATATGCGAACAATAACGTGCTATCCAAGCGTGGCGATAGCGCCATTGTTGTCAAGGACATGGGCCGCACGGTCGTACATATCAAGAACAAGTACATCTGTCAGAAGAATAAGAATCTCGCAAAGAAACCCGACATGCCAACGAATGCGGACGGGACGAAGGAGGCGCAACCCGTGTACCTTGCCTTCTTCTACCGATGCGCTACTGCTGGAAAACTCACTGTCACCTTTGAGGGTGTGGATAAGACGGGATTTGCCGATTTTGAATCGTTCAACATTGAGCAGGAGGTCGGTGTGACGGACGGATACCAGCAATTCACTTGTGAAGGTATTTGGAACGGCACGGGTGACTTCAAGTTGTCGTTCACTGGCGAAATCTATCTGTACATGCTTGTCCTAAGCACGGACAAAGTGGATAGCCTCACCTATAAGTATCGCACGCTCTTCGAGCAGAGTGACAAGCTAATCAATATTGCTGCACAGAATTTTGACAAGGACGGAAATGTATTGGCAGATAGCGGTATTATGGTGAAGCCTACTGGCGTCGGTATCTATTCGCAGGGTAGTGATGGCAAGTTTGCCCTCATAGGTGTTGAGGTGAAGGGAGAGGATGGTAAGTCAAGCATCAAACTGTTTGCCGATAATATACAACTGGAAGGCTATGCGACCATAAACGGCAACTTCAAAATTGATAAAAAGGGGAACATGTTTGCCAAGAACGGCCAGTTTGAAGGAACGGTCGTCGCAAACAGTGGTAAGTTTAATGGCGCAATCGGTTCGCCATACAATAACGTGGGCGCTGCTCAAACGCAATGGCCGTCAGTTGATACGGGAATGAACGTGATGGTAAGTGACACCAAGCGGGCCGAGGCTGGCCTTGTCCTGCCCGCATACAAGGAAATCGACGGAGTAGAATGTGATGTTATTAACGCTACCGCCACAGATACGTTCATTACCATACCGTCAAACAATGATCCAACCCAATGTCTCCTTTACCGCAACACGCACATTACGAGTGTCAAGTTGGGTGGCAACTTCTGCCGTGTCCGTTTGAAGGCATTTGTTCAGCCTGGTGCAGACGGATGCTCGTGGACAATACTCAACACATCTGACTTTGAGTTGGCTACGGATGCAGACTTAAAGTATATTTATGCAAAATCAGTGTTAAACCCAAGTGTTTTAAACTAAACTAAGAATATATGACAACAGAGGAAAAAGACGAGATTAAGAAAGCCGTTCTCGCCGATATACAGGCGGAATCGCAGGATGTCAGCGAGCTCGAAGTAGTCGATACCCTCGATGGCGTGCAAAGCCTTCCTACCATGAAGGGAGGCCAACTTGTAAGTGCCCCCGTGAATCTTCTCTCCAAGCCAGCTACGGATGCAGCGGCCAAGGCAGAGGTGGCCACGCAGGAAGCCATTGCCAAGGCCGATAGCGCGGTAAAGGAAGCCATTGGGAGATCCGATGCGGCCACGCAGGAAGCAAAGGCCAAGACGGATGCGGCGGCACAGAAAGCTACGGATGCGGCGGCCAAGGCCGACACGGCAACTTCCTCGGCACAAACGGCGGCGCAACTCGCTACGGACGCTGCGGCCAAGGCCACCAAGTCTGCCGAGGCGGCTGATGCGGCTGCGGAACGTGCTGAGGCCGTTGAGACTGGTTACAAGGAGGTGGCTATTTCTGCAAGGGATGGCGCTACGGCCCGCTTCGACGGTTTTGTGGAGGACGTAACCATTGAGCAGGTTTCTGTCATTGATGTTGATGGTGTGTTCTTTGATACGGCCCGCCTGGTATTTGTCGGGCGAAGCGGTACAAACTATGTCAACAACTGGGGCAAGGCCGGTCTCTATATGGACGACAGCAGGACGAGCGTCTTGAAGGACAAAGTGTATCTTCACGGCGCATCTATCTACGCATGGAGCGAAGAGGATGGCACGCTTTCTGAGGTAAGCGGAAGTGGCTCGGGTAGCGGATTCTACAATGTCACGAATGAGCAGCCTCTTAGCAATGGATTCTACACCAAGCAGACGGCCATTGCAGCACTTGCCAATGCGAAAATTAAGGACGAGGACAAGCCCGGCATGATCCTTACTTTCGAGCTGTCTGCTGGCGTGTGGGCCGATTACCGCTTTACGGCCAGTAGTATTGACAAATTTCTCACTCCCGAGAGTTGGGAAGAGTACGGCGGCGGGAAAATCAAATCTATTTCGCTCAACGGATCAGAGATCGCGCCGGACGGCAACGGGAATGTGTCGCTCAATATAGACCAAATCGCCGTGGACGAGAGTTTGGACCAGGATAGTACCAATCCCGTACAAAACAAGGTCATTACGGCAAAAGTCAACGAGATTAGTGACGCTGCCATTGGTGGAATGGAGGTGATTGAGAGTGAAGACAAGAACACCATCAATATTCGCAATAAGAAGGGCACTGTTATTGCCTCCGCTGAATTTAGCGGCGGTGGTGGCGGCGGTGGTGGTTCTACCGCAAGCCAAATCTTAATATCTGCGTCCGTTGACAAGAAGCAGGTAAAAGAGGGCGATAACGTACAGTTGTCCTACACATACAACCATGTCAATTCGAGTGGAGATAGCGACGGTATCAAGGCAGACATAACCATTACTATATCCCGTGGTACTACGCAAACCTATCAAGTCACGACGAAGAATGTCAGCGCGGGTAGCTACACGCTTGACGTGTCTGACTATTTGCTTGTAGGTGTCACGGACATAAACGTTGATGTTGTGGCCATTACCGAAGATGGAACGAAGCAGACCAAGCGGGCCTATGCGTCCGTTACTGTTGTCACACTCAAACTCACAAGCTCGTACAACCTTGGCTCTACCATTATTGGAGGCGGTTACAAGAATGGTGAAACGATTGAGATTCCGTTTACGATTACTGGTAGTGGTACGAAAGACGTCTCAATGCACGTTGACGGTTCTTCAACGCCCGTGTCGCAGACTATCAGCAAGAGTGGAACGGTGAACGGCTCGTTTTCGATCAATGCCTCTACGCTTTCTGCGGGAAGGCATACGGTTCAACTTGTTGCTGAGCGAGACGGATTGAAGAGTGATAGCATCTTCATGGATATTCTCAAGGCGGGTAATAATGAGCCGTTTATTGGCGTGAAATACACCGATAAGACGGGAACAATTCTTACCACGAATCATCTTAGCCCGTCACTACCTGCATCTCAGTACGACCAGACGACGTTTGCCTTCATTGCCTACGACCCGGAGACAACCCCTGCCTTGGTCGAGGTTTATCTGAATGGGAAGTTGACGAACACTATCAATGCCCCGCGTTCCATGCAGTACTACACCAACCGTTTCACCACAAAGGGAAAGCAGACCCTCCTTATGAAGGTAGGAACGAAGAGTTATCAGCTTGGCATTGAAGTGGCAGAAAGTAGCATCAATCTCAATGAGGCCACCTATGGCCTTGTGGCGAAGTTTGATGCTGCCGGACGAAGCAACTCTGAGAGCAATCCAGCGCAATGGGAATCAGGAGGTATCACTACAGAGTTTCAAGGATTCGACTGGAGTAGTAACGGTTGGACTGGCGATAGCCTCAAACTGACCAATGGCGCAAAGATTGTCTTTGACTACAAGCCGTTCGAGCGTGATGTCAAGGCGACCGGCCTTACCATTGAGATGACCGTCAAGGTAAGTAGGGTTATGAAGCGGTCGGCCAATGTTATCAGTTGTATTGATAACGGTAAGGGGCTGCTTGTAACCTCAGAGGAAGCGAGTTTCAAGACGGGACAAACGATCACTTACACCAACGAGGATGACGAACAAGTGACCCGTGAGATCAAGCTCGGAACAAACTTCGTGCCTGACAAGTACCACAAGATTGCCCTTGCCATTGACACGAAAGACAATCATCGCCTTATGCACCTATATGTCAACGGAAACAGAACTGGTGCGGACATTTACGACAACTCGTTCAATTTTGCGCAAGACAACCCTCAGAAGCTGAGTATTGAGAGCTCTGAGGCCGATGTGGAGGTGAAAAACGTCCGCATCTATCGTCGTGCCATTAGTGACGATGAGGAGCTTGACAACAATACCGTAGATGCAGATACGAGCGACGAGATGATGGCTTTGTTTGACGAGAACAACATTCTTGGAGACACTGGCGGCGTGGATATTGACAAAATCCGCGCAAAGGGTAAGGGCGTGCTGCGCATCGTTCGCGCAAACAAGCTCGACGACGTGTATGCCGAGAACAATAAGAAGACGGACTTTAAGGCAGACATTTATTTCTACTCGCCCTATGGCAAGGAGTATGACTTCATTCTCCGCGACTGCAATATTCGCATCCAGGGAACGTCTTCTACCAAGTACCCGTCAAAGAATATTCGTATTTACTGCGCCAAGGGAGGAGAGACACTTTCCTTTACCGTTGGCGGCGTCTTGGATCCTAACGGAAAGAATCGCTACTCTATGCGGCCGGGTGCTATCCTCATGAATATCTTCTGCTGCAAGTCTGACTACTCAGATAGCTCCATGTCGCTCAATACGGGTGGCGCAAAGTTGTTCAATGACGTGTTCAAGGAGCTCGGCCTACTTACTCCTCCGCAACGCTATCAGTATGAGAAAGGCGGCAACTCTTTGTCTGCCGTCAATATTCGCACGGCTATTGATGGCATTCCTATCGACATTTTTTGCTCCGAAACGGTAGATAGCGAGAGTGAGTACTATGGTCAGTACAACTTCAACAATGAGAAGTCGAAGAGTGAAACCTTGTTTGGCATGACTGGATTGGACGGGTTTACTCCCGAGTGTCCTCTCACGCTGGAAACGCTCAACAATGGCGAGAAGACCTGCTTGTTCCAAAGCGATAGCGATGAAGACCTCATTGCCAATTTCGACAAGGGGCTTGAAACCAATTATCCCGACGATGTGAAGTGGGCCGGACTGGATGAGGCGCGCCAAAACGCCTTGAAGCGTCTCTTTGGATGGATAAGGTCATGTGTCCCGGCAGGTGCAAATCCAAACGACCTTTCAACTTTCAAGAGTGAGAAGTTTGCCAAGGAGATTGATCAGTATTTCGATAAGGATTTCATTCTTACCTACTACCTGTGGACGGACTATTTCTTGTCAGTTGATCAACGGGCAAAGAACATGATGCTTCGTACATGGGACGGACAGAAATGGTATATCACCTACTATGACGGAGACACTCAGCTTGGTAAACGCAACGACTGCTTCCTTGTATATGTATATACGACGGATAGAGATACTTACGACGCAGAGGCAAGTAAGTACGCATTCGAGGGCCGTGATAGTTGGTTGTGGAACTTGGTGCTTGCTAACCTGCAAGATGATTTGAAGCGATGTGCGGCGAAGCTGAGGCAGGTAATGACCAACGAGCGTGTGCTAAACATGTTTAACAAGGAACAAAGTGGCCATTGGTCAGACCGTGCATTTAACAAGTCTGGCGAGTTGAAATATATCAAGCCTGCCGTTCAGGTAATGTACGGCAAGTTGTGGCCGTTTATCTATGCCTTGCAGGGTTCTAACATCTCCCATCGTGAGTACTTCATCAAGAATCGTTTCGCATTGCTTGATGCTAAGTATGGGACGAGCAACTTCACTTCGGACAATGTTGACATGTACATTTCCCGCAATGCTGCCGATGCTGCTGATAGCGTAAAGATAACGGCCAACGAGGTGTATGCCTTCGGATATGGCACAAACAACTCCCCGAACATCGAAAACACGGGAATTGTCAAGGAGGGAGAGGTGGCCACGCTTACCATCAATGGCGCATATACAGTCAATGACCCGTTGAGAATCTACGGAGCAAGTCGAATGCGCGTGCTTGATATGACGGGCGCGGCCGATCACTTGAAGAATGGCCTTGACCTCGGCAAGTGTGATGTGCTGCGTGAGTTGAATTTGCAATCTGCTGGAACTGGCTCTACCGGATGGTGGCTTGTTCTGAATGCGTGCAAGTCTCTCAAGCGCATAAACCTTCGCAATCAGTCGCAGGCCAAGACGGGTAGCAATACGTCGAAAGAAATTGATCTTTCCAGTCAGACAAGGCTTGAGTATCTTGATGCAAGGGGTACAAATGTTGAGAGCGTCAACTTTGCGAAGGGTGCTCCCGTCACATCGGCCTATCTCCCTGGTACCATTACTTCGCTGAGGCTGGAATATTTGTCAAAGCTTACCCCGTCGGGCCTTTCAGTTGAAAGTTTCACCAATGTGAATACGTTTGTGTTCTCGGGTTGTCCCAACCTTGACTGGAAAACGCTGCTTGACAAGTGCGTTAATGTCAAAAGAATCCGCATCACGGGTATTGACATGGAGGGTGACGGCGCATTGCTTGATAAGTATATGAACGTTGGCGGTGTTGATGAGGGAGGAAGTTATACGGACACCTGCGCCCTCGTGGGGTCGTATAGGCTCACCCGTTACGTTGACGACGAGACGTTTTCTGCATACGTCTCTCATTATCCCGAGCTCAATGTGAGCCAACCTGAATACACTATGATCAAGTTTGATGATAGTGTCTCAGATAGTGCCAACATTTCCAACATTGACAATGAGACGGGTTACGAATATGACAAGGCGTTTGTACCGAGTGGTCATATCGCAAAGATTCTGTCGAATCGCCATCGTGTCCTTACGAAGAAGACTGGCGTGAAGGAGGTTACTGTTTGTCAACTTCACGACAAGAATAGTAACTTCTTTGCAGATACGGCAGACGTGACAAAGGCCACACCCGCCAAGCTGACGGGTGAGATGGGTGATGTAATGATGCGAGAGCCGCATTATTGGTACAAGGGTATCAACGATATTCTCAACAAGGGAAAGTACTCATTGTTTAGCTCTCACAAGAAGTGTCCCGCATCGTTTGATTTCAAAAAAATTGAGTTTGAATCCCTCACCGTAAAGAAGGGGTATGCGGTTCGTGCAAACCTTGATTACACAACGCTTGCTGAGGCAGAAACCGTGATGAGCTCGGATAGTTATGTAACTGTCGAAATAAGTGGGTACGAGCAGGTTAGATACCCGTCACTGCCGTCCGCCTTGTATGGCGCAGTTATGCTTGATGCTAGCGGGACGATCGTTAAACGCATGAAGGCTTCATCGGATAGTGGTCTCATTGCCGGAATGTATTGCTTTACCAGCATACCCAAGAATGCCGTTACGCTCGCATTCACCATTGCCAATGATGCCCCATTTGATTATGTCCTCCTTACGAAGAGCGACAGAATAGAGGCCATTGAGCCTGACTGGGTTGAGCATGAAGAGTGTCTCGTTGGTGTTTATGAGGCCCTGCTGCGTGACGACTATCTCTATTCCATCAGCGGCGTGCAATCAACTGGTAATATCACCTGCGGAGACTTCAAAATTTATGCAAGAAACCGTGGCGCAGGATTCCAGTTGATAGACTGGGAAATGCACAAGGATGTTGGCAACCTCTTCTTTGCCAAGTATGGCGAGCGCGATAGCCAAGGAACGTGCGGCGCAGGTACTCAATCCAGCAGCCGTGCAACAGGTGCTTCTGACGCCACGGGCATGCAGGACACCAAGCCTACCGCAAAAGATGGCGATACGCCTCCTATTATCAGCAATGATTCGTATAAAAATGCGAATGCGTATGTTCTCAAAAACGAAGACGACGAGGTGCGTACACCAATCGGATCTCCCGTATGTATGGGGTATGAGAACTGGTATGGAAACAAAGCTGAGTGGATGGAGGTGTATTTCAACAAAGAAAAGGTTGATTACATTTGGCGTTCCGTTATGCCTGACGGTACGGAGCGTCAGATCCAGGGCATGAAGTCGTCTGGTAGTCTCTACCCAAAATGTGTTGTTCATGGAAGGTTCATGGATATTGTCACGGCACGAGACGGAGGATCACAAACCTCTAACTACTACGATAACTTCTACCAAAGCTCTTCTTTGTCCCGTGTGGTCTTTCGGTCGCCCGACTACGCGTTTGCGAGTGGCGGTGTGTCGGGTGCGGGTGCGGGTTACGATTCCGCGTACGTCAGTGCGAGCATCGGGTCTCGGCTTGCCTTCCGAGGAACAATCAAGGAGGCGTCTTCGGTATCTCAGTTCTTGTCAATTAGCATGATAGCATGATGCGGAAAGTCGAAAAATCGTCCATCCGTGGTGCGAGGCGGGATTCGTCCCGGCCTCCGCCGTTTGGATGAATCAAAAAAGTGAAGGCGGATTTCCCAAGTAGTCCCGTGTGGTCTTTCGGTCGCACAACAACGCGAATGCGAATGGCGGTGTGTCGAATGCGAATGCGAATAACGATTCCGCGAACGTCAATGCGAACATCGGGTCTCGGCTTGCGATCAATATTAACGTTTGTCTTAAAATTATTTTGGCGTACAACGATGGGGACGTGTCCCCGATGTCGTGCCAATGGGAATGAGCCTCAGTAATAGCGTGAGCAATCACGGAAAACTGAAATATATAACGTGGGGTAGAGTTTAGTAGGGACAGAATGTCAGCCGAAAAAGTTAGGCCCCGAAAAATTGAAGGAAGAAAATGAAGCGTATAGGAAAAACGTCAAACCTAATTGGCGAGATAGTTGAATATGGCAACATATCCAACTCAATTGATGTTGTCCTTCGTGGGCGTATGAGGAAGAAAACGAGAAATGGTCGTTATATCCTTGAACATCGTGACGAAGTGATTGCAAAGATTCAAAAAGAAATCAAGGATGGCGTGTTTCAAATAACGAGTTATACAGAAATGGAGGTGAAGGACGGAGAAAAAATTCGTAAAATTCAATTCGTCAACAGATATGATGAGCGTATCGGCTGCAATGCTATCATGCGTGTTGTCGAGAAGCATGTTTTCGGACGATATATAAGAACAACTTCTGCAAGCATCAAGGGTAGGGGGATGCACGACCTCAAGGAATATATTCAAAAGGATATGGAACTTGACCCGGAAGGTACGAAGTACTGCTACAAATTCGACATAAGAAAGTTTTATGAGAGCGTGAATCAAGACTTTATGATGTATGCGCTTCGCCGTCTGTTCAAGGATAGGCGGATACTTACTTTGTTTGAGCGATTTGTGCGACTGACACCAAATGGTCTAAGCATTGGCCTTCGAAGCTCGCAGGGGTTTGGCAATATGCTTTTATCTTTATTCCTCGACCATTACCTTAAAGATCAATTCGGGGTTAAGTACTTCTACCGATATTGTGATGACGGTGTTGTTCTCGACGGAAGCAAGAAAAAGTTATGGATGATACGGAACATCGTACATGAATGTTCTGAATTTATGCAGCTTACCATAAAGCCAGATGAGAGAGTGTTTCCAACAAGCCAAGGGATAGATTTTCTCGGTTTCGTGATATACAAGCATGATTATGTTAGGCTTCGTAAGAGAAACAAGAAAAATGCTGCAAGAAAGCTGCATCGTGTTAAGAGTAAAAAGAGAAGGCAAGAGGTGATAGCTGCATTGTATGGCCAATGCAAGCATGCCAACTGTCACAATTTGTTTTACAAGTTAAGTGGTATCAAAATGAACGAATACAAGAAATTAAGTAGAACGGGCATTAAGCCCAAGTACGAGGATGGAAAGAAACGCTTTGACGGCAAAGAGGTCAACCTTGCTGATCTTGTTGGCGAGGAGTTTGTTGTGGTAGATTACGAGGTCGGGCTAAAGACCAAGGTGCAACGAAAGGAATATGATGAGGCCGTGGCCCGCCAGCGCAAGGAGTTGGAGAACTATACTACGCACAATATTACTCCGCCCAAAGGGTTCGTCTATCCTGATCAAGTGCCATTTCCTGTAGGTAAATATCTCATTTCTATCATTCGCAATGTTGGCACTCCTAACGAGTGTCTCGTCAAAGTGTTCACGGGAGACGGAGAAAACAAGTCTATCCTTGACCAAATGAGGGAGCTACACCTTCTTAAAGAGGATGGTGATAGTGAAGACGCAAAGAAGGGCGTATGTTGCAGCGTCAAAACGGTTCGCTGCAAGGGATTTAATAGATATGTCTTATGCTAAAACTTTAAGATTATGGTAATGAAAGTAAATGGTTGCATTGGTGTGTTGCCAATTGAGTGTGTGAGCCCACGCAAGAACAAATGGAAAGTCCGTTGGAATATCACGGAGAAGGAGGACGGCTCTTCCGACTGGTACGAGCAGGACTATGGTCACAAACCTACATTGGAGGAGATTCGGGATACGATCGTTAAGTTTCACAATGGCCAAGTGGATGCAAAGATTCTATCGGGTTTCTCCTGGAAAGACATGCCTGTGTGGCTGTCGTCAGAGAATCAGTTCAACTACAAGGCGTCCTTCGACTTGGCCGTACAAACCAATGGTCAAAATCTCCCCGTGCGGTTCAAGTTCGGAACGGACAAAGACCCAAAGTACTACGACTTCAAAACGATTGATGAGCTCTCGGACTTCTACACAAGTGCCATCAAATTCATCAATGATACGCTACAAGAGGGATGGGCCGAGAAGGATAGTGTTGACTTTTCTGTTTACTCAATATAATTTCAGAAAGTATGAAGAAAATTTTCAAATGGTTTCTTGCCAGTAATCGCTATAAGCATTTTATTGGCGGATTTGTGATTGGAGTAGGCGCAGATAGTACCTATTGTGCTATGTATGCTGGTTGTGGCGTGGCTGCGGCCCTGGAGTTGAAGGATCGTCTTTGGGGTGGCAAGTGGGATTGGATAGACTTTGGATGCACGGTTGCAGGAGTGGTATTGGGCCGTATTGCCATGGTGTATTTGTGTAAGGTTTTGTGAATTGATAGACCGCTATCTTGTGTCGTAAAGACTTGAGATGGCGGTCTTTGCAAAGTTTAACAGTTAAACTTTGTGTAAAACGGATTTATGATATGTAATTTGTTTAATTTTGCAGTATTAACCAGTAATTCTATGTGATTATGAATAAGGAGCAAGAAGAACAAGCCCTTCGGGTTTTACGAGACCTTGATATAAGCGAAGTGATGTCTCTATTGCTTCGTGGTAGTAATAGGTACAACAAGCGTATCTTGAAGTTTTTTAGGTGGTTTTGCAAATACGTACCTATCTTCATCATGATATACCATTCCTATGGAGTTTTTATGTTTAGCCAGCATCCCAGGGAGATGTTTGTTTCGATAAGCGAGAATATGGCTTGCTATAGTTTTATTTACTTCATGGTTTATATATTACCTATGGTAATTATTTTCGCAAGTCGTTTCTTTTGGCTATGCTGGAAGTATAGAATACCGTTCTTTTACTTCTTTGGTGTGAACTCTATCCATATAGCATACGGTAGCCTATTCACCACAAACAGCATGGTGATGGCGCACTATTGCTTGTCGCTCATGATTCTCTTGTTCTATCTATATGGGGCGTTTGATTGGTTTGTCAACAACACAAAACTTGGTCGAAGATTTTTTTCTTAATTTATCTACTATATTATGGGCAATCCACGAAAGGTATTCAACTACAGAACGATGTATGAGCTCCTAAAGGCCATTACAGAACGTGTGAAGCTCGCTTCCGAGCAAGAGGAACGTGGCGAGCCGGTAACGGCGTGTGGTATGAGCAATGACGACATTGCCGACCTTTGCGAAGATTACTTACCGAATATCTTCAATCCGTATATGACCATAGGTGACATTAAACGCGAAAGCGGGCTGAGTGAATCTACCATCAATCGCGCTATAAGGGACGGTGATCTTCAAGGCAAGAAAACCGCAGGAAGTCACTTTAATCTTTTCAAAAAGTGGAATGTGCGGGAGTTCCTCAGAAGAAGGAAGGGGAAATGATCCTGGTTGGGATTCTCATGTTTGTTTTTAATGTAGCGTAAAATGCTTTTTTGAGCGTGACGAGACAGATTGCTTTGTCACGCTAACACCTTGTTATTCATACTGTTGCAAAAGTCCTGACAAAGTTATTGTTGTTCAGTAGCAGAATAAGTAACTTTGCCATCGTAATCGGTTACTTGAGTTAGTTTTTTTAATGTGTCATAACAAAAAGCATTCAGTATGGAAATGACGAATAATAACGAGCGTATCGTGGAGAAGAAAATCTACGAGGACGGCAAGAAAGAGTATGCGAGCAAGGGCGTTGCCGGCACGGCATTGGGCCTTGGCATCGCTGGTACGGCCCTCGGCCTGCTCGCTGGTGGTATTGGCGGCGGACGTGGTGTGTTCGGTTCGCTTGGCACGGGCAATATGCCTGACAATGTGAACATCAACACTTACGGCGGGCTTTCAAGCGTTAATGCTTCTCCATCCGCGTATGACGTGATGCAGAAGGAATGTGCCGACGAGGTGAAACTCCTCACCGACATGTTCGGGCTGAAACTCGATACGGCTAACAAGTTCTACGCAATGCGCGAGACGGACATTGCAGAGAAGTTTAGCCTCTACAAGGGTTATGTTGAGGGCCTCAATGCAGAGAACCGCCGGAGTGTAGCTGCTGAGTTTGGCCTTTACAAGAATCAGCGCGACGCATACGACGCCCTTAACGAGAAGTACTCTGCCAAGTTCAACGAGCTTGACAAGAAGGTTGCCATCATGGAGGCCACCCGTCCGTATCAGGACAAGCTGCTTATGCAGGCGATTGATGCTATGGGCGAGCGCAACATGTGCTACACCGACCGCAAGACTTGCCGTTGCATCTATGGTGTCGTTGGTCTTCCTTCCACGCCGACCGTTACGGTTTTGGAGGGGGCTAACCCTTTCGGGTGCAACTGCCGACAGGCTCAAACGGCGGCAGCGGGAGCGTAAAGAAGACTGTAAAAAAGTCAAGTAAGAAGTAAGTTGGTGATGGGCGTATGGCCTCATGTGGCTTGCGCCCAATCACCAATTACAAAATCAATCACCAACTTAGAATTATTTGCGACATGAACTATATGCAAGATCCGTTGCTTGGCCTCGGCAGTCAATATCCGCCAGCCAATCAGATGCAGGCAGAGAACGAGGAGTTTGCAAAGAAATTGGCACAGTTGCAACAGCAGAGAGCAACCATCAACATGCAGGCCCAACCGTCCCAAACTCCATTGTGGGACGAAATAGACAAGATAGAGGATGGATTGACAAGTGGTCATCGTCAAATACTCAACCAAAACGAAGAGTATGTGGAGAGTTATCAATACGTGTCAAAACTCGTTCAAGACGAGATCCTTCGCATTGTAAGGCCAAGGATCGAAGCCACACAGACGGGGAATGATGCTTTGCGCAAACATCTTGCTCTTATGCAGAGATTGAAAAAATCAATCGTACAGGCAGACGAGCAGAAAAACGCCTTGTTGAATGAATACATTGAGAAGTATTCGAACATGGCCTGGAATGACTTTATTGAGTTGAAGAAAGGTAACAAACAACAAAGCAACAAAGGAGGTAAATAATGAACATTTCAGAATTGAAAGAAAAGCTGCTGCAATCAATAGAGCTTTGGGCAGATTCGAGAATTGACGATATGGTGCAGGGTAATCCAAAACTGGCCGTCCCGTCCGTTTACATGAAGCGTGCGGCACACAACATCATTGCAAAGAACAAGGAGATGCTTTCGCGAAACATTGACAATGTGGCTTTGTTTATTGCCGACGAAGAAGGGAACATGAATGTTGAAACCGTATTCAACGATATGGTTCAGATCTTCAAGTCTTTAGAGCCTATGCCTTACGACCTTGGCGTCTTTAGCGGAACGGTGGGTAACGGCGCATTGACGATAGACCTGCCGGACAACATCGTTACCTCTATTTTGTTCGGCAGCAAGAAAAGTATTCAGTTCACGACAGATGATTTTGCTGAGCTGAAAAAATTGATAACAGAATAATTCAGTGATTATGAAAAGGATTTTTGAGCAAGTAGTTGCCTGTGATGATCAGCAGGTAAAGAACAATGTGATACGCATCTTGGCTGACAGTTGCGAAATAGGGATGAATGGCGAAGCGTTTCTTGAGACGCTTCGAGAGGTGAAGAGTGAACTGGGCGAGTGCAGCTATGACGAAGACATGGCCATACTACACCTGTGCCTTATCAAGAACGTTCATTGCAAAGAGGCCGCAATTTCCAATTATAACTCAATCAAAGACACAAACATCTCCTGTTGGGATTTTGTTGTCCTTTGGGGAGAAATGGTCAAACGTCATGGTGAGAAAATACGCCGATGGTTTCCGCATATCAAGGAGCTCGATTTTGAGCAAAAGATCCTTGATGAGTGCAAAAACTATCTTTCTTCGGGCAAAAAGCCATTCTATGACTTGAACTTATAATGTTTCTTTGTCGTTGCCTTGGATGTTTGAAATTTTCTTATTAAATTTGTACGAAAAATTTTATCAACAATTATTCAAGGTAACGACAATGAAAGAGGTATTGATTACATTCATGAACGAGCATTTCTATCAGACCTCACTGTTGATATTCCTATGCTTCCTCGGAATCATTGTGTCTATGGCAGTGGATTTGATTGCAGGTGTCCGCAAGGCCCGCGAACTTGGCCGGGCAAGTACAAGTACGGGCTACAAGAAGTCATGCACGAAGGCGATTAAGTATTTTTGCCCGTTCTTTGTAGCGATGTGCATAGACATCATCACATGTGTCATTATTCCCGTCCCATTTTTCTCTATGACGTGGGCCTGCTGGGTCGTGTTCTGTGAGTTCAAGAGTGTCAGAGAAAAGGCATGGGAGAAAGAGGAGATACGCAAGCAGGATAGGACGATGCAGGTGATCCTTGAAAATAAGGATGACATTGCCAAGGCAGTAGTCGATATTCTGCGTCACAGAGAAGAAAAGGAGGCCGAATCATGATCATCACCATTGACAGAGCCTGGAAGAAGGCGGGATACACTATAAGCCGCATCTATGTGAACGGAATGTTGTTTGGGTGTAATGCCATGGAGGATACGGATAGGGGTCTCAGAAGCGACATGCCTCTATCTGAGATCAAGGCAAAGAAGGTGTATGGACAGACAGCCATCCCGAGTGGGGAGTATGAATGTGCCTACACCTATTCCGCTCGGTTCAAGAAGATGCTACCCTTGCTGCTGAACGTAAAGGGATTTGAGGGTGTTCGTATTCATTCAGGCAACTCGGCAAAAGACACAGAGGGTTGCATCCTTTGTGGCAAAAACGACAAAGTGGGGTGGGTGAGCGATTCGAGATTTTGGACCAACAAGTTGATTCAGACGATGAAGACTGCTTGGGACAAAAAGGAGAAAGTAATCATCAAAATCAAATAGCGTATGAGAAGCAAGTTGTTTATTCTTTTTGCGGTTATAGTCGTTTGTACTGTGCTTTTAGGGTGCAAAACGACAAAGTATGTTCCGGTCACTATGACGGAATATAGAGACCGCTATATCCATCAAACGGATAGCTTTGTAAAGACGGATTCTGTATGGGTACATGACAGTGTGTCTGTTGTGGTCCGTGGCGATACGATATTCAATGACCATTGGCACTACAAGCTCAAGGACAGAATCGTCTATAAAAGCAAAACAGACACGATTCGCGTAAAGGATTCTGTTCCGTATAAGGTAGAAGTACCCGTTGAAAAGGTTGTCTATAAAGAGAAGAAAACTGGATTCTTTCAAATTGTGTCCGAGACAATCGGAAATATTGCGATAGGATTCATACTCTTCTTTGCAATATCATTCGTGCTCAAGTACGTCTTAGGCGGAAAAAGGCGATGCGAAAATGAGTAATATACGAAGACGGGTGGGGTAGTAGCCGTTAAGCCAAACCCCACCTATGTTTCCTATTCGTCTCTATTGAGCTCGAACCGAATATATAAAGAGAACACAAGCCAAATGATACCGATTGTAATGCGGTCTCTGAATCGATCAATCCCTATGCACGGAAGGAGAAAGAATTGCCAATGATTCTTTTTGACGAAAGCTCTTGCTATAACAATCATATTTGTATTATTTCCCGGTCGAGCCATACCCGTTGTCTCCCCTCACCGTTTGCTCCAATTATTCACACTCAACAAATTCTATTGGTGTGGTAGTGTCTATGTGCATCTGGCACACCCTATCGCCAACCTTGTAGCGCGGCATATTGGGCATGACGTGATAGAACACGGCAGATATTTCTCCCGTATAGAGGTCATCGATTGTCCCAATTCCATTACTGAGAACCATACCGGTCTTCCACACAGAAGAACGGGCACGAAACGAGAAACATGGAATTGTGTCTCCTTTCGTGTGTTCCGATCTCTGTAAGGCAAACCCGAGGCCGTATTTCCACACGTTAGGCGCAACCTGCTCTTCCGAAACCGCCACACAGTCATAGCAGAAATCTCCGTCGTACTTTTTGTATGGGACAACTGCTTTGGGGTTAACAATTTTGATCTTTACTTTTTCCATAAATTTGTTTTCGTTTTATTGTTTGAGAATTAAATACTTATTTGCTTTCTTTGTTTTCGCTCGCTATTCTTTGTTGATGTGCGTAGAGGTCAAGAAACTCTATTTTCTCACCAATCTTTTTTGAAAGTTCCTCCAGATAGGTGCGCTCGTAAAGCCTTGCGTATTCCGTACATTCTACATTGAATCTGAACATCAGCTTGGTGACATCTTCCTCAATGTGCTTCTTATCTTTTTTCGTTAGTTCCATCTTTTATAAGTTTAAAGTCGTAAACGAACATGTACGGGTTTGAATCCTATGCGTTATTAGTATTACAAAAAATAATCCGCATACAACGATAAGAACTGCTTTCCTGCATATTCTGCAAGTTCTATTGTTTTTAAGGCAAGCCGAGGCCCGACGTACGCAAAGACGCCCGCGGAATCGTAACCCGCATACGCAAACGACACACCGCCATACGCATCCGCGTAGTTGTGCGACCGAAAGACCACACGGGAAATTTCTTCTTTCGACATTTGCCTAATCTCTTCGGAGGAATAAATGCGAAAATATGGAAAATATCGATACTCTCCTTTTGCGAACCGTGGCGTCCAGCCCTCATTCAGTGCTTTGCAGATTACCCGTAGCTTCATGTATGCAATCACATCGGCTGGCTCGTTCTCGCACCTGATAAAATACATACTTGGGTCGATACATACTTCACGGCAAGCATCCCTAAAAGTCTTCACTCGATCAGTGACTGGAAGAGCTTCTTTGAATTGAGGAAATGAATTGAGAATACCATTCTTCACTTTATCATCTGCCTCGTCAAAAGCACGCTTTATATCTTCAACCTTGACTTCTATAGTTTTTTCCATTTTGATTTTACATTCTAATTAAGTCTTCAATACAGACAAGCACGGCAAACTGGTGTTTTGTCGGGGTTTTCACCCGTAGTTTTTTCCAACGTCATTGCGGACGCTCCTTGTCTTGATGATTAGTCTTGCCTAACAAATCAAGACTTGAAACCTGTGCTGAATTGTCTAAGCAGTTATTGATATTTTACGGCTACAGCAAATGCCAACCAGTCTAAAACGGCTCAACATCGTACCGTGCTTGCTGCATTGAGAGACTTTGTTAATTACTTACTCGCAAATGATAGCGAGCTGACCGCAGGCCGCACCGTTTTCGATTTCAGCCTTTGTCGCAATGGCCACAGCATAATCGTAGCCCATTGCATCCAATTGATTCTTGATTTCTGTCATTGTTGTAAGAATTTAAAGATTTATACTAAATTCACACCTTCGACAACTCCATTGCCAAGGTGATTTTTTTCAGAAATGTTGTTAGGATTGATGGGGGACAACTTTACGAAAAAATGTTCCTTATCAAACCATTCTTTCAGCTTTTCTGCATCGAAGTCAGAAGTATCAACAAGAGTGAGGTTGATTGTCGTTTTCAGATTACTCTGTGTACGTATCTGACCAAGCTCTTTGATTGACATCTTGTTCTTATACGGAATGAGCCAGTTGCGCTTCTCGTCATCGAATGAGTGAAGACTTATCTGGAGGGTGATATTTCCCTTAATGAATGAAAAATCGCTCCCCTTAATACCAATCGTTGACACATAGTGATGTGTGTTTGGGTATTTTTCTGTGATGATACGGATGGCTTGTTTCACAGCTTCGATATTCAAGAACGGCTCACCCATACGAGTGTAGTTGATCTTAAACTCCTTTGCCTTAGTTGGATCTGCGCCTCCAGCATGACTGATAGCAAATTCAACCTGGTCAACAATTTCGTTGGCAGTAAGGTTGCGATAACGCTTCATGTTTCCGGTTGCGCAAAACTTACAACGAACTGGGCATCCAGACATTGTTGACACACCAATCATCCAGCGTTCTGTGCGGTCTCCAAGCTCATTGTTGTCTAACTTGTTTTGACGTCTGCCTATTGCATCTTTAGTGTAATAAGGCAAGAAAGTGTCTGTGGTCTCAACAAGAAATCCATCTTCTAACTGGAGGCAATATACGACGCCGTTCTTAAATGTTTTCCTTCTTAATCCTTTCATATTTCAATATTAAAGTGATTCCACCGTCAATAATCAATCCTCCAACTCTTTAAGTGCATCCGTAATATTGCCCATTGCCTTCCGTAGAAGGCTATGCTTTGTAGCACCACTTTTATAGTATTCATCAAGCTGACTGTATGCTTGACTTAATAATTCCTTGATTTTACTCATAAAAGTGAAACCATTCGTTGCGAAGGACAAAAGCGTCCAAAACAAAAGGATTGCTACGCTAACCAGGTTTGTTGCCGTGTCAGCTTTGCTTACGCCTCTCAAAGAAACACTAACAACGATGAGTGTTGTAACAACCCACGCCACAAAAGCGGCGATTCTCCATTTCCATTTTTTCATTTTTGTTTGTTCCCTAAATTATTACACGTTTCCGTTCTTGATTCAAGTTGATTGATGATGTTGTCAATCGTCTGACCACTGTAATCGATGGCCACCTCTTTCAGTACGGCAATCTGTGCCGTCAGTCTGATATATTCTGAATTTGTCATAACTATTCTTGTTTAAGTTCTACTGGCTCATCGGAAAAAGATAACTCTCTTCCGATGAGTTTCTTGATGCTACCTTTTGGAAGATTTATACAACCACAATATTTGTCATCTGTCCATTCATGTGTAAATATGTCATTTTCATCAATTTGGAACTCGTTTTTGTAAATACGTCTATGTGGTTTATTGTTGAATACAACTTCTTCGCCATTAAATCCTACACATACCCATGCCATAACTATTCCTCCACTTTTACACCGAATGGAGTACCATCGGCAAAGGTGTTGTCCTGATAGCTATTTATTGAAGCCAGCAGGATGGCGCTATCATCCTTATCTTCCAAGCCTACATATTCGTCATTGACATAAACGATATTAAAATAACCTTCTTTGCATTTTATCCACCCAAACGGCTGATGCTTCAACATTTCCTCCCAGCACTCTTCTTCGTTCTTAAATGGACGGTATTTGGATTCTGGCTTTATACGGAAGTCACATGTACTTAGTATGATGGGAAGATACTGTATGTCATTTTCCTCAAATGTGCACCATTTTTTACCTCCTTTCGTTTTTATCTCAATCGGTTTTCCTTCCGCATACGCTTGTATTATAGGCAGAAGTTCTTTTATTTGTTGTCTGTTCATTGTTAGTCCTCTAATTTCTTGATCAATAAATTACTTTTCTTATTAAATGGTTTATAACCACTACGGAGATACCAATCTAAAACAAATCTATCAGATTCATCTTTGTTAAATTCCAATCCGATTGTCTTCACTCCATTTGACTTAGCCTGTTGTTCTGCGAGTTGTAATAGGCTTTTAGCAACACCATTTCTTCTATGATTATTATCTACAAAGAGGTTATATATTAGAGCATCAGCTTTGCCGAAAATATCACTAACATATAATGGAATGGATATTTGAACTGAACCAAAGTTTTCTTCATCAATTATTAAAATTCTGATTTCGTCCTTCCACGTCTGCTTTTGTATTATCATTTTGTCGATCATTTGTTTTCAATCAATTCTGGGTTGTCATGTATGTTGCCTATCACTTTTGCCTTCATGTACGGCCAAGCAATCAAATGTGACCACATGCGAGGATCGTCATTCTTAGCACCAATGAGACGAGCAACATAAGCTGATACTCTGACAGAGTATTCGATGACGTATTCGAGCTCTCTATCATCGTAAAAATACACTATGTCGCCCTCGAAAATTAAATTGCTATTATAGTCAGCAAAGCCAATGTGCTCCCCCGATAGTGTTTTCGTCAACCTCATAGTATGTTTTATCTAATCCGTTGTGTATATACACTTTTTCTTCAAAACGAAGAAGGTCTCCAAAGACCCACTCTCGGTTAGGTATTCTTTTTGCCCTAAATAAATAAGTTTTAACCATAGTACTTACTCTTCTTTTGTTAAATCGAAATAGTTGTTCACTGTCGGCACTTCTACAGAACTTGGCATCCCGTTATTAAGCATTGGCCTTGCCGTATAATTAACGTACAGGTGTCTCCCGTCAACATCAAAAACAAGCTTGGCACTCTTTAAGCTACCGATGAAAAAGCAGTTGCTATTTTTTGAATTTCTGTTTCTGACCTTATCGCCTGGTTGAAATGGAAGCTTAGATAAAAAATCTTTGTTAAGTTTTTTCTTCTCCTTGTGGAGGTCACTTATTTTTTTATCTATTTCTCCGAATTTCTCCCGATAATACAAGAAAACCTGAGTGATTCTTTTTTCGTCCATACCGTTTAATCTTCAAGTTCTATGTTGTTCTCGGCGGGGTCGAGGCCGTTGTTGTCTTCCTCTTCTTCCTCGGCATCATAGTATTCTTTTACCTCTGCCCAACTTGGCAACTCCTTCTCAATGGCTTCGCACAACCGAGGGCATTTACGTTTGTTCTCCTCGTCGTCGTGGTGCACCTTAACGGCTGCACCGCCTCGACGGCCGCTAACAATCTCCACGAATCCGTCAGCAGTGTCAATGATGGTGGCGGCGCACATGTGCCCGTACTCTATTGCCTCTATGATGTCGGCCCGATGCTCATCTGCGCACTCTTCAACGAAGGCATGTTGTATCTTTTTCATCGTCTTGCGCTTGTTAGGTTGTTGAACAATAACGTCCGTGCCTGCTTCAACTCAGCATCGTCGAACTCAACCCCATTTGCTTTGATAAACTTTTCCATAATCTTATTTGTTTGAATTGCATTTCTCAAAATAGAACACCACTGGATTGTCGAAGTGTTCCTCTACAAGGCCATAGGCCAGCGACATCCTCATTTGGAACTTCGCCGCACCGTTCATCAATCCCTCGGCCTGCTGCTTGACTGCAGCCCTAAACTCTTCGAGCCTCATTGTGCCCTTTCTGAAATTGCAGGCCCTGCAAGCGGGCATGTAGTTTGGAAGGGCATCCTCGCCATGAACCACGCTACTCTTGCCCGTCTTTTCGTCATAGCGGGCATAACCGCCACGGTTCTTGGCAACGAGGTGGTCAACCTGCATTTCCTCGTACTTGATGGGCTTGCCACAGTAGGCGCAATGGCCGTCGTACTTGTTATAGACCTTGATGCGAACTTCTTTCTTCATCTAATCTTTTTGTTAGTAAGAAGTCTATTTGGCACAGTGTGTCGCAAAGGCTTCTTCGATAACGTATCAGCGTCTTATTATCAATGAACCTTAGGTCACTTCCGTTAATGGTTATAATTCCATTACTTTCTTTGTTGACCCTTAAATGTGGCTCGGTCATGCTTCTATTATCGTCCCGTTTAAACATTGTTGTTTGTTTTAGATTTCAAGTGCCGTGTCAATACCACTTGCCCAAAGGAGGTGTTGAAGCTCATGTACATACCGAATTTGGCGCACAGGAACTGAATCTGAAAGACATTCAGTCTTGAGGAATACTACCCATCCGAAATATGTGCGTTCGATATAGAAATATCGGCAAAGGAATCTTGACGGACCACCAATATACTTGACGTAGCATTTTCGTGGCTCTTTGAAATAAAACCCATTTTTTTCGAGGATTGCTGGTGTAAGAGGAACGCCTTCAATATGACTGCACCATACTCCCCATGACCCGTCATCAGTACCATCGACATAACTTAGAGTAACGCACCCTTTCTTTTCCTTACGAGTTCGTTCGGAATTTACCTGAGTTACGATACACACAGAACCTTCGGGAAACCAACAATTACGACACACCCTTACGAGGTCGCCAATTCTTAGATTTTCTGCTTTAATCATATTTCTTATTTTTGTAGTTTAATGGAGAACCTTGTTGTAAAGGTCCACGAATTGCTTGCCAAATTGCGTGGCGCGCGCGGACGATTTGAAGCAAAGCCGAGAACCGATAGACGCATACGCACCCGTGGGCGCGTTAGCCGTATACGCATACACGAACCCCGCAGCATCCTTTTCATACTTGAACCAAGGAAACCACTTGTCTTGTTCCCAATCCGAGAAATCGGGTACAAAGCCATCTTCCTTGTTCCATGCCTGTGCGATGGTGAACAACTTGTTTAAGGCTATCAACGCATCAAGGTGCTTGGGGTTGATTTCATCAATAAATTGCGACACGTCTTTAAGGCTGATTGCGCCTCCATTAACCAACCTTTGCGTTACTGTAAGCCCATCGTTCGGCTTCAATCCAATAGCTTTTCTTGCGCTCTCGAAGTCCGTGATTACTTCGCTCACGTCCTTGCATTCCACTTCTTCAATGATGAAGTCAAACGGTGATACCCAACCTTCGTCATATCTGCACAAAGCGCCACCGTCGTTATGGTCTAAAAGATAGTCCCACAACGTTTGTCCTGCTTCTTTGCTTGAAGCGTGGACGGCTTCCATCACATGTTGCTCACTCCCGTCAGCGTTTTTTATAACGTACTTTTTCATAACTATTTTTATTGATTCATTTCACTTCGTTTCCAACGTGCGAACAAAGCGCACCTCATACAATCGCAATCACAAAGCGGGTTGCGCTCGCAAGCCCTGTCTAATTCGTATTCCGTCATTCGTTATTAGAGTTTCGTTATATAATCAACATACAACTTGGCAAACTGCTTTCCTGCATATTCTGCAAGTTCTCTTGTTTTGAAGGCAATCCGACGCTCTACGTTCGTAGCCACGACCTCTGAGCCGCCTCCAGTACCAGCATACAACAAATCGCCTTTTATATCCGTTTTAAAATACGGAAAGTATTGGCACTCGCCCTCTATGAACTTCGGTGTCCATCCTTCGTTAAGTGCAGCCGCTATAATACATAACCACGAATAATCTATAAGGTGTTCCGAAATTTCGGCATTGCATAAACAATAATACTCTTTTACCAAAGGATGATCCTGCCCGAGTTCTTCCATGGCGTCGTCAAACGTTTTAACTTTGTCCATGATAGTCTTTGTTCTAAATGTTTCCACGCCGAACAATAGTTCAAGCACCTTCTTTTCCTTTTCGCTTCCCTGCTTGTAGGTGTTGATCACCTTCTCTTTGTCAATGTTCAAAGTATTCATGTCTTTACTGTTTATGGCAGCGGGCGCAACACCAGCCGCCCGTTGTTATTATAAATTTACAATGTCATATACATAAGCCCACGCAACTATATTGCAGCCTAAATATTCATCCAGCTTTTCCCAAGAGATATAACTGTGGTTATAGGTAATTAAGTAAATATAGTTATCTTCGTTGAGTATGTAAATTTTAACATACTGAGTTGCGGGCCTTTCTCCCATGTCGTGCCAAATCTTTGATTTTTCCATTGTTATTTTGGTTAATACGCCTTCCCGTGCTTGGGCGGGCGGGCTGCATTGTACTTCATTTTCTCCGTGACGTGCCATTCCAAATCAACGCCCATGTACTTCGCCCACTCCGTGACGTATTCAAGACTTAAACGGATGCGGTCCTCAATCTTCAATTGGCTGCAAATCCCCATTGTCAAAACGTATGCGCTCTCTACAAACGTGAACTTTTGAAACGGATAGTCATCAATGCTGACATCATTCTCTTCAAAGTGCATATTCAACGCTCCTGCAAGGTCGCAGAGGCGAATTACCACGTCAGCCATCTCGTCCTCCACGGTGTCATTGATGAATGCGTCAAAAGACCTTCCACATTGGCCATTGTACCCAGCATAGTTGGCGTGCCGTCCACTTCTGTCAGCTTCCACCATTTCGCCTATTTCCGTAATAATAAGCATTAAGCAGTGCATCTTACCAACAGGCATTTCCCAAAAGCCGTGCTTCACGGCGTTGGCGTGGGCTTCTTTTGATAATTTGTTAAAATCCATGTTCTAAAAAATCTATATCGTTTTACCAAACGTATTTCGCTTTTGGATAGCGCATATTTGCGACTATTCTGTTTACCATGTTGAAGGCTAACTTTGCGGAGTTGGTTTCGAGGAAAACGTACCGTTTGTGAGATTCTTCCTTGCGCACCTCTAAACCATGTTCTCCGTTTTTGTAATATGGATTGTTCACAAGAACTATGTATTTTCTATAGATGTCCAATCTGCCATCAAATTCAATTGTAACAAAATCTTTGTTCCTAAGATACAAATTGTAAATGAAATGGTCATCATTTGGGTCTAACAAAAGCACATTTATCCCTTCGCAAAAACGGAACTTGCTAAACTCCTTCCGTATGTCGAAGTCCTTGCCCATCGTATCAGTCACGACCCCAACGTTCTGCCCTTCCAGCCTCTTTGCGCATTCATACACTTGCGAATCGCTTGTGTAATTTACTCCAGCGTGCAGCTCTTTCCCATGATAGCCCCTCAGCATGTTGTTTGCCAAGCAAGCAACCGCATCAGAATATAATGTAATACTGTATTTTTCCATATTCGTTGTTTTTAGGCCCTGTAATGAACGATAATTACTTTACCCTATAAAGCACCCACGGCTCGCTCGTTCATACCATGTACGCCACCTATCGGCTTACTTGCACCCATACTTCTCGCACCATGCCTTTTTCTTTTCATAGAAGGCTCGCTTGTCATTGTTAAACTGTTCGCACAAGTATTCGAGTTTCGCGCCCCATTGGTCAGAAACGGCACGAACATCAAAGTCACCGTATCGCTTAATGAGCATAGATTTGATTTCGTGCAAATGGCTCTCACTTACACCCATAAGTGCATCACTTGCGTCGCAATGGATGAACTTAATACCCAAATTCTCAAGATCATCCATTGTGATGGCCGACAGCTTTTTTGTATCTCCGATTTTCATTTTATTGATGTATTAGTGTATGCCCCGTAGCAGGGAATACGGTCCTTTTTAAATGCCCAAATAATTAGCATACAGTTTGCAAAACTGTTTTCCTGCATATTCAGCAAGTTCGCTTGTTTTAAAGGCAAGCCGAGACCCAAAGCGCACAGTCGTTGTATCGCAATTCGTAAACGCAAGCGACACACCGCCACTCGCATAGTCGCACGACTGATAGATCACATGGGATTTTTCTTCTTTCGACATGTTCCTAATCTCTTTATCGGTATAAAGGAAAAAACATGGAGAGTATCGTTTCTCGCCTTCTATGAGCTTCGGTGTCCACCCTTCATTAAGTGCCGCCGTAACAATACGCAACTTTGAATAATTTATTAAGTTTGGCGTATTGTCTGCCTTGTGAATAGCCTCGAACTCTTTGACCGAAAGGATGATTCGGCCCGAGCTCTATCAAGGCATCATTAAACGTCTTAATTCTATCAGTGACCATTAGTTGCCTAAATGTTTCCTTGCCAAATAATTGCTCGAGAACTTTCTTTTGCTCTTCGCTTCCATGCTGGTAGGCGTTAATCGCCTTCTCTTTTTCAATGTTTAATGTTTCCATATCTTTAACGCTTATGTTTTACACTACTGAGAACGGGAAAACTATAACTCTTGCAGTTTCTTGTTAATACTTTCTATGCACCTTTCTATGGACTTTTCAAACTCATATCGCAAAATATCCGGAACACGAATCCCATCGGTAAATGACGGTGTAACAATCCTCCATGTGTGCAAATGGTCACAACCAATAGCACTGTGAAACACTCGAAGTTCATCACGTTGATTGCTCAACTCCAATACCTTTTTCATTTTATCTTCTGTCATTGTCTTTGTATATTTAATTGTTATTTAATTGCGTAACAGATGAACCTTTACGACCTTGTTAACCATATTGGGTTGGGACTTGTTCATACTATCCATTATGCGACACTCCAATTCTGTTTGTGTCTCATACTTTTTGCGAATGGGGGGGTGAGTAAATCAGCAATGACCCTTTGGCCGTTACTCATTGTCAATACTGCTTTCATATTGTTTTATCATTTAGTATGTTTCAATAGAGACGATAGGCTTTCCGCTCATGGTCTCAGCCTTTTCTATTGCGTCAGGATAATTAGCTGCCCGGAGCCTCATGATACTTCCGTCTATCAGCTCAATCTTGAATCTTTTTGTTTTACTCCTTCCCATCATTTCCGTTCTTAGATTCCACAAATACCCCCATGCTTGAGAGCAACTTCTTCTTGTTTTCGTCCATATCCTCAAACGCCTCGGCAACTGCGCTTTCCTCGGCTTCTTCGCTCAGTGTCGTTTCGCACAGATCGTTCACCAAGTATTCTGTCGCGCTTTTCACCTCTTCTTCGTGTTGATTGACATCAAAGCCCCAGTTCTCTTTTAGCAATCTTTCGGCAAGCTGAATAATGTCGTCAATGCGGTATGTTCTGAGCGAATCTTTGAGATTGACGCCACGACATTCCTTGGTTATGTCTATTATCCTGTCCATGACCGCACATTCGGAGCATGCGAGAACATATACAAGTCCGACAAAAGACGCATCGAGAGCCTTTTCCGCATCCATGTATTTCTTCGTCACGTCGTACATGGCAGACCTTAGATTACGGAAGTTGCCTATGCTGTTACTTATAAGCCTTCCAAAATAAGGATCCATGAAGTCTTTGTCAACCAAAGATGTTTGGTAGTCCGTGTGCCGTTTTAGGCTTCGTTCAATGCGTGACAAGTAATCTTTTACGATAGGAGAGAACGACTTCGGTTTTTTGAACCTAAACCAGTCTATGCACTCTATGTATGCGTGATAAACGAATTGCGTAAACATACCGCAAAACTTGATAGACTGAAACTCTGCCACATGCATTGCGTCGGCAAGGTTTTGTTTCGTCACATGTCCGGGTACATATAGCGTGGTTCTTTTCCCGTGCGAATCGGCTATGCTAACCTTTTGTATTGCTTTTACTATCATTTCCCTTTCTCCGTTTAATAAAGACCATTGTTAGCATTATAGCCGCTGCTACGCATGCGATAAGCAGGAATATCATCCCACATACTGCAACCACAAACATAGGCAGTAATACCACCCATACGGGCCATTCTGTCAGTCCCGTGCAATACAACACGATAAGGGCGATTTGTACCGTAGTGATCAAATATATCACATCAAGGCCCTTGTCTCGTTTAGTTCGTTTCTCCATCTTCATCAAAGTTAAATTTAAGTTGTAGGAATTTCTGTGCGTACCATTTCTTGTATGACACACCGGAAATCCACCAATCGTATATGTTCTCCGCTATTTCGTTTTCTTGCTCCTCTGTCAAGCGGTCAGAAGAGGAGCTTTCTGAAAATCCTGGTGCTGCGAGGGCCCATAGTCCCACGTTCTGTCTCTCAGTTGCAGTTTGTCCGCATCCACTATTTGCAGATTCGGAATGTTTGATGTAGCCGCCTGCGTCCTGAGCAATCCTCTGACGCTTCTGAGAGGCACATAGTCCTTGCGGATGTTCCACCAGATATATTCTCTTTTGAATACCCCCCCAGACCGAATAGCCTTGATGGCCTTTATCCAGTTACGTTTAACGTGCGGGTAACGCTTGTTCTCAAACAATTTCTGCTTCCTTGAACTCATTGGGCAACCAATGCACCCAATTCGCTTCCAGCCCTCGTCGTAAAGAGAACAGTGAGGAACACTTACCACATCATTGAGAAATTCCCAAACGTCATGCTCAGACCAGTTGATTATAGGTGATATAAGCAAACTCTCTTTCCCGTTGATGCAGCCTAACGTTTGTTCATTGTCGGCATTGGTTATGTTCACACCATCCTTCTTTGACCTGCGTCGTGCTCGCTTGGCTTTCTGCACCTGTCTGTACTCTTCAAGGTCATCAAGGTTTCCGCTGAACTTGTGGTTGGAAATCTCCACTTCGTTACGTTTTGCCCTTCGACTGCTCTCCTTGTGTCGTATTCCTATGAGCGTCACCTTTCCTGCACCAGCCATTTCCTTATACTCTGCACAACACCATCGCACACGCTGAGTAGGAAGAATTTGTTTCTCTACTGCTATCCGGAAAATTGATTTGTGCGGCTTGATCAGTTCAACCTCCTTGTAATTCGTCCTAACAAATCGTATCACCTCGGGAGGGTCAACACTTGTAAGATTCATGTGAGCACGAAATTTCACACCAGCAAGTTGTGCAATGTGTAACAACGCCTGAGAATCCTTTCCTCCACTAAATGCTAAATAAAAGCCATCTTCCTGGTCGTATGAAAGCGCAATCTTTTCTGCTTTCTGTAGGAGTTGTATGGTATATTCCATTTTCTTTCTCAACCCTACAGATGCTTTTTGGAGTGCTTTGTCAACAGTAATGTCCGTCTGCATGCCGAATCAGTTTCTTTTCTTGTCCTCTTCAATGAACTTTTCTGCCATGCTTTTGATTACATCACAGAAATTATCGACACTATTAGAAAACGCCTTATTGTCACCAAACGAAGTACTTTTCAGTAGCGAAGTGGACGAAAACGCTATTCCTTCCAGAAGCAAGTCAACGTTTATATTCCCATCCTCGTCCTCTATTTTCTCAGCAACGACGAATATTTGGTCGTTTATAATTTTGACTAAATCCTCAAACTCCATTTTCACTACATGTTATAATATACCGGTTTCCCCGTCTCTTTCTCGTATAATTTGTGAAGCCTTTCGTTGTATGACGTCAGGGTCTCACCAAGGAGCATGGGAGGAAGCGGGCAAAGGAACATCTTCCATCTGAAATACTCGATGGTTTTCACATTGCCGCCACCTTTGCCAGCATTGAGTATCGTTTGCTTCTTATTGATATACCGAGGCTCCCAGTTTGAGCAACCTTTGACGCCTTCGACTTTAAATTTACAACCTTTCCCATGCACATTTTTGTGACAAGAAGCACAGCAGATATAGATCCGTATTCCGTAAGTACTGGTGATATATTCCTTGCTCATTCTCCCTTCATTTTAAGTTCGACAATTTCATGGTCAAGTCCATTTCTTTCTGCACGCTCGTTTCCGACAATAGCCGTACAAATCAATAACGATACGGCAATAGTCACACCAACAAGAACCCACGGGTACTTATGCGCCATGGCATCAATAGAACGCCATGTGTTTCGCAAAATCACGAACGAGTATTTTGCTACTTGCCTGAACGCTTCTTTGCTACTTACATCGTAAGTGAAGTCGATTATATTTCTCATATTATTATACTGTTTTGTTTCCTACCGATTTTGTGAACACCAATTGTCGCATTCCTGCCAATACCCGGCAATGAATGCTTCTTTCAATGTTGCGTCTGGGTGATCCCTAACCCAGTCTTCTGCCTGCTTGTGTACGTCAGCCATGTTTCCCTCTTAATGATTCTCCGACAAATGGGACAACCTTTGTGGTGGCCCTAAGTCTATCAATGGTTCTCTCTCCGTATTTTGCCGATAACTCGTCAATCGTGAGATTTGTCGAACAGATAAGCAACTTCCCTTTTTGCTCAACGGCATCACACAATTCAATGAACGGAATCCTTTTGTTGCCATAGATGTTAGACACGCACTCCGTCCCCAAATCGTCGATATAGACAAGGTGTCGGCTAAGTATTTCGTCTGGAATCTTATTCAAGTCCTGGGCGTTATATACGTTCAGGATTTTTTGGCACTTTTCTCTTATGACAAGAGGAAGAATATATTTCCCGATTAGTGACTTGCCAAGGCCACAACTTCCAATCATCAAAAGTCCTGCACACCTGTTGTCTTCCATCCATTCTACAATAGGGTCGTAATTGCGGTCAAGCCATTTGGACTCCCGCGCTCCGCCCCGTGAGAATTTATCGACGTAATAATCAAGGCCACTCTTTAGTAAGTCCCTGGCGTTAGGTATTCTTATGCGAACCATGTTGGGCATACCGACACCCAAGCCTTCTTGATTTCTTTTTACGATTTCTTCAAAATTCAAACCCATCACCATTTTCCTTTGTTGTAGTCTTTTTCTTGCGAGTTGTGGAGAACAATTCCAATGTCTTGGTTGCTATCCTTTCGTTCCTCTCGCAGAGGAAACAGACCAGCCCAATTATTAGACATAGACTGCTCAACAACCTTCATGGCTATATCGCCGTCGCCACTTGACAACTTGATCAGCTTCTTCTTTAGAGCTTCAAGGCCAACTGGCTTGTACGTCTGTTTCTTTTCACTCTTGTATCTGAGCCACTTCTTAATGGCCTCGTTCATTTTCTCATTCTCAAAGAACACATCATCGGCATTATTCGAAGTTTCTTTCTTCTCCACAGCAGACGGATGCTTGGCCAAGGTTGTCTTTCGCTTGTAGGACGAAATGTTGCACACGGTTATGATTCCCTTCGTTCCTTGGTGTCGATCGGTTATCTCTACTGCATTGAGTGATTCAAGTTTTTGGATGCAGCGATACACCTTGTTCTTGGTATATCCAATCTCCTTCGCAATTTCAGAATAACTCTTAGTTATTATGCCATTTACGTCAGAGGTATGTACCAAATAGAACAAGATGCCCATAGTTATAGGATCGCCAACCTTTTCAAATAGAGCGTCATGGATCATCATATATCGTGTTTGTGTGAGTGTATATGAAGGAATAAAAAGAAAATGGATTGTTGTGAACCACGAACCGCATTCCCTCTATTCCTTCATATAAGTAATGGTATAACGTTAGAATGGGTAGTCGTCGCCATTTCTTCGGCCCTGCGTGTTCTGGGACGAAGACGGACGATTCACGCCACCTATCTTCTCAACTTTCCACGCACTAACCTTGTTGTACCACTTCCCAAGATACTCCTGAGCGTCGATTTCAAAATCCACGACCACCTCGTCCTGAACATTGCAGGTGCCACAAAAAGTGGCAACTCTTTCCTCGCCGAACAGGTTGAAGCAGACTTTTTTCGGATATTGGCCCGGGATCTCCACGACGAAATCAACAGTCTTCCAATTTTTACCGTTTTTTGACACACCCGACTTTACGTCCATGATGTACAAAATTCTACCCTCTACTTTCATTTTCCGTTGCCGTTGATTATGTTGTCAATGTAATCGTTTGCCATTACCACGCGCTCCTCCATCGTCTTCACATCCTCATCGTTACGGAGGATCTCGGCCCAATGAATAGGCTTTGACAGCCAAGGGCAATAGACGATGAAGTAGCCACTGGTTGCACCCGTGCAGCTCATCTCCGCCATCATTTGCCAATAGTACTTGGGCTCTGTCTCCTTGAGCGACGCTGCGTCATGGATAAGTGTGCGGTACTTCATGTAAGTATTGATGTTGGGGCACTTCACCTCAATGATCTTGATGTCGCCACCATCGCGTCCATAGATTGCACCATCAGGCGAGGCCGCAAAGTGAGGGATGGTGTCGTGGCTGCAAGAAGAAACCTCCGCAATCTCCATTCCTTCGTTGAGTTGAACGAAGCAAGCCTTTGCTTGGTCTTCCATGTCAACGCCCCACTGCATTGCCTTGGTATTTACTGATACTTGATTGATATAGTCTTGGAAAATATCATCATCATTCAAGAATGCGGGATTGAAAAGACGCTCTCCCGCAATTTGATAAAGATACGTTTTTGCAGTCTCGGAGAAAACCTCATCTTTCTTGCGGCCAGACTTCATAATGTCGGCAACTTTAGACCCGGTTATTTTTCCAATTCTATTTCTGTACCAGAACAAACTTCTTTGCTCGGTGTTATCTGTAATCATTTCTTTCCCTCCTTCTTGATCGCATCTGCCTTTGCCGCTTCGGCAGCTTTGCTCGCAATAGTCTTTTTGTTCTCTTCGGCACGATATGGCTTCATTACCTCCTCAACGGTCGTGTCGCCATCTTTGAGAGACTGAGTGATGCCAAGAAGAAGGGCAATTTGGTCTGCCTTGATCTGATTGACGGTCTGTTTGCCACAGAGCATTACAACCTCGTTCTCGGTTATGCCATACTCGTCCTTGAAGAAGTCGATACACCTCTTGCGTCTTGCGACAAGTTTTTCCTCATCGGACAAGTCTCCAGTGATGAAGTGTTGGGCGGCTTGATACACCTTGTCCGTAATTGCCTTCGGAATAACAGAGAATACCGCATTACGATAGGCGATTGAGTTTGCGGCGTTACCCGTGACGGTAATCATATCATCCGAATATCGCTTACCGTTACTGCCTACGATTGAGCGGCGGACCTCGAAAACGTTTGCCACGTTGTTCTCCAAATCCCAACAAGTGCCACGGCTGACAACCTGCTTGTCTGTAATTTGGACAACCTTTGCTTCCGCCCTAATGTTGCCCCAATTTGAGACAATGAGTTTGGCAAGATGAACACTCGGTCCAGTGATAGGCTTCCCGCCACGTTGAAGGGCATATCCACAACTCTGTGCAGTCTCATAGTCAATAGTAGCCATGGCTATTGAGTTGTTTATACATCTTGCAATGTCTCTTGGATATTGCTTTGCAGTAGATACCTGCGAATCGACGTTCGCGCGCTCTATTGCGTCAAACTGAATGATACTTTGGTCTTGCTGAATTTGCATGACCTCATATCCAGGATTGTCATTCTCCATCTTACTTTACTGTTAAATTATTAAATATGATTCAAAAGAACTTGTGGGGTTGTGCGGATTCAAACCGCACTCGGTCCTAAGTTTATTCGTGGCTTATCAGCTGCCCACGTCGCAACCCCTTTACGAATAGTTAATCTATTGACAAAGCACGTTCCATAGATAGCCATCCGAACACCTGCCATTCGCCAGAAGCAAACCTCACTATATATTCGCCCTGCCTTGCAGTTGTCCGTCCTCGTGTCTTCGTCTCTTCGATATAACACTCCATTTTCTTTGTGTGCGCATTTATTGCAACTCCCTTGACGCATTCAAGTTTTCGCAACATGCTCACGTTTTTCTTATCTACCTTGATTGAATATGTTATTTTCATATCTTTATATTAAAGTAGCGGCCACCCTCGCGGGCAACCGCCATTGGGAATAAAACAAGCAGCTATTCTCGCGAACGACTACTCTTTACATAAAGCAATTGCCACCGCTGTGGCCATAAGAAATTAAATCGTTTTTGTGCAATATTATAATGTTATGTCCAAAAATATCCATTCTGTTGGAATCCCCCTGCGCGACAAGCGATTCCTCGCTTTCTGACCAGGGGCAGTCTTGAAATAGCTATAAGTCCATAATTTGTCCTTATATATATTGTTGCTCTTAATGTTATCACTCTAAAAACGCCCTATCCTCACGGACAAGGCGAAATAAATATGTACCATAAACCAAATCTTATACAATAAGGTTCTCATGCAACGCTTTGCAAGAAGTAAATCCATATCATTGATAATAAATAAAGCAGATGGGGCATGGGAATCGAACCCAATCGCGAACGACTGCATTGTACAGTCGAACGTGCAAACCATTAACCCCAGATCGTCTATGGTCTCATCAACAATCACGCACACACTTGCAATGACGATTCTTCTGGCAGTAGTATTCTGCACCTTCCATTGTAGTCTGAATACGCTGAATTGATTAGGCCACGACGCTATGGTTATTCACTAAATATTTCTTTTTCGCAAAGGCACGTCCTTTTCGAGGGTCACGGCATACATAATGCTATCCTCTACTTCCTTTATGACTTTACTTAATCCAACAAGTCAAAGAACTATTTACTTTTAATTTGTGGCGGACGTGGAATCGAACCACTATTTACCAACCTTTTCCGCCCGTATGTATCAATACACCCTGTGTCGCTCTAACAACTTGTCAACATCATCTTTCTTGAAGAAAGACGCATTGCCTATCATTGAATGTCGAAGAAGTCCCTTTCTTCGCAACTCGGCAACATACGATTGGCTCATCCCAATATATTTTGCCACCTCTTTCTGCGAAAGCCATATTTTTTCAACGGCCTCGACACGAACATTTTTCTTCATACTGCAACCTTCTTAATCTCCTCAAGCGTCATCTTTCTTGTGATAGTGTCCGGCCTAACCGTTCCTACAACAATCGTGTTGCCATCTATTCGACAGAAGTACGTCAGTCCGTCTTCCCTTGGATACGCCTTCTTGACATAGGATACAAGGTTCTTTGTTGACGCAACAGCAGCCTGATTTGGCAATGTTACGGTCAGAGTGCCGAACCTGCCAATCTGCGTTATGTCTTCTATATGAATCTTGTTTGCCACCATTTTACTATTATATTTCTAAATATTGTTAAATTAAAGCCAAAATACTTGGTAGGTTTGGCAAGAACACCTATCTTTGCAGTGTCTAAATGTTTGGAGTAGGTGTAAAAACCGAAAGCCAACCTTTTGTATCTTTGTACTTCTCAAAAGCACGGTGCAAATTTACGAAAAGTCAGACTTCGTGCCAAATTTTGCATGGTAAAAGTCAGACAGCTTAATGGTAATTAACATCACGCTTCGAATGGCGTTAAGTAATTTAAAGATATTAACATGGAAGAGGTAAGAGAAAGAATTAAGGAGCTGGTGCGCGAAAGTGGCGTGGCAGCAAACTCGTTTGGAAAGATTGTCGGGATTGACCCCTCAAACTTTTCAAGAAAGATGCGCGGTGAACAGTCAATTACTCGCAAGGACATTGATAAGATAAGCAGCGCCATTGGTGTGAGCAAGGCTTGGTTGCTGAATGGATCTGGCGAAAAGTACGTCAAGGAAGAGGCAAGTGATCAAATCGGAGCTTGTACTGGCGTGCCATACTATGATGTTGACTTCGCCCTTGGGTTTGGCGATTTGCTTGGTGAGAAACATTCTGCCCAGGTCCGATATATATCCATTCCTGGATATGAGGCGGCAGACATGTGGGTTCGCACAAGTGGAGATGCCATGAGCCCTACCATCAACAATGGAGACATCATTGCGCTCAAGGAGGTGTCCGACTGGAAAGTATTCATGCCAATGAATGAAATATATGCCATAGAGACAACCAATGACCTTCGTACTATCAAGGTGATTCGTGTTGGAAAAGACCCGGAGCATCTTACGCTTCATTCTCACAATGAGGATTACGAGGATCAAGAGGTTTTGAAATCTTCAATCAAGAAAATTTACAAGGTTCTTGGAAGATTGTCAATACGTACTCTATGAAGATACTTAGACTAACTTTTGGCGAGCGTAGCATGGAGGTCTTACTCCATGTACGCTTTCCAAAGTCGTTCGCACGAGGTGTGAGCAAACTGTGAGTAGGTATTCTATTGGTAACGTAAACCCCTGGTAATAAGCGTATTTTCGGGAGACGTAAAAACTTCCCAAGCCGAGGAGGCGGGTTCGACTCCCGTATTCCGCTCTTTAGCAGGAATACACTGAAAATCAACACCTTACAAATTCTCTCTGTAAAAAAGAAATCAGAAAACAGCTATATTCATACGGAAAATTTGGCAAATAACCCGTCATAAACGTGGCTAAATCTGGCGATTTTGTGGGTAAATCTGTGAGTAAAAAACGGCAGGTTTGATTATCAGTGAAAAAACACCTGTATAAATTATGATAACGAGCATTAAGCCATACGTCGATGGAAAGACGAATTGTGTGTACTTCATTATTTCTTACAAGAAGAAAAGATTCCAAGTAAGTACTGGCATGAGGAGTAGCGAAAAGTTCTCGGGCCTCGTGTTTCCAAACAGTACGCCAAACAGTACGGCAAAGACGGCACGCCTTGCAAGTCTCTATTCCTCCATAGACGCATATATGGAGAAACACCTGGATGAACCCTTCGAGTTGATGAGGCGCAATATCAAAGCTATCATTAACGGCGAGGAGCCTCAGTCGGGACAATCACTCGTCCACTACTTCGAGGAGTTTATGGAGACAAAGACCAACGAAAGCACCCGTGGTATCTATGAGACTACGAGAAAGCGGCTGGTCATGTACGACGAAAAGGCCTTGATCGATGATATTGACCGTAGGTGGCTTGACGGTTTCTTGGCACACGAAATCATGCGTGGCCGCAAGATGAATGGAATTGCCATTGACTTCCGCAACATGCGGGCCGTATTCAACTGGGCCATAGACAACGAGGAAACGAAGAATTACCCGTTCCGCAAGTTCACCATCAAAACGGAGCGCCAAAAGTTTCTGTACCTATCCATAGAGGAGATGCGCGAATACAGAGACATTGAGGTAGAGGACTTCATGGAGAAGTACCGTGACATGTTCCTGCTCGGATTCTATCTTATCGGCATCAATCTTTCTGACCTTCTTGAGCTGCCAGCGAATGCTATCAAGCACGGACGCATTGTATATAGGCGCAAGAAGACGGGCCGTCTGTACGACATCAAGGTAGAGCCCGAGGCCCTGGAGATTATCAACAAGTACCATGGTACGAAGCATCTTGTCCGTTTCCTGGATGATGGCACAAAGTTGTCGAGTTTCAAGCGACGGCTTGGAGACTACATCAAGAGGATAGGAAAGGTAGAATTGGTGAAGAATCGCAGGGGCGCACTTATCAAGAAGCAGTTGAAGCCATTGCACGATGATATTGTGTGGTACACGGCCAGGCGTTCATGGGCCACGATAGCGGCCAGCCTTGACATTCCGAAGGAGGTGATAGGAAAGGCCCTCGGTCATAGCGAATGGGATTCGACGACAACTGACCTATACATCAATTTCGACAACCGAAAGATAGATGAGGCCAACAGAAAGGTTATCAATGCGCTCAATGCCGACTTGGCCCTAAGCAGGACCGATTAGGAGGTAAACACTAATCACAGTCATAGCAAGGTGTAATCTGTTTGAATTATCATGTTAACAAAATGTCATTTCCTTAACATGTCGCATGAAACGTGTTAAGGAAATGGCGTTTTGGCTAACATGTTCTTTAGTATGAGCATACTAAAAGCATGGCGAGAGGTGCTCACGCATCTCCCGCCACTTAAATAGACATAAAACGAAAGAATATGTTTGGTAATTTCAATCAGTCCGCATAATCAGAAATTGCACACTTTTGAGCATTTGTGCAATTTTGTTTAGAACAAACTAAGTTGTACTCTCTTGTTTCCTCGCTCACTTTGGTGCTTTGGGACGAAAATACGCTCCGTCACTTGGTTGTTGGCCGTGGCGCATAGCGTTGAACGATGAACAAACTCCTCGATGCAGTCGAATCGGTCTTCTGGCATTTGGTAGGATGATATAAAAACGGGTTCAGCCTGGCGCCCACACCACTCATAGAATCGTTCGTAGTCGAAGTGCTCCGCCTTGTTATACACATTCGAATTTAGGTAAGGTATGTCACAGTAGATCACGCTATCCTTGGGTATTTCCACATCTTGATAGTCCAACACAGAGGAAGTGATTGGCACGGAATACCCCCCCTGAAGAACATTGACGCAACCTTCTCGTCCGTTCGTAGCTCTCCAAGGCATGCAAGTACGTTCCTTCGTTCGAGGTTTGCCATTTCCCCACATCGCAGGATTCTTTTTTTTTTGAGTTGCGACACTCGGTTGACACATTCCAAGTGCTGCAACTCTGAGGGACGTTTGTCTTTCCATTGACTGCAATCTGAGCGACCCGTTTTGCCCCCCTCAAAAGATTGCTTCCGGAAATGGCCGAACTGGTTGAAGTAGTGCTTCACGGCCATGTATCGCTTTTGCAGGTCTTTGATTGGGTCAATGAACGAAAGGTCATGGCCGAGCTCCTTTGCCAAAGAATAGTCGCTAAAGAATAGGGCGTAGTGGATAGCCTTCTTCAATGGTTCTATCTCGCGTGAGTAAAGGTAGTCGCGCATGTTGTTGCCAAACGACCACACTACCGCCACATACGGATCTGTGTCTTTGAGGCGAAAGAAGTCCTCACGGCTTATCCATCGGCTCTCGTTGTTGTACTTCCCGTTAATGGCATCAATAAACAACGTGGGGCACATCCAGTTTATGTCATTGATGTGGATATGCTTGTACTTGCCCATTACCATTGCGGCATGGCTCACGGCGCATCCCCCGCAAAACAAATCCATGAGGTGTGTGCGCTTTGGCATGAGGCGCACAATGCGCTCCGCCAGTTTGTTTTTGCTCCCTTTGTAGGGAAGTCCGTATTTCATACAATATTTGTTTTTGTTACAATCTGTTCATTCGTATTCTACCAATATTGCTGGCGCCTTGGTCATCGAGCTCGTCCCGTGAAGGATGTTCCCGAAGCCTTCCTTGCGGTAATGGGCCGTGATAGTTGCACTTATCTGGGGGGCAGTTTATTGCTCGCACATTATTCACACCTATTTGTTGCAGTAAATGTCGCCGTTCTTTGTGTAACAGTTTCCCATGACTTTTCCGCAATAGATGTCTCCGTCCTTGTTCTCCACATTGCCCCCAACCGTCCGACATTTGATGTCTCCGTCCTTTGAAACAACCGTCCCGACATGCCCATTCACGGTAATCTCTCCTTCTTCTGTTGTCAGGCTTTCAACGTTTCCCGTTATCTCAATTTTCAGGACGGGTATCTCACTTTCATCAAACACTTCAATCGGCTTCCCGTTCACATAGATGCCGTCGGATGTGAAACTGATGCTCTTTCCCGTCAGATCGATGTTGCTCCCATAGATTTGGGTGCATCCATTGTTAATCATTTTCTTGATAAATACCATTTTGAATTAGTTTGTCTTTATCGTGAGGGCAAGGTCCGTCCGTCACGTTCACCCTTGTTGTCACCACGATGCTTTTGATATATGTCATACTTTTTTGTATTCAAGCAAAGGCGAAAAGCAATAGAAAGATCATTTGCAATAGCAAAAGTACACACAAAAGCAGTATCACCGCACAGTCCGTATTTTGCTCATCTTTCATTGATTCAAGCTCTTCATATTTCCTTTTCAAATATTCTTCTGTCATGTCGTCTTATTTCTTTGTCGTTACTTATGTTCTATCAAGCACCCTTGTAGGCAGCGGCACAAAGGGCACAGGGGAGACTGGCTACACCCATCCGAACCACTCCTCAAGGTGAATTTTGGATGCACGGATACGCTTTCTTTGCTCTTCCGCTTAACTTTCCTAAGCGCTTTGTTAAACCTCTCGTCATTGTTGAAGAACCGCATGATCCATCGTGTTGACAGTTTATACATCGGCCTGAGCGCAAGTTTCTTTGCTAATCTTACTTTCATTGTCTAATGTTGTTTCTTTGTTTGTAATGGCCCGCCTTTCGTATCAAACGAACAAGTTGGGCTGGATCCGCCTTAACACCTTCTGCCTTGCGTCGTCGCAAAACTTTCTGTTCACTTCGAAGCCGTAAGCCTTGCGTTTCAGATTGGCTGCGGCCAGTAGGGTAGTCCCGCTTCCTGCACACGGATCAATCACTACATCGCCAGGGTCAGTGAATATCTCTATCAGTCGCTCCAATAGTGGCACGGGCTTCTGAGTTGGATGAACGTGAGGTGTGGCCGTATCCCCACCCCAGTCGAAGCAGTTGAACACCATTCCGCCATTTTTCCTGAACTTTGGCAACTTGTCACGATAGAGAACCAATCCGTATTCGCAGTTGCCAACAATCTTCATATTGGCCTTCAAGACTTGTGCAGAGAATTTCTTGCGGAAAACGAGATTGATGTAGTTGTTCAATCCGTACCTCTTGCCCAACTCTATGAAGTGGAACTGCTGCTCGAAGGCGCAGAACAAAATCATACATGGGGCGGCGTTCTTGGCCTTTGGCTCTTTGATGAGCATTTTGGAGCAAAAGTGCATGAACTCTGCCGGTCTAAACTCATCGTCGGAATAAAAGAATTTCTTTCCGGCCAATTCGCTCTCGCCCTTGCTGTTGTCTCCGTCTATATACCATGCGGGATTCGAGGCATAGGCATTGTTCGACAAATTGTAGGGCACGTCCGTCAGAATGAGCTGCGCCTTCGGTATCTGGTATGGCTTGTAATTCTGGAAACTATCATTGATTAGCTGAATATCTTTCATCGTCTGTTATTGCTATTTTGAAGATCCTTATACTTTCCGTATTTGGTCAATCGGGCAAAGTACTCCTTGTAGCCTTCGTTTTTTCTTCGGAACACCAGATGGTTCTCCTTCATGAAGGCTTCAATCTCACGGAGGCTTACCCGGCCAAGACCACTCATGGCCAACATGTGCTGAAAGCTGTTGTATTTCGTTATCATGTCGCCTACGGTCTCAATACCTCCGAAGGTCAGACTATTTGTTACTCGGACGCTGAATCCACAATTAGATATTTTCTTGTAGAACAAGGCAGGAGGCGTAAGGAGCTCCCGTTCAAATTTTACGCCGGGTATGTTTTTGATAAATTCTTGGAGAACGATTATATCATGGCAAAGGGCCTCATTCTCCTTCAATAGCCTGGCATTGCTCTTTAAGTCTTTCCTTAACTCTTGATCTTTGTCGCAGAGGTGTCGGCAGGCGCTGATTGTTATCTGCCGTATGCGTTCTATCGTCACGCCTTTTTCTTCGGCAAGCTCGGTCAAATCTTCACCTATGAGCACTCCATGCAACACACTTTCTTCTCTACGCGGAATATGGATGTCTCCTACAATCTCGATCAGGGTCGTTATGGCCCATCCCATGGCTGGATGATTGAAACGAGACAAAGTAGGGCCAAGGAATCCTTTCCGCAACTCGGCAATCTCTTCTTTCACCTCATTGCGCAACCGTTCCAACTCGTCAATCTTCTCCTGGAGCAGTTTCTCGCTGGCAGGAATCATGCGGTATTGCTTTGCATACTTCTCCACGTCATCAGCATTCACATAGATGATGTTGTTGTGGTCCTTGTATCCACCAAGCAACCCCTCTGCCATGTAGTTGGAGATAGTGCTGATTGAAACGCCGAGATACTCGGCAGCTTCTTTTCTTGTCATTCTTTTCATTTCGTTCTATATTTTGTTTAATGTTGTATTCTTTTGGAAAACCCGCCTATTCTCGCGAACCAGCAGGAAAAATGCATAACTTAGTTACTGGAAAATACATCCTAAATTCATGGGACGAAAATCCCCCATCCTTTGCTCGTGTCGCGCACTACGAACTCGGGATAGGGGCATATATAGTTTTACCTATAAAGATGGACTTAATCCTATTTGAGACATGGAGCGCGACTTCCAGCTTATCCTCTCATCTTGTCCTGGCGGCCCTGGCGGGAGTCGAACCCGCTACCCTCCACGAAGGATGCACCAAATCCACTTGGCAGGGCCTTGGGACGCAGCGGATGATCTCCTCCGCCGCAACCCCAAGCAGGACTTAATGAAAAGAATTGTCGGTGCAAAGGTAAGCGTTTTGAGGTCAAACTTCCAAATAAAAACGTCGTAAATATCTGAGGTTCAACTAGTTACGCTGCCTTTATAAGTATAATAACGAAAGTTAAAGCCTCAATATGTATTGAGTATCGTCCCGCATTAAAAGTACAATAATAACACAAGTGTTAAAGCTTGTATATCAGTCCTCGACTTCCCCCGCAGTTACATGGTGGTTACACGCCAAGAAACTGGGAGAAAACTAACAGATTAACGCAAAATCGGCAATATTGCTTAACTATTGGTCTGTAAGCAATCCTGCCCAAAAACACGCCCGTAAACGGTTCGCAAACAGTTACAAACAGTTTGAAACAGTTTTGCAACAGTAATCGGCTTGTAACTTTTTAAAACACAACTATTTACAAAGGTGTTGAAACGCCTTGTAAACTGTCCTGCAACAGTTATGAAACAGTTGCAATACGGTTTGCCTTGCTGATTTTGGGCGAAGTGCTACTTACGGATAGTTACTTTTTGCACCTATCGCCATCCTGTCTTCCGTCCACATAGTTACATGAATCGGTGGGAGCCAGGAAGGGCAGGGCGACGGCCCTTGTTGAGGCCATATTGGCACGATTGCCATATCATGAAGGAATGATTTTGGGATGCCTGGCGGTCAGAAAAAGCGGATGGGAAAGGAACGTGCCCTCTCCCATCCAGTACGCCCTTGCGGGCTCGGTACGGCCAAACACCTCATCATTACAGATGATTCTAAGTGTAGGGTAGGTTTGAAGGAAAAGAAAAACCCTGCTATCCTCACGGACGGCCATCCCCGCAAAACATTCACTCGAAACTAAAAAACAAAACCTTTCTATGTGTATTAACTATGAGTATGTCGTAGGTCTGCAACAGTTGAAGTCTCGTTGAAAGAAGTTGGCTACCCTCGCGGGCAACCAACTCTGAACACTTTCAATTAACCATAAACAAAAGAACTAACTATTCTCGCGAACGGTTTGTTATGGAATAACACAATTAACTAAAAACTAACCAGTACTAAAAGCATCTGAGTTTGTCCGGTTCAAAGGAAAAAGGATGGGGACGCACACCTGACCCGCACGCCCCCACGGGTTTTACCAGAACCTGTATCTCTTTTTGGTTTGAAGGGAAAAGTTTATCCTGACCAAAGGAAAGGAAGAGGAGGCGGGAGCACATTGCCCGCGCGCCTCCCTCCCTGGGTCATCCGAGGTTCTATGTCTTCTTGGCTTGAAGGGAAAACCTGCCTATTCTCACGAACCAGCAGGAAATGGATTTATATAATAATCAAAAACTCTTTCCCTATTCTATTCGAGGCTTGAAGTAGTGGCCTCCTCTTCCTGGTGACCGCTCTCGTCGTCCTCTTCTATGCTATTGACCTCCACGGCCATGATCTTGCCCATAGCGTCGGTTATGTCGTCGCACATGGCATTGTAGTGCTCCACAAAGTCATCTACCCGGCTGCTTAGGTGGACGCCGTATTCGCCCTGCGCCCGATCGGTCTCTTCCGTGAAGTCCTTATAGACGGTGTGGAGGCTGACAAGCACCTTGGCCAGCTTCGGGTTCAACACTCTGTTCTTTGCACTCTCATTCATAACGGTTTTTTCCATTGTTTATTATAATTGATATGTAAAAATTGATTTCCTCCGTTTCATTTTTGTGTTATCGCGCACACTATTGCATGGAGAGCGACGTTTGTTTGTTGAGGCCGACAATGGTAAGCAACTCGGCAAATGTAGCATCATACCATCGTATCTGCGTCTGCTGCTGGTAGTTGGGATGCTGCTGGTTTTGTCCGTACTTGTCAAATGCGGGCTGCAATACCATCCATTTATGCACTTTCCCGCCACGTCCAGGGCGTGTGGCCTGTTTGACAATTCCCTTTATCTCCAACACCTTGTTGAAAGCCTGCGTGGATATTCCCACACCATGAGCGCGCAGGAGGTCACGGGAGGCGTGCGTCACGGGCTTTTCCGTGCCCGCATTCACGGCCATTGGCAAGGTGTCATCAAGGCCCACCAGCTTGCCTATGCGCTTCGCCATACCAAGGCGGCTTGCCTCATTCAGGTTGAGTGTCTTGAAGACCCAATCAGCATACTGGATATTTGCGCTCATTTGCTCGTTGAGGCTTGCTTGATGCTGTGCTGCCGAAGAAGAAAATGTTCCCGTCTTGCGAATTTCCTTTAGGATAGTTTTCACTCCTTTCTTGAACTGCTTGGCAATAGGCTTGCGGCTTTGCATCAATACCTCGTACAAGCCGTCCTCGGTTAAAAACCACGTCTCACCGCTACGACTGCCTAAGTTCAACTTAGTCAGTTCTTCTTGATCTACTCGGCTAACCATGTCTGTAACATTTGACATTCCTAACCATTCGGCAACATCACTTGCACGGAATAACGGATCATCAGCCGTTCCGTACACGTCAATCTCCTTTCCAAGAAAGGTTGACTTCTTGATTATTTTTGTTTCTTCCATCTTGTGAACTAATTAGAAGAATTATAGGCAAACAAAAAACGGTCGCCATATACGCTGTCCACAAGATGGTATTCCACTCCGCAAAGAGCTTTTTAATCTTACGCATAGGCGACCGTTTATATTTCGGTCTTGATGAGCAAAAATATGCCCATCAAATAGGATGAGCATTAACCGCTGCTCAATGCGTAATGGCTTACCATTATCTTGTGAACAATGCAAAGGTAAGATAATTCTTTCATATAATATTCTGTTCAACCGACTTTAACTATTCTTTAACATTCTGCGGCATAATCTGTTCATTCAGGTTGAGGAACTTTGCGCTCCAGTCGGCGAACGTTATCTTCGCATTCACTTGTTCCTGGAGGTTAGGCTGCTGAAAAGAATTTGCTACATGATGGAACACTCTGCGGTAAACCTCGAACACTGGGCGAACTTTGCGAGCAACGAAATACTCCAAACAAGCGGAAGTAAGATAGTAGTTATCAATCGGCCTGCCATCCTTTGCGTTTTCCACATCTTGGTGGATAACTATAAAGTCCACATTCTCCATAAAGTTTGCCTTTAATGCTCTGACAGCTGCATCCTTGCGTGAGTATGCAAGCATCCAAACATCATCAAGAAATACGGAAAACACTTTTTCTTGTTGGTCTAATGCCAACACACCACGGAAGTAACGCTCAATGTCGCTTGGGTTACTATCCTTTGACAGAATTACATTTGTATTCATATCGCTGAAATTTTAGACACGAAAAAACTGCGCTACGTGTTGTTCAAGGCTTCTAAGCAAACCCCGGTGGTAGTTTCCTATCCACCGACACGGCGCAGTAATTCTTATATAATTACATTATACTCGAAAGATACTGGTACAATAAACGCACCTCCTTTACAGAAGATGCGGCAACTATACCGCTTAGAAATATTTTGAACGCCACAAAGTTACGAACAATCCCCCAAACATTACTCGCACCTGGTTAGATTTAACAAAACTTTAACACATTATAGGGGAAACCATTTTATTGATGCCAATAAAAAGGTATGGCCGCTTCTGAAAGATGAAAGAAAGTTTGGGGAATGAAACTTTCACGTTTTCATCCTTCGGGATGGTCTCGGGATTCCTTCGGGATAACCAGGAAAGAAAAAGCCCGCCCTGCTTCGTGCAAGGTGGGCTGAATCCGCTTAATAATGAAACTATAGCGAAGGCTTATAGTTCATTAGGTCTAAATCGTTAGGTATCTCTCTTTCTTCATTTTCTTCATATTCAGGAATCACCCTCGTGTTTTCTGAAAAGTTTCCGTTATGAACAAGAACATACACATCTTTGTACAACTCACCAGACGGGCTATCGTCCTTTAATAGTCGTAGATATGTGGTGTCCTTCTTCTTCTCAAGAACACCTTCCAATGCATAAGAGACGAGGCTACTTGTTGCCAAGCCGTTCGGTATTACATTCCTTGCATCATCGTAATGCTCATACAATACGCCGTTTAATCTCATATTCAGATACTGAATGTCCAGTTGGTTATGTCCTCCAAATTGGTTCTCTGCTATTGCCGTGAAGTTTATAATACAGAGACTGTCAGTATTGTGAATCGTCTCTTTGCTGACCACTTTGAAGTCGGTCGGATTTGGTGCATGTTTTGCGATCCATTTTTTGAGATTCAGCTCCGTTTTCTGTTCAAACGTCAATGGTTGTTTCTTGCTTTCCTCCTGCTTTTTCTCGCCTCCACATGACAACAAACACGCTACCATCATGATTAAGGCAAAAAATGATAAAGTTTTCTTCATAACTTTGTTTTTTGATTGGTTGTTATTTGATGAATTATTCTATTCTCGTTTTTGGAAAAGAGTTATCTTTTAATAATCAATTACTTCGCTTTTCTCTATTCCTTTTCTCTATTCCTTTTCTCTATTCCTTTTCAGATTTCTATTCTTGATTTTGGAAAAGAGAATGCGGTTACTGCTATGCGATTGAACTATCAATAGTCAGTCTTCGCTATAGAATGTGTCCGTCTCATAGACGGGATCCTTTAGCCCGGTCACATCCCCGTCCTCGTCCACGACCAGGGGGGCACCATCATAGACCTCGTAATAAAAGCTGATATTGTGATTGTCAACGCGGGTATCATCCTCAGACACCGGGATGCAGCCCTTGGTCTCATTCGTGCAATACTCCTTGGCCTCGGCCAGCGTATCAAACTCTGCAATCATGAAACTCTCTACATTCGTCTTGTAATAAACTCCAAACTTCTTCATATATACTGACTTAACTTATATGGTTAGATTGATTGATTCTGCAAAATGTGTGGGGGATTCATCGTCCGAAGGCCATTGCCAGCAACATGCCTATTACCCAAATGATAATCATCAATATCATGGGTCGGCAGACAAAGAAGAAGACCACCAGGACGATGAGGATGACGGGGACGGCAAGAATGCACGCGGCAAATATGTTGGCCTCCCTTGACGCCTTTCTATACGCCTTTGGGTCTGTCTCCTCGTAATATAGCAGAAGCTCTTCTGCACTCGCCTTCCCCTGTTTATAAAGCTCCGGTAGGCGAGCTTTGTGTTCTTCCATCTTCCGTTCAAATCGTCTCTCTTGATTCAAGAAACGCCGCCGTTGCTGTTCTGAGAAACCTTGTCTTTCCCATTTTTTCCAAAGTTTCCTCTCTTTCTTGTTTATAGGAACTACTTTTGCCATGTTGTTTTATATTTCCGAGTGATATATGTTTGTTCTAAATCCCATTTTCTTGCCTATATTCACGCCAACCAGTACGCGCGTCCTCGCCCTGCTCTACCATATTGCGATAGACGGCGCTATCCTTCCTGATGGGTCGATAGTCGGTGAATATCGACCGAAGGTTATAGTAAGCACTACGAAGCCTGGCACGGGTAAACTCCTTGCCCGTGGCCGACTTCACGCCCATACCGTTGAGAATCTCCACCCCTTTGTCAAACCGGTCAGATCCCAGGACCGAGAAATTCTCCGTACATGCCTTCAACACCTGCCAGATGGCCTTATTGTATGGCTTTTGGCGGGCCTCCTCCTTCCGATTGATGGCCGATTCTGTAGTGGCCACCGTGGTGTCGGTCTCCTTCGGGCGCCCAAGGGCGTGACATACCCGGCCTTTCTTCGACACGAACTGGCCGTCGTTCTTGAGCTTCCGCTTCAAGACCTCGATGGCAGACTGTGTGCGCTCCTGAATCAATTCCCTTTCGAGTTGAGCCGCAAAGGAGAAGGAGAACAGCAACATCTCGTCGATGGCCTTCAAGTTGGCACAATCTATATCAAGGCCCATTTGCACGATCACCAGGCGCACGCCCCTTGGTTTGAGCTCGTCATTCACGAACTTGTTAATATCGCACATAGAACGGCCAATACGGCTCACCTCAGACACGATAAGAATGTCGCCACGTTCAAGCATGGGGAGGACGATGCGGCCAAGGTTTCGCGACTTGTACGACACCTTACCGCTGACGCCCGCCTCGCTCACTTCGTCGGTGGCGGTCAGGCCGTGGGATGATAGCCACTCGTTGACGGTTCGCTCCTGCTGAGCAAACGTCTGTTTGTCGGTCGAAACACGACTGTAGATAATTACTTTCATAACCTCCTATAATAGATATAACGTGGTTTAGCAATACATATTGCCACATTTGGGAAAAATAATTCACTCTCGGCGCAACAGGCCGATATAGCCGTTGGCCTGCAATAACAGGTTGCGGACGTACCTTATGGCATCCTGCTCGAAACCGGTCACGCCTTCGGCGTCCAATAGTTCATCAAAAGCTGCCATTATTTCGGCAATTTTAATGGATTGCCCTTTCAGGACAAAATCAAACTCATACTTACTCATATCTCCAGGAATCGTTTATTTCTTTGTGGATTTTTCCTCAGCCTTGGTGGTGGCCTTGATAATACTTTCCATTTGGGCGCTTGTGACATATTTGGGCGCCCAGTCGCCTATCTGATGCTCGAAGTCGGCCACAAAGCTAAACCCGAGTGATCCGTCTTTAATGTAGATCACGATGGACGCTTTTGTGTATTGCGTACTCGCCATGGTAGAAGCGCCCGCGCCCCAGGCTATTGCCTCACTATGGCGCATACGGCCACATTGTAAGACCTTCTTCGGATGGTGGCGGACTACCAGCACGGCCACATACTCCTGGCGGCAGCCATTGCGCTTCATGTACTCCTCCCTACTGGCGTGATAGTTGCACACGACAAAGGTAATTGCCTCATGGCTGGCATCACCAAGGTTGATCGCCAGGTTATCAAACAGAAGGTTGCTATATTTGTTTACCAAGTCGCCCGCACGCTGGAGGATAGCGCCCACTTTCGCTTCGCGTTCCTCCTTCGGCAGATGGTCGTATCTGCCATCATGGCACATGTTAAAAATCCGGTCACGCTGATGCACCATCATCTCAATCGTCTTCTTTCTCATTCTTTTGATATTTTGAAATTGTTGTAAAACCTAAAACTATTCATCCGCCCCTCGTTATGCGCGTAATATGGTGGTGGCCTAACCCTGCCAGCCACAAATGTGGGAGCACGACGGCGCAATACCTTTGCACGCACACGACGGGCCGCGGTGGCATCCATCGCCCCCACATATCCAAATAACGGCCAAAAGCGGCCCGTATTGCGTTTTCTCGCAACAAGTGGGACAACCGTAGGGTGAAGAATTATTTTGCCGTCAGAGTGGCCCGTTTGGCCCTTATGCGGCTTTTCTTCGCATTCTTTGTGCTCAAAGTTATTCGCCTCATGCCTAATATGGCCCGTTTCCTGGATCCCGTCCGCCCGTTGAGGCTCAAAGGTAGCATCTTCCCCCTCGTCGATAGTGGGCACGTATTCTGGTGCTGCCTCCATAACTTCACGGAATATCTTCCCAAGGCACACACCATCCAGGAAGAAGAAGTTACAACCGCGGTACGAGTTGCTTTTTGTCCGTTTGTCGTCGGGCATGAACTCCTTGCAGAATCCGGACAAAGTAAATACTTCGCCGCAAAACTCCACCTTATTTCCAGCGACGGCCACCACTTCCGTGCCATCAATAAACGTCAGCACATCGCCAACATTCACGCCGACGGCCTCAAAGCTGAATCTTTTCCCGCGGGCCGCGCTTACCTGTTCTTTCCCGTCTGAGGCCGTAGGAGGCGTTTTGCGGGCCTTTTCCTTTGCGGGCCGACTACTTATTACCTTTGCCGCTTTCTTGTCGATACGGGCCGCTTTTGCAAGCTCTATTGGATTGTGCCGCTCGCTTTCGCATATTTCGTAGAACTGACTGCATGAATCATCAAAACATGGCATGGCTAAACCCATTGAGGCATCATCACCAATTAGTGTTAGGGGACGTTGGGTATCACCGAAGAATATTTCGCGTACATTCCCAAACAGGCGCAAATAATCCGCATCATGTGTGCTTTCCACATTCTGGGCGGGATTCTGTAACGTCTTAATAATACACTCGCTGCCATCCTCGTTAGACAATACGGCGAAGTCTTCGCCCACATTTGCAGTTATTATGACCGTTTGGCCCTTTGAGCTTTTAAAGAACTTGCTTGCGTCCTTCCAGGCACCAGGGCACAGGATCATCCGCCCTGCCTCCCTAACGTCCCTTATAACGCCTTTAACGTTAGGATAAAGGCCACTATAACCCGTCGTAATAGATAGGCCGTCACAGCTAAACACGTAGTTTTCTATGCAGCCAGAACCGCCGTAATTTGTGCATTCTGCAATATACGTTTCCCTGGCGCCCAATCTTTTGCAAAGTTTTGAAAACAGTGCTCCTTGTATCTGAAAGTCGCTCATATCCCCTGACGTTTCGATAATACGCACGGGATAGGCTTTTAGTACTTTGCCATCTGATGCAACCAGGCACGACAAATCGACGTTAAGGGCAACATTTAGCATTGTTTGCCGCAATTCGTCTTTTGCTATAAAATGCACCAGATCGGCAAAGTGCTTCGTAAATTCAAACTTGCAGCTGCCTAATACGTCCCCCTTCTCCTCCTCGCAAACAAACGTCTTCGCCTTATTGCTACTAACACCGGCCAAACGTTCAAATACGCGGATATACTCAAAGATACGGCTTTTCGGGATAGATCAACTAAAAGAATCCACCTCGACCGTTATTTGCTCGTCACCTAAATCCCCAAAACAGACTATTACATCCTTACATGATTTGATGGATCGCGCTATCTCTGAGGCCGTGAAAACGCCGGCCCGTTTATCCTCCACATTTGCCCATATCTCATCCGCAAACTCATATAGTTTGCTTAATATGGCAAAATTTTTATCCTTCTCGTTCATTACCTACTTAGTTGAAAATTTGCTCGCTTCTAAAACTCGCAGCAAATAAAATCATGGACAATTCACTAATTTCTGTGACTTTATAGCCTTTACCCTTTTCGGAAGCAAATTTCAAAAGCTTTTCCTTATTGCTCCCGGCCGCGTAACATAACATACCTTTGCTAACTTTGTAGTACTTCATTTCCTTTCCTCCGATTCAAGATTAAGTTTATTTTCAATACCCAACTTGTTGCAAAGTAGCTGATACTCGCAAAAGTCCTGAAATCGTCTTCTTAATCCATCTTCAATCTCACTTCTTAGAATCTTCTCGGCATTTTTAATAGATTCTATATCGTTATTATTCTGCCAGAAATTCCAAAGGTACTCGCCAATGTTATATCTAATTTTATCTGTAGTTATCATTTTCTTTTCTCCTATCTTTAAATTTGTGATTACTATCAAATGCACCCTTATAGGTTATTCGCTCGCTAATTACATTTGCCTCAATCCCTAAAGCACGAAGGATCAAGGCAAGTTTATTTAATTCTTTCATATCACAAAATTTTTAAACGTTCATATTAACACGACGGGCAAAGTATTTGCCCGTACTTCTCGTTCCCGTATCCCTTTATGTATTCGTTACTGAAAACATAAAGCACCGCGCCGCTTTCGGCGTTCCTGAAAGCATCACGGCCCACCACGCCACCAGATAGGAGCCAGCAGCCCCCGAGCATTTTAAAGACGGCGCAACAGCTATTTTGCAAAGTTTGATATTTCATAAGTCTAAAGTATTTAGATAGCCACCTAACCAGGAAGGCCGGCGGCTACCTGGTTAACTTATTGTGCCATCATGTGCGACGACAAAATCTAAACTTTTAATAAAAGTGAACGTTAAACGGCACCCATCATAGAAGCCACGGCCGACACGTACCTCTTTGTTACGCTCAACAAAAAACCGCTTATTGAGTTTCCCGTGCTTCCGCTCTAACTTCTCAATAGCTTTTCGCATTTTGGCGGACACTTTGAGCCCTGGCACCTCATAAATAATTGTAGTTTCCATTTTCTTTTGCTTTATTGGTTATTGTGGCGCGGGGTGGAACGATCACCCGTTAACGGCCTATCCGTCGCGCCTGGAGCCCTAAATAGGGCTTATTCGTCCTCCTCCTGGTTGTCCCCCTCATCGAGGCCGTAATGATCCAGAAGGTACGGAGAAATATAAAAGCCTTCGCCCAACGATTGCTCGATCGACCGAAAACCAGTCCGAGCATAAAGTATGTGCAAAAGTGTGTTTTCTTCAAATCCTGCTATTTGAGTAACTAATTTTACTTCATCTTCTGTTGCAATATCGTTTTCTACTAAGAACTCCCACAAATTAATTTCAAGCTCAAACATAATATATAATTTTGTGCCACCAGGGCAAACAACCCCCGGCGGCTGGTTAGTAATCACTCCTTTGTAAACTCGTCCCAGTTACGGCCAACTGCGACCCCAATAACATAGAATGCAAGCGCCGTTAAAATAAATCCCGTCATGTTCATATTACACCCACTTAAACAAAATAGGAATTGCAAAACCAGGCGTAAAGCCAAAGAATATAAGGCCAATACCACAGGTTAGGAAATCACCTATAATAAGGCCGACTAATTGCAAAACGATTGATACCAGGATAAATGCTATCAATAGTGACACCGTTATACCTTTTAAATGCTTTTTCATATCGTGTTATATTTGATTGTTGGTAAAAACCTTTGCCCCTACCAGGTGGAAGGGGCTAAAGGCGTGTTAGTGCTCATTCTTCATGTCGTTTATTAATTCCGCCGTACTTGGCAAAGAATAAGTTGTCCCGACAAATCCCCCGCCAAACCATTTTGCACGATAAACACAAAACCCAATACTTTTCGCACGGTTTTTGGCTATTCTATACAGTTGCAAAACGTCTAAATCGTTGTTACTTCTTTCCTCTTCTGAAATAAAGGCCCAAAAGTGGACCACATAACGCGGATTTCCGCACGAATCACTATTTACACGGTAAAACTCTATGCCGTTAACCTCTTCGCTACTATTTCTATATCTTTCGATTTCTTTGCTTGTCATATATAGCCTCTTGTTGGTTTAAATGTTTGTTATTCCTTACTTCTCGTTAGCTTTATACTCCGCCCACTCCATAATATACTCCGCGTGCTTTAATGCTGCTTCTTTGCGCTCCTTCGTGCTGACAGTTGCGCCGTCGTATTCTTTGACCATCTTTGCAGCCATCGAAACAATACGCTTCATCATGCTGCAGTTTGCCAAAGTTTCAACACTAAGCTCAACGCCCTTCTTGATTTTCTTTGCCAAAGAATTAGAAAGGGATTCAGTAATAGAATAGATTTCGCGGCTGTTGTCAATATATAAAGACAAGCGCCATGTATTCATATTTTCCATATCGATAAAAATTTAATTATTACATGTTCCTACTTCCGGACTTGAACCGAAATTCAGGCCTTAAACCTTAAAGGAAAAATGCACGGAAAAAAGCAACAAAAAACTGTAAGCAAGTAGTAAGAAATTTGTTAGTCTCTCACTTCCTCGCGCGCGCGGGCGCGCACACGCGTATATATAATATATAAT
>ERZ1026780.79-NODE-79-length-80136-cov-10.443751_pt1 | contig 80136 bp, 68 predicted proteins | sample MGYA00380126_ERZ1026780 | MGnify/ENA primary metagenome ERZ1026780 (study PRJEB33269, sample SAMEA4719762) | human gut metagenome | biome: human-associated habitat; feature: organic feature; material: feces | place: Cameroon | collected 2013-10 ... | reverse complement strand
GGTTATCATCACGTTTGAGGCGCGCAAGTTCTTTTGTCACAATCCGGATTGTCGGGAAAAGACTTTCGCTGAACAAACTAAAAGCTGTAAAGCGAGTAATGTTTGGCGAGCATTTCTTGACCTGCTCAAACGAAAAATGGTCTTCAACGACCTGTGCTTCAACTAAATTGCGGAAGAACCTAAACGGTTTTCACGGGTGCCGGAAGTAGGTTTAATGTCTCATTTAGTGGCTCATTTTGCGGCTCATTTACTCCGCCACTAAGCCTTGGCGTCTGCGGTTTGGCGAAAAACTCAGCCAAATTCACGAAATAAATCTCTATTTGGCTGACTTATCCAAACAGTTCATCCAGTGTGACCTCCATGTTTACGTGTCCGTTATGTTTGGACGTGGTAAGGCCGAAGGTGGTCACAAGTACAAGCAGTATGGAATGCGTGCGTTTATGGGCTGAGGAATTGCGGAGGGCCTCAAGTTTCTCTGTCAGTTTCTCTTCGTATTCGGTAGTAATTGCGTATTTGCCCTCCGAGTATTTCATCTCGCAGAGGTAGTCGGTCCTTTCCGTGGTGGCCGGGACAACAAGGTCTATCTGCGCCGTCTTCCCCTCTGGAGTAGGGCCCAGGTAACTGTATGTTGCATCGGCATATTTAATGCGGAGAGCATCTTTAAGCTGGACTGTATGCTCGGAAACGAGAAGTTCGAATGCGTGTCCGGCCCAGTCAAAAAACTCATGTGTCCGTTGGAGCGAGCGCCAGGAGGTCTTCTTGCCAGGCTCCACGAAGGTGAGGAAGAAGATGGAAAAGAAGTCACAGAGCTGATATACGGTCTGCACCCGTTTACCGCCGTAACGCGGATAGGTCTTTACAATTCCGGATTCAATGAGATTGGACATCAACTTGGTGAAAGTGCCGCCGCCGGAGATCTTGGCTGCTTCAATAAGCTCGTTCCTTGTCATCCCATAGAAACGGGCACCGAGGGCGCGGACTATATCAATGTATTTCTCTGAGGATGAGAACAGGCCTGTGTAAACGTCCTTGAATTCTGTTCGGGCTTTCTCCTTGTTGAAATACAGGGCATCGATATTGTCGGCCATGGTCCGGTCCGAGTGAATGCGGTCCATGTAGTAAGGGACGCCGCCGATGGTCATGTACGTGAGGGCTATCTCGTAACGGGAAAGGTGAAAGCCTCGTTTGGCCCAATACGACTCACATTCCCCAAGCGTGAAAGGCTTGAGGTAGATGGTCTCTGTCAGGCGCCCGTGCAGACCGCCGTAGTCGCGGAGCACGTTGTCCAGCATCCAACTGGTGGCAGAACCGCAGATGATGAGCACGATGTTCCGCTGCTTGTCTGCCCAGTTGTTCCAGAAGAAGCCCAGTTCTTCAATAAGTTCTGAGGACTGAGGACCGGCGAGCCAAGGGAGTTCGTCAATGAAAACTACTTTTCTTCTGCTCTTCACGCGCTGCAGAAGTGTGCGCAGCAGCAGGAAGGCTTCCCGCCATGAGGTTGGACGGGGATTCCCTTCGGCCGGAAGACCGCTGGCAATGAGGTCGTCATAAAAATGGAGCAGCTGGGATTCTTTGTGCGTCTGAGCTTGCTTCATTTCGTCCTTGCCGTCTTCCAGCTTTTTGTACACGCCCACGGTGGAGAAACAGATTTTCCCACGGAAGGCTTCTTCCACGAGGAAGGATTTCCCTACTCTCCTGCGCCCGTATATGGCAAGCATTTCAGATTTGTCGGATTGGTAAATACGCTCCATCGTCCGGAGTTCTTCTTCTCTGCCTATGATTCTGGTACTTTTCATCTTGCGTGCATTTATCTCGTGTACAAAGATATAAAAAGTCAGCCAAATTCACGAAAAAATTCTCTTTTTGGCTGACTTTTTAAGGGCCGAGTTCACCGCCTGTTGGGTCTATCCCCGTGGAAAGATATTCTTCCCTGGCCGGGTCGGTACTTTCGGCGCCAGTGTTGAAGTCCTCTATGTTGTAATCACCATGCATTCGTTTGCTTCGTAGCGTCAGAGAAATAGCCATTAGCTCCGAACTCGTTGGTCAGCTTCGAAATGAACTCGGTCATACTTGCTTCAGAGCGGTCAACCTGGATGATGGTAGATACGGCAATCAGCGCAGCAGCCTCATCGGTACCAGAAGTGATGGAGAACTGTGAAACATCCTTCCCAGCATATTTCTGAAGGCCCAAAGCACCCATCAACTCTGCTTGAGCCTGGGATGCGGCCGCCTTGAAGGTATTCCCTTCTTTAATGAGTTTCTGAATACGCTGGCTCTTGAGATGGGTCAACAGGTTCACGTTAACGCTACTCTTGTCGGACAAGTCCACCAGAGCATTAAGGTTGATCATGCCTTTGGACAACTCTCCGGTTACTTCATTGAAGAAATACCCGGTAGCCGTAATCTTAGCATACGGCGTATCGAATTCCAACGATCCGAAATCGAACGTGCCAGCATCGTCCTTGATATTCTCCATAAAGGTCTTGCCGGTTGGATGCAGTTTATCATCCATCGTCTGTATGTTGATGGTAGAGCCCCGAACAAAGGGCCCTTTTTCAACAGTTCCTGAGACCTTGAATGTCCCCTTGAACGGTTCGTCGGAAGGGTTTTTCTCGCATGCGACCGCCAAAACGGAGAGGGCGATTAAGATGTATTTCTTCATAACGCTATATGATTATTATCTAACTATTTATCTTTTCTTTTCGCCGAAGCATAGTCACCCAGTGCCAGAGTGCCTGGAGCTGAAGTAGCCCCCTGAACGATAGGCAAAGGTAAACGATTTTGGTTCTTCCGCAATTTAGTTGAAAGCCGGAGTTTGTACTGTTAGCAAAGGAACCTGGTATAGACGCGAAAGAAGATGGTTCATGCGGAGGTTGCACTTGTAGAGAAGATGATGTCATATGGGTGGTTCAGAGATATATACAATGCAGCGTCCTCTTTCCATGCGACTATAATGGGAAACGATGTTGATGAACTGGACTCATGGCTGGATAGCTACGGAAAGTCACCTATTAAGGGATTGCGGTCGTTTGCCTATGGAATCAGGATGGATCTGAAAGCCGTGAGGAATGCTATCACTTTGGACATCTCAAATGGCATCGTTGAAGGCTTCGTGAACAAACTAATAGCTGTAAAGCGAGTAATGTTTGGGCGAGCATCTCTTGACCTGCTCAAACGAAAAATGGTCTTCAGCGACCTATGCTTCAACTAAATTGCGGAAGAACCACCAATCTCAGGGAAGGTCATCCAGAGGCGTTACCACCCACCGGGCTTGTAAAAAAATCATTAAAACCTAAATATTTCCCCGATTTCTTTCAATTAACCTTGAAAAGGTGTATTTTTGCAGTGTCCCTTAACCTTGAAAAGGTGTGAATCCGAGGGCGCGCTAAGTCTTGAGAAGGTGAAAATATGAAAAGGAAGATTTATCAGACGCTTCTGAAATGGAAGAAGGAACGCAGAGGAGAAGTCGCTCTCTTGATAGAAGGAGCAAGGCGAATTGGCAAAAGCCATATCGTCGAAGAGTTTGGACGCGATGAATATGAATCATATATTCTTGTGGATTTCAGCAAAGTGAGTCCACAAGTCATGGAATTTTTCGATCTCTATCTTGATGACCTTGACACCCTCTTCCAGAATCTTGAATTATATTTCAGGTGTAAACTTTTCCCTCGACAGGGCCGTGGCGAGGAGGCCCGCTCATTGATAATATTCGATGAAGTGCAATTCTGCCCCCGTGCACGTTCCGGAATCAAACACTTCGTGAAGGACAATAGATTCGACTATATCGAGACAGGCTCGTTGGTTTCAATAAAGAAGAACGTGAAAGACATCATGATACCATCGGAAGAACATCCTGTTCAGATGTATCCGATGGATTTTGAGGAATTCCTATGGGCTATGGGGATGAAATGATAATGCCGTATATCCGTTCACAGTTTGAAAAGAAAAAGCCGATGGGCGCGTTCCATCGTAGGGCAATGGATTATTTTCGTCGGTATATGATTGTCGGGGGAATGCCGCAGGCAGTGAAGAAATACATTGAAACACGGGATTTTGTGAAAGTGGACGAGGTCAAGAGGGATATTCTGGCGCTTTACCGCAATGACATTAAAAAATACGCCGGCAATCAGGAAACTAATGTTTCGGCCATATTTGAAGAGATACCTGACCAGTTGCAGAAACATGAAAAGACATTCCGCCTGTCTGCATTGCGGGAAGATGCCCGTATGCGTGATTATTCGCAGGCCTTCTTCTGGTTAAGTGATGCGAAAGTCATCAACTGTTGTTATAATTCTACAGAGCCTAGTATCGGATTGAAATTAAATGAAGACAGGACCACGCTCAAATGCTATTTGAACGATACTGGACTCCTGATAAGCCATGCATTTGATGAGAGAGGCATTGTGACGGAGGATTTGTACCGCAAACTGATGTTCGACAAGCTTGAGGTTAATCAAGGAATGTTAGTGGAAAACATTGTTTCCCAAATGCTTAAGGCGTCAGGCCATAATCTGTTCTTTTTCAGCAACAGCTCTCGAGCATTTGCTGAAGACCGCATGGAGATAGATTTCCTTATCGCCAAACAGACCACGACGAGCCGTCATAATATATCTCCGATAGAAGTCAAGTCAGGTGCCCGATATGCATTGACATCTTTGACGAAATGTATGACCAAATATGCCAAGGATTTGTCGACTCCTTATGTGTTGCATGATAAGGACCTGAAGATTGAAGACGGCATTGTTTTCCTGCCACTTTACATGACTCCCTTATTGTAGGAATTCTTTAAGCATACGAAACATGAAACGTTTGGTAACCACTTTTTTAATACTTCTTGTTTCGCTCAGCGCCTTTGCCGGTAGCGGAAAAACATATACACTCTCGGATTACGAAAAACTTGAGATTCAAATTCCGATGCGTGACGGAGTCAAACTTTTCACCTCCGTATATCAGCCAAAAGAGGCGCATCCCGATTCTCCAATCATCATCACCCGCACTCCTTATGGCGTAGGGCCTTACGGTGAGGGTTTCAGGCGCGACCTCTACGAAGACCGCTCCTGGTCAAACTTTGTGAAGGCGGGTTATGTCATTGTATTTCAGGATGTCCGGGGACGATACCTGAGTGAGGGCAACTTTACTAACATCCCTCCACTCTACAGTTTGCTCGAACAACAGGGACGACTCAGCAAAAAACGCCGCGAGAAACTACCCGAAGTCATTGTCGATGAGGCAACTGACACATACGACACTGTCGAGTGGCTTGTCGGTCATCTTGAGTCAAATTCCCGCGTTGGTTTCGTTGGTGTCTCCTACCCTGGATACTATGCAACCATCGCAGCCCTTTGCGCCCACCCTGCCATTGTCGCAGTCTCCCCTCAGGCACCGGTTTTCGACTGGTTTGTCGGTGATGACTACCACCGAAACGGAGTTCTTGCACTTGCTGCCGCATACAAATTCAGCAACGGATTTATGCGTCCGGCAAAATCTCCTTTCATCACGGCTCCGGCCTCTCCCGAACTTAGCTATAACGATGAATATGAATATTTCAGCAATTTCTACTCCGCTTCAGAACTCTCTCCTACTTTCGGCGGCACAATCCCGTTTTGGAATGATATCATCGAACATCCCGATTACGATGAATTTTGGAGAGAAAGCTGCGTCGGCCATTATGTGAGGGAGGTAAAACCGGCGATTCTTGTTGTCGGCGGCACTGTCGATGCGGAAGATTGCTACGGGGCATTCCAGACCTACCGGGCAATCAAGGAAAAATCCCCCAAGACCGAGCTCTACTTCGCACTTGCTCCCTGGTCTCACGGGGCTTGGAGAAACCGTTCCTATGAAAGCCTTGGGAAAATGTGGGCGGGTTCGGACATATCCTCCTACTTTCTCGATGAAATTGAATATCCTTTCTTCCGTCACTATCTTGAGGGAGAGGGAGATGCACCGGCAAAGGTGAGCCTTCGTCCTTACGCCTCGTCCACCTGGCAGTTCCAGGAGAGCTGGCCTTCCAAAACGATGAAGAAAGTTCCCTTCTATCTTGCGCAGGGCTACAGCAAAAACCGTTCGGACAACCCGGGCAGCCTCCAGCGCAATATATCCCCAAAAGAGAGAATCAGCTACAGCTCCTACATCTCCGACCCTCTCGACCCCGTTCCATATATGAATCCCGAGGAGAAATACTCCTACAAACTCTTTATGGCATCAGACCAGTCTTTTGCGTCTAAACGTGAGGATGTCATCTGTTTCAACGGCATCCGTCAGTCCGAAACCTTGAAACTTGAAGGGCCGGTGAGGGCGGTGCTTTATATGAGCGCCAATGCCGAAGATGTCGATTTGATAGTCAAACTCATAGACGAGGGCCCGGATATGATGCCGGGCGAAAACCACGAAAATTCCCAAATGCTCATCCGTTCGCAGGTGGTTCGTGCAAGGTTCCGTAACAGCCTTTCGGTCCCTCGAAAACTCACTCCCGGCGATGTGAACCGGCTCGAAATCCTTTTTGACGACATTGCCCACCACATAAGGCCAGGCCATCGTCTCGTGCTTCAGATTCAAAGCAGCCTCTTCCCTCTGCTGGACCGCAATCCGCAGACTTGGCTGGACAATCCCTACTATGCTAAAAAAGAAGACTTCAAGGAGTGCGAGGTCAAAATCTATCACGACCGCATCCGCCGTTCTGTAATCTACCTCCCTATTGTGGAATAATATGGGAGGTCCGCAACGGCTACAATGTCTCCCGGACGTTGTAGCTGTTGCGTTCGCTGCTGTTTCGGGAAATCATCTCGCAGATAAAACCGGCGAGGAACATTTGCACGCCGATAATCAGAGCCACCAGCGCGAGATAGAATAGCGGCTGGTCGGTCACCGGTCTGAAAACCTCGTTGTGGGCCTGCTGAACCAGTTTTTCGATAATCACCCAGAGCGCAATCACCCCTCCGATAAAGAATGTCGTGAGCCCCGTGAATCCGAAGAAATGCATCGGTTTTTTCCCGAATGTGCTCAGGAACCATAGCGACAGCAGGTCGAGAAATCCGTTCACAAAGCGGTTCAGTCCGAATTTGCTCTTTCCGTATTTACGCTTTTGGTGGTGCACAGGCTTTTCGGTGATTCTTGTATATCCCGCATTTTTCGCAAGATAAGGAATATATCTGTGCATCTCCCCATAGACCTCGATGCTCTTTACGACCTCGTTCTTGTATGCCTTGAGTCCGCAGTTCATATCGTGAAGGCGTATCCCCGTAATTTTGCGTGCGGTGGCATTGTAGAGTTTGGAAGGGATGTTTTTAGTCAGTTTGTTGTCTTGGCGATGCTGTTTCCATCCCGAAACAATGTCCCAACCGTCCTCGACAATCATCCTGTACATCTCCGGAATTTCCTCCGGCGAGTCCTGAAGGTCCGCATCCATCGTCACCACGACTCTTCCCTCCGCAGCCTTGAATCCGCAGTATAGCGCCGCCGATTTCCCATAGTTCCGTCTGAAAGATATTCCTCTGATGTTGCTGTCTTTCCCCGCAAGCTTCTGAATCACAGCCCACGAGCCATCGGTACTTCCGTCATCGATCATTATGATCTCATATTTCCAGCCCTGCTTTTCCAAGACAGAATGTATCCAATCGATGAGTTCAGGAAGAGACTCCTCCTCATTGAAAATGGATATGACGATGGACAGGTCCTTTGCGTATTCTTTCATGGCTATTGTTCTTCAATGTCGGATGAGTTTTCTTCCTTGTTGTGAAATCCTGCGAACGGATCGGTCTTCGGGATATATCTTGACAGAATCGATGAGAGAATCGTTCCGTAGAGGAAGCAGTAGATGAAGTTCGAGAAGAACGATATCATCGGCATATTGTCCTTGAAATTCTCTATTATCGTCAGTGAATTGGAGTCGAGCATTGACGAGTACTGGCTCAGGGCGATGTTGAACGCCTGTTCGATGGCGTCAGGGTTGATATAGAGCACGTCGGCAAGGTTTGCGGCCGAAAATATCAGTGCCGAGAACAGCGATGCGAACACTCCGAGCCTGAGGGTCTGTCCGTGCTGCACCCCGTCGTATGAGTCCACGAGACTCTGCATGAAAGCCTTCAGAATGTATATGCATCCCACGAACTTTGCAATCCACAGGAGAGTCGTGATGAGACTGACCGCGACGGAAGATGATATTAGTTGTGGAAGATATTGTACAGCAAACAGATATGCCGTTGATGCCGCTCCGAGGGCAAGTCCCGCGACTGCTGCGCGGTTAAGCAGTGCTCCGGATGGTATGTTATCGTTCATAATCTTGTCATTTATTCTATTCAGGTGTGCAAAGATAGAAAAAAATTCCTACCTTTGTCCGCTTATTTTGAACAAGGTGCCGTGTTTGTAGACGGCGAAGTTAAATTCAAGCTCTGCAGCAGTTTCTTTTGTGTTGAAGCGGTGGAGCAAAAAACAGTAAGATTATGATTAACATCACATTTCCCGACGGTAGCGTGAAACCCTTTGAAAAAGGTGTCACCGGTTATCAGATTGCGGAGGGCATAAGCCCGAGGCTCGCATCAGAAGTTTTGGCAATGACCGTGAAGACGGCGGACGACGACACAGCAGGGAAAGGTACGTTATATGACCTCGATCGTCCGATAAACGAGGATTGTGCGATCACATTCCACAAATGGGATGACGATGAGGCGAAACATGTGTTCTGGCACTCCTCCTCACATCTTTTGGCACAAGCGCTTGAGGCTCTCTATCCCGGGGTCAAGTTCGGCATCGGACCGGCGATCGAGAATGGTTTCTACTACGATGTGGACCTTCAGGGACGTCAGATTACCGAGGCAGACCTCAAGGCCATCGAGGATAAAATGATGGAGTTCGCTCGCACGAAGGAAGCTTTTGTCAGAAAGGAAGTTTCCAAAGAAGAGGCGCTCAAGACTTTCACCGAAAAGGGTGACGAATATAAGGTCGAACTCATCGGGGAACTTGAGGACGGTCACATTTCATTCTACACCAACGGCAGCTTTACGGACCTTTGCCGCGGACCTCATTTGAGGGATACGTCGGTTATCAAGGCCGTGAAACTCACTGCAATAGCCGGTGCCTACTGGCGCGGCGACCAAAACCGTCAGCAGCTCACCCGAATCTACGGAATATCTTTCCCGAAAAAGTCGATGCTCGACGAGTATCTCGCCCTTATGGAAGAGGCCAAGAAGCGTGATCACAGGAAGATAGGCAAGGAGATGGAGCTTTTCACATTCTCATCTAAAGTCGGAATGGGACTACCTCTTTGGCTGCCAAAGGGCGCCGACCTGCGTTCTCGTCTTGAGGAGTTCTTGAAGAAGATCCAGAAGTCCTATGGCTACCTTCCGGTCATCACTCCTCACATCGGAAATAAGGAACTCTATGTGACTTCAGGTCACTATGCAAAATATGGTAAGGACTCGTTTCAGCCGATTCACACCCCACAGGAGGGTGAGGAATATCTGCTCAAGCCGATGAATTGTCCTCACCACTGCGAGATTTACCGCAGCAAGCCGCGTTCATACAAGGACCTGCCTCTGCGTTTCGCGGAGTTCGGCACCGTCTACCGCTACGAGCAGAGCGGTGAGCTTCACGGACTTACCCGTGTCCGCTGCTTCACTCAGGACGACGCCCACCTCTTCGTGCGTCCGGACCAACTCAAGGAAGAGTTCGAGAAGGTCATAGACATTATTCTCTATGTGTTCAAGACCTTGAATTTCAAAGAGTACACCGCTCAGATTTCACTTCGTGACCCGAAGAATCCGTCCAAGTACATCGGCTCTGACGAGAATTGGGCGAAGGCCGAGTCAGCCATCATCGAGGCTTCTAAGGAAAAGGGTCTTCCGACCGTCGTCGAGCTCGGAGAAGCCGCATTCTACGGTCCTAAACTCGACTTCATGGTAAAGGACGCCATCGGAAGGAAGTGGCAGCTCGGAACGATTCAGGTAGATTACAACCTTCCTGAGCGCTTCGGACTCGAATATGTCGGGGCTGACGGACAAAAACACCGTCCGGTGATGATTCATCGTGCGCCATTCGGATCTCTCGAACGTTTTGTGGCAGTGCTTCTTGAGCACACGGCCGGCAAACTTCCTCTGTGGCTGACTCCAGATCAGGTGAATATCGTTCCTGTGAGCGAAAAATTCGCGGATTATGCAAAAAAAGTTTGCAGTTTGATGAATAATTCCGATATTCGCGCTTCAATAGACGATCGTAATGAGACGCTCGGCAAGAGAATCCGTGAGTCAGAGCTCAAAAGGATTCCTTTCCTTGTCATCGTAGGTGAGAAGGAAGCAGCCGAGGGACATGTTTCAGTGCGCCGTCAGGGTGGAAAAGACGAGGGTTCAATGTCAGTTGAGGACTTCATTACACTGGTAAGCAATGAGGTGAAGGCACAACTGGCCTGACCTCATGAAATATTATTAACAACTTATTTTTTAGGAGGATAATTTTATCGCAGCACCATTTAAACCGAAGCCGCGCCCGCAAGGTCCAAGACCACAGCAGGGCCGTCCTGTTCAGAATCAGAAAAAGGACGAAGGCAGCCTGAGAATCAATAACGAGATCAGAGTACCGCAGGTAAGACTCGTTGGGGACAATATCCCTGAACCGGGAATTTACCCTACGTCAAAAGCACTCAAACTCGCTGATGAACTCGAACTTGACCTGGTGGAGATAAGTGCAAAAGCGGATCCTCCGGTGTGCAAGATTATTGACTACCAGAAATATCTCTATCAGCAGAAGAAAAAGGCGAAGGAGATGAAGTCCAACGCGGCTAAGGTGGTCATAAAGGAAATCAGGTTCGGTCCGAACACGGACGAGCATGACTTCCAGTTCAAGCTCAAGCATGCGCAGGAGTTCCTGCAGGAAGGCTCGAAGGTCAAGTCTTCAGTCTTCTTCAAGGGACGCTCCATCATCTACGCGGAGCAGGGAGAGAAACTTCTCCTTCGTTTCGCTCTGGAACTTGAGGAGTACGGACGTGCCGAGCAGATGCCGAAGCTTGAGGGCAAGAGGATGATCATGATGATCGCACCGATTGCAAAGAAGAAATAGTGATTTCTTCAACAGTTTGAATATCCGTGAAGGATACTATATTATTATTAACAAGTTAAATGATTTAACTATGCCAAAAATCAAGACCAACTCCGGTTCAAAAAAGCGTTTTACGCTTACCGGAACGGGAAAAATCAAGAGGAAGCATGCCTTCAAGAGCCACATCCTCACCAAGAAGACCAAGAAGCAGAAGAGAAATCTGACTCACATCGGACTCGTTGCAGCTCCGGACCAGAAGAGAGTCAAGGCTTTATTGGGATTGTAATCATTACTTATTATGTTAAACTTGGATTGCAGTATAAAAGCTCCTGAAAGATTGGACACTGCCTCCATAAAACAGTTAAATTATGCCAAGATCGGTAAACTCAGTAGCCTCAAGGGCTCGCCGCAAAAAGATTCTCAAGAGAACCCGCGGTAACTTTCTGTCAAGAAAAAATGTCTGGACGGTAGCGAAGAACACCTACGAGAAAGGTTTGACTTACGCCTATCGTGACCGCAAGAACAAGAAACGCGAATTCCGCGCACTTTGGATTCAGAGAATCAACGCTGCTGCACGTCAGTACGGTATGACTTACTCTCAGTTTATGGGTAAGATTGCAAAGCAGAACATTGGTCTCAACCGCAAGGTTCTTGCTGACCTCGCCATGAATAATCCGAAGGCTTTCGAAGCAATCGTCAACTCTGTAAAATAGTCTGATGATATGTGCCTGAAGGAATTCTTCCACAACCGTTGGGTGAAGTTCGGTTTCTGGGCTTTACTCTATATCTTGTGGGTGATATGGCTCGGAAATTATTGGTGGCTTTTCGGCCTTGCCATCCTTTTTGACCTCTGCGTCACCAAAAAAGTCAAATGGCTTTTCTGGAAAAAAGAATACAAGGAAGGAGAAAAACATAATGCGGCTCTCGATTGGCTCGACGCCATCATCTTCGCCGTCATTGTCGTGACGTTCATCAATATTTTCTTTTTTCAGGCATTCAAGATTCCTTCATCCTCAATGGAAAGTACTCTGTACACCGGAGACCACCTTTTTGTGAGCAAGCTCGCTTATGGCCCCCGGATGCCCGAGACTCCGCTGACAATTCCTTTCACTCACAACACAATAGGCGGCAAGGAATCCTATTCCGAACTGATTCATTGCAAATACAAGAGACTCAAAGGGTTTGGCAGTGTCAAAAGAGGCGATTGCGTAGTTTTCGGTTTCCCGAACGGTGATTCAGTCCTTGTCAAAGCTCCGGCAGACGACTATTATATGCTCTGCCGAATGTATGGAAGGGACTTCACCACAAGAAATTACGGACCTGTGAAGGTTCGGCCTTCCGACAAGAAGGACCATTATGTCAAGAGGTGCGTTGCTGTTGCAGGTGACACTCTCAGCATCAGAGAAGGCGTGGTTTACGTCAATTCTGAAATGGCACCGGTTCTTCCCGGTATGCAGAATAGCTACACGGTCGTAACAACAGGACAGAAACTCAATCCGCGCAGTCTTGAGAGACTCGGACTTAACAAGGCTGAACTTTGGTTTGATCAAAGTCTCCCCGGTTACCCGGCAATGCCGCTTACGAATGAGATGCTGAAAGAACTCAAGAGTTTCTCAAGCGTCGTTTCCATAGAGCCGAACATCGACAACTATCCTCCGGACTATCCGGATTCGTGGAAGACCATCTTCCCGTTCTCGGAAAACTTCGAATGGACCAGGGACAATTTCGGACCGCTGTGGATTCCGCAGAAAGGCGTGACGGTGAAGCTGAACCTCGAAAATCTCCCTCTTTATGAAAGGATCATCACCTCGTATGAGGGAAATGAACTCTCTGTGGAAGACGACGGGACGATAAGGATCAACGGAGAAACGGTTACGGAATATACTTTCCGACAGGATTATTACTTTATGATGGGAGACAACAGGCACAACTCTCTCGACTCGCGTTATTGGGGATTCGTTCCCGAAGACCACATAGTCGGAAAGCCTGCGCTTATATGGCTCTCAATCGACGGAAACAGGAAGTTTCCGGGAAACATTAGATGGCGGAGATTCTTCAAAATCGTCTAAACACTTGCAATTTAGCATTTTTTACACGATATTTGCAGCCCGCAAAAATTTGATAATATTAAAAAGTATATAAAATGGCAAAGGTTTGTCAAGTTACAGGAAGAAAGAGAATGGTCGGCAATAATGTCGCTCACTCCAAACTGCGCACTAAGCGCGTGTTCGCCCTGAACCTCAAGACCAAGAAGTTCTGGTCAGAGGAAGAGCAGAGGTTCGTCACCCTCAAGGTGTCCTGCAAGGGTATGAGGCATATCGAGAAGAATGGTCTCGACGCTACTATCAGAGAAGCTCAGAAGAAAGGATTTATTAACCTTGTTTAATTGTTTTTTGAATTATGGCAAAGAAAGCTAAAGGTAACAGGGTGCAAGTCATCCTTGAGTGCACAGAGCAGAGAGAAAGCGGTGTACCGGGTATCTCAAGATACATTACTACAAAGAACAAGAAGAACACGACTCAGCGTCTTGAGAGGATGAAGTACAATCCTTTCCTCAAGAAAGTTACGCTTCACCGTGAGATTAAATAACGAAGGAGGATTAAACTATGGCAAAGAAATCGGTCGCAACCTTCGCTGCCGGCAAAGGCGGTAAGAAAATGGTTAAGTGCATCCGTATGGACAAGTCTCCGAAGACTGGCGCTTATGCTTTCAACGAACTTCTCGTTGAGGATTCTCAGGTTAAGGAATTTTTCGCAAAGAAATAGTCCTGAAAGAAGTAAGTCAGACGCCCGTCAAAGGGTGATATGATAGGATTGAAGACTGACCCGAAGGTCCGAAGGATGGTGAACAAAATATTTTTTGGTCACCATCCTTTTTGGGTATATGAAAACTTGGTTTCCCCACTTTTAAGTCACGAATCACATTTGACGAAGTGCGCTAAAATCATTATATTTGCAAGTTTGAAAACGAATCATCAGGCTTATGGGCATTTTTGACAAGGGAGTAAAAAACACGAACAGGAGTTTCTTCGACAAGCTTTCGCGGGCTATAGTCGGAAAGTCCCGCGTTGACGACGGCATACTGGACGCCATGGAGGAGGCTCTGGTGGAGACAGACATGGGCGTGGATACGACTCTGAAGATTATCGACAACCTTGAGGAGCGTGTCAGCCGGGACAAGTATGTTTCCCTTGAAGAGCTTACAGAGATGCTTCGGAATGAGATTTCCAAGCTTCTTGACGTTGACGGGGCACCTGTTTCTGACGGGCGCCCGGATCTTGAGCGGATGATAGACACAACCAAGAAGCCGTATGTCATTCTCGTCGTGGGGGTGAACGGTGTCGGCAAAACGACTACTATCGGAAAGATTGCCGCTAAGCTCGCCGCTTCTGGAAAGAAGGTCGTGCTCGGGGCCGCGGATACGTTCAGGGCCGCAGCCGTTGACCAACTTGTGATTTGGTCGCAACGGGCTGGGGTTGACATTGTGCGTCAGGAGATGGGCTCGGATCCGGCTTCGGTTGCCTACGATGCGGTGAAGTCGGCCGTGGCAAAGTTTGCCGATGCCGTGATAATTGACACTGCCGGACGTCTTCACAACAGAATTGACCTGATGAACGAGCTGACCAAGATCCGCAACGTGATTTCAAAGGTTGTCCCGGATGCTCCTCATGAGGTCCTGCTTGTGCTTGACGCCTCCACCGGTCAGAACGCTTTCCAGCAGGCAAAGGAATTCTCCCGTGCAACGAAGGTCACTGCACTGGCGTTGACAAAGTTGGACGGCTCGGCGAAGGGCGGAGTCGTGGTCGGCATCGTCGATCAGCTCGGGGTCCCGCTTAAGTATATCGGAATCGGTGAGGGGGTTGATGACTTGAAACTGTTCGACAGAAAGGAATTTGCGGAGTCGCTGTTCGACATATCGTCGATAAAGTGAGCCGGCAGAGGATAAAAAATGAAAAAAATAAACTGATATGACTGTTTCGTATAATTGGCTGAAGGATTACATCAAGTGCAGTCTTTCACCGGAAGAGGTCGCTGCAGCGCTTACTTCCATCGGACTTGAAGTTGATTCCGTTGAGACTGTGGAGGAGATCCCCGGCGGTCTTGCGGGAGTTGTTGTGGCGGAAGTCGTCGAGTGCGTCGAGCATCCGGATTCCGACCATCTTCATATAACAAAGGTGAATGCCGGTGGCCCGGAACTCCTTCAGGTTGTCTGTGGAGCTCCGAATGTGGCTGCTGGAGAGAAGGTACTCCTTGCCACCATCGGAACAGTTCTCGGTGAAGATTTCAAGATAAAGAAGTCAAAGATTCGCGGTGTGGAGTCCTTCGGAATGCTCTGCGCTGAGGATGAACTCGGAATCGGTGAGTCACACGACGGCATCATGATTCTTGACCCTGCGGCAGTCCCGGGAACTCCTGCCAAAGATTATCTTCATCTCGCTACCGACACTGTCATAGAAATCGGACTTACGGCCAACCGTGTCGATGCTGCATCGCACATCGGGGTTGCCCGTGACCTCTACGCATATCTGAAGCATAACAATATTCCGTGTGAACTCTGCATTCCGGATGTATCCGCATTCACTGAACCGGTATCGGACGAAGGCTCAATCCCTGTCGAGGTCGTCGCGAAGACCGATGCACCGAGGTATTTCGGCGCGACGCTGCGTGGAGCAAAAGTGGGCCCGTCTCCGGAGTGGCTTCAGAAAAAACTCCTCTCCGTCGGACTCCGCCCGATTGACAACGTCGTGGATGTCAGCAATTTCATACTCATGGAACTCGGACAGCCACTCCATACTTTTGACGCTGACAAGATTTCCGGAGGCAAGGTGATTGTCCGTGACGCAGAGGCTGGCGAGAAACTCGTCACACTTGACGGCGTGGAGCGTGAACTCAATCCTGCAGATCTCGTGATTACGGACGAGAAGGGAGCTATGTGCCTCGCGGGTGTGTTCGGCGGTGCGGATTCCGGAATATCGGAGACGACGAAGGACATATTCCTCGAAATCGCATACTTCAATCCGGTGACAATCAGGAAGACCTCGAAGCGCCATACCCTAAAGACCGATGCATCGTTCCGCTATGAACGCGGATGCGATCCTCTCTCCCTTGAATATGCCGCCAAGAGGGCCGTGCTCCTTCTTCAGGAGCTCACCGGAGCGCATCTTGACGGAAAGATCCGGCGTGTGGAGTCAGCGCAGTTCGCCCGCAAGCAGGTGGAATTGGACTATAGTCGCATCGAGAACTTCATCGGCAAGAAGATAGGGCACGGCACGATTGAGGAGATACTTGAAGATCTCAATTACGAGTTCATTGAGAAAAGAGAAAACGGGGCGCTCGTTGGCGTGCCGACCTATATGATAGACGTCTACAGGGAATGCGACGTCGTGGAGGAAATCCTTCGAATCTACGGATATAACAACGTGGAGCTTCCCAAGGCTATGCGGATGTCTGTAAACCCTGGGGAGAAGCCTGAGCCGGAGCTTGTCCGCAACACCATTTCTGACTGGCTCGCGGCCAACGGTTTCGTTGAGACAATGAACAATTCACTCACGAAGGGCGAGTATTATTCAAAGCTCACGACTTTCCCTGAGGAACGTTGTGTCCGTGTGCTCAATCCGCTCAGCTCTGACCTTAACGTGATGCGCCAAACGCTGATACTCAACGGTCTGGAGGTGATCGCCTACAATATAAACCGCCAGATGACGAATCTTCGCATCTTTGAATATGGCTCCGTCTATTCTCTGAAGAACATCACCGAAACCCCGTCTTTGGACGATATTGACGAGCATCAGTGCTATGCGATGTTCATTTCCGGGACTCCGGAAAAATCGTGGCGTACCGATGCCGGAAAGGGCAGCTTCTTCCAGCTTAAGGGTTATGTGGAAGCACTTTTGAAGCGCTTTGGAGCGGATCTCTACCAAATGGAAACGTCCGAGGCGCCTGCCGACATCTTCTCTGACGGACAGACATATCTTCTTCCTGGCAGCCACCGTCAGCTCGCCGTTCTCGGTGTTGTGGCACAGCCGCTTCTCCGTAAGGCGGGCATCAGGCAACCGGTGTTCGCTGCCGAAATCAACTGGCAGGCACTCTTTGAACTCGTGAAACGGGACAAGATTAGCTATAAGGAACTTCCTAAGTATCCGGAGGTTCGCCGCGACCTCGCGCTTCTGCTCGATGAGGGCGTAAGTTTTGCCGATCTTCGCCGAACAGCCTACAAGACCGGCAAGAAGATTTTGAAGAGCGTTTCTCTCTTCGATGTCTATAAGGGCGACAAGATTCCTCAGGGCAAGAAGCAGTATGCGCTGAGCTTTGTACTTCAGGATCTTGACAAGACCCTCACTGATGCTGATGTCGAGAGAATCATGCAGAAACTGCTGTCTTCGTTCCAGAACGAGAACGGCGCGACGTTGAGATAGTCTGCGGTGAATAGGTTTCCGGCATATCTTGTTGTTCTGGCGCTTGCCGTCGGGCTTTCGCTCGCTTCCTGCGGGAAGAAGGAGCGTGTCATCCCGAGGGAGAAGATGGCGGAGATATATGCCGAGATGTACGTGCTGGATCAGTGGCTTGATGATAACCGCTCGCTGAGGCGTGAGGCTGACACTTCGTTGGTGTATGCTCCTGTGCTTGATAAATATGGCTACACCTACGATGACTACCTGAACAGCGTGGACGTCTACATGAAGGATCCGACCCGTTATTCAAGGATTCTGCGCAGGACTTCCGAGATTCTCGGCGCCCGTCTGACTGAACTTAAGGCCGAGAAGAAGGCACAGGAAGATGCCCTGAAGGAGAGCAGGAGGCTGGATTCGCTGAGGAATCTCATTCATCTGAACGTGGATTCGCTTATGAACTCCATGGTCCGGACTGCTCCGTCCGACAGCCTTGTCACAGCATTCGATTCGCTCGGGTTTGTGGATTTCCGTTTCGTGCAGACAAGTGACACGACCTACGATGGTCCTGCAATGGTCATCCGGATAGATTCGCTTGCCGTGGCGGCCGACAGTCTCACCGTTTTGACGGACACTCTCCCAGAGAAGGCGGAGGTGGATGGAACGAAGTCAGAAGTGACCCGGAAGGAAAGCGGGACTGTTTCGGTGAAAACTGACCTGATTCCGGAGAGCAGATCTGTTGACGGACAGCCCTCCTACAGCAGCGCAAAGAGAAGAATACTTATTCCAACGCGTGACACATTGATAAAAGTGAAGTGATGCTGCATTTCGACAATATAGTATATGGACCGATACACAGCCGACGTCTCGGCTCTTCGCTTGGAGTGAACATACTTCCGGCTGTCGGCAAGCTGTGCAATTTCGACTGCATCTACTGTGAATGCGGTTGGAATAGAGACGGCATATCCGACGGGGTGTTCCCGTCCGCGAAGGATTGTGAGTCTGCATTGCGTGCCGCTTTGGAGAAAATTGCGAAGGACGGAACTCCTTTGAATTCCATTACCTTTTCCGGCAACGGCGAGCCGACTCTGAATCCTCATTTCTCTGAAATAGTTGACGTTACACTTGCTCTTCGGGATGAGTTTGCTCCCGATGCGAAAGTCACCGTACTCTCGAACGCGACGACCTGCGGAAAGCCTGCGGTTCTTGCCGCGCTGAAAAAGGTTGATAATCCGGTGATGAAGATAGATGCACCGACAGACGAACTGGCTGAGTGTATAAACAAACCGTCCTGCATATATAATGTGCAGACTGTCGTGGACAATCTTCGTGCGTTCGACGGCAATTTCATTCTTCAGACTATGTTCCTGCGTTCCGATGCCTTCGACTCGGCCTCTCCGGAGGTCCTCGGCAAGTGGATGGATATTGTCCGTAAACTCCACCCTCGTGAAGTCATGGCCTATTCCATCGATCGTGAGACTCCGCAAAAATCTCTTCGCAAATATACCTATGACGAAATATCCTCGTTTGTGAAACCTCTCATCGACGAAGGATTCACCATTCAAATAAAGGCCTGAAACATCTGCACGCAACTGCGCATCTTATATAAGCTCAATAAAAGAAAAAACTCATAAACTAAAATATAATGGTAAACTATCTCGAAAAATACGGATATTATCCGAAGACGTCGGAAATTGACGGGGCTATCGCCAATATTTCCGCGAATGTTGACGGATTCATGACAGAGGACGTCCTCAAGGCATGTTTCTCCATGCTTGACCTCACATCTCTGAAGACAAATGACACTGAAGCTTCAATCGCGACGCTCGTGGAGAAGGTCAACGCCTTCCCGGCAGACTACCCTGGATGGCCATATCCGGCATCAGTCTGCGTGTACCCTAATTTCGCGTCAACTGTGCGTGACACGAGGAAGGGAGACTTCCACATAACTGTGGTGTCTGCATGCTTCCCGTCATCGCAGAGTTTTCTTGACGTGAAACTTCTCGAATGTGCCAAGACAGTGGAAGATGGTGCTGACGAGGTGGACATCGTGCTGGCGCTCAATTCTTTCCTCGCCGGCGACTATGAGAAGGCGTCCGAGGAGATACGTGCCGTGAGAAAGTGCATTGACGAAGTTGCGGCAAAGCAGGGCCGCAAGGTGCATCTGAAGGTCATCCTCGAGACAGGGCTGCTCGTCTCTGCCGAGAACATTGCCAACGCCTCGTTTCTCGCAATGGAGGCCGGTGCCGACTTCATAAAGACATCTACCGGAAAGGTGGAGGTGAATGCGACTCCTATGGCGGCTTTCGTGATGTGCCAGTGCATCGCAAAGTTCTATGAGAAGACCGGAAAAAAGATAGGATTCAAGCCGGCGGGCGGAATTTCTTCAGCAAAAGACGCTATTTGTTATTATTTGATAGTGTCAGCGGCTCTTGGCAAGGACTGGCTCAACAAAGACCTGTTCAGATTTGGCGTCAGCCGCGTTGCAAACAGCATTTTGTCCGTTGCGCAGCAGAAAACAATTGCGTACTTTTAACTGAAAGTTTGCGCAAACTTTTGTAAAAATTGATATGAAAAACGGCTGCTGATGTGTATCAGTGGCCGTTTTTGAAGATTAGCCGCTGAATATTTCATTCAACGGCTAATTGCATTTAGATTTGCCCCGAAATTTAAAAACGACATGCTATGAAACGCTTTCTTTTATTTTTCGGGGCTGCTGTGACATTCTTGTCCTGCGAAAGAGTTGACCTCGGGACCGGCGACAGCTCCGCCGGCCGATATGGTGATGACCTGTCCCATGATGCCATAGTCCTCGGGCGTCAACTGGATGACCCGTACAAAACCGAAAATGTGACCAGGGCACTCGCCGCCCTCTATCCGACAAAGGCAGACCGCGTCAATGTCGAGACCACTGACTATTATGTCCGCTTCCTTCCTGCCGATCAGGAGGAGTTTGACTTCTTGAAGTCATTGGGCATCGAACTGCTTGACCATCCGGTTGATTATGAGATTGTGAAGGAAGGCGACTGGTACCATGACCCTTCCATTGAAGAGGAGAACATCACCTGGCAGTATGCAGTGGTGCCGAAGGACTTCAGTTTTCCGGAAGTGAAGTACCAGATTTTGCATGAATGCTACATAGCCTCTCATGATTCCTCGACGAAGGCAGTGGATGGAATCGACTGGACTGAGGTGGAGCGCAAGTCCTACGAGCTGACGGGTAACGGAAGTCTGCTCGCGGAAGATAGAACTCTCACCAGAGGAGGCCGTGTCACTCCGTCCGGGAGGCTGACGATTGTGGACGACGCCGCCAACGGAGGCAAGCCTTTCGGCGTTTCGGGTGTGATGGTCAGCTGCAATGCCTTCGTGAAATTTGCGACTGCCTATACGGACAGGGACGGCTACTACACGATGAACAAGGAGTTCTCTTCAAAGATTCGCTACCGAATAGTGTTCAAGAACGAGAGAAACTTTGCCTTGGGTCTCAATCTGATACTTGTTCCCGCATCCGTGTCCACTCTCGGCAAGGCTGAACCTGACGGCATAAGCATGACCATCACCAGGGATTCTGATGAAAAACTGTTCAGAAGGTGTGTCGTGAATAATGCGGTCTACGACTACATAGGGCGTTGCGACAAAAAGGATATGAACATAGGCGAGCCGCCGAAGGATCTGCGGATATGGCTTCTGTCTAAGCTTGAGCCGAGCAGCACCCCGATGATTCATCAGGGGGCTGTGGTCAGCCATCCTCTCATCGCGGGATTCCTCGGGCCGTATGCGCTTTTGGTCAAGCTGTTTGCTCCGGACATTACTCTCGGCATGTCGGGGAAGAACGATTATAAATCCATATATAGTACAGTGAATCACGAACTTGCACATGCAAGCCATTATGCCAAGGTCGGAAACGACTATTGGAACAAATATGTCGAATACATCCTTACTTCTTTCGTGTCGAGCGGCACGGCATACGGCTCGGGGAAGGAGGACGGCGCCGGCTACTGTGAGGTGGGTGAGATGTGGGCCTACTATCTTCAGTGTGTAATGGAAAAGGACCGCTATGGCGGAAAACTGTCCGACTCGGGCGAATATGAGTGGTTCAGACCTCAGATTCTGAAATACATAGGAGAGCGCGGAGTTAGCCGCGGGGATATATTCAAGGCTCTTGAAGGGGGCACGACATCGCTCGCTGCATTAAAGACATCCTTGATAAAGGCCCGTCCGGACAAACGCGCGGTAATAGAACAGGCATTCTCCAGATATTCAAAGGAATAACGCTATGAACACCACTGTCGGACAAGTCTTTCGTTGTGCCGCTGCGGCTGTCCTGCTCTCTGCATTAACTTCTCTTGCGGCTCCGGCACAGCGCTTCAACATATCGACTAACCTGATGGAATATGCCAACCTCGGTACGCTCAACCTTGACGTGTCATACGGCGTGGCCAGAAACTGGTCTGTCGGAGCAGGCGTGCGCTGCAACCCGTTCAAGTTCGAGTCCGAGCGGAGAGGAGTGTTCTTCAATAGGCAGCAATCATATTCTGTCGGTGCACGCTATTGGCTCTGGCACATAAACACCGGCTGGTGGTTCGGGAGCAAGCTGCGTTTCCAGGAATACAGCTCCGGTGGCGTGTTCTCGGACGGTTCCGAAGAGGGAAACCGCTATGGAGTAGGGATGTATGCCGGCTATTCCTACATGATATTCCCGCATTTCAACATCGAGTTCGGACTAGGAATGTGGGGTGGAGGCGGCAGCTATCGGAGTTACTCGTGCCCTGTCTGCGGAATCACCGTAGGGGAGGGAAACAAGATGTTCATACTTCCGGACGATGTGATGATAGCTCTTGTCTATGTGTTCTGAAAAATATCTCAAGATGAATAAGATGTGTTTAGGCTGGCTTGGGCTGTCTGTGGCTGCGCTCGTGGCTTACGTTGTGCTTGTTTCGTCGTGTTCTCCGGCACGAAAGGCACGGACGCTGTTTGAGCGTGGGGTGTTGGCAGATATCAGCATCCCTGGCCAGTCCGTTGACGAGCCTGACGATCTGGAGCAGAATCCTCCGGTTTCAGGTGAGTCTGAAAGGGAATCGGGAGAGACGTTGATAATGAACGCGATAAGGGATGACGAAACCGGCGAGATGGTCGCGACGGACATTATCTCCGCATCGAAGGTCGTGGCACGGTTCAATCATGTTCCCGAGAGACTTGGAAACGTAAGTATCAGTTTCGACCTAATGGTGCCGGCGGCGCTTCTTGACTCGGACTGGCAGCTGAGGTTCTCTCCGGTGATGGAGATTGCCGGCGAGCATCGTTGTCTGGAGACCGTCAATGTCACGGGTGCCGGCTACCGAGACCGCCAACTGCGTGGCTACCAGCGCTATCGTGAATTCCTTGCTTCGATAGTCACTGACACGACGGATCTTATAATGATGCGCCAACTTGAACTTTTTATCGCAAGGTACTATCCCGAGACATACGCGATGAGAAGAGACTCGTCCATCGTTCCGGCTCCTGATGCGGAGAACTTGTTCGGCGTGACGCAACGAGATGCTGTGGCCCATTATTCCAAGACACTGAAACATTATATCAACGACAGGAAAAAGCGTAACCGCGACAAGATGTTCCGCAAGTATGTGAAGTCTCCCATAGATTCGTCCGGACTTCGCCTTGACACTGTCCTCCGCGCATCGAACGGAGACTTCATATACCGCTACACACAGTCATTCCGTTCCCTTCCGCAGCTGAAGAAAGTTGTCGTGAACATGACTGGAAGTGTCTGGCGTTTCGGTGAATACATCTGTGACTTTCCGTCTCCTGACAGCCTTGAGTTCTACATAAGCTCCCTGTCATCCCTTGCCGACGACTCGCCGCATTACAGAATGGTGATACGTGAGCGTGTCGTGAGGGATAACACACTGGCGCTCATTGATTTTGCTGTCGGGAAATCTGCTGTTGACACTTCTCTCGGCTGCAATGCGGAGGAACTCGCCCGGGTGCGCAGGTGCATAGGGGACGTGTTCGAGCGTGACGAACTTGAATTGGACTCGCTGGTTGTGATTGCAGCCTGCTCTCCGGAGGGCCGTTGGAAGTCGAATGCATCTCTTTCCCGGGCAAGGTCAGAGGCCGTGCGCGACTGTATCTCGGAGCTGTTCGAGTATGGCGCGGACTCCCTGCTGCGCACTTCGTGTATTCCTGAAGACTGGGACAGGCTCACGGCCATGATTTGTTCTGACAGCCTTGTCTCGAGCTCGTCACGGCGTTTCTATCAGGAGACGGTTCTTCCGGTTGCAGACCCTGACTTGAGAGAACAGCGACTGCGAAAGATGCCGGAATATGGATATATACGGGAACGCATTTACCCCAAACTGAGGACCGTAAAGTTCGACTTTCATCTCCACCGAAAGGGAATGGTCAAGGATACGGTCCACACTGCGGAAATCGACACGGCATATATGCACGGTGTCGAGGCGCTGAAGCAGCTTGATTATCCGACGGCGGTAGCGCTCCTGCGCCCCTACCGCGACTACAATTCAGCGCTCGCCTTCGCCTCTGCCGGCTATGACCATTCTTCCTGGGACGTGCTGAAAGACATTCCGGGCAATTCAGCGAAGGTCTGCTATCTCAAGGCTCTGGTCCTGTCCCGTCTCGGACAGCGGGAAAAGGCAAGGCACGAGTTCGTTGAGGCTCTCGAAATGGATCCGTCAATGCGCTACAGGGCCAATCTTGACCCGGAAATGGAACTTTTTCAAAAATAAATTATTAAGAAACCTTCAAAAAATAACATGCATCATCTTTTTCATTCTTTTCGGTCTATATTTATTTTCTCATCAGTCGTGTACCTCCAGTACACTCCTTCTTCCAAAAGAAATCTATACTCGAAAATAATTGACAAATCTGAAGCAATTTATTTTTTTCATGTTTCTAACATTCTTAAAATCAAAGTTTTATGAAAACAAAAATCTTTTTTGCCGGAGCTTGTGCAACGGCTCTCCTCATGTCCTGCAACAAGGATGTGACAATTCGTGAAGATGCCGTAAACATGCCGGCGGAAACTGCGGAACTTTGCGTAAACATTCCTCTCGAAAATGCCACGAAGGCAGCCGGAGCCGGCTCCGAGTCGGACGAAAAGGCTCTTTCTTCGGTGCAGGTGTTCGTGTTCACCAATTCCGGAAACATCGAGGCCAGCAAAAGTTCCGATTCCGGAAGTCTTGAAATATCCTGCACAAAAGGCGAAAAGACTGTTGCCGCTCTTGTGAACGCTACTGCGCTTTCGGATGTAAGGACGCTTGACGACCTGCGCTCAAGAGTGTCACTGCTCGGAGACAACGGCAGACAGTCTTTTGTGATGTACGGACAGAAGGCTGTTTCCGTGTCCGCGGCAAGCGTGTCTGTCACACTCGAAGTGCAGAGATTCGCCGCGAAGGTTGTTATCGGTAAAATCACCAACAAACTGGAACTTGCCCAGTACCGGACAACCCCGATAACGATTGAGGGCATCTATCTCATCAATGTAGCCGGCAATGCCGTCCTTTCCGGGGCAGGAACACCGACTCTCTGGCTGAACAAGTCGAAGAACGAGACTCAGGCCGATGGCCTCTACAGTGAGACACCTGCCTCCCTTTCTGTGGAGTATGCTTCATCCGAAACATCCGCGCATCATTTCTACTGCTATCCTAACCCGACTTCAGAGGACTCTTCGGCTGCGGCATGGTCTCCCCGTCACACACGTCTTGTCATAGAGGCTACCGTCGGCGGTCGCAAGTACTACTACCCGATTACGCTTCCGGTGATAAATCCGAACACGGTCTACACCGTCAATGAGCTTACGATAACAAGGCTCGGCTCCGACACTCCGGATCTTGAATCCGTGCTCGGAAGCATCTCGTTTGACATAACGGTGGCTCCTTGGAAGACCGAAACGGTACAGTCAGTGACAATCTAAAAGGCCCGAACCCATCATGAGGTCTCTGCTTATTGTATTGTCGGCCGTGTCGGCTCTGCTTGTGTCCTGCTCCATAAAAGAGGACAGGAGCGAATGCCCATGTCGGCTCCGGCTCGACTTGTCACCGGTTGATGCCAACGTTGTCGGAGGGAAACTGCTGTTGTCGATTCGGAACGAAGACGGGTTCTCATATTCCGACACCGTTGACCTTTCTGTCGGGACGGGGCTTCTTGAAGTCAAGGTGCCGAGAACCGGCGTGCGGGTGAACCTTTGGTCGTGCGAGGCTGCGGACTTCGTCGGTGAAGACGGACTGGTCATACCTTTCGGGGACGAATGCCCTTCCGTCAGGATGTTCTCCTCGTATGTCGACACAGACTGCGAGACCTGCACAGAAACAGTCGGCATCATCAAAAACTATTGTCGCCTGACGGTGATGATGGACGAGAGTGACAAGTATTGGCCATACGAACTGAATGTCAGCGGCAATATTGACGGCTATAGAATTGACGGGACTCCGCGTACAGGGGAGTTCAGCCACTATCTTGTGCCTCCTGCCGAAGTCTCCTCGACGAAGAAAGGGGCACCATTTCAGGGGCTTGAAGATAATCTTCCCGGCAGCCGGGAGACGGCACTTGTCCGGGAGTTGTCCCTTCCGCGCCAGAAGGATGCCTCGCTGAAACTCTCTGTGTTGGAGAAGACCTCGGTTCTCAAGACCTTTGCTCTCGGAAACTATATCTGCCAGAGCGGGTATGACTGGACGGCGGAGAACCTGCAGGACATAGTCGTGAAGATAGACTATGCCTGCACGAGGGTCAGCATTGTTGTGGGACCGTGGGAGCATAGCTACGACGTTGACATCGAGTTCTGACGCATTCTGTCGGCATGTCTTCCGATGTATTTGTTGAAAAATTTAAACAGTTTCTTAGAATATGAAAAAAATTTGTAACTTTGCACTCCATTCTGAGCGCGGGTGGCGAAATTGGTAGACGCGCTACTCTCAGAAGGTAGTGCCAGCAATGGCGTGCCAGTTCGACTCTGGTCTCGCGCACTTTATATGGAGACGGTTCGTTAGAGCCGTCTCCTTTTTTCATTCTTTTCGGTTTATATTTGATTCATCGCCCTTTTCTCATCAGTCGTGTGCGTCCAGTGCGCTCCTTCTTCGAAAAGAAATCTATACTCGAAAATAAAAGAAAAAACTGACGCGGTTAGATGATATGGGTAATTTTTTATACCTTTGCAGCCCGAATTTATACCCGAAAATTATAGTAGATAATATATGGAAATCAGGAACATCGCAATCATCGCCCACGTCGACCATGGCAAGACCACACTCGTGGACAGGATGATTTATCAGGCGAAATTGGTAAGGGGTCAGGAAAATCTCGAGGAACTTATCCTCGACAACAATGACCTCGAAAGGGAGCGCGGCATCACAATTCTTGCGAAGAATGTGTCCGTTATCTATAAGGGAGTGAAAATTAACATTATAGATACTCCGGGGCATAGTGACTTCGGTGGAGAAGTAGAGCGCGTGCTCAATATGGCGGACGGGGTACTCCTGCTTGTGGACGCATTTGAGGGATGTATGCCTCAGACAAGGTTCGTGTTGCAGAAGGCAATAGAAATGGGGAAAAAACCGGTCGTTGTCATCAATAAGGTGGACAAACTGAACTGCCGTCCGGAAGAGGTGCAGGAGGAGGTTTTTGACCTTATGTGCCAGCTGAACGCCACTGATGACCAGCTTGATTTCAAGACTGTCTACGGAAGCGCAAAGCAGGGATGGATGTCATACGACTGGAGAAAACCTACCACCGACATCACCCCTCTGCTCGATACCATACTTGAAGCGATCCCGGCTCCGGAGGTCAAGGAAGGAACGCCACAGATGTTGATTTCATCGTTGGAATACTCTCCGTATGTGGGACGTATAGCCATCGGAAGGGTTACCCGAGGCGAACTCAAGGCCGGAATGAACATAAGCCTCTGCAAGAGGTATGACATAATCCAGAAGCAGAAGATCAAGGATCTCATGGTCTTCTCCGGCTTGGGAAAGACTAAGGTCGATAGCGTGCAGTGCGGTGACATCTGCGCGGTGGTAGGAATCGACGGATTTGAGATCGGAGACACCATCGCCGACTATGAAAATCCGGAACCGCTTCCACCTATCGCCGTAGACGAGCCAACGATGAGCATGCTCTTCTGTATCAATAACTCTCCGTTCTTCGGACGCGAGGGAAAGTTCGTGACTTCACGCCACTTGAAGGAGCGTCTCGAGAAGGAACTTGAGAAGAATCTGGCTCTCCGCGTGAAGCCGGGTCCAAATGCCGACTCGTTCATCGTTTACGGACGTGGTGTCCTTCACCTTTCCGTGCTCATCGAGACCATGCGCCGCGAGGGCTTTGAGCTTCAGGTCGGCCAGCCGAAGGTTCTGGACAAGACCATTAACGGTCAGCGCTGTGAGCCTATCGAGAACCTCACGATTGACGTTCCGGAGGAGTTTGTCGGCAAGGCAATCGAGATTTCGACGCGTCGCAAGGCTGCCCTCATCCACATGGAGAATAGGGGAGACCGCACCCATCTCGAGTTCGATATCCCGTCTCGTGGACTAATGGGACTCCGCAGCAACCTGCTCACTGCAACTCAGGGAGAGGCCGTCGTCGCTCACCGCTTCAAGGATTACGAGCCTTACAAGGGTGACATCGAGCGCAGGACTAACGGTTCGCTGGTGTCTCTCGAAACCGGTGTTTCTGTGGCCTACTCTATGGACAAGCTTCAAGACCGCGGGCGTTTCTTCATCGAGCCTGGTGTCGAGATTTATGCCGGCCAGGTTGTCGGAGAGCACACTCGCGAGAGGGATCTCAACATCAACATTTGCAAGACAAAGAAGCTTACCAACATGCGCGCATCAGGAAGTGACGACAAGGTGATGCTTCCGCCGCCGATAGTTTTCTCTCTTGAGGAGGCTCTTGAGTATATTCAGGAGGATGAGCTTGTGGAAGTCACTCCCAAATCAATGAGAATCAGGAAAATAATTCTTGACGAGATTGAGCGTAAAAGAAAGTCCGGAGTAGCCTCCGACAACGAGTAACGACCATTGAGGACAAAAACTGACATATAGAATTGATTTTAGCAAAAATTATTTCTATCTTTGTCGGCTCAAATCTATTTTGGTGTCTATGGAGAATTTTTTACTTATAGCTCTGAATGGATTGCCTTCCGGAAAAACGGTGTTTGAGGGAAGGCTTGGTAAAGAGTTCTTTGTTGAATTTGGTAACTCGGAAATCCTTGATGCTGATGTGAATACGATGGTGACTGTCGACAAGAGCGGAAGTTACATCGGAATTGACATGACGCTTGAAGGAGACGTGACGGTCGAATGCGATAGATGTCTCGAAGACCTTGTCCTTCCGGTCAGCCGCACGGTGCTTCTTGAAGTGAAGTTCGGTGCCGGCGAGGCTCAGGAACAGCAGGGTGGGGAACGGGAAGTGCTCTATCTCTCGCAGGACAACACGGAGCTTGACCTCAGCCAGACGGCTTACGACTATGTCTGCCTGAGCCTTCCGCTCCAACGTCACCACGGAGAGGGCGGGTGCAACCCCGAAGCTTTGAAACATCTCTGCGGCTTCGGAAATGATGAAGGTACGCCGGTCGATTCTCCGACAGACAGTTCCGAGAGCCCGTTTGCGGCATTGAAAGGCATGTTCAGTGAAGAATGAAAAGATAATAAATAATTAAAAGTATAATAATATGGCACATCCGAAACGAAAGGCCTCCAAACAGAGGCGTGACAAGAGAAGAACTCACGATGTAGCTGTGGTCCCAACACTTGCAACCTGCTCAAACTGCGGTGCAACCATTATGTTCCACAGGGTTTGTCCTGAGTGCGGCTACTATCGTGGTCGTCAGATTATAGAGAAGAAGGGCGAGTAATCCCCTCTTCTTTTTGATGGTCCCGTAGTTCAACGGATAGAATGGAAGTTTCCTAAACTTTAGATAGCAGTTCGATTCTGCTCGGGACTACGAAAAAAGGATGGTTTGGCAACAAATCATCCTTTTTTCGTACCTTTGTATTCTTAAGATAAATTTTTTGACATTATGAAGAAGATTATAGCGACAGAGAACGCTCCGAAGGCAGTAGGTCCTTATTCTCAGGCCATTGAGGTGAACGGAACGGTGTGGGTTTCAGGGCAGATTCCGGTAAATCCTGCGGACGGCAGCGTCCCGGCGACTATTGAGGCCCAGTCTCATCAGGCGCTGAAAAACGTAGGGGCAATTCTTGCTGAAGCCGGGCTGTCATATTCAGACGTCGTGAAGACCACCGTGCTTCTTGCCGACATCGCTGACTTCAAGGCGATGAATGCTGTATATGCGGAATATTTTACGGAAAAGATGCCTGCCAGGGCTTGTTTTCAGGTCGCTGCACTCCCGCTTGGCGTTAAGGTCGAGATTGAGGCAATCGCGGTAAGACAATAGTACACTTACGATGAACAGAAAGACTCTTCTCGTCGGGCTTTCGGTCCTGGCGGTTATGTTTGTGGGCATTGCCGTGCTGATTGCCATACTTTATGGCGGGGACGGCGTCAAAGACGGAAAACCTCAGGTGAGAAAATCAGAGGCGCTGTTCTGTGCCATTCCGTCCAATGCCGTCGCTGTGACTAGGTTCGCTGATGTCAAGACAGCTTCGGAAAAGGTCTTATCGCTCGATGAACCTCCTGCAAAAGGACGCGGAGGATTCGGAAAGGCTGTCGCAGATGCCGTGGCTGCCGGCCGGCTTCCTGAGCTTTCCACCCACGCGCTCGCCGTGTCGCTACAGTATTCGAAAAATCTTGTCCCGCTCTACGTCTTTGATGCCGGACGTGCCGGGGACACGGAAAATGATGCGGAGGTGAACCTGATTGCCACTCTTGCATCGGAGGCCGGTCTTTCGTTCAATGACTGCGACTGCTCGAAGATTCTTTCCGTGACACAGGAATTGCGCGGCAGAAGACTTCTGCTTGTTTCCCCTGCCGACAACATCGTCAATTCTTCCCTGCGGCATCTAAATGACGGGGTATCCATATATGATTCCAACGGATTCGCGGCAGCGGCTTCTGGGGTTTCAGCCTCGTCTTCATTGTTCATTTCCGTTTCGGCAGCCGACCAGATACTTCCGTCTGTCCTTTCCCCGTCCATCCGCAAGCACTACAAGTTCCTGACATCTTTCTCGGAGTGGATCGGGGCAGAGTTGTCCTTTGGTGAAAAGGGTGTTGAACTTTACGGAAAGGCGTTTTCTGCAAGGCAGACAGATTTTGAGAATGTGCTCGTTTCACAGAAACCGGCTTCCTGCAATGTATTCTCGATAGCTCCTGCAAACACACTCCGGGCTCTCTCGCTTCCGATGGATTCGTATTCCGGATATGTTGCGGCTTACGATGAATGGCTCGACAAGAGAATGAAACTCCAGGAGGTCCAGAAAAACCGCAAGGCGCTCGCTTCTGAGCACGGGGTGTCTCCGGCAGATTGGGTGTCTGGCTTAAGGCCGTCGGAGATTGCCGTGGTGTCTTTTATATGCGGTGACAAGATAGAGTCAGTCAATCTCCTGCATTCTTCAAAGTTGAAGAATGACTCTGATATACAGTCCTTTACATTCGGAGGCTACATGGCGGCGCTTTTTGGTGACGTTTTCTCACGCGAAGACGAGAGCTGTTCCTTCAGCTCCGGAGGTTGGCTCATAACGGGCTCTCGTGAAGCTGTAGGGGAGTGGGCTTCGGGAAGGGCACTCGAGTACAGCCTCTATTCAAAACTTGGCGATGCCGGACTGAAGTCGGCTGTCCCATCATCGGGGAATGCTGTGCTGTATTTCTCTGTAGATGAAGACAGTATGTCTCCGGAACCGACATTTGGAAAGACTACGGAGACCAAACTTGCCGGGAAACTTGGCGGATGTGACATAATGCCGGCATTTTTATGCCTTTCTTCAGAAAAGAAGTCCACGCTTTCCATTGACTGCGGTCTTTTCACGGCTGACATGAAGCGGTCAAAGGCTCCGGAGACTGAACGTGATGTTCACATAACAGTGCCTGAGGGGCCGTTCACTGTCAAGAACTCGGCCACCGGCAAGAACAACAGTTTTGTCCAGAACCAGAATCTCACGCTCAGTCTGCGTGATGAGAACGGCAAGGGTATGTGGACTGTCCCTTTCTCAGAAAAGCTATGCGGAACGGTCTCCAATGTCGATTATTTTGCCAACGGAAAGATTCAGTTTCTCTTTGGAGCCGGCTCGAAGATATATATGATAGACAGACTCGGACGGTTCGTGAGTCCGTTCCCGCTTGACCTCGGCAAGAAAATTGTACTTGGCCCGGCCGTCTTCGATTTTAGCGGGGCAAGAAAATACAACATTCTCGTCCTGCACGATGACAATACGATAAGGATGTACAACCTTCAGGGCAAGGTTCCGGACGGATGGAAGGACATTACCTCGGCAGACACGATTGTCTCCCTTCCGGAGCGCGTCGTTTCTGGAAACAATTCCTGCTGGATCGTGCGTACATCGCGTCAGACTCTGGTTTTCCCGTTTATGGGAGGCGTGCCTCTGACTGATTTTTCCGGAGATGCAATGCTTCTTCCGAGCACTGATGTGAGTGTCACTGAAAACGGGGAAGTGTCGGCAAAGAGTTATAATGGGAAAATACAAAGGATCAAGATAAGATAGAATGCTGCCGTGACAGCAGAGTTTAATAAATTACATACAAGAATGATTTACAAATCAGTGAACAAAATGTTCGAGCAGGCGTTACGTGAAAACTGGGAACGCCCGGCTCTTTCAAACTATAGGGGAACCACGATTTTCTACAGGGATCTTGCCGAGAGAATCGCCAAACTGCATATTCTTTTCGAGCACTGCGGCCTTCAGAAAGGCGACAAGGTGGCTATATGTGCGAGGAACCAGGTCAATTGGGCAGTTTCGTTCCTCTCAGCGATGACCTACGGGGCAGTTCCTGTTCCTATTCTTCATGAATTCAAGCCCGGCAATATCCATCACCTGGTGAACCACTCCGAAGCTAAGGTGCTCTTTGTCGACCCGATTGTGTGGGAGGGGCTTTCCGAGTCTGAAATGCCTGAGGTTCAGGCGATAGTGAGGGTCGACACGTTCAAACTCATATATGCCTCGTCAGAAGATATTACATACGCCCGCGAGCATCTCAACAGCCTCTTCGGAGCGAAATATCCGGAATCGTTCGGCCCGTCAGACATGGACTACTATGAGGACAGCCCGGAGGAGCTCGCCCTCATCAACTACACTTCCGGAACTTCCGGATTTTCCAAAGGCGTGATGATTCCCTACCGGACCATTCAGTCGAACATGGAGTTTTCTGCGTTTGCCTGCCCTTATATTGACGAGAATTCGAACATCATAGCCATGCTGCCTTCCGCACATATGTACGGCCTTATGTTCGAGGTTATCTATCAGCTCTATAAAGGTGTGCACGTGCATTTCCTGACCCGTGTGCCTAGTCCGAAAATCATTATGGAGGCTCTTGCGGAGGTGAAGCCGGATCTTGTGATTTCTGTTCCTCTCGTCATTGAGAAGATTTACAAGAGCAAGGTTCGCCCGATTCTTGAGAAAAACGGAATCCGCCAGATGCTCCGTCTTCATATTCTTGACCAGTTGATACTCAATAAGATAAAGACAGAACTCGTCAATGCGTTCGGAGGCCGTTTCCACGAGGTCATCATAGGCGGTGCGGCATTTAACAAGGATGTGGAAGAATTTCTCAAAAAGATACATTTCCCGTTCACCGTCGGCTACGGAATGACCGAATGCGGTCCTATCATAGCATACGATGACTGGTCTACCGTGAAGCTGTATTCTTGCGGAAAGGCTGCGCCGAACATGACCATAAAGATAGATTCTACCGATCCGGAGAATGTACCGGGAGAGGTGCTTGTCAAGGGAGACAATGTATTTCTTGGATATTATAAGAATCAGGAGGCCACTGACGCCGTATTCACGGAGGACGGATGGTTCAAGACCGGAGATATGGGAGTGCTCGACAAGGACGGATATCTTTTCCTTAAGGGACGTTCAAAGTGCATGATTCTCGGACCTTCGGGACAGAACATCTATCCGGAGGAAATAGAGACTGTTCTCAATAGCCTTGCTTATGTGGTTGATTCTCTTGTGATTGAGGATAACGGAGGGCTTACTGCCCTTGTCTATCCGGATCTTCATCAGGCCGAGATTGACGGTCTTTCGGGAGAAGCTCTTCAGGCACATATCGAATCTTTGGTCAAGGAGGCCAACAACGAGCTTCCGAATTATGCGAAAATCAAGGCTGTGGAGATTATGCCGGAAGACTTTGAGCGTACTCCGAAGAGAAGTATCAAGAGGTATCTTTATCAAAGAAACAGCAAATAGTCACCTAATTATAATGGAAAAGTTTGACAAGGCCTATCTTGAAATGGCAGCGGTGTGGGCACGCAATTCCTACTGCAAACGCCGTCAGGTGGGGGCGCTCATAGTCAAGGACAGAATGATAATCTCTGACGGTTACAACGGAACCCCGTCGGGATTCGAGAATGTCTGTGAGGACGAGAACGGTGTCACCAAGCCTTATGTCCTTCATGCAGAGGCAAATGCAATCACGAAGGTTGCAAAGTCCGGCAACAGTAGCGAGGGTGCGACTCTCTATGTCACTGCATCCCCGTGCGTGGAGTGCGCGAAACTCATAATTCAGGCCGGCATCAGACGCGTTGTCTATAAGGACTCCTACAGGCTTAACGACGGCATCGAGTTGTTGCAAAGGGCTGGGATTGAAGTCGAACAAGTTGATGAACAGGAATAATGAAACGTAACACATATGCATTGGTTTCGGCCCTGCTCGGTGTTTTCATCGGGGTGATGGCCTGCCTTCTATGCGTCAGGCTTGCGGGACCGTCGAAGAAGTTTGACGGGGACTACAACCGTTGGCGCAAGTTGAACCTTATTCTTGAGCAGGTTGAGGAGAATTATGTGGATACGATAGACCAGAAGGCTATGACGGATGCCGCGGTTATGGCCGCTCTCGGCAAACTGGACCCGCATTCAGTATATCTTCCGCCGGTTGAACTGAAGGAGTCAGAGACGGAACTTGCCGGGAATTTTGATGGAATAGGAATTCAGTTCAACGTACCGAATGATACGGCTATAGTGTTGAGCGTCATTCCGGGCGGACCGTCGGAGAAAGCCGGACTTCTTCAGGGCGACAGGATTATACGTGTCGACGACAAGGTGATTGCCGGAATGAAGACACCGCAGGACTCGATGGTGCGGCTGATGAAAGGTCCTTCCGGTTCAAAGGTGAAGATTGTTGTCAATCGTGACGGAGAACAGATTCCGTTTGATATCACAAGAGGCAAAATTCCGGTTCATTGCGTTGACGCGGCGTTCATGATTGACGCGGAGACGGGCTATATCAAACTCGCGAAGTTTACGAGGACTACATATGTCGAGTTCATTTCCGCTGTTTCCAGACTTCGTGCGCAGGGGATGAATCACCTGATATTCGACCTCAGGGAAAACACCGGAGGCTATCTGGACCAGGCCTATATGCTCTGCAACGAATTCCTTGAAAAGGGCGACAAGGTCGTCTATATGCAGGGACTGCACCGCTCTCGTTCCGATCTGGACGCTGACGGGAAGGGAACTCTCAAGGACGTTAAGCTTTCGGTGCTCATTGACGAGGGGTCTGCCTCTTCGAGCGAAATCTTTGCCGGAGCCATGCAGGACAATGACAGGGGCGTGATCATCGGACGCCGCTCGTTCGGGAAAGGACTGGTTCAGGAACCGATTAACTTTACGGACGGCAGCGGGTTGAGGCTTACCGTGGCGCGGTTCTACACCCCGTCCGGGCGCTGTATCCAGAAGCCATACGGAGACGACTATGCCTACGACATCTATGAGAGGTATGCCCACGGCGAACTGACTGACGCTGACAGCATCAAGGTCAATCGGGATGATGTCTACTACACCGTCGGAGGACGCGCTGTCTATGGCGGAGGCGGTATCATTCCGGACATATTCGTCCCTATGGACACGACACGCGCGTCGACATTCTACATCCAGTGTAGCAAAAAGGCCACAACGATGAGGTTTGCGAGCGCGATGTTCGACAAATATCGCTCTGAACTCATTCAGATTGACGATTTCGGACAGTTGGAGCGCTGGTTGGACGCGCGGCATCTTGACCGTCAGTTCCTTGACTATGCTGCGGCGAAGGACGGTCTGAAGCCTGGACCGGGAGAGTGGAAAGAGTCTGAGGAATATATGATGGTGCAGATCAAGGCGCTTGTCGGACGCTACTCCAAAGTCGGTGAGGAAGCCTTCTACCGCTTCTACATCGGCATTGACAAAACTCTCCAAGAGGCATTGAAAACACACGCCTTATAATAAGCTTGGCCGAGAGGGGTAAATAAAAAGATGAAATGCAAGGCGCACTGGGGATTTCAACACCGGAGCAACCTTGTTGGTTGTGAGGATTTGAAATCCACATGCAACGAAGCAGTTCGCTTTTTATTTGCCCCGTAAATTCATTAGTATTCTTCGGGACATCGGATGCAGATTATTACAGCGGTTGCCGATATTCTTTACGAAGCCAAGCCTATGTCCTTTGTAAGAGACGGTTACGTATCCGAGTGGAGAGTCGTCAAGTCTTATTGTGTCGCGGTGGAGAAACTCCAGCGCGACTTTTTTGTCGAGTTCGGCATCCGGGAATGCACCCATGCTTAGGATTGTCGAGAGCGCGAAATCGGCTGACGGAATCAGCTTACCGGCCTTCATCGTTCCTGCCGCGACACCTGCCAGAAGCGGTTTCAGACAACTTTCTATGGCGGCAATCTCGCTTTCAATCTGTTGAGGAACGGCTATAATGAGACCATTCCTCTCCCTGAACGAAACCTCGGCAGAGAACACTCCTGCGAGTTCCTTGACTGGCAGGGTTGCGGCTCCACGGCTATCCGGGCGCTCTTTCTCCCTGCTTCTTTTTCCGGAACAGCCTTGCCTGAAGCTCATTTCGGTATTCTCCATCGCAGAGGCCCCCCGGAGACCTCCGTCATCTTTTTTCAGGACAGCACAATATTGTCCCTCGCCGGGCACGAATCCCGGAGCCAGGGAATAGCCGAATTCCGTACGCATCGGACCCTCATAAGGACAATCCGCCACCCGGACCGCAGCTCCGAGTCCGGATGCCGCCCAGCCGACGTTCCCGTCATTCTCATATTTATTGAATGTGCAGGTGGAATATATCAAAAACCCTCCCGGAGCCAGTGCCGGCCAAATGTCGGCAAGAATCCTGCGCTGCCTTGCCACACACAGCTCCACATTATCTTCTGACCATTGCTCCACAGCTCCTTCATCCTTTCGGAACATTCCCTCTCCTGAGCAAGGCACGTCAGTGACAATGATGTCGAAAAATCCCTCAAGCCTTGAGAATGCGGCCGGGTCAGCTGAGGTCACGACCACATTCGGGTCACCCCACAACGCTACATTGTCCGCGAGTATTCCGGCGCGGTTTTTCATAACCTCGTTCGAGACGAGAATGAACCTGTCTCCGAGCATTTCCCGCAGCGAAGCGGCAAGATCCGTGGTCTTGCCTCCCGGAGCGGCGCAAAGATCAAGCACCCGCAGGCTTCTTCGCTCCGTCACCGGTTCTTCCCCAAGCATCTGCCCAAGCACCTGCCTGAACACGAAACCGACGAACATTGACGACGAATCCTGCACATAATAGGCTCCGGCATGAATCATCGGGTCAAGCGTGAACACGGGACGCTCCTTCAGAAAATAGCCCCACTCGCTCCAGGGCACTTTCCCATTGACCCCAGCACCGGCAATCTCTGTGGCCGTCCCATCCCCCGCCTTCCATTTCGACGGATTCAGACGCACCGACACAGAAGGCGGGCACTCCAGTGCCTCCAGCACTTTCCCGGCCGCCTTCACGCCGAAAGTTTCCTCAAGATATTTCTTGAAAAGGTCCTTCTGCATCACTCCAGTGCCCTTCAGAGTCCGAACTTCGACGCGTCAAAGCCATCCGGCATCTTCCCGTTGGACGCATCCACAAGCCCGTCCACAACCTTGTCGAGCCCATCCTTTATTTTCGACCCGAGCAGAGTCTTCATCATAAAGTTCAGTTCTGCCTCCACATCTATGCTGAAGAGTGTCTGCGATGCGGAGACAGTCGGCTCGAAATTCAGCGCAACCGTAAATGCAAACGGAGCCCCGTCATCCTTGAGGACAATCCTCGAATAGGGAGTCCTTTCGATGATGCGCACTCCAAACTCGAAGCCCTGCACCGTGGCGTGGATGCTGTCGAAATCAGCGGTCACACCCTCGCGCTTGTCCTGCGGAATCATATTCAGGATGTTCCTCAAATCCGTCAATGCCATATAGAGCTCATACGGGGCCTTTGCCACCGTGCCTTTCTTGCTGCTGTACTTTGCCATAGTCTAAACAGTCTCAAATTTAAATTTATGCGCCGCGCGAAAGAAAAATTCATAACTTTGCACGTTCGCTGAATGCAAAATTATAAAAACTTTCGAAATAGCCGTTTATGGAAACGCACAAGATATACTTCGAGAAACGCTGCATCATAATCTGCCCTCCTGACGAGCCGGCGCTTTCCGATCCCAACGCAATCGTTTTTCAGATAGCAAACCGCTTCGGAATACACGACCTCATCGACATGTTTGAGAAGTCCGACTCTCTTCTGAGAATCTACATCCCTACGGAAAACGTCGGCCAGACCTATCATAAGATATGCTCCGAGTTCGTTCAGGTGAACGCGGGCGGAGGACTCGTGTCCAACCGTCGCGGGGACTATCTCTTGATTTGCCGCAACGGGCTTTGGGATCTGCCGAAAGGACACCAGGAGGCAGGGGAGACCATCCAGACATGCGCTCTGAGGGAAGTTCAGGAAGAAACAGGTGTCAACCAGTTGATACTCAGGGAACTCATCTGTGTGACCGATCATTGTTATCGTCGTAACGGTTTGTGGCACTTGAAACACACCTGGTGGTTCGATATGCTCTACAACGACCCGACTGACCTCACTCCGCAGCGTGAGGAGGACATTTCCAAGGCGGCGTGGGTGCCGAAGTCAGCGCTGCCGTCATATCTAAAGAATACCTTTCCTTCGATTATGGAGGTGTTCCGAGAGAAAATGTAGGGAAAGTGAAACAAAATTGTGAAAATATCGTATAATATATTGTTTACGCTGCAAGAAAAAGAAACGATATATTATGAAACTTTCACAGTTCAATTTCAGCCTCACGGCTGATAAGATTGCGTCCGAACCGCCGGTGTGGCGAGACGAGTGCCGCCTGATGGTACTCCACAAGGACAGCGGGGAAATCGAGCACAGGATTTTCAAGGACATCATCGATTATTTCGGTAAGGGGGACACATTTGTCTTCAACAACACAAAAGTATTTCCGGCGCGGCTTTATGGCAAGAAAGAGAAGACCGGGGCTGAGATTGAGGTGTTCCTGCTCAGGGAACTCAACCGCGAACAGAGGCTCTGGGATGTCATCGTCGATCCGGCAAGAAAAATCAGAATAGGCAATAAACTCTATTTCGGCGAGGATGAAAGTCTTGTGGCTGAAGTGATTGACAACACGACATCGCGGGGGCGGACACTGCGTTTCCTTTATGACGGAAACTACGAGGAGTTCAAGGATGCCCTGTTTTCTCTTGGTGAAACGCCTGTCCCGAAGTGGGTTAAGCCGCACGTCACGAAGGAGGATGAGGAAAACTATCAGACAATCTTCGCAAGTGAGGAAGGGGCGGTCTGCGCTCCTGCTGCCGGTCTGCATTTCAGCCGCGAACTTATGAACAGGATGATTCTCAAAGATATAAACAAGGCTTTCATAACCCTGCACATGGGCATCGGCCATTTTCGCTCCGTTGATGTCGAGGATCTTTCCAAGCACAAGATGGATTCGGAGAGGCTGATTATTACTCCGGAGGCGGCTGGTATAATCAATTCTACAAAGGAAGCCGGCCACAAGGTCTTGGCTGTCGGCATCACCGTGATGCGTGGGCTTGAAACCTTTGTCACGACGGACGATGAGGTGAAGCCGTATGACGGTTGGACCAACAAATTCATATTCCCTCCTTATCGCTTTGCGGTTCCGAATGCGATTGTTTCCAACTTCCATCTTCCGGAATCCACGATGCTGATGTCCGTTGCCGCTTTCGGTGGCTATGAGAAGGTTATGCACGCCTACAAGGTGGCTCTTGACGAAGGTTACAAGTTCGGACCGTACGGAGACGCGCTCCTCATAGTATAAAAAAGAAAAATAACATATAAAAAAAGAAAAAACCGTTTCCCTGAAGAGCTTGGGAAGCGGTTTTTTCTTTTGTTTGTCATAGATTTGCCGGACAGGAAAACGGTTTGTGAAATGGAGAACAATTATGAAACTGTCTGCCTTTGTGCCTTGAATTCTATTTTTGGATATGAACCTCGGGTTGCATCGGCGCTGATTGAAAACCTTGGAAGCGCCTCTGCTGTGTTCGAAATGTCGGACGCGGACAAGGATGCGGTGTTCGGACCCTACAGCAAGTATAGGGGAAAGATTGTGAAGAAGGAGCTGGATGCGGCCGAGGCGGTGTTGCAGAGGCTGCGGAGAGATGGGACGGTGTTCGTCGGCATAACTTCTGATGAGTATCCGAAAAGACTTAAGGGCTGTGAGGACGCACCGTTGGGGATTTTTGTCAGGAGCGACAGCCCCGTGGAGCGGATATTTGCCGGCACGGAGCATTATGTCGCAGTCGTCGGGACTCGGGAGATTACTCCGTATGGGGAACAGTGGTGCCGGGATATTGTGCGGACACTGGCCGGCTCGGGCGCGGCCCCGTGCATTGTCAGTGGGCTGGCTTACGGGACGGACATCATTGCGCACAGGACTGCCGTTGAGTGCGGGCTGCCGACGATAGCTGTCATGGCCACCGGGACTGACACTGTCTATCCTGGCCGGCACCGTGGCTTTGCCGAACATCTTGCTGGGCTGCCTGGGTGTGCCCTTGTGACGGACTATCCTCCGGGAACCGCACCTGTGGCTCTGAACTTCATACGGCGGAACAGGATAATCGCCGGGCTGAGCGACAGTGTGATTCTCATCGAGTCGGCAGTGAAGGGCGGAGGGATGATAACCGGCCGGCTTGCGTTTTCCTACAACCGTTCTGTCTACGCCTTGCCGGGGCGCGGAGACGACAGTCGTTCGCAGGGCTGCAACCACCTTATAAGGGAGGGCGTTGCGGAGATAATAGACTCTCTTGAGGGGCTGAATGTGCAGCTTGGTCTTTGTGAAAAGGGACGAGGGCGCGGCGGAATAAAGGAGTGTGGCTGCCGGCATGTTCGAGGTGACGGCGCTGCTCTCTCTCCCGTCCAAGGCGACAATCCGGAAGCTTCGGCGCGCAGCTGTCTGACTGAGAGATATTCACGGACACTTCCGGAAGACAAGATTGCAGCCATGACAGCAGTCCTGCTGAAAGTCAGGGAAAAGCGCGGAATCGATTTTGACGGGCTGTGTGATGCGACAGGGCTGCCCTACAGGAGCGTTGCTGAAGTGGCTGCCCTGCTGGAAAACGACGGGATGATAAGTGTTGACCTGCTGCGCCGCTGTTCAATACGGAGATAGGCAAATTGGCTTGTCTGTGTGTGCTGTCCTTCTAAAAAATGCGTTTTATGCACCGCTTGTCGAAACAGATTCTTAAATTTGCAGCGTTATGCTGAATTTTATAGACACACACACTCATCTTTATGATGTAGCATACGAGGGAGACGGAGTCGGAGCCGTGCGAAGGGCGATTGAGGCCGGTGTTACGAAAATGGTGATGCCGGACACTGACGAGACGGTGAGGGAGGCGATGTTTGCGCTCTGCGAGGAATTTCCTGAGAACGCCTTTCCTTGCCTGGGACTGCACCCTACCGAGTTCAAGGACAATTGGCGGGAGGAACTTGAGATGTTGGACGGGTATGTCGGCAGGAAAGTGGTCGCGATAGGCGAAATAGGGATTGACCTCCATTGGCGCAGCGACAATCTGGATGCTCAGATTGAGGTCTTCCGCTATCAGTTGGATATGGCCCTGAGACTGAATCTTCCGGTCATAATCCATAACAGAGAAGCCACAGGGCAGATTTTTCGCGTGCTGGAGGATTTTCGCGGAAGGGGACTTCGGGGAGTTTTTCACGCCTTCAGCGGAAGCGCCGAGACATTCAGGGAGATGGACCGTTATGGGGATTGGATGGTCGGAATCGGCGGCGTTCTTACATTCAAAAAGGCCTCGATTGCCGAGACGGTGAAGGTGATTCCGCTCGAACGCATAGTGCTTGAGACAGATTCTCCGTATCTTACGCCGGCGCCATATCGCGGAACGCGGAACGAAAGTGCATATATCCCGATAATAGCGGATAAACTGTCTTCTCTGAAGGGCGTTTCTCTCGAAGAAGTCGCGTGCGTGACGACAAAAAACGCCGAACGGCTCTTCGGAATATAGGCATATCCACTTGCGGTGACATTCGTAAAGCTCATAATCATACCATTAAATATGAAGAAGAGAAAATCATCCATACTTATAATCTACACCGGAGGAACGATAGGAATGAAGTCTGATCCTACGGACAATACGCTCAAACCGTTCAACTTCAGCCAGATATTGGACGAAGTTCCTGAACTCGCGAAGTTTGCCTGCAGGATAGACTCGTATTCCTTCAGTCCGATAATCGACTCTTCTGACGTTGAGCCGTCGATGTGGCTGAAACTTGCGGATCTTATAGACGACAAGTATGACGAATACGACGGTTTTGTGATTCTTCACGGCACCGACACGATGTCCTACTCGGCGTCTGCGCTCAGCTTTATGATAGAGGGACTTACCAAGCCTGTCATATTCACCGGAAGCCAGCTGCCTATCGGAGTGCCGAGAACGGACGGAAAAGAAAACCTCATATCTGCAGTGGAGATCGCTTCCGCGAGGGACGCCGACGGTCACGCTATTGTGCCGGAGGTCTGCGTCTATTTCGACAATCTCCTGATGAGGGGTAACCGCACGACAAAAATGAGCTCGGACAATTTCAAGGCCTTTTGCAGTGAGAACATTCCACCGCTTGCCGAGGCCGGAATCAACATACGCTATAATTCTCGACTGATTCTGAAGCCTTATGACTGGAACGCACGTCCCGTCTTTCACAAAAGGCTCGACACGCGAGTTTCCATTCTGAAGATTCATCCCGGAATCACGGTGCAGGTGGTAAGAAACATTCTGTGCGGTGCGGAGACGCGGGCCGTCATCATCGAGACCTACGGCTCCGGCAATGCTCCGTCTGCAGACTGGTTCCTCTCTGTGGTGCGGGAGGCACATTCGATGGGGAAGGTGCTCCTTAACGTGACGCAGTGCCCTTCCGGGTCGGTGAACATGGACCTGTATGCTACAGGAAAGTGCCTGAAGGAAGCCGGGGTGCGAAACGGTTATGACAGCACGACCGAGAGCGCGCTGGCCAAGCTCTTTGTCCTGCTTGGGGAGAATTCCGACAATGCCGAAGTGGAGGAATCGCTGGAAAGTAGCCTTCGTGGAGAGATTACGCTGTGATGCCGGCTTATTGTCGTAAATTGCGATTGCTTTTTGATTCTGCCGGCTCAAATATCGTGTAAATATTTTTTTGTATGATTTTTTATTGCTAAATTGCACCGATTTTTAAGGTTTTGGCAGTGCGGCGACGCGCTCCGTGACTCGGAGAAATTACATATTTTAACGAAAAACAAACAATTTAATAGTATTAATTATCAAAAAACAGTTATGAAAAAAATTTTCATGTTTTTGGCAGCTATTGGCTTGATGGCCTTTTCTGCACAGTTCGCATCAGCTCAGGATCAGGCAGCTGACGCTGCATCTACCGAAGAGGTTGCCGCAGCTCCGACTCAGGTGACTTCTCTCGCTGAATTGACTGCAGCCCAGGAAGAAGTTCCTCTTCACCAGGCAATCAAGACCAAATTCATTGAAGGTGGTCCTGAGTTCATGGCAGCCATCATTCTCTGCCTTATCCTCGGTCTTGCAATCGCAATCGAGCGTATCCTCTACCTCGCATTCTCAAAGACCAACACCAAGAAGCTTCTTGAAGGCATCGAGAAGGCTCTTGAGGACGGTGGCGTTGAGGCAGCCAAGGAACTTTGCCGCAACACACGCGGTCCGGTAGCAAGCATCTTCTACCAGGGTTTCCTCCGTATGGATCAGGGAATTGAGGTGGTTGAGAAGACAGTCGTTTCCTACGGCTCTGTTCAGATGAGCCTTATGGAGAACGGTTTGAGCTGGATTTCACTCTTCATCGCGATTGCCCCTTCTCTCGGATTCCTCGGTACCGTCATCGGTATGATCCAGGCATTCGATGCAATTCAGGCAGCTGGTGACATTTCTCCTAACATCGTCGCTGGAGGTATGAAGGTCGCCCTCATCACAACTGTCGGCGGTTTGATCGTAGCTATGATTCTCCAGGTATTCTACAACTACATTCTTGCTCAGATTGAGAAGCGCACCATTGAGATGGAAGACGCATCAATCAGCCTCGTGGACATCTTGGTTAAATATCAGAACAAATAAATCAGAATAAAATGTACGCAAAAATCATAAAAATCGTAGAGTGGGTTCTCCTCGCAATCGGCGTTCTTCTGGCTGTATTCGGTTTCGTTTACGGCTTCGTGTCGAACGACGGTCTCGCGACTGACATCCTGCTTTACTGCGCGTATGCTCTGGTTGTCGTGGCTATCCTCGCCGTTATCTGCCTCGGACTCTACTTCACGATAAAGCAGAACCCGAAGGGACTCATCAAGATGGGTGTCGGCTTGGTTGTCGCTGCGGTAATCGTCGGCATAGCGTACCTGTTGGCTCCGGGAACGGAGGCTGTCGGCACTAGCATCCAGACTTCTGCCGGGATGCTTAAGTTTACCGACACAATTCTTAATGTCACCTACTTCTGCTGCGGTGCCGCTGTTGTGGCAATTCTTGTAGGAACGGTGGTTAACGCAGTACGTAACAAATAATTACAACTATGGCCAGCAAAAAGACTCCAGAAATAAATTCAAGCTCCACGGCGGACATCGCGTTCCTGCTGCTGTGCTACTTCCTGATGACCACGACAATGAATCAGGATTCCGGACTGCAGCGCCGTCTCCCGCCTATGCCTGCGGAGAACCAGAAGGCAGAGGACCAGAAGGTCAATCGACGCAACATCATCATTGTGAAGATCAACTCTGCGGACAGGCTTTTCGCCGGAAATGAAGCAATGGAAGTCAGCCAGCTGAAAGACAAGATCAAGGAATTCCTTACCAACCCGACCGACGACCCTAAGTTGCCGGAGAAGAAAATCAAGGACATCGAGGGATATGGCGAATACCCTGTTTCCGAAGGTGTGATTTCTCTTCAGAACGACCGCGGTACAAGCTACCAGGCCTATATTGCGGTTCAGAATGAGCTGGTGAAGGCAATCAACGAGATTCGTAACGATTTCTCCCGCGCAAACTACGGCAAGCCTTATGACAGGCTCACCGAGGATCAGCAGAAAATCGTGCGTGAAGCGGTGCCTCAGAAGATTTCCGAGGCAGAGCCTAAGGATGTTTCAAAAAGATAGGAGAGAAGGATATGTCAAAATTTAGAAAAGACGGTAAGAAAACGACGCCGATGGCCAGCACGTCATCAACGTCAGATATCGTGTTCATGTTCCTGTTCTTCTTTATGGTGACGACCAACCTCCGCAAGACGGAGAACAAGGTCATCGTGAAACTCCCGGAGGCTTCCGAGGTTGTGAAACTGGAAAGAAAGGACCTCGCATCCTATATTAATATAGGTACGCCGGTGAAGCATCTCCAGTCGCAGTTCGGTACCGACTCGCGAATCCAGCTTAACGATTCCTTCAAGACCGTGGATGACATCCGTGACTTCATCGCTTCGGAGCGTGACTCCAAGAGCGAGGCTGACAGGGCGTTCATGACGGTTGCCATCAGAGCTGACGAGAACACGACGATGGGTATTGTAACGGATGTGAAGCAGGAGCTCAGAAGATGCTCCGCGCTGAAGATCATGTATTCGGCAAGAAAGGCTGAGAAATAGACAGTACTTTAAATGCAGAAGGGATGTCCTGAGAGAAAAACGATTGGGACATCCTTTTTTTAGTAATCATCAAACAATGAACAAAAGAAAAGTATCAATAATCATTGCCGCGGTGCTCATTGCCGCGGCAACTGTCGCCACCGTTTTCTCGCTGAAGAAGCAGCGCACGGAGAGCGTTCCGAAGTATGTTTTTCTCTTTATCGGGGATGGAATGGGACTTGCCCATGTGGCTGCCACGGATTCTTTCCTTGCCTATCAGGACTCGTGCTATGGAGGTGGTTACCTCACATTCACCCAGTTCCCGGTTGTCGGTCTGACCCGAACCTACTGCGCCGACAGTGGCGTGACTGACTCGGCGGCGGCGGGCTCCGCAATTTCATGCGGACAGAAGACGAATACCGGACGCATTGGCACAGCCATCGACGGGTCTCCGATGAGATCGGTGGCATACGAGCTCAAGGACGCCGGCTATCAGATCGGGATCATGTCCGATGGGCCTGTAAACCATGCAACTCCGGCGGTTTTCTATGCACACGTCGACAAGCGCAACCAGTATTATGAGATAGCACAGGAAATTTCCACCTGTGGATTTGACTTTCTTGGCGGCTCAGAGCTCATTGATCGTTACGGAAAGAAGCACGATAAGGAAGACGTAGTGAATCTCATTGAGGCGGACGGCAATACGCAGGTCTGCTTCGGTCTTGATGCACTGACCGCCTCGACAGCCCGCACAAAGGTGCTTCTCCCACCAGCTCCTGAGGAGACATCCGACTTCGATGCTGCCGACCAGAACAAGAACTACGACCTCAGCATGTCCGGAGAGGGAATGCAGGCACCGGATTTCGTCAAGGCCTGCCTTGGTGTCCTTGATGAAGACAAGCCGTTCTTCATCATGTGCGAGCAAGGCTACATCGACTGGGCATCGCACAGTAACCGCACAATGCGCGTGATAGAGAGCGTCAAACTGCTCGACAAGGCAGTTGCCGAGGCTTATGCTTTCTATCTCAAGCATCCAGACGAGACTCTTATACTCGTCACGGCCGACCACGAGACCGGAGGATTCACATTCGGAACAAAAAGCTACAGAACCAACTGGGCTGTCCTTGACAAGTATTGGGAGGGATGCTCTCATGATGACTCGACTCTGACAGACGAGGCTAACCGTGAACTTAACATGCAGGGACATGTCAACTGGGGTACTCATGGTCACACCGGATGTCCGGTTCCTATCTATGCGATTGGAAAGAATGCGGAGAAGTTCACCGGATTCTACGAGAACTCGCAGATTAAGGAGAGGATACTCTGCACCCGGAAATAATTCTGAAAAGGGAGGCTGTCTTTGAAAAAAATCAAAACAGCCTCTCTTTTTTTTGAAAAAGTAGTGCGGGATAGAAGCTGTTTAAATTTTTTGTTCTGTTATTTTGAGATGTCCTTTTGAGTCAGATTTTATCGTTTTGAGAGGAGTTTAGCGGTGCTAAATGACGAGCAAAATGAGAAAATATGGCCAAAAAGACACCAAAAGAACGAACATAAAATAAATGTGAGAAAAATTTAAACAGATTCTTAGTATCTTTGTAAGATTTTTAGTCTGACCGGAGGATGGCCGGACATAATATTTACGGAAATGGAAAAAATCATCAGAACCAAGGTCAAGGATTTGCTTGCAAGCGAGCCCGGCAAAACTGTTCTGGCAAAAGGATGGGTCAGGACAAAGAGAGGAAACAAGAAAATCAACTTCATCGCTCTTAACGACGGGTCCACGATAAATAATATTCAGATTGTCGTAGATCTCGCGGCTTTTGACGAGAATCTTCTAAAGAGGATTACGACGGGCGCGTGCATCGGAGTGACAGGCGAACTTGTCGCTTCGCTTGGCAGCGGTCAGGCCGTTGAGATTCAGGCGAAGGAAATTGAGCTTTACGGCGAGGCTGATCCGGATACCTATCCGCTTCAGAAGAAAGGACATTCCCTTGAGTTTCTCCGCGAAATCGCTCATCTCCGTCCAAGGACCAACACTTTCGGCGCGGTTCTGAGAATACGTCACGCGATGGCCTACGCCATCCACAACTACTTCAACAGCAAGGGCTTTGTCTATCTCCACACTCCGCTCATCACGGCCTCTGACTGCGAGGGAGCCGGCCAGATGTTTCAGGTGACGACCCTTGACATGGAGAACCCTCCGCGCACTCCGGACGGAAAGGTTGACTATAGTCAGGACTTTTTCGGACGCCACACCAGCCTCACCGTCAGCGGACAGCTTGAAGGCGAGCTCGGAGCGATGGCTCTCGGAGAGGTCTACACTTTCGGACCGACGTTCCGTGCCGAGAACTCCAACACTCCGCGTCACCTTGCCGAGTTCTGGATGATTGAGCCGGAGATGGCGTTCTATGACGTGAACGACAACATGGATTTGGCGGAGGACTTCATCAAGTCTCTGATTCAGTATGCCCTCGACCACTGTATGGATGACCTCAAGTTCTTGAATGACATGTATGACAAGGAACTCATCGAAAGGCTCCAGAACGTCGTCAAGACAGATTTCGTGCGCCTTACCTACACCGAGGGAATAAAGATTCTCGAAGAGTCCGGAGAGAAATTCGAGTTCCCTGTCTATTGGGGTGTGGACTTGCAGTCAGAGCATGAGAGATATCTTGTGGAGAAACATTTCGGCAGGCCGGTTATCCTCACGGACTATCCTAAGGACATCAAGGCATTCTATATGAAGCAGAACGAGGACGGGAAGACCGTTCGCGGAATGGACGTTCTCTTCCCGAAGATCGGCGAAATCATCGGTGGCTCTGAGAGGGAGGCGTCGCTTGAGAAGCTCAACGCCCGCATCGACGAGCTCGGAATGAGCCGCGAGTCGCTTGAGTGGTATCTTGACACGCGCCGTTTCGGGTCGGCTCCTCACAGCGGATTCGGACTCGGCTTCGAGAGACTGCTTCTTTTCGTGACGGGCATGGCCAACATCCGGGATGTGATTCCGTTCCCAAGAACTCCGAAAAACGCTGAGTATTAGGATAATACAACACAAAACGCATAGATATGTTGATAATCGGAATTGCCGGGGGATCCGGTTCGGGAAAGACAACGGTGGTGAAGGCACTCACGGATCAGTTGAAAGAGAGGGTCGTGGTAATCCCTCAGGACTCCTACTACAAGGATTCCAGCCATCTTCCGATGGAGGAGCGCCAGAAGGTGAACTTCGACCATCCGGACTCAATTGACTTTGACCTTCTTGTCCGTCATCTTAAGGAGCTCAAGGCCGGCAGGTCTATCGAACAGCCGGTCTATTCCTACATCACCTGCTCGCGGAGCAAGACCGAGACCATCACCGTAAACCCGGCTGAGGTCATAATTGTGGAGGGCATTCTGATTTTCTGCTGTGCCGAACTCAGGAATCAGATGGACATCAAGATTTTCGTCGATGCCGACGATGACGACAGACTGATGCGCGTGATGGCACGGGACATCATCGAACGCGGAAAGACCGTGGAGACCGTGATTCAGCGCTATTCGCGCACGGTAAAGCCGATGTTCCTCCAATTCATCGAGCCGAGCAAGAGGTATGCCGACGTGATTATCCCCCAGGGAGGTCACAACAAGGTGGCAATCGACGTTATCGCTGCGACAATCGAGAAATCGCTCAATTCCGGTCATTAACAGGAGGCCTGCCATGCGACGGATAAATTCGGAGGACAAGGCAGGGTTATACATCACCGTGATATTCCATCTCACGGTGATTATTGTTTTGCTTGCTGTGCAGATTGGCTCGCAGCTGAAGGAAGACGCGAGTTTTCTGATGGATTTCTCCAAACAGGAAGAGACAGAGAGGCTGGAAAAGGAGGCGGACTTCAAGGAAAGCATCAGCCGCCGTCTGGACGAGCTTATCAGCGGCAGTTCTGCCGGTACGCCGGTGCGTAATGTCACCGTTGACCGCAGTGCCCCTCTGAAGGACGACCGCAACACGGATGCCGAGGAGCTCTACCGTGAGAACGAACGGCTGCAGCGTGACCTCAAGGGACTGGACTCCCGTCAGGAAGATGCCAGGGATGAGACTGTGGATATGGGAAGGACAAACCCGCGTGAGGAGAGAAAGAAGGACAACCGGCAGTATTCCGGGCCGTCGGTGCTCAGCTGGACGCTTGACGGACGCAAGGCCAGCACGCTCCCTATTCCTGCCTACAAGTGCTACAATGGCGGGGACGTGACGGTGCTCATAAAGGTCAACAACAGCGGCACCGTTGTCAGTGCAAAGGTTGTGGAGGCTGTTTCAAGCCCTGACGAGTGTCTGCGCAAGTCTGCAATTTGGGCGGCACGCACCTCGCGTTTCAGCGCATCGGCCTCCGCTCCGGCCTCGCAAGTGGGCGAAATAACCTACCGCTTTGTTGCCCAGTAGGGCCGGCGTCGGGGCGGTTAATTCTTTTTTCTTAACTTTGCCGTCTATGATCAGTGGATTCATATCTCGCAGGATTCAGTTCAGAGGGCGGATGGCTTCGGTTTGCGTGGCCGTCAGCTTCCTTGTGATGATTGTGGCGGTGGCGGTGTCTTCCGGTTTCCGGAGCGAAATTCGCGACGGGCTGAGCGAACTTTGCGGGGATGTGACTCTCACGCCTCTGAACCAGAACTATATGGGAGAGTCCGAGCCGATTCCTTCCGAACCGGCGTTTCTGCCTGCTGTTATGGAACTTGACTGCGTGAAATCCGTCAGAGGAACAATTGTCCGCGCCGGAATAGTCAAGGAGGGCGATCTGATTCATGGGGTGCTCTTCAAGGGCGTTGAGGACTATAGGAAGAGCGACTCGTCGGCCCTGTCCGTTTCGGTGCCGTCACAGCTCGCATCTATGTTGAAAATCGGTGTGGGTGAGGACATTGCGGCGTATTTTGTCGGGGAGAAGGTCATAGCCAGAAAGTTCAGGGTGGAGTCGGTCTATGACGGAATCCTGTCTTCGGAGGACAAGCTGATTGTCTATACGGATTTGCATACCATGCGCCGGATTAACGGATGGAAGGGAAGTGACGTCTCTGCTCTTGAGGTGTCGCTGAAGGAGGGCTGTCGCAGTGAGGAGAATATACGTCAGGCGGCGATTGATATAGGCGCTGAAGTGTTCTCACATTCTTCCGAGGATGAGCCGACTGTAATCGTGAGCTCGGTGGTGCAGAGTTTCCCTCAGCTGTTCGACTGGCTGAATCTCATCGACTTCAATGTGCTTGTGGTGCTGGTTCTGATGACAATAGTTGCCGGATTCAACATGATTTCGGGGCTACTGATACTCCTGTTCGAGAATGTGCCGACAATCGGGCTGCTGAAGGCTCTCGGAATGAAGGATCGCGGGATTGCGTCTATATTCCTCCGGAGTTCTGCGGTGCTTGTCGGCAAGGGGATGGCTGTTGGAAATGTGGCTGCGCTCGGACTGTGCCTGATTCAGAAATACACCCACCTTCTGAAACTCAGTCCCGAGAACTACTTTGTCTCGTTTGTCCCGATCCACATAGACTGGCTCCAGATTTTCGTGGCGGACGCGCTTTCCTTTGCCGTCATAATGCTCCTTCTTCTCCTCCCGTCAATGTTCATCTCCCGCATCGACCCTGCCCGCACCATGAGGGTGGAATAATAATAAGCATCCTGTCAGTTCACCCGGAGGTCGCGGACGCAGCGGACCTTTGATGCATCTTCGTTATTTACTGTGACAACAGTGCTTACGATAAAACCAAATTTTTCTGTGTGCTTTACATTGTTTCCCAATGGGCCGAAAGACCAATATGTTCTTGTCATCGTGTGACAGTCTTCACCGGAGGCCATATAGTAGCGCATTATGGCGGCCTCGGTCTGGTTTGGAGTGCGGTAGCCTTCAGGGCAGTATGGATTGCCGTTACCCTCTGCTACACTTTTGTCAACTGCATCGTTATAATCCTTGAATTTAGGATTCTCGCTTCTTGTGGATTGCGTCGGATAGCTCTCGAATTTTTTGTAGAGACGGTTTTCCTGCGATGTCTCGTCTGCAAAAATCAATTCCTTCGATGTGTAGTAGCGAAGCGCCTGCTCGTTGAGGTGGGTGCAAGTGAAGACATAACTCCCGTCGGAGCGTTTTTCAACCTTGATGTAGTCGTCAGGCTCCTTGTCAATCGCGTAGGTCTCCTCTTCATTGCCGTCAATGTATCCGAGGTTTCGGACGCAACGGATGGAAGAACCTCGAATGCAACCACTATAACCGTGATAGAAATGTCCTGTCGAAGTCCCTTCCTCCGCCCATAGGATAGTCGGCTGATTGCTGTTTTTAATTGCTGTGCCGTTTATGGAACCACTTTCGTTCGGGTCGTCAGCTCCGAAACAAGTTGATGACACAATGTGCTGCTGCCACACTGTGTAGTCAGACGATTTTCTGTCCTCCGGACTCTTGTTGTAGAGTTTTGTGTTTGTGTTCAGAATGCCGTCACCGACATACATTCCCAAAAGCTGGTTGATGGATGCGAGATACCATCTGACTTCGCTGCGGTCGATTTTTCCGTCGCCGTTGTTGTCACGGTTGCGGGTGAGGCAAGAGTATCGCATATAGGCATATTCATTTTGGAGTTGCGGCGTGTCGTTAGGAACTTCATAGTCCATATATTTGCTCCAATCGCCACCATTGAAACTGTTGTCGTTTACTCCTTCAGGGCTGAGTCCCCACTCCTTGCAAGAGTTGAAAAGCCCGTTGAAAGCCTTGTTGTTACCTCGCCTGTCAATAGTTTGTGAACTCCAATAATTGTCCCATCTTCCATCATATTCATCGGTATTCTCCACACCCCAGGCCGTCTGAAGGACGGTGTAGCTGAGGTCAGTGTTGTAGACACACTGGATTGAACGCTGCTGTATGGTCACCACCGAACCTGTGCTGCTGGACTCTCCGTCCTTGCTCTTTTCCGAGTTACAGAGAATGTGCAGTTTGCGGTCGTCCTTGTTCACAAAACTCTTCCACAGGTCGGACGAACGCTGACCATTGATTGGATTCTCGTTGTAGTAGTACTCGTCCACGAAAACCGTGAGACAGATGTTCGGGAGAGTGAGGTCGGTTGCGTCTTTATGGTCGAATGCGCTGGTGGCAGGGTTTACGAGATATTTGTTCACCTCGTCCTTGATGAATTTGCAGAGCTCCTTCACATCCATAATTCCGTCGTTGTGGTAGCCTGCGAGTCCGGCTGTGCCGTCATCCTCCTTGTTTTGTTCCGCTGTGCAGAATGTATTGGAACTGTGAAACTCACGCGGAGTGTACTTGCGTCGCTTGTCTTTGAAATAGTTGCCGGTGTCGTCCTGCTTGTTCAGACGGAAGTGCACCCATTGGTAGTCCAGACCGGTAGTGATGTCCACTCCACCCTCCTGAGACGGCTCTCCCTCTCCGAACGGGGTTTTCACCGCCCAGGTGAGTTCGTCCACAATGCAGTTCTCCTTTGTTATGTTGCCGTGTTTGAAGAAATTGTTGAGGTGGAAACTGATAGTCTTCGAAACATAGTGGCAGTCGCAGATGGCGATTTCTTCCTTTGCAATCGAAATCTGTCCGCTTGCACCAGGCTGACTTTCAATCACATCCGAAACGGCACCCTTGCTTGTTTCCACCTCCACGCGGATGCTGTTCACTCCGTTCACCGTCACAGTGTAGGTGTAGGAGGTATTCCTTTCGGTGTTGAAATTCTCGAAATCGCTGTAGCTGTCCTTGCCGTCGCCTTGGTTGCCGGTGTCGTTGTTGATGATTGCGTTCCAGTCGCCCAGATGGATGATGTACTGAACGTCTCCACCGAGAACGTTTCCTGCCTCATCGTTTTTAAGCGCCATCTCCACATATCCCGTCACAACCACATAGGTCGAGAAATCGTTGGCATATTCAAACTCCCTCATCGTGCGGGTATATTCCACTCCGTCAAGAGAATAGCTCACCTCGCATTTCCTGTTCTTTCCGTCTGCTTCCTTGATGTCGCGGGAGCGGTCCTGATATTTCAAAGGAGCCTTTTTCGGAACCTGGCAATTTTCGAGCATATAGAACGAAAACTCAGACTGTCCTGTCTGCGGGAAATCCTCGAAATGCACGAAATCCGTATCGAAATAGTCTTTCGCATATTTCGAATACTCGCCCTCCGGAGTGTCCGGGTTCACATTGACGAAGTCCTGTCCCCTCAGAGCCGTTGTTCCTCTTTGTTCGTAGCTCAACATATATGAGGTTCTCGGAACATTCACAACCTTCCACTGTCTCGCCTCAAATTTTTTGATGACCTGTCCATTCTCGTCCGGACGGCTGCCCTGTTTGAAAATGAAACGTACCTTGGCGTCGATGCGTTTGAGTAGCATCGTTTTGTTTATGACGGTGTAGACGGTGTTGCTGCTGCCTTCGTTGTTTATGACATTCACTCCGCTGAGTTTTCCGGTCATCGGGAAATATCCGTTGCGGTTGGTGATTCTCTGGTTGAGGTGGGCGTTGAACTTCCTGAGGTCGTTTTCATTGTGAATGGTCGCACTCAGAAGGTTTGAGGAAACCTTCACCATATCGGAGTCGAGGTTTGTGAGGACATAGACCGTCATACCCTCTCCGGCCGCAGTCTTCACCACCAGACCGCCGGTAGTCTTGTCTGCGTTTGTGGTAGCGTTGTTTACCCACCAGCAGTTTTCTGTGGCTGTGGAAACAAACTCCTGTGTCTTGAGATTGTGGGTGTCGAAATATTCGCCGGAAACCTTATTGCCGGCAGCATCGAAGATGAAGACATAGAGGTTGAAAATGCGGCTTTCAGATTTGGTGTCGAGAGTCGCACGGGTCTGGACGCATACGTTGTCCTGCGGGCTGAAATTCAGTTGCAAGAGTCCCTCTCCGAAGGTTGCGCCGCTCTGTGGGGCGAAATCTTCCTTGACGCAGGAGCAGAGGCAGAAAAGTGCCGCCGCAAGAGATAGAAAAGTATGAATTATCTTCTTTGTCATAATTATTTCTCTGTTTTTCAGCCTAATCGAAGGTTGTTTCGCTGTCTTTTTCGCTCCAGCCTTCGACTTCGAACTTAAATTCTCCCATCTCCCTGTTGTAGAAAATGTTGACCGTTACAGTGATGTGTTCGTTGCGGTCGATTCTTTCCAGTTTGTTGTGGGCTCCGTATTTATCCACATAGTGGATTGGGCGAGCCTCGCGCGGAATTTCGCGTACAGCATTTTCGAAATATGGCTCGTTTATGCTGCTTTCGTCAAGAAGCCTGATATACCACTGGGCACTAGTGCCTGTGTTGTTACGTTTTACTGACAGATTGCCTGCGTCGTATGTCATGTAGTACTTTGAATAATACCACGTGTATCCAAAAAGAAACTTGCCGGCATTGTTGGTGATAGTGAATGTTTTGGCTTTATTTTCATCCGCTGTCATATTCAGATCCTCATCAAGATAAGACCCTGTCTTGACATTCTTCAATTTGGCCGACGCGGAATTTCCGACAAATTCCCAAAGATAGTTCGGGGTGTCTTTGAAGTACTCCAATTCGGAATCTTCGGTGAATTCGTGTGTCCCGACGCCACTTCCCGTATATCCGACATAGCGTGTGGACGACTCGACGGAGCGTATCAGATACTTGTTCCCACTCACATCTCCCAATGTGCTCAGGTTGTTGCCGAAATTATATTGCGTCCTGTAGGCAATAGAAATGTCTTCATCCCTCACCGCTGCTTCATAAATCCCGCCGAGTAAATCGAAGGTAATCCCGTTCACCGCGGTGGAAGCATCAATCTCATAGAGGTAGCTGTCGTAGACTTCCTTGGTCTCGTAAGGCGCGATTGTCGTGATGCCGGTGAGTTCCTTGAAGGAGAGATTGGTCACTGTCGGAGGCACGGAACCGTCGAGCGGCTCGAAAAGATAGCCTGTCGAAGGATTGTTTTGGGAAAGTCCCACTGCACCGATTGCAATCTTGCTGTCTCCGATGTTGTTGCGGACTCTGATGCTGATCCTTCCCACGCAGCGCTGGAGATGCGCCTCGACATAATTTTCTCCAACCGTGATTTCCTGGTGAATCACCGCAGAGCAAGGCATACCGGGTTCCTCCGTGAAAGCCGGAGCGCTGCCGTCGCTGATTGCCGGGAGCAGTTTTTTCTTGAAAGCCTCGTCAATCTTGCTGCCGGTTATATAGCTGTCAAGTTCTTTACAGTTTGCAAGTATGCAGAGAGTGTAGACTCCTCGTTTTATGTTCTTGATTGTGGCTTCTCCGGACGCCACGTTGATATTATCCGCACTATAGAACCTCATCACATTGTCGTCTGCGTCAATCAGCCACAGGCGGCCCGTCTTGATGATATCTCCTTCCTGCGCTGTGCCGGCCTTTGTGGTGCCCGCTGTGCTGAAACTGATGTGCAGGTTGCCCTCGCCTTCGCCGTAAACGGGCTTGTCTTTGGCAGGGGTGTCCTTTGCGCAGGAAATGGCCGACAATGCGAGAAATGCCGCAGCCAAAGTCTTGAATATGATTTTTCCGCTCATTTCTCTAAAGTTTAATGTCTATGTTCGACTGAATTTCTGTCCAATCCTGAATGTCCACGCTGACTTTGATTTCGGTGCCGTACATTTTCAGGGTGTAGGTGTAGATTTTGCCGCTTTCGAGCGTCTCTGTCGGAAGTTTTGCGCGGTGGAGCACTGTGGAACCGAGTCTCGTCTTGAAATTGACGTATGTGTCTCCGATTGGGGATGAAAGCTGCTGAGGGATGATGAGTGCCGCTCCGTCAGTGCTGGTTTCTCCTGTGGTGCCGTCCTGAGTTTCGGAAAAGTAGATGTTTGCGGCTTTGTTGTCAGCTCCTCCGAATGCTGTGGACCCGGTCCATTGGAACTGGGGATTACGGTCGTCGAAGGTGTTGTCGCTCATAATCCAGCGGATGGCATTCACATCGCTCACAGTTTCGGTGATGCCGTAGAAAAGCTGTCCTTGTGGAAATATTCCCGTGATGTAGAATTCTGTCAGTTCATCGTCCGGTTTGTCGTCGGAATCTTCGCTGAATTTGAGCTTGAAGCGAAGCCCCGCAAGTGCGTGCTTGAACTCGAGCGTTACTCTGCCGACGCCTTCCGTGATTGGGCGACGTGTGGCATAAGCAACCATAAGGTCGTAGTCGTCGAGGCTGCTGGAGTACTCTGTGGAGACGAGATTTGCGGATGAATTTGGCTGAATTTCAGTCTCGTATGGCCAGATTGCGCGGAAACGGTAGTACATCGCCCTTTCCCATTTCTGTTTTGGACTGTAGGTCCAATAGTTTCCGGGAGCCGGTCTGTCAGATTCGTAATCCTCCGAAAAGTTGTCCCACGTCCATTTAACCTCCTGGGCTTTTGAACTTCCGAAGACAGGGGTGAATCCGTTCTGGTCATCGATTGACTTGTAGCCGAAGACTCCGAATGATTTGGTGCGGAGGTCTTCCTGCGTGGTGATGAGTTTTGCAGTGTAGGCTGCTGCCCTTGTCCTTGCGATGTTGCCTGATGAAGCCTGCCTGACTGTCTGACCCTCAATCTGTTGAGGCTCTCCGTTGAAGCCTATCCACTGGTTTTGCTCAGACTGCGGAGTATGCTTGTTGCATCCCGTGGCGAACACAAGAACTGCGGCTGACAGAAATGTCGCCACAATTTCGCTCCGGCGGAAGACCCGGAATATATTTGTGCAATTATTCATCTATTCGTCCGTTATGCAGGAGTCTATCGTAAGACTCAAATTTTGTGATACTTTGAAACTGTAGATTCTCTTCTTTCCCACCGCCCAGTTGAGATTTCTCTCTATCTCGACATCGATATCCTTGATTTCTCCGCCCGTTCCGGAGTCGAAATTGTAGCGGAGGGTGATTCGAGGCTTGAGCTTTTGGGGAATCATCCTAAGAACTGTGCCCAGCGCCTGCTCGTTTTCGTCCAGAACCAGATTGCCTTCGAATACCGTCACTTCTCTCTGTCTCGTTCCCGGTGTCCAGATAGGCTGCGGGAGTGAGTGGAAATCGCCTTCTGTGGCAACATCGCTGAGAGTGAGTCTGGTGATGCTGAGTTTTATGTCGTCGCTCGCCACTGATTTCGCTCTGAACTCCACTTCGCAGAGTGCATTGCGAAAGACTATCCCCGTTGCAACGTCTCCGGTGGGTTTGCGGGAGTCGGTGAGGGTGGCAAATTCGAGTCGGGGAACATTGTCGGAAAGAGGATCTCCTGCGTTGAAGCCTTTGACAGTGATGCCTTCTTCCCGTGTGAAACCGGCATTTGCATCGGCAGGGGAGAGGGCGAAGAAACTCATTCTCTCAGCACTTGAACACCACAGGTGATCTTCGGCGCTTTTCCAGACGCCGTCGGAGTGGAAATAGTTTTCGCCTTCCAGCATCGTTTTCGCCCCCTTGAAATCGTCCTTCCAATTCTTATCCTGCGGGAGTGCATAGCCCCAGACTTTGAAAGCCCCCGTCTCTTCGGAGTTTGAAGGACTATTTGTGGAAGGACTATTTGTGGAAGGACTCGTTTTTGAAGGACTCTTGGTGGAATTGGCCCTTAGCGCCTTGAAACTGATGATGCGTTCGGCGTCGTAGCCGTTGATTTTGTTGACGCAGGAAACAGCCGCAAGCGCAGTCGCCGCAGCCACAATCATACATCTGATTTCCCGTTTCAACATATTCATTTGTTCATTTTTCTGTTTTCCTCCCGTCGGTCTCATTCTTTTGGGAGAGGGTTTATGGTCGCACACCGATGTTCACGTCCGAATCCGGGTTGAATCCCCAGAGGCCCGGTGTTGCGTCAAATTCGATGTAACTGTCTTCAGTACCAACAGTTATGAGGTAGCTGATGTATTTGCCGCTCTGCCAGGCGGAAAGACTGTTCTGGGTGCCGTTGTAGATGTAGCCGGAGAGAGTCTTTTCCGGTTCCGTGCCCCTTTGGCAGACCAATGTGATTTTCTGTTTTCCGTTGGAGAGATACTGCGGAAGCATCATTGTCTCAGGGAATATTTCCCTGTTTTCACCGAAGGCGAGTTCGATTGCGAGGCCTTCGTGATTGTAGGACTGAGCGTCGCTGTGTGTCTCCCATTTGTCGGTGATGTAGTTGCCTTTGGTGTAGATGTCGTCGAGTCTGACGGATTTTACAACCCATTTGCCTTCTCCTGCTTTTTGCTCGGTTGCGAGTGTCGCGAGGAATTTGACCTTGCATAGTGCGTGACGGAAGTTTGTCTTCACTCCGCCGAGGGTGGTTTTCCTTTCGACATCGGTTGTCTGGGCGAGGAGAATGTCGGTGCAGCCGTCGGTGGCGATGGTGGCGTCACTTCCGTAGCCGGGAGTGGCCGTCATTTGCCATCCGTTAATCTCGAATCCCTTTTCTTTGCTGACACTGAGCTTGACTGTGCCCGTGGCGCTGCTGAGGTTTGCCGGCGACCAACTGAAGAAAGTGAGTTTACCTGTTTTTGGCCAAGTATATATCTTGCCGCTTTTCCACGCCTTCCAGATTTTTTCGTTTTCATTGTAGGAAATCTCCTCTTCCGGGATGTAGAGAAGGGCTTCCGCGCTGTTTCCGCTCCAGCTCTTTCCCTCCGGGAGAAACCAGGCTGTGGAGCCGAAGGTGGATGTTTTCGGAAATTCGGAGACGGTCGCCTTGGTCTCGGTCTTGACCGGGACGAGCGCGTAGTGAATCTGTCCCTTTTTTGTATCTTCTACAGGAGTGACTTCGATTTTTGCGCACGAAAGCGCCGTGCAAAGCGAAAGTATGGCCGCTCCGCAAAGGGCTGCTGCCGGGCGGAGATGTGCTCCGGACGAAGATATGATGGATTTACGTTTCATTTGCATTGAACCCGTGGGCGGTATCACCCGCCCGCGAGTTATGGTTGTTCCTTTGAGGAATTACTGGATAGTTATGTCAGAAGAGTTAACATCTACCCAATTCTCAACAGCTGGGTCCCACTTAATCTCGTCGAGGGTGAAATCAAGTTTGAAAATGTATTTCTTGCCCATTTCCCAAGAATCAAAGTAATCCTTTACATTGATGGTTGCCGTGCAGACATCGTCAACCTTATTGGTGCCTACAGTTGTAGTCACAGTGTAGTTGACCTCAATCGTTGCAATGGCATTAGCATCGGTGACTCCTATGAAGTCCTGTGGGATATAAATATAGCGTTTTTCATTAGCCTCGGGGACAGCAACATAGTCTGTAGAGGTTATTGCTAGCGCAGTTTCAGTATAAACCTGTGTCGTTCTTGTTCCGCTTGCAAGAATGTATTCTTCATTTATCCCGTCTTTTGTACCTGTCTTGTCAGCGTCTTGAGACTGAGCATAAGTTGCAGCATGGCTGAGTTTGTTGAATTTGATTGAGTTTAATTTGAACTCCTTGCCAGCATAGTTCGCAGCCTTTTTTACTTGAAACTGGACTCTGGAAAACTTGTGCTTGAAAAGAGTAGGTACACCTACACGAAAATGTGCCTTGTTCGTATTCTGGAACTGATCCTTTGCGATGTCGGCAACGAGGAAATCTGTGTTCGGATTTTCATCCAAGTCAATCAGGGCTGTAATACCATAGCAGTCAGCCTCTTTTGCAATTGCTACATGATTAAGGCTATTTCCCGGGATGAGTTCGAGATTGTCTTTGTTCAGTGAGTATGCGAAGAATGTCAGTTTACCACCCTTTGGCCAATAGTATGTTTTCCCGGTCTCTTTCCAAGTGTTGCTGCCGTCTGTCTGATATGAAACCTTTGAGTTTTCAATGTATGGCTGAGCATCCGTAAGATTCGCGTCCCAAGTCTTGTCATTCGGGAGATAGTATGCCCATGAAGCAAACACATTGGTTGTCGGGAAGTCTGTTGTTGCCTTTGTCTTAGGGGCAACATTGTAGGCGATTTCCGTGTTCTCATTTGAGAGGACCGGAGTCACCTCGCTTTTTGCGCAAGCGGCAAGTGCTGCGGCTGCTGCGAGAATAAAAAAGTACTTTTTCATAATGTTTAAAATATTAAAAATTGTTGTTAATTGTTTTCTTTTGAGTGTCCGTCATCATATTTCAATTTCCCGTTGCTCCTCATCCCATCCGTCGACTATCGGGTCGAATGCGCCTCCGCTGCTTGCAGGCGGATCAATCTTGATGGTCTCTTCGAGCAGCAGCCAATGGTGTTTGATTGCGTTCTCGCTGAGGAAGAGCCGTGAAATGTCGAAGGTCTTCTGGAGCGTCTTTCCGTCGACGGTCTTTATGTCGAATGTGACGCTGAGACTGTTGCTTGAGTCGGGCACGCGTCCGAATGTGTTGAAAATCGTGCAAATCACCGGTGTACCCTTGTCATCGCTCTTTTGGAGTGGGAACCAGATTCCAACCTCCGGCTCGTTCTCCCTTGTGTTTGTCGCAATTCTGTTTGCTCCCACCATTCCGGACAGCATCGCCTGCGCTCCGGAAATGTACTGCGCTCCGTCCACCTTAATCTGGAGATACCAGCTTTCCACCACCGAGGATGCTTCTGCCTTCACTGTGTAGAGTTCGTCGTGCCAAGGGATTTGCTCGCTCTCTTTGCTTGCCACGACAAGATGGTCGGGCTGTTGGAGAATTTCTGTTCCCTTTTCATCGGCCTTGGTGTGGAAGCGGGTGCGGACCGCGGACTCGACAGGCTCGGTGTAGGCACGGGCGCTTTCCCAACTTTCGAGGCCCCCGATGAGGGTCGCCTCTGTTCCGAAGTCGTAGACAAGCATCCTGTAATTGCCCGGAAGAATGGAAATGGTGCCGTTCAGGCTTCTGCTTCCGTCATCTTCGGTGCCGACGTTGGTGATGAAGGTCTCGGCTGCGAGAACTTCTGTCGCCTTGTCGTAGAAGAGCACGTGCATCGCTGTCGGGGCGATTTGCTGAAGAGGGAGTTTCGGATTGTAGATGTCGCAGGTCACATTATGGATGTCCTTCACGTTCACTTTCACCTTCACGAGAGTCTTCTCGGACGGGTCTTCAAGTGGGCGGCGGTGACATCCGGATGCGACAAACAATATAGATAGTATACACAGCGCACACAGCACTGCCAGAGCCACGTTTGCCGCGCCTCCTGCAATAGAGCGTATGTGTCTGCGAATCATCATAATCTTTTGTTTTCCGTTGTGTTCTATTTCTTCTTCCCGTTAGTCTTCCGGTTGTGTGAGTCCTTTCCGATTGGGATGACGAGCGAAATCTTCGCTTTTGTCGGGCCGAACCAGGAGAAAACTCCCGTCTTGTATTTGTCGATGTAGAGGTGTTCGTAGTTCGGGTCCGGCTGGTAGTGGCGGTAGTCGCTTCGGAGGAATCCTGCGGAAATCGAAAACTCCATATTCATCCATTTGCAGACAGGAAGGGCATATCCGTAGCTGAGTCCTGCCGACCAGTATTCACCCTGATAGCAGAGCTTCGTGTCCCACTGGAAGTCGTATTTTCCCGCCATTCCGTATACTCCGAGGAAATGTCCGCTGAGGTAGTCTTTTTTGTCGCTGCGTTTGAACCACCAACGAGGCTCTATTCCCATTGTCCACATCTGGAAGCAATATTTCTTTTTGTTCGGGCCCCAACTCCACCAAGGGAAGATGTCTTCCACGAGGATTGAGAAATGTTTGCCAATCGGGAATTCGATTTCGGCGTTGACGGCCGTGACGGCGTCGAGAAGGAGGTTGGTCTTGAGGGCCGGATACCAATATTTTCGTCCTTTCGGAGCCTTCATAGGCTGCGGATTGAGTGGTGTCGGAGCGAGAAGGGCGTTTGGTATGAGTTCGTCTTCGCTTGGAAGTATCTCTCTTTCAACGGGGTCGAAACCGTCATAACTCTCAAGGATGTCCTCGCTCAAATGAGGGAAGGCCGGAATGAGCACAGGAACGCTCTCCCAGACGCAGACCCAAGTGGCGAGTCGGAGTTTCGGCATAAGGTGGATGCGCATCCATTTCCAGCTGATGCCGCCGTCGAGTTGCTGCAGACGCCACTCTCTCGTCGCGTCGGAGATTCTCTTGTCGTCGAGTATGGAAATGACCCTGTCCCTGTCCCAACGGTGGTAATCCTTTTCGACGGCCTCGCGCAATCCGTCCCAGTTTTCTGCCACAGGGTGCAACGAAATGCCGTTTTTCCCAAGCTTACTGTCTTTAGGGAGATTTTTCAGAATGAAGCGTCTGGCCGCCTTTGCACGGGCGGAAGCGAGATTGGCGTTGTGCTCGTAGACGCCTTCAGGGGATGCGTAGGAATAGACGGCGATGCTGTCAATATGCGGAGAAAGCTGCAGATGACGGACTATCTGTTCGATGTTTTCGGAATTGTTGAGGTAGCTTCGGTCGATTTCGACCTCGTTCCACCGGTAGTAGAGTTTGTAGGTGTGAACCTGACTGTCGGATGTGGCGGATATGGACACGACTTTTCCGCGTGAAGTTTCATCCTGAGCGGATGCCTCACCGGAATATGTCAGCAAAACAGCGAGAAGGAAAGAACACACAAGTTTCCTCATAGCCACAACAAACACAAACTATTGCCGCCCATACAAAAAACGGCACGCACACTTCTGTGTGCCTCGATAAACACTCTGTATGCCGGACGCTCCTTTATTTTAGTTTTTTCATTAGTCCGGCGTAGTCGTTTTTCATTTCTTCAAAACATCGCAAAGTTAAGACTAATTTTTAACCTATCAAAACATTTGAGGCGAAATTTGCAGGGGGGGGGTACTTAAATGTTTGATTTATAGTTATTTGTAAGTAAGGACGTAAGTTGTGGACTTTTGATTGTTTTAAAACTGTGAGTTATGGGAAAATACTGCGTCCGGATGTCCTTGAGGCGGAAAACTTGCTGTTGGAAAATCGTGCAAATTGACTAAATTTGGCGTGTCTTTCATTTTATGTGTGTTCCATGTAAAGAGATAGACTCTGAAAACCGCAGAAATTTAATGACACGATGAAATTGATATTGAAGTCTCTGATGATTTCTTTGCTTATGGTCTCGTGCGGAAGGTATGGCGCGAGGCTGGAGGGGCTTGATGCTGCGATTGCGCGACAGAACGAGTACCGTGATTCCGTGGAGCAGCGCATCGCTGTGCTTGAGAAGGTGTTCGTGGCTGCCCCGACTGACTCGCTAAAATGGGAGACTGCGCGTAAAATCTACCTGTGCAGCAATCACTATAGCCGCGACACAGTGTTCCGCTACCAGCGCCTGATGGAAGAGCTTGCCTCCGACAGCCGTCAGGAACTGTTCTCTCGTATGGCCAAGGTCCGCATTCTCCTGGACAAGAACGAGAACGCCCTTGCCGAGCGGATGTTTCTCGACACCGACACTTCCGCAATGAAAGGAGGTCCGCTCCTGCTGGACTGGCTCAGCTGTCGTATAGTGCTCTACACTGAACTTGCCTCTGATGCCGGTCCGGGGACGGTTAAAGGCGACCGCTATGAGAAAATTGTGGAACAGACCCGCCGGCGCTATCTCGGAATTGACTCCACCTCCTTCTACGCCCGAAGGGTAAAGGCGCAGCTGCTTCGTGACAACGGTGAGACGGACGCTGCGCTCAAAGCTTTCGGACGGCTCTACAATGAAGAGAATACACATCACTACAAAGCATCCGCAGCCTACAGCATCGCCAAGATATACGAGGCGGCCGGTGAGGAGGAACTGCGCTTCGACTATCTGGTGCGTAGTGCCGAGCAGGACTTTATGGCCGCGGAGAGAGGCTATATGTCTTTGTATGAACTTGCTCTGATGCTATATGATCGCAGGCAGTACCGAAAGGCAGAACAGTACATCAGTCAGAACCTTATGGATGTCACGGCGGGCAACTTCAGCAAGCGTTTGCTCAACACCGGAAAGGCCAAGCTCATCATCACTGAGACCTCGCGCCGGGTCGAGAGGACGCGCTTTATATGGCTTACTGTCGGTGTCTGCTTCATCTCGCTGCTGCTGATAGTCATCTTCATACTCTTCCGGCGAGGGCTCAGTCTTCAGCGCGGCCTTGAAGACACAAACCGGAAGCTCATCGATGCGAACAAAATCAAGAACGGATATGTGTTCCGCTACATGGAACTGTCACTCCACTACATCGACCGCATAGGGGAGACCCGCAATGAGTTGCGCGCCCTCGGAAAGTCCGATGGGTTTGACGCCATGATGAAGGCTCTGCGTTCCCCGTCTGCCTTGTATGGCGAGTATGAGGACTACTATCGCATATTTGACGAGACTTTCCTCGGGCTTTATCCGGACTTCGTTGAACGGGTCAATGAACTCCTTGCCGAAGACAGCCGTTTCTCGCTTGAAGACGGAAGGCGGCTGCCCAAGGAACTGCGCATACTCGCGGCTATCCGAATCGGCATCACCGAGAGTGGAAAGATTGCCAAATTCCTCAAATGCTCGCCCAATACGGTCTACACCTACCGTACCCGGCTGAAGCGTTCCGCTCTTTGTCCGAAGGACGAATTTGAGGCGAAAATCGCGATGATATAGCATATAATTACCTATATGTATCTATATTTCGGCTGCACCGCAGGTACGGCCTCTTTGAGGATATATCCGTTGGTAATCAATAAGTTATATTTGATTTAACGAAATTGTAACATCATTTTAATCTATATTTGACTATGCCCCTATGTCTTTTTTCTTCGGAATTGTCCAATTTTGCAAAGAACTAATAACAAAGTCTTATGAAGATTAGACTAATCATAGCGACGTTAACCGCGCTTCTTCTTCCGGCACTCTCGTTCATGACGGTGGCACAGGATGACGGAGCGCGTTTTTCTGTCTCGGGGACCGTTGTCGATGACGGCGGAGAACCCCTTTCCGGCGCTTTTGTGATGGTTGTCGGCACGTCAAACGGCACGACCACCGACGCTAAGGGCCAGTTTACCATTAATAATGTGTCTGCGGGAGATGTTCTCGAAGTCCAGTTTCTCGGATTCGCGAACAGCCGCGTTAATGCCGCAAAGGGCAAGAACGTCACTGTGGCGATGTCTCCCGACAGCAACCTTACCCTGAACGAGTCAGTGACCATTGCCTACGGCTCGGTGCGCAGACAGGACCTTACAGGTTCCGTGACTAACGTTAAGATGGCAGACATCAAGGACGCGCCTGTCCTTTCTGTTGACCAGGCCCTTCAGGGACGCATCGCGGGAGCGGACATTATGTCGACTTCCGGCGAGCCGGGAGCGGCGACTTCCATCCGCATCAGGGGAACGCGTTCGATTATCGCCTCCAACGAGCCGCTTATCGTTGTCGACGGTGTGATGGATGCCGTTTCCGACCTCGGAGACCTCAATTCCGCCGACATCGAGTCCATCTCTGTTCTGAAGGATGCGTCCTCGACGGCTATTTATGGGTCCAAGGGCTCAAACGGAGTCATTATCGTCACCACCAGGCAGGGAGCCACCGGAGGCCGTCCGCGCATCACCTTCAAGGCGGAGGCCGGAATCAGCCGGCTCCCTAAGGGACTGGATCTTATGAAGGCGTATGAATATGCCCAGTACCGCAACGACATTGCATATTTCACGTCCTCAAACGAGGATGCCGTTGACGGTGCCCCACTCTCGAAGTATCCCTACAAGAACCCGCTATCGCTCGGGGACGGCACGGACTGGATTCATGAAATCATGCGGACTGCCGTCTATCAGAACTACAACCTCTCCGTCAGCGGAGGATCCAAGGGAGGCAACTACTACGCCTCTTTCGGCTACAACGACACGCAGGGTATAGTAAAGAATACGGGTCAGAGGCGCTATACCGGACGAATCAACCTCGACCGCCAACTCTACAAATGGCTGAAGGTCGGCTATAAGGGCTCGTTCACCTACCGCCATCAGGACAAGAACGTCGCTTCCATCGGAGGCACGGGCATCCGCTCCACTATGTACCTCAGCCCGCTGCTCAAGACGACAGACTACAGCATCATGGACGATGAGAACGGTGTTTCCTCAACCTACAATCCCCCTACGGCTCTCATCGCCCTCAAAACCAGCTATATAAACAAGGTGTCCCAGAACCATTCGGTCTATTTTGAAATCGAACCGGTGAAGGATCTCAAGCTGCGCAGCAACAACTCGTACTACGGCTACCAGTCTCACAATTTCATCTATAGCCCGAGCTCCCTTCCGGCAAAGAACCCTGGCGAGGGAGGAGACGCAACGAGAACAGAGCGCGACGACATGACGCTTTCTTCGGAGAATACGATTACATACAACCTCAAGAGGGACGGGCACAAGTTCGACATTCTCGGGGGATTCACCGCCTACCGCTATGTCTCCAATTCTCTCGGTCTCACGGGCTCGGGCTATCTCGTGGATTCCGTGAAGTGGAACAATATGGGCGGCGTGACCGACAAGAACACCCTCGTCCCGTCTTCATCGACGCTCAAGACAATGAAGATGTCGGTGCTCGCACGCGCCAACTGGAGCTACCGTTCGCGCTACTACATTACAGTGACAGGCCGTGCCGACGGTGCGTCCAACTTTGCGGCGAACAATAAGTGGGGATTTTTCCCTTCGGCGGCCCTGAAATGGAATGTCAAGAACGAGAAATTCCTCAAGGGAGTGAGTTGGATTGACGATCTCGCTGTCCGTTTCAGCGCGGGTCGCACGGGAAATGATGCGGTCGATGCCTACAGGAGCCTCGAAAGGCTTACATCAACTTCCAAGGGCTACATCTTCGGAGGCAGTCAGGAAGCGGCCTACTACCGCGGCCAGCTCCCGAGCCCTGACCTCACGTGGGAGAAGACCGATCTCTACAACCTCGCGGTCGACATGTCCTTCTTCAACAGCCGCCTCAACATCACGGCGGAGGGCTATGTCTCAAAGACACGCGACCTCCTCATGGAGGTGCGCGTCGCCGACCAGACGGGCTTCAGCACCCATTTCGTAAACCTCGGAAACACCTCCAACTACGGAGCCGAGCTTTCCATCGAGAGCCGCAACATCGTTCGCCGCAACTTTACATGGACCACGAACCTCACCCTCTCGCACAACACCCAGACCGTCGACGACATCGGCACCTCCGAATACATCTCCGTGGCCGACTCCGGCGGAAACAACCCGTTCATGATGCACGGATTCGTGAAAGGCTATCCGCTCAACTCCCTCTGGGGATTCCGCCATGCCGGGGTATGGCACAATCTTGACGAGTTCAAGCGCAACGAGGTTACCCATGCCTACACTTCCGCATCCTTCCTGACCGAGACCAATTACGCCTCCTATCTCGGAACTCCGCGCTACCATGACATCAACGGGGACGGCACCCTCGACCAGAACGACCTTGTCTATCTCGGCAACGCCGACCCGTGGCTCTACGGAGGATTCCAGAACACTTTCACATTCTTCGGAAACCTCAAGCTCGGAGTCTATATCGCATATTCCTTCGGGGGCAGGCTCTATAATTTCTCCGAACTCTACATGGCCGGCGGAAACAACACCAACCAGTACCGCTACATGGTGAACGCATGGCACCCTGTCCGCAATCCGGACTCCGACTATCCTCGTGCCGGCGGCTCGATGAGCAAGGACGTCCCGAGCGACAGGATGGTCTATGACGCATCCTACATAAGGCTCAAGAATGTCTCTCTCGGCTACACCTTCGACCTTTCCGAAAAACTCAAGTGGATGAAGGACATCACCCTGAGTGTCAGCGGCGAGAACCTTCTCCTCTGGAAGAAGTACAACGGTTTCGACCCGGACGTCTCCTATTCGGGCTCCGACATCGAGTCTTCGACCCTGCGCCGCCTCGACATGGGAGCATATCCTAAGGCACGCACCATTGTCTTCAGTATTCAGGCAAGATTTTGACGGCGGGAACCATAAAACTTCAGGAAAATGAAAGCAAGAAACATAATACTATCACTCTTGGCAGCGGCCGTTTTTCTTCCTTCGTGCAGTCTGAAGGAGGACGACTCGACTTTCGCCACTTCAGGGAACTTCTACAAAAACGCGCAGCAGTGCCGTGCGGCCCTGAACACCTGCTATATCCCGATGGAGGACATATATTCCTACAAGATGATGCTCGCCACTGAGTGCGTCACTGACCTCGCCTATTCGCGCTCGTCGACTCAGGACGCCTTTCTCGACATCTCACCGGCCAATCCGCGTTTCGGAGCCGATGTGTGGAAATACGGCTATCAGGGCGTGCGCTATTGCAACGGCGCTATTGCCGGCATCGAAGGCTCTTCGCTTGACGAAGACGTGAAGGCGCCGCTCGTGGCAGAGGGCAAGATTATGAGGGCGTTCTACTATTGGATTCTCACCTGCTTCTTCGGGGACGTGCCTTTCTACACGGAGGATGTTGCGGATGAGGCCACGCTGGCCAAGGTGGCGAAACTCCCGAGAATGTCGGCGGACGAGACCCGCGACTGGCTCATAGCGGACCTTGAGGGCTGCCTACCGTCCCTCTCAAAGGTACGCTCCAACGAGATTTCCGGCAATAGGGTCGGAGCTGCCGTTGGCTATGTGCTGCTCTCCAAGCTCGCTCAGTGGAACAAGAGGTGGGACGTGTCGCTCGCGGCCTGCAAGGAAGTGGAGTCCATTTACGGCAGTCTCGACCAATATCCTCTCTCCGACATTCCGTTCCGCATGAAGAACACTCCGGAGTCCATACTTGAAGTCCAGCACACCTACTCTGCCGCCGGACTGAGCTACACCTCCAATGTTGCCTGCCTCTGTATGCCGTACAAGCGCAGCGGCAACAAGTATGACGGGGTGGTCATTGAGGAACTCGGCGACAATGCCACGACCTACGCTCCGGCACAGGCCAACGGCTACACCATCAGCACCATCTATCCTCTCGACGAGACCAATCCGTCCGCCACGGACAAGAGGCGCGCGATGACCATAGTCCAGGAGTGGAATGGGCAGGAGTTCAACTCCATAAACACGAAATCCCTGACCGCCTTCTTCGGCCCGAAGTTCTGGTGTCCGAACATGCAGACCAACCACGACTCGAACAACTACAAGATTTTTCGCTATGCCGATGTCGTGCTCATGATGGCGGAGGCGCACTGCATGCTTCAGGACGATATGGACGAGGCTCTGCGCTACCTGAACATGCCTAAGAAGCGTGCCGGCATCCGGGAATACGCGCGCCGCGACTGGAAGCGCATTATGGAGGAAATCAAGGTCGAGAGAGGCCGCGAGCTCTTCGGTGAGTTCCAGAGGAAGTTCGACCTCGTGCGCTGGGGAACCTGGCTCGAAGTGACGGAGTCCCAGACACGTTCGTCAAAGATTAAAGAGAACATACTCCCGTGCCACCGCTACTACCCGATTCCGGCCGTGCAGGTTTCCTATTCCGGTGGAGCGCTCGACAATAACGAGTACGCGCAGTACGGAAGATGATGATACGAATTATACACTGCATAATTGAATATATGGATATGAAACCGATTTTAAGAAAATGTCTTGCGGCGATGACCCTCGCATCAGCGCTTTTCGCCGCATCCTGCCAGAAGGAGACCGAATCTCCGACGACTATGACTCTGGCCGTGAACGACAACACCATAAACCTTGAGCCGAAGTCCGGCAAGGAGCATGTGCTCGTCTATGCCAAGGGACAGTGGAACGCGGACTTTAAGGAAGCCGTCGAATGGGCAGCGATTGAAGAAGGCAGCGGCACCGGTAACGGGGAGTTCATCCTCACTTATAAGAAGAACCCGGACATCCTCCGCAGGGCGGAAATTCTGCTCACCGCTGCCGGCGTGGATAAGACCATAACCATCACCGTGAATCAGGAAGGCGAGAAGGGAACTCCGAAGCTCTCGTTTGCCGAGAACGAGAAGTCCTACATTGCCTGGGAGGTGAAGGATGCGATTGCAGTCGAGTCCAACATCAACCAGAGCCTGATTAAGGCGGAATCGTCTGTGGAGTGGATAGGCTCTCTCGAACTCAAGGACGGGCAGCTGTCGTTTACCGTTGCCGAGAACACTACCGGCGAGGCTCGCAAGGGCACGCTTACGGTTTCCTACACTGACATTGACGAGTCCGTTTATCGGGCTGTTGCCGAAATTACACAGGGCGCCGAGCCTGGACATCTCGCGCTGAACGAGACCGAGATGGCAATCGAGGCATTTGCCGGAACAAAGACGGCCCCTTGGGACTGCGTTCTCGGAACGTTCATGCCGGAGCTTACCTCAAGTGTGACCTACGAGGGCAGCCAGAAGGACTGGATAAGCAATGTCGTCACAACGACAGAGGCTCTTTCAATCGATGTGACTGACAATGATACCAAGGAAGCCCGCACGGCCGTGATTAAGGTCGAACTTGCGTCGAAGGGCATAGCTGTTGAACTCAAGGTCACCCAGGGCGTCAAGACAAGGCAGTATAGTTTCGGGGAACTCCGTGCTGTTCTTCCGTCTGCGGGCGAGCAGGCATTCGAGGGGGACTTCTTCGAGGGCGTGATTGTCGCTGACGCAGGTCAGAAGAATATGGAGACGAACCCGATGACCTCCGCTACTTCATACGATGACAATGAGTCCGCGATAACCAACTATGTCCAGTCCCTTGACGGCAAGTATGGTATGCGCCTCAAGTTTGCAACGGCTGCCGACAACACTCTCAAGAAGGGCGACAAGGTGAAGATTTCCCTTGCGGGAGCAACTCTCGTACGCGAGGATAATCCGGTGCGTTACACTCTCAGGGGAGTCAGTGCGAACACCGTGACTGTAGAGGAAAATGTGCAGCTGGCGGCTCGTCAGAAGACGATTGCTGAGCTTACGGATGAGGATGTCTACACCTTGGTAACACTACCTGACGTCGAGGTTCCGTTCTGCTATGGTTCTTGGGTGAATGTACGTAAGGAATGGATTGACGCGAAGAGGATCAATTTTGATAACCGCATTTTGCGTGATGTGAACGGCAATGAAATAAGAATGATTGTAAACACGGACGCTGAGTGGTATCTTACGGATGCTGGAGTCCCGAAAGGTTCTGGTCCGGTATCCGGCGTGATTGTAAATACCACAAGCGAATATTATGGATCAGACATTCTCGGAAAATATCAGATTCGTCCGATGAAACTTTCTGACATAGAGATAAAAGATAACGGTTTCAGTGAAATCCTTGTTGCTTGGGATTATAGCACCGGTTTCAGTCGTGTATCATCCTTGGAGGCAACGACAGGTACAGGAACATTTACCGCGTCATCTATGGCCCAGGCCAACACTTTCTTACAATTCAGGCATACGTCGCCATATCCGAAAGGTTATCCGAAAGGTGCAAATATAGATAAATCCGTATGGTGGAAAGATGGTGCTGCAAAAGATGCCGCCACATTCCAATTCTCAACGAAGGATGCCGCAGGAAAGAAGATGACCCTTTCTTTTGGAGCACTTATAGGCAACTATAAGGAAGAGGCAGCATCGCAGGGGCCTGTTCATTGGAATGTAGAATATTCGCTTGACGGAACGAATTACATTCTTATTGAAAAAGTGATGATTCGTCCGATGGGCGCAGAAAAGTCAACTTTGCTGTTCCTTCCTGCGTCATTGGATGACCAATGTGTTGAACTGCCGGATGCAATTGCCGGCCAGGACAATGTGACTATCCGTTTTATTGCCGCAGATGATGCCACCGTGGATTTCTCGAAAAAGGATTATTCCGCGAAGGTTGTCGATGGGTGCAATTTCAGGCTTGTAATAGGCCCAATCGCCGTGAAATACAATAAATGACAGCCATGAAACCAAGTTCAATCATAAGAATATCAACTGTCGCTTGGGTGGTGTGGGCTCTTGCTGCCTGCACCTCAATAGACAGGGAAAAGTTCGACTTCGTGGAATTCGGCGTCTCCGAGTCCGAAATTGAGTTCCCGGCAAAGGCCGAATACAAGGACGGGAAGCCTGTGACCGAACTCCAGAAGGTAATCGACATCTACTCCAATCAGGACTGTGTCCTGAGCTATGCCGACTCCGAGGTTGACTGGATGCGTATCCGCGACCTTGACTCGTGGCAGATATGCCGCCAGATAGCTTTCAACGGCGACTGCTCCTTCCGCATAGAGTGCGACCAGAACGGTGACTATGCCCGTATGGTGAAGCTCGTCGTGAAGGCAGCGTCCCGCACGGACACAATCTTTGTCAAGCAAAACGGCAAGCGCGTGCCGGAGCTTTCTCTCGAGCGCTCGTCCGAACTTCTCGACGGCGACAAGGACAGCAAGTTCAGCGTCGCCTACACTACCAATGTTTCCGAATGGAAGGACATATTCTGCAAGGTAAGCTACACCGGTGAGACGACAGACTGGATTACTTCGGCGACTGTGGAAGAGGGTAGCGTCAGCATCGCCTGCGCGAAGAACCCGACGGATGACCTCCGCACAGCTTCGGTGAAAGTCTGCTACACCGACGGCTTCGGCACCGAGTATGGCCAGACTCTCTACATTGTCCAGAAAACCAGGGACAACGGCATCGGCAAGTCCATGTCCTTCGCAGAGGTCCGCGCTCTTGGGCGCAGCGGCGAGAATGTGGCGATTGACGAGACCGTGATAATCGAGGGCTACATCGTAAGCAACCGCGAGAGCGGCAATGTCGGCGACAACGAGAAGGTTTCGACGACTATCACCGACAATACGGCATATCTCCGCAAGGCATACATCGAAAGCCTCGACGGACAATATGGATTCCTCCTCAGGATGAAGACGGCAGACGACAACATTTTCAAGCATTACGACAAAGTCTCGCTTCTTCTCAAAGGCGCGGAAATCCTGAGGGAGGACAATCCGGAGAGATATGAACTCAGCGGACTCACCGTGTCGAATGTGCTCGTCCGCGAGGCTGGCTCGGCAAATGCGGTTCCGTCGAAGGAAAAACATATCTCCGAACTCACGGATGCCGACATCTACACTTATGTCACTCTCAAGGACTGCGAATTTCCGGTCCGCAAAGGGGCGCTCACTCCGCTGAACGATGCCTACACGCTCTCTCATGGAAAAGGAAACGTCTCAAAGTATCCGCGTCTTGTACGCGATTCGGAGGGCAGCAGCATATACACCTACACCAGCACGACCTGCCCTTACAGGCGCGACGGCGTGAAACTTCCATACGGCAGCGGGATGCTCAAGGGAGTCATAGTTCATGAACTTTTCCCTAACTATGTCTATGGCGACAACGACGACGAGGATCTTTACGGCAATATCGGGCGTTACCAGATTCGTCATCAGTCCTACTCTGACATCGGATTCGACAAGGAGGTCTCGTTTTCGAACATACTCGTCGAGTTCCGTTATGCAGCAGGCTTCAAGACCGTCGACGGCGTGTCGTATTTCCCGGCGACCGAAGGCGACCCTACCGCGAAGTTCTATCACACGTCCGGAGGAGGCATCACCAAATGTCCTTCAACCTTTAACTACATAGGCTGGACGGGAACCAACTCCGGAGTGGCTCCTTTCAAGGGGCATGTGGGTTTTGACTCATCGCTCGCCGAGCCGCTCGGCTACTCGTTTGCTGACGGCTATGTCTTTGACTATTCCAAAACCAATGACGACGGAAGAGGCAAGGTGGGCTCTACGAATAAATGCACCTACAACGGTGCTTCTACAACTCTCCTTGACGGCTGGATGAACAAGACATGGTGGGCTTCAGAGGACTCGGAGCCGGAATCTTGGATAATCGAGTTTTCGACCAGGGGCATAAGCGCTGAGCATATTTCCATGCAGTTTACATCATACGGCGCAGAGACAAGTTCCTCCGGCAAGAGTCCATACAACTGGACAGCATGGTGGTCGGAGAGCGGAGACCTCAAGGACGCCTCTGCGTGGACGAAGATTGCCGACTATGTGGTCCCGGACGGCGTGGTAAGTGCGGCCCAGCAGGATTGGCAGCTCCCGGCGTTCAAGCAGTATGATTTCCCTCTTCCTGCTGAGATGCTCGGGAAAGACAGGGTTTACATCCGGCTTCAGCCGTCCGACCGCTACACGAACACCTCTTATTTCGGTGAAGGACTCGCTCCCGCCGGGGCAAAGTCGGCCAATGGCATGGACTACTTCGCCGTAAGGTATAATTAGGCTCGCGGGCTAAGACAATGATTCAGAAATTCAATGCTATGAAAAGAATGCTTATTATAATGTCGGCTCTATCTCTTGTGATGTGCACAAAGGCCGGGCCGGTGAAACCGCAGACCGAGTATTCGGAGCAGGAGCGGCCGGAGCAGGTACGGATTAAGGTGATGTCGTCGAATGTCCGCAGCGGACAGTCCGACGCCGGCATACAGCTATGGTCGTACAGAAAGTTCGCCTATATGAATATGCTCAGCGACACCCAGCCCGACATCATAGGACTGCAGGAGTGCAATGAGGAGAAAGTTCAGACACTCTCCATCGCCTCCGAGTATGGTTTGTGGCGGGTTCCGACCTATGACGGATCGGTTTCTAATGTCACGGACGATCATCTTCCTCCGCTTGTGATAATGTATCGGACGTCAAAGTTTGAACTTCTCGACAATGGCGTTTTCTACTACAACGAGGCAGACCCTTCGGTTCCGTGCCACAATCCTTGCGGAGCTTCCGGCTGGCAGGTTCGAGGAAGCGTATGGGTGAAACTTCAGCTTAAGGAGAACGGAAGGATTGTCTATTTCTTCGACACGCACTACACCCACGACCCGGAGGAAATCATAGACCCGGAGACCGGCAAGAAGCACTACAACATTGAAGAACGCCGCAAGGCTTCGCTGATTGCCGTGGAACAGATGGAAAAGATTGTGAAAGAGAAAGATGCTGCGATGTTCCTTGTCGGAGACCTTAACTGCTCGCTTGCGGACGGGGCCACGCGCAACGGCCCGCGCAGCCTTGAGCCGCTGACCGGGTATATGTGGTCGGCGCGGGAAGATGCGCACTCTTACGATGGGGCAATCAGCTTCAACGGCTTCACCGAATACAAGAATGGCAAGGTCGGTAACATCGACCACATCTTCTACCGCGGTGCCGGGGCCCTGGACTTTGTGACGGTGAACAGTCCCGACTATGGCGTGACCTACATTTCCGACCATTATCCGGTTATGTGCGGTTTTGAAATTTAGAAGCTATGAAGAAAATCCTGTTAATGTTTATCTCGCTTTCGGCTGCGGCGTTGACGATGAGCGCCGCACCGAAGGCATATACCTTGAAATCGCCTGACGGAAGGCTTGAAATGCACATTTCGACTGCAGACGGCATCCGCTACGACGTGCTTCACGATGGAATCCTGCTGCTTGAGCAGTCGCAGGCCTCGATGACGCTCGGCGACGGCACGATCTACGGCGGCACGGCCATGAAGGTACGTCGCGCCAGCACCCGCAGCGTTGATGAGGTTGCCGAGGCTGTGGCCTACAAGAAGTCCGAGGTCCGCGAAAACTTCAATGAACTCGAACTTGACTGCGGCGGCTACAAGGTCATCTTCCGTGCATACGATGACGCCTGCGCCTACAGGTTCATATCCCTTTCCCGCACTCCTTTCACCGTCACCGACGAACAGGCGGATTTCCGTTTTGCGGAGGACTGGCATGCGGAAATTCCGTATATCAATAAGAAATGGAAGGGTAGTCTTGAGGATATTCTCGTCAACGATTTCCAGTGCACCTACACCCGCTCGAAGCTTTCGGAGTGGAAGGAGCGCTGGAGCATAGTCCCGCTTCTGGTCGAATGTCCTCAGGACAAGAAGGTCGTGCTCACTGAAGCCGACCTTATGGACTACCCCGGAATGTTCCTTTACAACTACAAAAAAGGAGGGGAGACGACGCTCAGCGGCTATTTTGCGCGGATTCCGGACAAAACCGAAATCGGAGGGCACAATATGGTGCAGGAGATGGTCTGTACCCGTAAGGACCATATCGCCGAATTTGACGGAGCGACGTCGTTCCCTTGGCGCGTAATCGTCGTTTCCTCCGAGGATAGGGAACTTGCGGACTCCGACATTGTCTGGAAACTCGCGGCTCCTGCTTCAGACGCCGACTGGTCTTGGGTAAGGCCCGGTAAGGTCGCCTGGGAATGGTGGAACGCGTGGAACCTGAAGGGAGTGGATTTCGAGACCGGCGTCAATGACGAAACCTACCGCCACTACATCGACTTCGCTGCGGAGAACGGCATCGAGTATGTGATTCTCGACGAGGGATGGGCAGTGAAATATGCCAACGACCTCATGCTGGAAGTGCCTGAGATTCACCTCTCCGAACTGATTTCTTATGCCGCCGGGCGCGGTGTGGGCATCATCCTCTGGGCTGGCTGGTGGCCGTTTGCGAAGGATATGGAGAATGTCTGCCGGCACTACTCCGAGATGGGCGTCAAGGGCTTCAAGGTGGATTTCATGAACCGCGACGACCAGCCTATGGCCGACTGGTTCCGCAGGGCGGCCGAGATGTGCGCCAAATACCACTTGCTGATGGACTTCCACGGTTCCTACAAGCCGACAGGACTCCAGCGCACCTACCCGAATGTCGTGAACTTCGAGGGTGTGCACGGCCTTGAACAAATGAAGTGGAGCGACCCGTCGGTGGATCAGGTGACCTACGACGTGACCATTCCGTTCATCCGCCAGGTGGCCGGTCCTATGGACTACACGCAGGGGGCGATGCGCAATGCCACACGCAAGAACTATTTTCCTGTGCGTTCCGAGCCTATGAGCCAGGGTACGCGCTGCCGCCAGCTGGCGGAATATGTGGTCTTCGAGTCTCCGCTGAACATGATGTGCGACTCTCCGACGAACTATAGGGCAAATCAGGAATGTACCGACTTCATTTCGGCCGTTCCGACAGTTTGGGACGAGACTGTGGCGCTTGACGGAAAGGTCGCGCAGTATGTTGCGGTGGCCCGGCGCTCGGGTGACGTCTGGTATGTCGGGGCGATGACCGACTGGGATGCGAGGGAGATGACGCTCGACCTCGGCTTCCTGCCGGAAGGGGAGTATGAGATTGAGATTTTCCGCGACGGCGTGAACGCCGGGAAGATAGCCTCTGATTATAAACGGGTCGTGTCGTCTCTGCCGTCAGACCGCCGCGTCGTCGTCAAGATGGCTCCAGGAGGCGGATGGGCCGCAAGAATCCATGCCGCTCATTGATGTGACGTTTTACATCGGCGATTTACGGATTTTACCTCGTATATTTGCCGTCTATTGACAATTTTGTGAAGATGAAGAAAATAAAGTTGGGACTGTTTCCCAAAGTGCTGATTGCCATAGTGCTCGGCTCGCTGCTCGGTCTTGTGGCGCCGGATGTGCTCGTGCGCATTCTCAAAACATTCAATGTTCTGTTCGCGCAGATTCTCAAGTTCATCGTGCCTCTGCTCGTGCTCGGCCTTGTGACTCCTTCTGTTGCGAACCTCGGCAAGGGGGCGGGCAAAATGCTCATTGCCGTGATGACCATTTCCTATCTTTCCACGGTCGGGGCAGGACTTTTCTCCTACGGCTGCGCGAGCGGACTGCTTCCGCACTATCTTGAGGTCGGCGAGCTTTCGGCGACGGCGGCTGATGCCAAGACATTCGCACCCTACATCGAACTCAAGATTCCCCCGATATGCGACATCCTGACGGCCCTTCTGCTGTCGTTCATGGTGGGTGTCGGCATCATATTCACAAATTCAACGGCGCTCAAAAAGGGATTCGACGAATTCGGGAACATAGTGAAACTCACCATCGAGAAGGCGGTCATACCATTCCTCCCGTTCTACATCTTCACGATGATGTGCGAGATGAGCGCATCCGGAAAGCTTTCCGTGGTGATGGGCTCAGGAGTGAAGATTATCGCTACCGGTGTCGCCTTGTCGATATGCTACCTCATTCTTCAGTACCTCATTGCAGGCGCGGTTGCCCGCAAGAACCCTTTCAAGTGTCTCTGGAATGTCATTCCGGCCTATCTGACGGGTTTTTCGCTCTGTTCAAGTTCGGCGGTGATTCCGGTCACTCTCGAATGTGCGATGAAGAACGGTACGCGCAAGGACATTGCCGATTTCGTGATTCCGCTCTGCTCCACGGTGCACATGTGCGGCTCGACGATAAAACTGACGGTGACTTCCGTTGCCGTAGCCTATATGTGTGGGATTGAAATCACGCCTGCGATGTTCGTTAATTTTGCTCTGATTCAAGCTGTTGCGGCAGTCGCTGCCCCGGGTGTGATGGGTGGAGTGCTCATGGCTTCAATCGGGCTGCTTGAGTCTGTGCTGGGCTTCACCCCTGACCAGTGCGCCCTGATGATGACGATTTACCTCGCCCTCGACGGCTACGGCCCGGCCTGCAACGTGAGCGGCGATGCGGCGATTGCGCTGGTGATCGATAAAATATTTGGAACAAAAATTCATTGAATATGAAAAGGTTTCTGAAAATATTTCTCGCCGCTGTGCTCGTGGTTTCGACACTTGTCGTTGCTGATGCGAGGCGCAGGCCGAAAAAGGCAGATACAAGGCTTCGCCTGATTTCCTACAACATCAGGATGACGACCCCTAAGGACACGGGACTCGCGGACTGGGATGCCCGCAAGTTTGCGTCAATCAATATGATACGCGCTGAAAAACCCGATGTGTTCGGGCTTCAGGAGCCTCGCTGGCCACAGTTGGACTATCTCTATGCCGAACTTCCCGATTACGACCACTACGCTGAGGACAAGGAGGGCGGACTCAAGGAGTCGCAGTGCGAGGCGATTTTCTGGCTCAGGGACAAGTATGAACTGCTTGACAAGGGAATGTACTGGCTCAGCGCCACCCCGGAGAAGGTTTCCAAAGGCTGGGATGGCAACCGCCGAATAACCGTCTGGGTGCACCTGAAGGATAGGCGGACCGGCAGGGACTTCTGGTATTTCTGCACGCACATGGACCATCGTGGCATGACGGCACGTCAAAAGGCTGCCGAGCTGAATGTCGGGAAGATGAAGGAGATAGCCGGTGACAAGGCTGTGGTCTTCCTTTCCGGCGACATGAATTCGCAGCGCGACAGCAAGACCGGCAAGTTCCTGAAACCCTACGACGGCTGGATGGACGATGCTCGTGAGAGAGCAAAGAAAACCGATGACCACCGCACCTACGGAGGCTTCAGCGAGACCTCCCGCAGTCTCTGGCTCGACTACATCTTCTCCCGCAACGCCACCCCTTTGCGCTACCGCACTCTCGACTCCCCGACAGCCTACGGCCTGGCCCACATCTCCGACCACTATCCGATTTGCTGCGACTACGAGTTTTAGGCGAGCCTACAAGTGTTACCCATATGCCGTCCTTTCGTCTGTAGACGTAATTTCAATCCGTTTCTTTCCGCAGCCAGATTGAGAAGAATCGGTCATATACGATGATTTTACCGTTGAAATCATGCACGAAGTCTCGTTTTTGCAGGGCTTTGAGCGCGATGCTCACGCTGCTGGCTGCCGGCAAGCTGTACTTGCGGATAAACTCCTGCGACAGCACTGATGAGACTCCTTTTTCCTTGGCGATGGCCGTAAGAAGGTCTACCTGATTGTCAGTGAGAGACTTGCAATAGTTGATAAAAGCATCTTCCTGTTCGTTGATGATGTTTTCGACCGCCTGGACTATTGCCCTCTTGTCGATGACCTCTCCGTTTTCGTAGAGCCGGTTCAGGATGCACTGGACATACCAAGTCTGTCCATCGACCATGTCATAAAGATACCTGAAGTCGCCGTCGCTGATTTCGATTCCTTCCTGTTTAAGCCATTCGTTCGCGAAGGTCTCATATTCACAGACCTCTATGAGTGGTAGGCTCATTATTTGGGAGCTTTGGTAAAACGGACGTTTCGCTGACAGGAACATTTCTGACATGAGGTGCTGGCTGCTGCCGGAGAATATGAAATAGACATTTGGAAGAAACTGAATATAGGAGCGCAACAGTGCCTCG
>ERZ1026780.77-NODE-77-length-81060-cov-12.436553_pt1 | contig 81060 bp, 89 predicted proteins | sample MGYA00380126_ERZ1026780 | MGnify/ENA primary metagenome ERZ1026780 (study PRJEB33269, sample SAMEA4719762) | human gut metagenome | biome: human-associated habitat; feature: organic feature; material: feces | place: Cameroon | collected 2013-10 ... | reverse complement strand
TTGACCTGTCTCCAAGCTGCGCTCGCAAGCGAGCTTGCATGGAGTTAACCACAATTTGCCGTTTCCAACGGCTCAAAAATCCCCCTTTTCGACTTTTTCAGTGCTCTCGCCTTCGGCATGTTTCAAATGCGTTGAAACTTTTCTGATTGTATCGAAACATGCCAAAGGCATGTCCCTACGTTATACTTGTAAATTTGACACATTATCGCATTACCCCTTATGAAAAAACATTCGCCACAAAGCGACGCAAAAGGCTTTGTGGCGAATGTGATATATATGGGTATATGCTATTAATTTTGCATACCTTCCATGCTTTGAACCTTTCCGATGAATAAGATGACGCCGGTTTGGCGTTCCCTAATCAAATAGATGAATGGGTGGTCGATGATGAACTCTTTGGGCAGTTCTCCAACGTTGGTGTCCACACTTCCGTCTATTCTTGTGGTGGCAGATGCCACTGAGCCTTCTTCATTCACCTCTATAGTGGTGTTTTGGAGAGCTTTTGTGATTTTGAATTCTTTTTTGGTAGAGATTTTTCCAAATTCGGCATAATCGCTGAAGGCTTTAGTAATACCCATCGCTTTCAGGGGATTTTCTAAGTTGTAGCTATATTTGCTTTTGAATTTTGGCATAGCCACCATTGACCTGCTTTTCGTCAGATACGAAAGCATCTCTGCATATTTTTCGCCGTCCAGGTCTTGAATATAATCGTTGATTTTCTTTTTTTGGGGCATAATAATTTGCATTTGGAATGCTTTGCCACCATAGTCAAATTCTGCCATCAGTTCCTCGTCGGTGACGAAGCCTGTTAATTCGCACTTGTCGGACTTCATCATTTTCACTTTTTCGTTGCGGTCAAACTGGTTGCGGAAGTTGTCGGAATAAGTGTTTTTCTTTGGGAAGTAGTTCCACAGTCCCTTGAAGTATAGGCTGTTTAATAGTATGGTGTGTGGCATATCATTGCTCAAATTGTCAACAATAGTGGGAATTAAGCCATTGGTTTGCTTCTTCGACCAGCTGTTGATAATGTCGGTCGATTTACTGTCGGCAAAATCAAGCACATCCACCATTGCATCGTATGACGATTGCATATTTTTCTTGTAACTGTCGAGGATAGTGCCTTCAAAATTTTTGTTCACCCAAAGTGAATTGGCAAAGGCTATCTGAGACGAGCACTTGATGTCGGTCAGCGCCTTGTTCATCGTGGCGTAATAACTGTTGATGTCGTCGATGGAAATTCCGTCGCCGATTTTCAGTACAGCGGCAATTTCTTCCAGAGTTTCACCCTCTGCGCCATTGGCAATCATGGCAAGTGCTTGCCCAAGACTGTAGGGTGAAATGAAAGCGTTGGTGTTTTCATTATTCACCGCTTTCAACACATCGAATGCGAAATCGTTGGATTGTGATAACACCTTCATTTGTGGAGCCGACAGCTTAATCATATATTGTGCAGGCTCTTCATTTTTCACATTGGGACCGTCGTTTTCATTGCTGCACGATGGTAGCGCCATCATTGCTGATAAGCAGATGAGCAGACAATAATAGAGTGACTTTTTCATTTTACTGTAATTTTTTATTGGTAATATTAATGTATAGTTTTAGAGGCTTTGGCTAAATTAAACACTTGTACTATTTTTGTCCAAAGGTAAATACAAATTATTTTAAATACAAGTATTCACCTCCCCATTTTAAGATAATTTAGCATATATTCTATTGCGTTGATATATTGGAGATTGGGTGGGCGATGAGAAAAGGCATATCCTGATTGGGGATATGCCTTTTTAAAATGCGTTTTGTGAATTTTTGGGGTTAGCGGCGGCCGCCTGACACGTCCACGCTGCCACTGTTGCCGTTGCTGTGGCTTTTTGTGGTGGTGGCTTTTTGTGCTGGCATGGTTTGGGTGGGCGTGGTGCTCAAGGTTGCTCTACCAGTGTTAGGAGCCACTTTAGTGGCGGTAGAAGTCTGCTTGCGTGATGTTACACCATTGCCAGAATTGCCACCGAAGTCACGGTTTGGACGGTTGCCACCGCCATAGTTGCCATTATTCTTATTGTTATTGTTGCGGTTGTAGTTGCCGTTGCTATTATTGCCGTTAGGACGCTTGCCGCCGCCGTAGTTGCTGTTGTTTTTGTTGCTATTGTTGTTATGGCGGTTGTAGTTGCCTGGGTTGGCGTTGTTGCCATCGCCAGGGCGTCGGCCGTTGCCCGATGAGTAGTGATGCTTGCGGTTGTCGCGGTTTGCGTCGCGATAGCCTTGATCGTAGCCACTGTCGTAACCGCTGTTGTAGCCGTTGCGGTATGCGCTACGAGGCAGGTTGTTGGCGCGGCGCACGCTCATTGTGCCATAGGAATCGTATGGGAGGTAATACACGTTGTTGTAATAGTAGTAGGTGGTGCCTTCGTAGTAGTAAGGCGAGCCATACATCACCACGTCGTTATAACTTGGTTCGTCGAATATGCCGCAAGATGTGGTCACAAGCGCCATGAATGCGAGCATTGCCAATATGTTCATCTTTGCTTTCATAATGCTGCTGTTTTTTTTGATTCTGCAATCTCGTTGTTTGCTGAATAGACAACCGATTGCCGAATTGGTTTAATGAATATTGTTGATTATTTGTATAATTCTTTCTTTAGCCTCACAGGGGTGGAGCCACTGTATATCAGGGTCTTTTGCATACCATGTGAGTTGTTTTTTGGCATATACCCTCGTGTTTTTCTTCATTCGCTCACGAGCGGTGATAAAATCCATGGTGCCATCGAAGTAGGCAAACATTTCCTTGAAACCCACGGTGTTGAGCGAATTGTAGTGGCGCAGGTGGTACACGCTCCGTGCCTCTTGCTCAAAACCAGCCTCCATCATGGCATCTACACGGCGGTTGATGCGGTCGAAAAGTTCGGCGCGCTCCATGTTGAGTCCGATTTTCACGATGCGAAACGGCCGCTCTTTCTTGTTGCCTGTGCGAAACGAGGTGTAGGTTTTGCCAGTCTGTCGGCACACTTCCAAAGCATGAACTATTCGTTTCGGGTTCTTCTTGTCCACGATGGCGAAGTATTCGGGGTCGGATTGCTCCAGTTCCTTCAGAAGTGGTTTCAAACCGTGTTGCGCCAATTCTTGCTTGGCTTGCGTGCGGATTTCGTCGGTGATGTCGGGCACGATGTCGATGCCCTTGCACACCGCATCCACATACATCATACTGCCACCGCACAGCACCGCATAGTCGCCTTTCGCCCAAAAATTAGGGAACAGTGCCATCACATCGGTTTCAAACTGCGCCGCGCTGTAATATTCGTCAAGATTCTTAAACGCCACAAAATGATGCTTCACCAGCGCCTGCTCCTCGGCTGTGGGGGCGGCGGTGCCAATGGGTATGTCGCGAAATATCTGCCGGGAGTCGGCGTTGATAATCTCGCACCCCAAATGCTGAGCCACAGCAATGGCAACCGCAGTTTTGCCAATGCCGGTAGGCCCTGTAATCACTATAAGCGTCTTTTCGTTCATTGTTTTTTGGGAAGTCAACGAGTCAACAGGTCAACGAGTCAACGAGTTTGGGTCTGACAAGTCTGACAAGTCCGACAAGTCTGACAGGTCTGACGGAAACACCATCATATCAAAAGCCAGAGACTATCGTCTTAACTTCTTTAACTTCTTAACTCCTTAACTTCTTGATTAAAATGAAATCTTGTTTCCTTCAAGGGCGGTGATTTGTGCCAGCGATTCCACGCGGTAGCCACCGTCGATGAGCAATTTTCTGCCGTTTTGGAAAGTTTTCTCAATCACGAAGCCGAAGCCTGCAATTTTGCAGCCAGCCTGGTTTGCCAACTCGATGATGCCTTGGGCGGTGTTGCCTCTTGCCAAGAAGTCGTCGATTACCAAAATGCGGTCGTCGGGTTGGAGAAATTCCTTACTTGCGCAGATGGTGACATCAATGTTTTTGGTGAAGGAGTGCACCACGGTCGAAAGCATGTTCTGCATCGTGGATGGTTTCTTCTTCTTGACAAACACCACTGGGCGGTGAGTGGCTATACCCATGGCTATGGCTGGCGCTATGCCGCTGGCTTCGATAGTCACAATCTTGTTGTAATCACTGTCTTTGAAGCGCTCGGCAAACTCTTTGCCGATAGCCATCATCAGGTCGGGGTCCATTTGATGGTTGATAAAACCATCCACTTTCAGTATGCCACCGTCAAGGCATTTGCCCTCGCTTAGAATACGGTCTTTGAGTAATGGGAAGTTATTCATGCAATGAATGTTTTTACAAAATTAATCATTAATTCCCGAAAATGCACTATATTTGCACCAACTCCTAACGATTTAAATTTCCAGACTATGACAGATGCAATAGGACGCAAAAAATATGACCTCGACCGCACGGTGCGGTTGGTGCTCACTTGCGCAAGTGTAGGCTTGGGCGTGTTTTTGATTAATTACTTGAGTAGCATTTTGTTGCCTTTTGTGGTGGGTTGCCTGTTGGCGTATATGCTGGAGCCGGTGGTGCGATTCTTCATGCGAGTGTTTCATTTGAAAAACCGTATGTTCCCTGCGCTGCTCACCATGACGCTTTTCTTTGGCGCACTGTTTTTGGCTTGCTGGTTTTTGATTCCGTCGGTTATCGAATCGTTTGTGGATATGGGCAAACTGCTCGGCAAATACATCACCCACGAGGTGAAATCTTCCACCATGCCCGACTGGCTGCTTCAGTTCGTGAACGAGTATCTGAGCGCCGATAAACTGGAGGCGATGTTCTCAAAGGACCAGATTTTCGATTTCTTTAAGAGCGTGATGAGTGGCACGGTGTCGGTGTTGGGCACTACCATTCATTTTGTGCTTGCGGTGGTTTCGTGGCTGGTGGCATTGCTGTATATGTTCTTCGTGTTGCTCGACTACGATATCATTGCTCGTGGATTCAAGGCAAGTGTGCCAAAGCCATATCGCCATACCGTGTTTCGCATCTTCAACGATGTGACAGGCACCATGCGACGCTATTTCCGTGGCCAGGCGTTGGTGTCGCTGTGCGTGGGCATTATTTTCGCCATAGAGTTCTCTATCATCAAATTGCCGATGGCTATAGTGTTTGGTCTTTCAATTGGCGTGATGAATATGGTGCCATATCTCCAACTCGTTTCCATTCCGTTTGCGGCATTCCTTTGCGTGGTGCAATCTGTGGCTACTGGTGCGCCGCTCTGGCCGCTGTTTGGCTGGACTTTTGCCGCCTACTGCATTTGCCAAGCCATTCAGGACTTGGTACTGATTCCTCTGATTATGCGTTCGCAAATCGGACTTCGCCCGGCCATCGTGTTCTTGGCGTTGGCGCTTTGGGGTTATGTGTTGGGCTTTATCGGACTGATTATCGCTTTGCCTCTCACTTCGCTGCTCATTTCGTACTACAACGAGTTTATCCTCCATGTGCCTAAAATTCCGTCAGGCAAACGCAAATCCAAAGTCGACGAGACGAAAATGGATGCCGTGATTGAGGAAAAGGTGAAACAGCACCTTGAAGAACACATGGACGAATTTTTCGAAGAACACCTCGACGACATCAAACAATCAAAAGACAAATAAATTGCCGGTTTGGATTAAAATGGGCAGGGAGCCTTGAAGGTGAGGCTTTCCTTGCTGACAGGGTGGGTGAATGTGATGGCTTCGGCGTGGAGCATCAGGCGTGTGTTGGCGTGGCCGTATAGCATGTCGCCCACGATGGGGCAGCCCAGTCCGCTCTTGTGGCTGGCGTGTACACGCAGTTGATGCGTGCGGCCTGTCAGGGGGTAGAACGCAATGCGTGTGCGGCGGTCGGGCGTGTGGCTCAGCACCTCGTAGCGTGTGATGGCGCGTTTGCCGTGATCGTAGTCCACCATTTGGCGCGGACGGTCGTTGATGTCGGGGCGTAGCGGTAAATCAATCACGCCTTCTTTTTCCATCACCATTCCGTCGAGCAGCGCGATATAGCGTTTTTCAATGTTGCGGCTCGCGAAAGCGGCTTGCAAAGCGGCATACACCGCATCGCTCTTCGCCAAAATCACGATGCCCGAAGTGCTCATGTCGAGCCTGTGCACCGCTTTTAATGGTGCACCAATCTCTTGTGAAATAATGGTTTGAAGTGAATTGTCGTGCAGGCGGCCTGGCACGGTGAGCATACCGGCAGGCTTGTTTGCCACCACTATCCACGAGTCGGCATAGAGTATCATGTCGTCGGTGGTAGCCACCCTCTTTTCGTGCCGCTGAGGCTCGATGTCCACGCCTCGGAGCATGTGCGAAAGTATAGGGCGGCACTTGCCCAGACACGCCCCATAGTAGTGACCGTGGTGGCGAATCTCCTTTGCTGGCGAATTGCCCCACCAAAATTCGGCGATGCAAAGCGGCTTCAACTGGTGATTGAATGCGTATTGCAGCAATTTTGGCGCACAACACTCGCCAGAGCCCGATGGCGGAATGGCAGATGCTTGCAAGGTGGGGTTGGCTTGGTAGAATGTGGCAAACACGTCAATCAGGTCGCGTCGCTCGCCTTCGCCACTGTTCACCACAAACAATCGGAAAATGCGCTCCTGAAGTGCCTCGCTCATGGTTTTGCGACGGGCTTTCAGCGCAGATATTTCGCTTTGTAGGCGCGCAATCGCCGCTTTCTTTTCCTCAACGGTGGCATCGTGGCGCTGGCGAATACGCTTCAATTCCGCCTTCTGAAATTGGCTTTCTGCGATGAGTGCCTTTTCTTCCTCGGCAGAGAGCACCCCACCTTTGCGGCGCGCCTCCCTGTTAGCCTTCGCCTCGCTCATCGTCAGTTTGTAGGCATTGATAGCGGCGGTTTTTGCTTCCTCCGCCTCTTGCAGCGCGCGTTTCGCCATGCGTAGCGAATCCGACGATTCGAGTTGCGCAATTTGTGTGTTGATGGCGGAAATTTGTGCCTCGCCCTGCTTAAATTCGCCGTTGGGCGTAAGCAAATCGTAGATGGGCGGCACGAAATAATCGTGGTTGTTGCTCCCGGCCAAAATCCCCGAATACGCAGCCAGAAAGCCCAGCTCGCCACTCGCATCGCTCACCACCAGCACACCAAGCATCTTGCCACGCGCCAGTTCCCCAGCCCATTCCGAGTGTGCACTCACATAGCTTTTCACTTGCTCGGCAGCAATCACTGCAAGCGGGTGTGGCGCATATTCGAAAGGATTGTTGAGCCGCTCCGGCACCTCAATCCCTCCAATTTCTGCCTCAAACCTATGTAACTTCAAATCCTCCATCACCGCCACAAAGTTAACCATTTTCCCCCAAATCCCCTTTAATAATGAATAAAAATATCTTATAAGAAAAAGATTGCTTTTTTCTTTTTTAAGATATTATTTTGGTTGAAATTGCTGAAAAATACTGGCTTAAAGTGTTAAAAACGTTAATTTCGAGGTTAAAAAGAGTTAACGGGGGGGGCTATTTTTTTACTACATTTGCTTGTGAATTACAAGTTACATAAATGTTTAACCAATAAAACACTTTTTGATCATGAGAAAAAAAATTTTTATTCTTTTAGCAATTTTCAGCATGACTTCAGTAGGATATGCTGTAGCCACTCCATTGGCTGTATCAGATTACGAAACTTGTTCTGACAGTGAACCTTGTGTATGGACAGGGTCTGTAACTGGGTATAAATCAAATGGTATCCATAACACACTTGATAATGTACGTGTGTATCTAAAAAAAGGGCAGTTTGGTGAAATGTATTATATGGCGAAGACCTCAAGAGGGACATTCCGTTTGACGTACAACTCAGAAGCAAAAGCATATAGATTCACTTGTGATGGCTTCGTGTATACTATTGTGTTCTAAATGAGAAAATACGAAAAAAATAGTATTATTGATTCTTTTAATTTATTTTATTTTTCGATGAAACGAACAGTTAAACTTTTGTTGGCGATTTTTGCCACATATTTTTTGCTCGCACTCACTTCTTGTGGCAGTTGGTCTAACTTAACCAATGATGAAGCTTTTAAAAGAGGATACAATGCTGGCATGTATTTGCAAGGAGGAAGTACGGATGATTTTTTGAAATAAGAAAAAAGTCTTGTTTGCTCCTTATAACTAACCAAATTCCAAATAGCGTGTAACGACATGTAAATATCGCTTAGGTGAATTGTTACACTCTTACTGCAATTTTATAAGACGAGAACTTACGCGTAGGTCCTCGTCTTAAATTTATGTATAAAGATTTTTCTAACAGACCTTTTCACCTGCTCAGTGGCAAGCACGGCAAGCGGGTGTGGCGCATATTCGAAAGGATTGTTGAGCCGCTCCGGCACCTCAATCCCCCCAATCTCCGCCTCAAACCTATGTAGCTTCAAATCCTCCATTACTCCACAAAATTAACCATTCTGTTTTTTCTTGGATTTCACGAAGATGATGTTTTGGGGAGATTTCGTTTGATGGGTGCGGAGCGTGAGTTTGCCGTCGGTCACGGTGGCTGTGTCGCGTACTCCGTTGGTGCCTTTCAGTAATATTGAGTTGAAATTGGTGCCAATGGGTTGCCATTCCGAATAATTCATCTTTTTTGCATTTTGAACCGATGCTTTGCCGCCTTGTGCGATGGTCAGTTCCACCGCTATGCTGTCGGGGGTGGTCCACGTGGCAATGTATCGCTCACATGCCTTCAGGTATGGTTCGGTCACATCGGTGATGCCGTGAAGCACGTATTCGCCCGATTCCTCGCGCGAGATTTTAGCAATCACCACCTTGCCCACGGTGAGCAGTCCTTCGGCTTTCTCTCCATCGGCAGCCTTTTTCGGTTTCAACGCATCGGGGAGCGCCACGTTCACCGTGTCGGGAAATTCGTTTTGGAATTTCAGCACCAGTTGAAGCCGCTCCGCAGTCGATGCCTTGCCAATCACCGCCAACGTGGAATCGGGACCCAACTTCATCACAATCGTATCCGGACGGTCGGCCCTCACATCATCAGTCACCTTACCGCCACACGACCAAAGCGCAGCCACCATCACCAAAAAACTGAACCAAACCACATTCTTCATCACAAAAAAATATATCTTATTAATACCTATAAAAACTTACTTTATCATCTCCAAAATTTCCTCTGGCTTTGTGACCAGGCGCGTAATCGCACACAAACCAGTCCCCATATCTTTAACACTCGCCCCAAGCAAATAGACCACATCATCAATCACCAAAAACCTATCGTGATGCTTATGAGGTATCTGAACCGCAGTGATTGCTGAATATTGCTGATTATGCTTTTCTAAATCAAGTAAAAAATGTTGATTATAACGAGTGTGGATAGTTGCCGAAACTCCCTCTTTTCGTTTGCATAGCAATGTCAAAACACGGTCATCTACATAGTTGTCAATCAAAATAATTCGAACCTTTGCCCCACGAATAAGTTCAGAAACGAATTGCCATGCGTCCCAAATACAACCTGTAGCAAAAATTTGTTCTGCAGTTGGACTTGGAGTTTTCTCCTCCAATTTGTCTAAAATGGTTTCTATTTTACTTTCAGTCTCAGCCCTCCATTGATTATCCATCAGTTGCTGCCCTTCTATCCTATCAAGACGTTGATATATCTGAGCATTCATCGTCAAGAAGCGACGCATCGTCACAAACGCGCGCATAATCATTATATTTGCTGCAATCGCAACTTCACTTCTAAGCAAACCGCTCAACATAGCCACTCCTTGCTCTGTAAATGCGTAAGGCAGTCGACGATCACCACCACGCTGTTTTGAGATGCCATATTGGCATTTCAAAGTTTCGTTCTCTGCTTTTGTGAGTTGAAACATAAAATCTTCAGGAAAACGTTCTATGTTGCGCTTTACTTGGCGATTCATCTGCGAAACCTCTACACCATAGAATCGGGCCAAATCCCTATCCAAAAGCACTTGCTGATCTCGAATCAATGCAATTTTGCTCTGAATAGTGGGAACAGCCAACTGATTATCGATAGTAGGTGAAACGCCAACTTTTATATTTTGTTTTTCTTCCATACACACTTACGGCTTTACTCTGCAAAAATACGAAATTAATATCATTTTTTAGAAGAACATAACTATTAAGCAAAAAACGATAGGAATTTTGCGGGATTTGGTGGCGGGATTTGGTGGTGTGGGGGAAATTGGCTATATTTGTAAATTAAACCCAAATCGGTCATTAGGCCGTATGAGGATTTTTTAGATTACTTCTTGCGGTCTTTCGGCTTTTATAAGATGCCTTTTGCTTGTTTTTAATTCGTAATAGCTCGCTATCACTCATTAAAAGACAAACAAAAATCATTCTTCTAAAAATCCGAAATACCACAAACCCTAATGCCCGATTTGGGTTAATGACTTTAAGAAATGGATAAACTACCCCAAGACCCGTTTATGCTCTTTAGCTATGTGAATACGCAGCTTCGTGATGTGTATAGTTCACTCGACGAATTTTGCAAAGCAACTGATGTGGACCGTGATTGGCTCGAAAAAAAGTTGAAGGACGCAGGATTTGAGTACAGCGAGGAGCTGAACAAATTTTGGTAATAAAAAACATTTAATATTATGGATTACAAGACTTTGCGCAAACGCGCGCTGATTTTTGATTTTGTGGCGATAGCCGTAGCTGGTGCCGTGCTTTACGCAGGGCAGAGTCTGCTTGTGCCAGGTTGGGTGCTGGTGTTTGGCGCTCTGATTTCGGTAGGTGCTTTGGTGCTTGCCCTTAAGTTTTCGTTTGCTGCTCGCAAACTGGCTCGTGAAGAATTTGAGCGTGTGGTGAAGGAAATGAAACTTCAACAAATTGATAAAGAAGAAAAAAAATAATATGAAATTCATTTCTTGGAATGTGAACGGACTTCGCGCGGTGGTGGGCAAGGGTTTCGCCGAAATCTTTGCTTCGCTCGATGCCGATTTTTTCTGCCTGCAAGAAACGAAGATGCAAGCCGGTCAGCTCGATTTGGCTTTCGATGGTTATGAGTCGTACTGGAACTACGCCGACAAGAAAGGCTACAGCGGTACGGCGATTTTCACCAAGCACACACCTTTGAGCGTGACCTACGGCATGGGCATTGATGAGCATGACCACGAGGGACGTGTGATTACGCTCGAAATGCCTGATTTCTACCTCGTGACTTGCTACACGCCCAACAGTCAGGACGGTCTGCGCCGCCTTGACTACCGCATGACGTGGGAGGACGATTTTCGCGCCTACTTGCAGCGGCTCGATGCCAAGAAGCCTGTGATTGTGTGCGGCGACTTGAATGTGGCGCACAAGGAGATTGACTTGAAAAATCCAAAGACCAACCGCAAAAACGCCGGTTTCACCGACGAGGAACGTGAGAAAATGACCACGCTCTTGGACGCTGGATTCACCGACAGTTTCCGCTTCTTCTACCCCGACCTCACCGATGCCTATTCGTGGTGGAGCTACCGCTTCCGTGCGCGCGAGAAGAATGCGGGGTGGCGTATCGACTATTTCCTTGTGAGCAACCGCCTTGCCGACAAGATGGCTTCTGCCACCATTCACAACGAGATTTTCGGCAGCGACCACTGCCCCGTAGAACTCGTACTCAACGACTAACTCACACACTACTTACGAAATAAAAAATCACATTTAGACTATCAATCTAAATGTGATTTTTTTATGCGGAAAAATTCCTGTGGGTTAGTATTCCACTTCGTTGTTCATCATCTTGTGGGTGTCCCATGGGGCTGGGTCGCCGCCGAGGTATTTGTGGAACCATTCGAGGTGGGCGTTGTAATACACTGGCATCGAGTTCATGGTGTCGGGCCAGTGGCCGTCGTTGCTGAACACAATCAGGCGTGATGGAATACCGAGGGTTTGCAGCACGCTAAAATACTGAATGCTTTGGGTGTAACTCACACGGTAGTCGCGTTCGCCAGTGAGAATGAGCGTTGGAGTCTTGAAATTCTCCACATATTCCGATGGCGACCACTTTTTGTAAAGTTCAGAGTTCCAAGGCTGGCCTTTTAGGTCGAAATTAGGGAACCAGAGTTCTTCGGTAGTGCCCCACATCGAACGCAAGTCGTAAAGGCCCATCATCGAAGCCAAGCACTTGAATGGGTGGTCGTGCCCTTGCAGCCAGTTCATGAAATAGCCACCATAGCTCCAGCCCATTGCGCCCATGCGGTCGGCATCCACGTAAGGGAGTTTGGCAAGTGCCTCAGTCACCTTAATCACATCTTCGTAAGGCTTGCCGCCCCAGTCGCCCGAAATGCTGGTGGTGAAGTCCTGACCGTAGCCGGTAGAGCCGTGAGGGTTGGGGTAAGCAATCACATAGCCTGCGCCTGGATACACTTGCCAATCGGCACGGAACGAGTTCATCCACTGCATCTGTGGGCCACCGTGCACATTGATGACTAAAGGATATTTCTTGTTGGGGTCGAAATCGTGGGGCTTGACCACAAACACCTGAATTTTGGCACCTTCTGCGCCTTCCACCCACATCACTTCGCTTGGGCGAATATCTACCTCGTCTTCCAACTCTTGGTTGAGGAATGTGAGTTGCTGTTCGGTCTTGCCGCCGTTCTTCATGCGATAGAGTGCCGAAGGCTTGCCTGTGGTGGAGTAGGTGTAGTAGAGATAGCCGTCGTTGCCGAGGCAGAAAGTGGCAACGGCACGGTCGGGCAACACCTTGGCGTGCTTACCGCTTTTTACGTCCACCTTATAGATGGGCACTGCACCCAATTCCTGCACACCAAAATAAATGCTCTTGCTGTCAGCAGTCCAAAGGTAATCGTCGTTCACCCAGTTGTCAATATCTTCGGTCAGCACGCGCTTCTCGCCTGTGTTGCGGTCGTAGAGCGCTAAGCGGAAACGGTCGCTTTCGTGGCCAGGCACCACTTGAAAGCGGTAGGCGATGTAGCGGCCGTCGGGCGAGTATTTTGGTGTGCCGTCCCAAGCCTTGTTGTCGGCGGTGATACATTTAGCCTCACCACCAGTCACAGGCACAACGAACAAGTCGGCGTTGGTGTTCGCCTCTGGGTGGTCGGTGTGGTTGCTGATAAAGCAAAGTTCCTTGCTGTCGGGCGAGAAGGCGAAGCCTGGAGCATTGCCCCAAGTGGGAGCCGAAAACTCGCCAGGAGTGACATCGGTATAGGTCTTTTCAGCGATATTGTAAACGATGATATGGCTGTAGCGGCCATCGGCATAGTCGGTCCAATGGCGGTAAAAGAGTTTGTCGGCAATGTGGCCTTGCACCGAGCCCTCGGTTTTCTTCTTCCAGCGAGCGGCGTTGGCCTTGCCGTCGGCACCGAGGTCGGGATAAACTTCGGTGGCGAAAGCCAAGAGGTTGCCGTCGGGGCTAAGCACTGCGCCCGACACGCCCAACTCGTAGTTGGTGATTTGCTCCGTGTCGCCTGTGGCAACATTGCGGCGGAACACCTGTGGCAATTTCACCTCCTTGCCATCTTCGGCGATGGTGGTGCCAGTGGCTCCGTAGTAAATCCACTTGCCATCAGCCGACCATTGTGCGTCGCGGCTCTTGCCGTCGATCATTGGGGCAAATTCTGGAGTTTTGCCCTTGGTGTCGAGTCTCATCAGATTGATGCTCGTGTTGGTCTTGTGATTTTTCAAATCCTGAGCGGTGACATTGAACGCCAAAGTCTTGCCGTCGGGACTCAAAGCCAATGCGCTCACGCTCTTGGTGCGATACACGTCTTGAATGGTGAATGCGCGCTTTGCCGCGCCTGTTTGTGATAGTGCCATCGTTGCAATGGTCGCTAATATGATTTTCTTCATACTCACGGAATTATTGATTATTTTATGTGGTTAGAATACTTTTTCGAAAGCGTTTCGCTCGCCATCCTTCACCATGATCATGCCACAGCGAGTGAAACCGATTTTGGGCAGAATGTGGAGCATTTCCAAGTTGTCGAAATTGGTGTCGATGCGCATACTCTCGCGGCCCATGCGCTTGCTCTCGTCGATGAGCATGAGCAGAAACGCCGTGGCAAGTCCCTGCCCGGTGCGGCCGTGGTCGATGCCCAGGCGGTGCACCACCGTGTAGCGGCTGTTGGTGGAATTGCTGTCGGTGAGCCATTCCCCGTCCCAAATATGGTCGTAGCAAGGGTCGCCAGCGGTGATAAAGGCACAATAGCCCACCACTTGGGTGCCGTCAAGCAGCACCCAACCTTGCCCTATTTCGATGTCGGAAGCCACGGTGCCGGGGTTGGGGTAGCCATACTGCCACTGGTCGCGACCCGCACGCCGCATCACCTCAATCTCCCCTTTCAGAATTTCCCAAATCACGGGAATGTCGTGCTCGGCGGCACGGCGAATGTGAAGCACGTGGTTATTCCTCGTCGTCATCTTCTTCGATTGGGGTGTTGAGCAGTTGCTCTGCGTCGTCGAAATCTTCGGGCTTTACCACCACGCGCCACATCCCCTTGTCGCTGCCACGGAGCAGGGTGCTGGCTGTGTTATCGCCCAAAACTCCAGCCTCGATGCCATTGGCACTGAGCATACCTTTCACGATGCTGGCCTCAACTTCGCTCTCGAATTGAGCCAATACTTTCAAATCACCTTCGTTAGCCATAGTAGTGAAGTTTTATGATTATTTGATATTACGTTTGTTGAGTTCGGCTTGATAGCGTTGTGCGTTGGCGTTGTGAGCGCCAAGGTCGGTGGCAAAATCGTGATACCCCGAAAAGTCGCTCTTTGCGCACATGAAAATGTAGTCGTGAGGCTTGCTGTCGAGAATTTGGTCGATGGTCGCCTTTTCGGGCAAGCGGATTGGACCTGGGGGCAGACCAGCCACACGATAGGTGTTGTAGGGCGAATCGTAGGCGCACATGTCGTGCGTGATGCGGCGAATGCTGAAATCGCCAAGGGCAAACTTCACGGTAGGGTCGGCTTGCAGACGCATCTTCTTTTGCAGACGGTTGATATACAGTCGACCCACCTTGCCACGCTCGTCGCTCTTTGAGGTTTCCTCCTCGGCGATAGATGCCACAATCACCACCTCGTCGGGTGTGAGGCCTAATTTCTTCGCCTTTTGAGTTCGCTCATCGTTCCAGAATTGCACATAGTAGTTATACATGTTTTTCAGCATTTTTTCTGGCGTGATGTCCCAATAGAATTTATAACTGTCGGCAAGCAGAATGCAGCCGATGTTGTCGGGCGTGTGGTCGAACTTGGCGCACACATCAGGGTCGGCAAGTGCCTTCAAGAAATCCTTCTTGCTGGGCTCGAACTTATTGCCGGCACGAGTGGCAAACTCATCGAGCGTGCGCACATTGTTGAAGGTGAACTTCAATTCCGTCGGTTCGCCCCTGCGGAGCGTGTAGGCGGCCATCAATGCCGTTTCGCCCTTCGCAATCTTAAACGCACCGTGCCTGTATTCCACCTTCATGCCGCTCACCTTGAGCAGCGTGGTCACACGGCTTGCAAATGCATCGTCGGTGTTCTTCTTCAGCGAATCGGAGAGCGCCTCCATCGTGGTGCCCTTCGGGATATAGATAATGGTGTCGGTGCTTGCTTTCGTAAGCACGAACGGCAGCGTTACGGCAGCCATAGCCACCAGCACCACCGCCACAATCAGCAGCACCCTCTTATGCTTGTCAGCAAAAGATGATTTTTTCTTTTTCCTCGATTTAGTTGTTTTTGCCATTTTTTGTTCTCATTGTGTTTATGAAGCAAATTTACACTTTTTTTCCGAGAACTGGTGTCAACGAATGTAAAAACACCTGTCTGCACGCCCAAATCGGGCAAACAAGCCGCCAAAACAGCGGTTTTTTCAAGAAAAAAGCACAAAAGTGAAGAAAAGTTGCGAAAAGTTTTGCGACTTTGAAAAAAAAACGTAACTTTGCACTCGCTAAAAGCAAATCAGCACAAAGCACTGGAGAGGTGGGTGAGTGGCTGAAACCAGCAGTTTGCTAAACTGCCGTAGGAGTAATCCTACCGCAAGTTCGAATCTTGTCCTCTCCGCCAGACAAAGGGTAACAAGTTGTATTGCAACGAGTTACCCTTTGTTAATTAAAAAGTCATAGACGCAGTATAGACGATAGAAGTTTAACCATTTGCATTCTTCACACCAAAGAATGTAAAAAAATGTGCGCAGCACGGAAGAAATTAAACTCTCTCAGCGAGGTTTTGAAGTTCACCTATCCAAAACTTCATACTGGCGGCAAGTGGTATGTCGATTTCTATGCCTACGATCCTGCCGAAGGCAAGATGCGCCGCAAGAAATATCACCTTGACAACATCGAAAAAATCAAAGAGCGACGCAAGCGAGCCAATGAGCTGATTGAGTCGCTGACCAAACTTTTACGTGAGGGCTGGTCGCCATGGATTGATGCCGACAGCAATCGAGCCTACACTTTGTTAGAGGAAGCCTTAAATAAATATGAGGCATTCGTCGAAAGAATGCCGAAATACAAGACCCGCAAGTCCTACACATCACGATTGAACATCCTGCGCAAGTACAACGCTCAGCGGTTGCTGCCAATCCGCTATGTATACCAATTCGACACGGCATTTGTCAGCGACTTTCTCGACTATATTTATTTGGATAGAGAAGTCAATCCGAGAACCAGGAACAACTATAGGCAGTGGTGCCAGTCGTTGGCGGCATTCTTCATCGAGAAGCAATATATGAAAAGCAACCCTGTTGAAGTCATCAAGGATATTGCTGAGATAGGCAAGAAACGGCAGCCGTTGAGTGCAGCCATGTTGAAGCAGCTGGAGGCTCATCTTCGTGAGTCTCACCCTTACTTCTATCTCGCTTGCATGATGGAGTATTACACTTTCATCAGGCCAGAGGAATTGAGCCACATCACGCTTGGCGATATCAGCATCAAAGAGCAGTCGGTATTTGTCTCGGCTGCTGTCTCAAAGAATAAGCGTGATGGCAAGGTGGGTCTCAATGATAAGATAATAAAGTTCATGATTGCGCTGGGTGTGTTCCAATTCCCGAACGATTATTATCTGTTTGGGCCAAAGGTAACGCGCCCATCAGCGACACGAGGTGACAGCGAAATGTTCAGAAGAAAGTGGAACACGTTAGTGCGTAAAGGTCTCGGCTGGAGTGACTGTTACCAGTTCTATTCGTTGAAAGACTCCGGCTTGCGTGACCTTGCCAACAGTGAGGGCATAGTCATAGCTCGAGACCAGGCACGGCACACCGATGTCAGCACAACCAACAAATATCTGCAGGGGCGTGATGCTCCCGTGCATGAGGAAACCAAGCACTTCAAAGGAAATCTTTAATCCAGCTTATAAAAATAGCCCGTAACAAGAGGTGACACACCTTTGGCCGTGATGTTGTATTCCAGTTTCTCACAGGCGAACCTTTGCCCATGAATGAGAAATGCTCTAGTAGGTTTCAGTACCTCATTTGAAATAAACTTGATGCAATATTTCACGGTTGTATCGATGACGGTCCCATCAGCAAAACTTGTGTTGCCGATGGTTTCTTTGTCTTGTAGTTTTTGAAGTGTCAAGAAGTTCTCCGCACTTATATGTTTGTTGCCATAGCCGTTTCTTTTGACCTCGTAAGCTGAGCACGGCTGTACAACTGGGTATTCACCAGTGCAGCTCATGTCTTCATTGTAGATGGCGGTCATACGCTCCGGCACATAGGCAACAAACATTTTGTCAATCTCTGATGCGCTATCAACCGTAGTCTCGCCTTCTATGAGAGACTCAAGGTCAGTCTTAACCGTATCGGCAGCTCGTACTAATATCTTTTCTCCGACATCTGACGGCCCTTCGATGGAAAGAATCGGCATAGGAACTTCGTCAAGTTTAACCTCATTATAGTACGTTTTCCCGCCCTGTGTGTAGGATGTGGTCATCACGAATGGCACATTCTGTAGTGTGGTTGTAGCGGGCACAATTTTCAACTCGACATCAATGTCTTTTTTGTCGGGTTGCCTCATGAGGGCACCAAACTGGTTAACCTCTTTGAAGTAGTATTCGGTGACATTGCCATTCGCATCTTTAATAGTAGCAAGAATAAACTGGTGTCCTTGCACATTAAATAGTTTATTCTTGTCATCGGCAGAAGCACCATTCTGCAGGTATGTTTGCATCTGTGCCAAAGATGTAAAGCGAATGTCTATAGTTGCAGCGCCGAGAATATCTTCTGATAGATGGTATTCATTGTCTTCCATGCTGAAACCGATGTTGCCAATGCTGACATCGCTGGTATCTTCTTTTGATACTTCGGATGTGTACTCATCAACAATGTCTTCAATTGGAATCGGTGTGTCAGTCCACCATGTTTGGTGGTTTACCAGTGTGCAAGTCTTGGTCAGTTCATCAACCTCAAAAACGACTCCGAGAAATCTTTCAACCTGTGTCAAGAACTCGTTCACGGTCCAATGCGGCAATGCTTTGGCGATGTCCACGCGGTTGTTGGCGGTCACTATGAAAATGCGTTTGAACAATGAGTTGTCGATATATAGTCTTTCCAGACCGGGAATATCAATCTCGTAGCCTACAGCAGTCAACACCTTGCGAATCGTTCGGCAGAGCATAGGCATGTATGAAGGACACACTTGTGGTGTGCCGTCAGATCGTGCTTCTTGGTTCTCCCAACTAAGCCTATATTCTGGGAAAAATATGCCATAGCCACCGCTCTCTGTCCCGTGCTTGCGCATCACAATTTCGTTACATAGTAGGCCGCTATCGCAATAGCTGTTCCACTGGCTATTCACATTGATGACGGGAAAAGCAACGCCACGGTTGTCATAGTCATCATATCCTTTCACTCCAGGAATCTCTTCAAACTTCCACCATCTATCGCGCCACCAAGCTAAGGCGTTTTGTGCCTTGGTTGGATCTTGACTTTCTGGTTTATTTAGGAATCGAATATCAACGCACTCCCACCAGTCGAGCACGGCACGATTGAAAGCTGTGCCTTTCTCGGCTGCCACTGGTTCCGCCTGATAGGATAGCTCATGCATCCAGTCGCCAAGGTCAAGCTCATCGACATATAGTTCTTCGCCTTTGGTGTAGAAGTTCATCTCGCTGTTGCCACCCAGCAGTTGCACTTTGACGGCTGCTTCTGTGACTTGGTTGATTACAGCCTTGCCATCAAGCAACACCTTGTTGTCAACACGCAGCACGGCATGGAATACATGGTATTCAGTAATGGTGTCTATGCGATTGATGCTTCCGAAGATGTCACGATTCTCTTTCACCTGCAGGGGCAGTTCCACGTCGTAGGTGTAGCTGCCCGACTTCGTGAAATAGACATTTTCGCGCGTCAGCTTGATAGACACATTATCTTTCAGTACGGCTGGCTTTCCATCTATGAACAATTCTATCATCTTTTTCGGAATCTGTAAGCGAGCCAAAGAGCGAGCGCGATCAATGCTGCTCCACCAACAAGCATCAATGCCTTCTGGTGCCAGCGCAGCACATTAACCTTTTTAATCTCGGTCACTGGGTATGGCTTATTTAGTTCGACAGTGATTATTTTAGGGATGCTGTCTGTGACCCTCACAGTGTCATGCAGCATCTTCCATCGGTTGCGATATGCTATTCTCTCGGTGAACACGGTATCACCACGCACATATATGCGCACGGTGTCAGTCATATAGATGCTATCAATGACCGTGTTGGTGTGGTACACATCATGAGTGACCGGCACCTCGATAGGCACCTCCTTCTGTACTTCCACCGGAACATATATTTTTTTTGAGCAGCTGGCCGCCAGCAGAAGGCACGTCAATATGATAATGTGTCGTTTCATACAATCTCGATCCAAATTTCTTCGCCATGCTGTCGGGCAGGTGTGAGGAAGTTGTCATACAGGTTGTAGAACGCTTTCTGCGAGTCCACCACACGGCCCACGATTCTGTTGTAGCCCACGATGATGCACCCAGCCGAACTGTTTTGGTTCACGCCACAGTGAATCAGAATGCCCTCGAAGTGAGGCACGTTACGCACCCAGGGCATCACACCATTATATTTCTTGGTGTAGGGATACTTGGTGAAGTTAGAGAACTTCGGCGACTTGACAAAGGTGATTTTATAGGTTCCGAAAGGGATGCAGGTCTGCGAATAAACTTTCTTCTCTCCGTTGTCAAACTTGCCGTTGTGGTTCAGGTCGCGGTTCTTATCCTCGATGGTGTCACAGATGTACAAGCGCTTGCCGTCGGTCACGTCATAGAGGTGCCCAATGGTGTACAAGCTTTTGAATGCTGTTCTTTCAAGCCTCAGTTTCATTGCCTATATTTTTATGGATGTAATTAGTAATCTCGCCGAATTTGCCTTTGACATAGGTGGCGATGCCCAGCAGTGCGCCGCCAGTCACAAATGCTTCGCTGACATAGAACAGCACGCCATCTGTTATGCTGTAGTCACCAGTCAGGAAGAAACACAAGAACGCCATGACAATCCCACTGAAAATCATAATGATTGCCATAGTGTACGCTACTTTATCTCGGAAGTCAAGTTCTGACCACCCAACGTGGCCGTCCTTGTCGATGTCGTATGATTTTTTTTTCATGTTGTTGCTTTTTGCGACAAAATTACCATCATATATCAACCCCTAAAAAGACAAAAAATGGAAATTAAGAAAATCGCTGCGCATTATCGCCAGTATTTGGCACGCATGATTAAGCAAAGTACACGTGCCGACTACACCAAACGACTTGAGATGCTTGTGTGCTACGCCTCCATGCAGGGCATCACAGCCATTGAGGACATCGACTTCACGCAGTTCCTGGAATGGATGTTCATCTACCGGGGTGTAGCACCTCGCACTCACAACAACTACCGCACATGGTGCCTGTCGTTCTGCAAATGGCTGCGACAGCAGCACTATATCTCCGGCGACCCGCTGCTCGATGTGCCGCCGCTGAAAGAACCGCCAAAGGTGCGCCAGCCTCTACCACACAGCGAGCTCAAACGTGTGCGAGAATACCTCTCCGAGCGTAACAAACACTTCCTCCTCGCCGTGATGATGGAATACTATTGCTTCATCCGTCCTGACGAGCTGTCCAACATCCGCATCGGCGACATCGACGCGAAGGCACACGCTATCTATGTCCGGGCAGAAATATCAAAGAACGGCAAAGCAGAGATGGTGGGTCTCAACAATGCGGTGCTGTCGCTCATGAGAGAGCTGCACGTCCTTCGCTCACCGAAAGACTGGTATCTATTCAGTGTGCGATGCCGACCAGAAGTGACAAAACTGAACAGCCGTATGTTCCGCGAGCGCTGGGCGAGGTTGCGCAAGCGTCTCGATCTGCCAAAGGAATACCAGTTCTATTCGTTGAAAGACTCAGGCATCCGTGACCTCGCCAATTCCGAGGGCATCGTTATCGCTCGTGACCAAGCGAGGCACAGCAGCGTTGCCGTCACCAATAAGTACCTTCAAGGCCGTGACCGCCCTGTTCACAAGGAAACGATACGTTTCAAAGGTGCGTTGTGAGGGGAACGCCCTCTCTGCGGAAATGGGCAAGACTCTCAACGAGCGATTAGAACCTGTTGAGTCTACTTTAGAAATAAATTCAAGCAGCGAAGTTGTCACCGAACGAATACCTTATGCGCAGAACTCAGGGTTTATAAACGACCAAACACCGACTTCAAGCAGCTCATTTCGCTATTCCGACCCAATCTTGTTGAAGGCTGGGGAGTCGCTGAAGATGAAAGCAATCACTCCAACAAATGTTTGGAGACTTTCTTCCTACGACCCAACTACGCAGAAATACTCTAAAATTCTCTCGGGCGAATCAAGCGGTATGAGTTCTGCGTCCAATGCTTACGAGAACACTTACACCGCAACCGAAGACATCTATGTCACAGTATGTTGGAATTGGGGTTATTTCCAGCTGGAATTGACATTGACTCACGAAGTCACAACCACAACATCTAAAATAGATGAGCTTGATATTATCAGCGAAGCCCTTGAGGTTAAAGTGGAGACCTCAACAAAGACGGAAGAAGTGCCTATAGTCGCCCATACGGGTGGAGCTTATGGTTATGGTAGCGTAGGCAATAGAGTTACAATCGCAACCTATAGTCAGTATAGTTATAGTGATGACTTTTTTCTCAAAAAAGGAGAGATTTTGAATATCTCGCTTGCGAATGTGGCATCAAATGTTTGTGTCCTGTGTGTCAAGGATGCAGTAGAAGGCGGCACCGACCATAGAAATCTTGCTGTCGGTAATGGTGAATCAACACAGGCTATACAGTACACTGCGCCTACTGATGGTTATTATGCGGTATCGTGGCTGACAAGCACTGGCATCACTATAACAAAGACCGGGACAAGTACCAAAGGCGACAGCGAGCGTATTGTAGCCATAGAGGAGAGCACCACACAGATACCTGCGCTTGTGAGCAGCGTCGCTGCTTTGAATGGAGCTGTTTTTGATAATGTGAGTGATGACATGACAGAAGGTTATGTTGATGGTTATTTTGTTAATCACTCCGGCTCACTTGGCGGCGACAGTTCGTTTGCCTATAAGGAGTTCGAAGTTCGCGCTGGTGCAGTCATTAATTTCACTGGTGGCATGCATCCAAACCTTGCTGCTATCGCCAAGAAACTTACAAGCAACTCCTTTGAGGAGCTTGTACCTGCTACAGCGCAAAGTGTTCAATCTTTCACTTATACCGCAACGGAAGATATGACAATAGCGGTCTCTTTTAGTAAGGGTTCAGACCGCTCCATCACGATTGTGGCGCAGAATATTGAGGCAAATACACTAAACATCGAGGATATATACAACATCTTAGACTTGCTTAAAAGGCCGGACTATGGCACATTATTCGATAAGGTTGCAGTCATTGGAGATAGTTTGACGGTCGGCACACTTGATGCTGCGACTGGTGATGATGGGCACGTTGCAGGCGGCTCATTCGGTTGCTCTTGGCTAACCTATTTGGCAAAGAAATGGGGCAGTTCAGTAAGGATGCACTATGGCGCGGGCGGTTCAACTTGTTATTCTTGGTTGGGAAACAACAGTTATGGACTTGGGTTGATGCTCAAAGACAGCGTTGTTTATGATGTGTATTTCGTTGCCTATGGTCATAACGATGCTGGGGTGTTCACCATTGGCACCACAAGCGACACTCCAACGGCAGTGACGGTGGATGCTGAGGACAAAGTGACCGTTGACACACCAGCTGCCAACACCACATTCTTGGGTAACTATAAGAAGATAGTCAACGAGATTAGAACGAAAGCACCGAACGCTCTCATCTTCATGGTTTGCACCGATAAGAAAGACAGCACAGCTTCAAGTAGTATTGGGTACATGAACCAATATATCAGACAACTTGCCGAATGGTATTATGGGCAAGGAGACCATAAGGTGTTCTATCTTGATTACATCAGCAAGTATGTAGAAAAAGCCGGTTATCATACTGGCGGCCATTGGTCGACTTTCGGCTATGCTAACATCGGCAGATTAATCAATAATGCCGTGAACGATGTAATTGAAGCATACTTGAACACCAATGCTCTGAAGGTATGGGGCAACTACCTTGAGAGTTACCGCACAACGAAGTATGACCAAACGATGTAAATGGTTACTGCTACCGAGTCAGACACCCAAGCCATGTGGGACTCGGAAACAACATACGCTTACGGCGATGTTGTGAGATACACCAACAACGGAACGACATACAAATGCACATCTTTGCGAGATGGCAACACCAACAACCCTCCTGTGACATCGGATGGCAAGACTGGTGGCGGTGTGGCATGGAAGGATGCCACTTATGATGAGACTGCAAGCATCATAGACGAGTCTGTTCTTGCTGGTACTGGGTATGCTTATAGCGCAGAGGCACGAAACCTCTGCGCTACCCTTTAACTCAGTTATGTCACAACAACCGTTTCACAAACTCACGAACTAAGGGATAGAGGTACAACTTGTGCGCCTCGTTGGTCGGATGGAGACCATCACCGCTCGCTTCACCTTCCTGCGATGAGTAGTTGGTCTTGTAAATGCTGAAATTGAAGTTGCACTGGCACTCATACCACAAATCAAGCACAGGAAGGCCATAGGTCATCGCGACCTCTTTGATGGCCGTGCAGTATTCACTCAGCACAGCACCAACTGCATTTGGGACCTCCGATTTACCGTTCCATGCGCTTGCACGATAGATGAGTGTAAAGAAACCAATCTTGCAGGCGGGGTTTTGTGCTGTGATGTAATCAACCATCGCAGCTATATTTGACTTGAACTTGTCAATTCTGGTGTTATACCCGTAATCATTTGTGCCGATAAAAATGGTAACAGCATCATACACACACACATCTTTGTTCCGTAAAGTGGTCAACTGCCCGCCGCTAGTGTTTCCGCTAACAGCCTGGTTTGTTACACTTATCTCATGGTTGCCTTGAGTGGCAAGGAAAAAGGGATAACCTTGTTTTTTGTCAACCGATGCAGCGTTGTCCCATGTGTACACAGATATTGAATCGCCAACAACAAGAATTCTCTTCTTCGCTCTTGTCCTTGCCACACTCTTGCCGATGGTTCTGTAACGTGCAATTGCTCTTGCAGTTTGAATGAAGTTCCCGATTTTTACATAACCATCAATCGGCATCGTAAAGGATTTTATGCTTGACTGTTGAGACTCATAAGCCGTTTGGTTTAAGTCATACACTTGTACAGCCATCATCTTACCATCACCACTCCCTTCAGGTGGGTTGTCATCGTCACGATTAAGCAGATAGATAGCCTCCCCCTTTTTTAGCCTTATAAAGGGGGAAGTATCTGCAGCCCAATAATCATCCTCATAATCAACAAGGTTTTCAAAATTCTCAATAACCTCAACATGAGGCAATGATGCAGGTGCTGCCGATGATACACCCTTTGTGTATCCTACTTTCCACACGGGGTAGGACGCTTCATATTCCAAACGGATAAACGCACTTTCTGTTGGCGAGTATGTGAACGCCTTACCTCCGTAAAGAAATCCGGTGCTCACTTTGTTCTTGCCGCTGTCATAAAGTGTGTAATGTGAAAACCATCCACCGCCTATGGACACGCCGCCATCTGTTATAGCGATGTAGTCGGTTACATGCTTTGTGCCAGTTGTCACCTCTCCGCTTGAATTGATGCTTGCATTGTCTACATGCCCCTCTATCGTCGGGCAAAGCCGAAAATAATATACATTGTATTTGTCGGCATTATCAAGGTCAAGCCATGCGCATTCGCTCAACCAATCGACATCGGTATAATACTTGCCCATGTATTTGTATCTTCTTACGCTCGCCCCTTCACCTGGCAGCCCGATGACCAGCCCGACCTTGCGGTCATCTGATGGTACCTCGGCGACAGCATCCGCAAGAGATGACGATGTAACCATATAGACATCATCGCCTTTGTTTTCAATCTTCTCGTTAAGTACCTTTCCCATTTCCGCCGAGAGGGCGTTCCCCTCACCACCTGTTGTGAGGTCGTTGACGAGAACCACCTGACCGAGGTCAACACCGCTGTCGCCCTTCTGGCCGGGCCCTCCTGGAGCACCGTCGGTACCCTTCAGCTGTACGCTTTGGTATTTGCCGTCAAGCGTATCACCGCCGGTGCCTACCCACACGTAGAGCGTCGTGCCGAGCAGATAGCCCTTCATCTGCTGCTCCGTGGTTGGCGATGTGGGCAAGTCGCTCGTTGAGCTGATAACCACATAACCTTTAATGGCGTTTGTTGACACGTTGCAAAGCGTGTTCACCGTGTCAAGGAACAGCTGGCCAATACGAGTCGCTGTGTTTTCCCCCTCTTCTGTCGCGTCGCGAACAACAGCCGCTGCGCTTCTTAATTCGTCTATTGTCTTTGCCATAATATTTGTTTTTTGTTTGCAAAATTACCGGCAAAGCTATGACTATAAAAAGACAAAAAAACCACCCTATTCGGATGGTCTCGTGATGTCATCAATAATGGTGTCAATTAAACCATGAAGTCTAATTTTAATTCCTTCCTAAGAAATTGATGCAGTTCTTCTGTTGACTCGTCAATCATTTCTTCAAACGATTTGCTGTCATCTGATGACACGTCATTGCTTGACGCAGGATCAGGGAAAATTTCTTTGCCTTGCTCTTCGCCTGAACTAAGTTTTAGTATATCAATATATGTGTCCATATTCATTGCCTAAAGTAGTTTTGAAAAAAATGATTGTTTAATTCGGGTTTGAAATAATGCTTGCGTCTCATCCAAATGATACCATCGCCTTTTGATATGACCATTACATCAATAGGTCCACCCACCGTTGGTTGATCAGGACTAATCTTTCTTTTTATAGAAGTGAGTTTAATCAAACTCTCAACAAAATCGGCAAGATCTTCTTTGTCTAAGGTCACAACAGAATTAATTAATGGGGCTATGTAATCCCTTGAAGTTAAATCATGGCATGCTTTGAAATATTCCTTCTCATAGTTGCCCAAGTTATTATTGATAAAATTCCGAATATTATTAGCAAGTGTTGGATTGTCTGCTTGAACAATGTTGGCCATGTCGCCAAAAACTTTCTTGATTGGTATAGAGTAGTTTTTTACAAATATGTCCTCAACCTGTGGGGCTATACCTCTAACTATGGTATCCATAACATCTGTTTGGGCAAATGGGCAAACGGCGGCATCAACCCCAGTTTTAATGATACCATCTTTATTTGAAATATGTATTGAAGATAGTATGCCGTTAACTATAAAGCAGTTCTCATAGCAATATAATGATGGGAATAGTTCGTCTTCACCATATCCAATAAAAACAAGACCAGTAACAAACGCTTGCAATTGAGCACAAACAAAAATGGAATACAAAAGAGAACTAATTAAATCTAAGTTAAGATTAATGCTGTATTTATTGTTAAAATCAAATGATGAATGTTCTAAGATATCTTTATTGTACTTAAAAAACTCATCCTTTGAAATATGACTAAAACAAACTAATGGTTTAGTGTGTTTTGAAATAACGTCGTTAATACTAGAAATTAACCTGTTCTCAAAATCTGGTTTAGATGGGTCAATTTCTTTGACTATGGCATCCAAATAAATTGTGAAATGTGATAACAGAAAGTTCTTCTGCTTAGCGGAGCACGGCTCTTTCATTTAAAAATGCTTTGAATTTTCAATATCCATGAGTATTAGTCGGTTAGAAGCAACTCTCAATAACACCCAACAAAGCTGTTTTTAGATATTCCACAGATTAGACTTGGGTAAATGCTACTTATTCAAGCAGTTACTAAACAACACCAAAGTTAAATGAAAGAGCCGTGTTAGCGGAGTCTGAATAGTACCCTTTTGTCTTTAAAAAGCTAAAGAAATCATTTGCATAATCCTTGAGATTGGGTTTTATGTTGTCACCAAGATATTTGCGATATTCTTTGATGATAATTTCCCATGGAATGTCCATCAATGACGTGTTGTTATAGATGGCGATGGCAACTGGCGCATATTTTGAGAGGGTAAAAATCTTATTGGCTGAGTTAAATACCTTGCGCCCGCCAATGGTGACTGCGCTATCTGCGGCTATTGCTGCCGCATGTCCGTTCAAAGCTGCTACTATTGCTGACATAGAAACAAATACATTTTTGACTAATAAACGGGAACTATGGCAAAATATTGCATCAATTAGCATTTTTATTATTTAGCGATTGTCTTGCGTGTGTCCTCCAGTGCTTCGCAGATCACCGCGGCGGCTTCCTCGCCGACCATGTGCGCCATGGTCTCTTTCATGCGCATCAGTGAGGCGAAAAGTTTAGGGTTGAACCAATCGCGTCTTTCTCGAGGTTCACCGCTGGTGTAATAGTCGCCCCATGCTGGGCCCACCTTGCGAGGAATGTCAAGCCGGTGCTCATGGCGGTAGCTTGGCGAAAGGAACTCCAAGTCGCCGCCATTGCCCTTGGCATAGCCGTAGCCCACGCCGTATGCTTGGTATATGCCGTAGGCAAGGAAGCGCATCACGATGTTCGCGCTCAGCCCGTTGTGTGTCACGCTCTCGGTGAACGACTTCATCAGCGCACCCGTGTCCTTTATAGCCCAGTATTCCAGTTTATCTCGCCAGATCTGAACCATCATTTTCGCCCAGTTGTCAACCCATAGTTGCTGCTGGCGTTCTATCTCCTGTCGGTTCAGCTCTGCCATTCCGTTGTGTCAAAGGTTAGGTCGATAGGCTCGGCGACCTCTACCATGAAGTAGAGACCGGTGCAGCCATTAAGGAAGTATTGTCCAAGCTCGCGGCTCAGCACGCTCTCCGTGCGCAGGTACACCATCTCATTGCTCAGCGCATCTTCGTCAATGATCATGCGCGTCAGCAGCTGACGAAACAGCGTGCGGCATTTATCGAGGGCTGCCGTGTAGGTTTCCATCGATTTGATGTTGTAGCGGTGCATAAGAAACACCGTCACCGTGCGTTTCTTGAACCACCCACCATTGCGGCCTCTGAAAGTGGCACCATCGTTGGTGTCATCCACGCAGAAGAATGCGTTTGCGGTGCGGAACTGCTGCAGCGGCCCCTGCAGGGTCTCGATGCCTGAGCAGGTGCAGAACTTGAAGTTCTCGGTCTGTGCCAGTTTGTTGCTCTGCCACAGCGTCTCAAAGTAGCCTATGTAGTCAAAGAGTTGTTTAGCATTCATTTCTTCATCTTCATCTTTTGGTTGAACTCGTCGGCTTCCTTGGCTTTAGCGTCAAGCTCGGTCAAGGCACGCCAAGTGTCGATATTCAGGATTTCTTCTTCTTTGGTCACATCGCCGCCCGTCAATGCGCGGATTTGGTTGTTCATCACCACCATCATGTCGGGCGTGCTTCCAGCCTCTCCGCTAGGCTTGAAGAAATGCGGGAACAGTGTGGCAAACATCACTTTCAATTGTGCCCACCACTGAATCACCAGCAGCTGCTCCCACACAGCAAGTTTTTCCCGCAGTCCCGGGTAAAGCAGCGTGGCAAGGTGCTGCACGGCTTCTTCTTTCTGACTCTGCAAGATGCCTTGGTAGCAGTTCTCGCATTGCAGGTAGTTGGTGAACGGCACGCCATGCAGCCTCACTGGTAGGGCTTCAGCACCATGCAGGGTGTCAAGTCTTACTGGCACATCCCCTGGATCATCCATCCAGTTCAAGCCCTCGAGCAGTCCGGGCAGAAGTTCTGGATCGAGAAGAAATCGCTTGGGCTTCTTCTCTCCAATGGGCACCGTGCACACCCAGTTCGTCAGCTCTCTACGCAGCACCTTCAGCCCCGTGAGGTGCTGAAGCACGGCGAATTTAGCCTGGTGCGGTTCCTCTTGCCGGGCCTTACAGCGCATCACCATGGCAAGCTCGCTTTGGCTCAACTCATGCCAGCCTTTCGGCAGGTCAAAGTTGATGGTGTTGCGCTCACCCGAAAAAGTAGCACGGATCATCTTTTTCGTTCTTGTAGGGTTCAAAAGTGTTGGCTGCGTAGGCTGTAGAGTTAGCGTAGGTGGTGAAAGTGTGGATGTTTCCGTCAAGCCACTCCACAAGTTTCTTCACGTGGAAGTGTGCCATCGTTTTGTCATCGGTAACGTCTGCACCAATCGTCATCAGTATCTTGTGGATGGCTGTGTTCTGCTCCGCTGTGGCGGTACGCAGACGCACGGCATCGCACAGCTCATCAAAGAACTCAGGCGATATGCAGTGCTTCACCTTTTCTTCGGCTGCCGATATCTTCGGACGCAGTTCGTCCAGCGACGATCTGTGTCCGTTAGGCATGGCGAAGTACACCAGCTGCTGCCGTCCGTTCCACGCCATGGAGCGGAACACGCCTCGAGCCGTGTAGGTGTCCACCCATTTTGCATTACCACGCAGGTAGTCTAGAAGTTCATCAATGGTGTCATCAAGCGAGAACTGCACCTGCTGGCGCAAGCGGTTCACACGCTCTGCGCTTGCTGGAGCCACGTTCTGATTGCTCACCACGCCGAAACCATTATCGGTAAGCACCAGGTCAAGGTGTGGGACCGCCATCTTGTAGGCGACAAGGCACACCATCCGCTTGCACAGGTTAAGCAATGTCAAGTCTTGGTCACGAGCATCGTAAAGGTCACTACCGAGCAGACTCTTAACCTCTCCCTCTGCCTCCTCAAAGTACTCCGCTATGCGCTCAAATAAGTCTTCGGTTGGCATCACCGCACTCGGCACATAGTATTCAAAATTTTCACGCGTCATTGTCATTAACGTTATCTTGGTTCAACGAAATCTCTTTGGCATCAGTCTTCTGGTCGAGAGTGGTGAGCATGATGAGCGGCACATCAGGGACAACCTTGTCTTGCCAGCCGTTGTAGAAGATAACCACCTGGTGAATCTTCATCATGATATCATGCCACGACTTCTCGAGCGACTGCTTCAAGGTGAACAGCTCACGCTTATCGCTGCCGCTGTTGTTGTTTTGACTCTTGCCCGGTGTGGCACCAACGAGGTTCGGGTGGATGTTGTCGCCATAGCAAGTCATGTTGGCGGCTTCTTGAATGTCTTCGCTCCAGTCGCCGCCTTCCTTGCTCGCGTCAATCACGTTGATGCGCACCATGCGGTTTTCTTTGCCGTTGGGGTCGATATAGTACCCCGTAATCCACACCTTGCCGCTGTTCTCGATGCCAGCCACGAAGTTCTTGATATTCTCCTTCTCCTTCTTGATTCGCTCGGCTTGCTTCAGCGGGTCGGTGATGTTCTCCTCGTCGCAGATGTTATACCAGTAGTCGCGGTGTACTTCCACCTGGTACTTCACCGAGGCGTGGTTGTGCAGTTTCGCTTTCTTGCCGGTACCGATTAGTTTCTTGATGTCGAACCAATCGCCACGGAAGATGGCGGTGTAGTACGGCACAGGATAGTACTGCAGCCCCGGAGTAGGGAAGCGCATCAGCACGGCAAACTTGCGGTTCTTGGTGCGCTCCTTGGTTATGCCATCCCAACCAGGGGCACGACCCATCAGCACCTCAAGGTGCCCGAGAGGGTCTTTCTCGTCGAGAAGCTGAATCATCTCGATGTCTTTAGCCCCAAGGGCACGATGTTGCCGCCAGTTGGCATAGAACACATGGTTGATGCGGCCACGGCTGTCTGCCTTTTCAAAGCGGCAGTAGCACGCCTCTTTGTGTCGCACCTGCACAATCTTCTTGCCGTCGCGGCTCATGATAATCACTGCCACGGCAAAGAAGAAATACTTCATGTCGGTGGCTTGCTCCAGGAAAAACTCCGGCAGCGAGTTTTGGAACATCCATCGGCTAATTTCCGCGTCGGTGGTCGGTGCGCCAGTCTTTGTGTCGTTATAGCGCAAGCCGTTGCCGTAGCATGTGAGGACATTGAACAGTTTGTTCTGTGACATGATTTCGTCCTCACCAATCAGCCGGATCATCTCAAACGGCAGCTGGTCATCCAAGCCAAACGGCACGTACTGGTATTTGCCGCCGTAGCCTGGCACGTTACTCACTGAGGGCAGCCCGTCCTCATCAAAGATGTCGGCACTGCTGTCCACCTCGCTCATCAGCGCGGCCACCTTGCTCTTCCCGACCTCGAATATCTCGCCCTTTGGCAAAGTAAAATCATCTTTTCTCATCGGTATATCGTCATGTTGTTAATCTCAAATAGTGTCACGTCGCGGAACTCACGCACCAGTTGGCTCTCCGGGAGGCGTATGCGGTGCGTGCCTTTCCGCCAGTGGCCACCGATGCAGGTCACGCCCTTGTATTCAAGGATGTCGCCTGTGCTCAGTTTCCACACGCGCAGGTCACAAGGATAGCCAGCTTCAAGCAGCACAATAGCATCCTTAATATGTATCACGCCTTTAGTTGTAGGTTTCATCGAATGTCTCGTCAAATAGTTTAGGCGGGCGAACGGTCTTGAGCATCACGCTCCACATTGCCGAGCGTCGCCATGTGAATGTAAAGTCGGCAATCTCGTTGTCGGCACTGGTATGCTTCACCTTAACATTCGAGATGACCACAACGTCGGCTGCCATGCCACGCTCCAACAGGCAAACGGTAGTGATGCATCGGGCAAGGTCTCGGGCGAGAGCCACGCCACTAGGGCGCAGAGGACCTGTCCACGACTTGAACGATGCAGTCTCCTCGAGGTTGTAGAGTTTCAATGCGCCATTTACCATTGATGTTTCACGGGTGTATTCGGCATCCTCCTCGGTCATGCCAGCGAAGTATATAGGCTCCCATGCGCCAAAGGTGTTGCGGAAGAGCATAGCATATTCAGCCGTCGGTAGCGAGGTCACGCGGAAGCGCATTGTGCGCTCACCGGCAACGATGCTGTACGCTACGAGCGTGCCATTGGTCGTATCAACAAACTGCGCTGCGCTCACATCAATCTCAAATGGTGTGTTGGCTGTCATACTAGTGGTTGTGACAGGTTTGTTGGCGGTCACCACAGCATCGCCATCCCAGTAGCTGCACACCGCTTGCACGGTAGGCAGTGACTGCTCAATGGGGAGCAGCGTCAGGAGTTCCTTGCGCTCCAGCGACGTGTCGCGCTCGGTCATCACCGCACTGAGGAAGAAGCTCGGTAGGAAAGTTGCGGCGCTCTCGCTCACCGTCACGCCACTCTGCACCACATGCACTGTCTTGCTTGTGCTGCCAGCGGTGAAGGTGAACACGGCAGTCACGCCGTCGATCAACGGGCGCAACAAGCGTGCCAGGTGATAGATGCGCACCGTGCCGGTCACCGGAGTGTAGGTGCCATTGAGAATAGTGCCACCGCTGTCGGCGATGGTGAATGACACATCGGTAGCCGACGTGACCTCTATCACGTCAAGCTCAGTCACGAAGTGCCAGCTGCCTATGTCTGCGAAATTAATCATAGCGCAAAGTTATGGGGTTGCTCGTTATGATAAAAAGACGGATTAATAGCCGTCTTCGTAGTAGTGAATGCTGTCTTCGAGGGTCTTTAATTGAGCCTCGCTTTGAGGAAACATTGTGTGAACTGTGCTCCATTTATTGTCTTCATCATTTTGTCAATTGGTGTGAGAATAATCCTTTACCACGCCAATATGCCCCCTCGGTCCGCGAATATCTGGCTCAACTGACAAGCGGAAAACTATGCGCTGACCATCTTCGGGATTATATATCGCAAAACCTTGACCTGTTATCCTCACCAGACTATCAGCGAGGAATGTACAAACGCATTGCAGCAACCATCCTGCCATCTTTTGTCGCATGTCCCGATTTGTGGCGTATAATCCCGCTGATAGGAGATAGCCGTCAATGGCTGAAGTTAGACGAGCTCTTTCAGCACTTCGAGGCGGAACTTTCACCCACTCTCCCGACTCTAAGTCTGTTGCGGCAGATGGTCGTAGGTTAGACAGTTCAACCATCGTTTTTGAGCCTCCTGGCATTGCTGTACATTTTATAATCATCACTAAGATTTTTGCGCCACTGTCGCTCATGACAAATCACAGCAACGAGATAAGCCCCAAAAACGACCACCACAACCAGCACGGCGAGCAGCAACAGACCAATCAATATCTTTAACGATATGCTCATAATGTAGAATTTTAATGATTGCAAAGATATAATATATTAACGAAACCAAAAATAATTTATTGGTTAAAATTGGCCATAAAGGGTGCCAAGTGTCACCACGAGGCACCCAGTGAATGGTCAGATTTGATTATTGATCGTCATCTTCGTCTCCGATGGGTTGCATGAGCCACTCGGGGTAGGTCTGATTGCTACCGCCCAGGGAGTAGCCGTTGAGCACCATCAGGCGCGAGATGTCGTTAAGGCTCACGTCCACGATGTCGCACAGAGCTGCACGGATGGTTGCAGATGACTTGTTGAATGCGCCGTTGTCATCATCGCCCGGCATAAAGTTGCGCAGCCACATGGCCACTGGGATGATGTTGTCGCCAAAGCCCACAGCTTCGGGTTCGTGGATAAAGCCTTCCAGATTTTCGAGATATTCTTTGCTGCTCATAGTTCACCTCCTTTCGCTATTTCGAGGGTCATCCACACCGATAGATGAATGCCCCACGCCACCACGGCAGCCACCATCACGGCGGCATACTCGCCAGTGGCGAGCCAAAGCAGGGCGCAGGCCATCGCCACAATGCCCAGGGCAATGTTGAAGCCCATCGAGGTCACACACTCAAGCGCTTTTCTGGCAAGCGCATTTGCCAGCCCCACATCAGGGGCAACTCGTGTTGTCGGGGTCAATGAAATTGTGTTCATTGCATTGTTGGATTAAGCATTAAACAATGGGCAGTACAAAAAAAACGGCTGCCGTTTCCGTTGCTTAATCCAACAATGAGTCTCGCCGCGCGAGCGCAAGTGTTGACGGAAAGGCAGCCTATATCATGGGCTGGCACGGGCATAAAAAAAGCCCGATAAGAGTTCGAGCGTTGACCGACGCCCGGGCGACAATGACTAACATTGATGGATTAAGCACTGCAAAAATACAATGCTTTTTTGAATTGACAAACTATTTGCCAAAATTTATTTGATTTTCTTCTCAACGATGGCTTTTCGCCGAAGCCATTTCTCTGCTTCACCCGTTGTCGGCTCTAGCCCGAACAACTCTAAATGTTCCGCATCAAGCAACTTGATTTTATCCAAAATCCGATCAATCATGGCAAGTTCTTCTACTGGTTGTTTTAATGCTCTATAGCAAGTACAGCAAATGCTCATGGCTCGATAATCTTTCTCTTTGTCAATGATAGGAAGGAGCATTGCAAGCGCCTTCTCAGGGTCGCTGGTGCGCATCTTATATGCCGCGCTTATCTCTGGATATAAAGTGGCATCAAAGACCTGGCATGATGAAACGACTTCTGGACTTGGATATTTAATTTCAACTGCACTAGGGTACATAAACTCAACCCATGAATCACCAGAACGACTAATACGGACCATCTTCACTTCATCAATGTACTCATAAATGGAATATGCCGAATAAAAGTCTATCCACCCTAACAGCACATCTTTGTCATCATACACTTTGATGGCATATCTTCTTCTGGGATCGCTCTCGTCACGGCTCAATCGCAGTGACTGCATGAAAGAACAGTCTCTGAGAGCCTTTATTGACTCTATTGGCAGTTCTCTGTTGTTTACTATTCTTGCTCTGCCCTCTTTATAACCAGCCTCTGCAAGTTTGTTGACATCCAAAATCATCATTTGTAGCATGGTCAACTGCTCCGGATCTGTAATAAAATCAGGTTGGGCACATTGCTCTTGCGAGAAGTGGACTAGCGCATCAATATAGGGAATGTCATGGTTTGATTTGTTCACAATGACGCATTTGTCAACACAATCAATCCTGTGGTTGATGCGAGAAGCGTTATATTTATCGACGTAACCAATCATTTGTCCCATTACAGTGAACACCTGAACTGCATCTGGGTCAACTGGATTATTGGGTTCACGTCTCAAAATCAAGGAATCACCCTCATCAGACATCTGCGCCGCAAATATTTCGCCTGGTTTTCGGTACAAAATGCACGGCTCTTTCATTTAAAAATGCTTTGAATTTTCAATATCCATGAGTATTAGTCGGTTAGAAGCAACTCTCAATAACACCCAACAAAGCTGTTTTTAGATATTCCACAGATTAGACTTGGGTAAATGCTACTTATTCAAGCAGTTACTAAACAACACCAAAGTTAAATGAAAGAGCCGTGGTACAAAATGCCTTTAACAGAGAAAACGATTTCTTCAAGACAAGATTGTGGTTCAACATGCGTCACTTGATGGCTCTCTTGCGACATCTTTTTGTCAGCAGCAAAAGCCATTCTTATGATAACGCCAATGATTATCAGAACAAGAATGATTATCAGTACCTCCATAGAAACCATATAATTGAGTGTGCAAAGATACAAAAAATGGTGCGGCTAAGTTTTGAAATGTGCAAAAAAAAATCCGCATTCCTGCGGATTGATGGGAGCATGGGGTTGATGGGGTGAGGGCTATGTGGGCTGTTTTGCTAATAATGCCCTTTGTAAATAGCATTTGCCATCTTGATTCTCAACAATCTTTGAAACACTTAACATATCAATTAGTATCATATAACAATGATGCAGACTCAACACATTGTCTTGTAAATCTTGATTTGACTCTAAGTCCGCAACATTCAAGCCTGCTTTTCGACAATCATCTTTTGATATGTGCCGAGAGTGAGAATAACTGTTATTATGATCGAGGAACGCATTTTTTATGTTCTCTATATCAACAGATGGATTAACTTCTTGAATCCACTTTGTGGCAAGTGTTTCAGACCATTTCAAAGCATCTTCACATGCTGTCAAAAAGGTTGGGTTTAATTTACCTATTATTGTTTGCCATAAACCTAAAGAAGCAGGATTATTTCTAACTTCTTTAACCGCCCTCTTAAATTCATCAATAACAGCTTGACAAGCGACACCTCCCATTTGCGGATCAATAGGGCCCAGTGAAGATTGATGCCCCATAATGATTTCTTTACAAGACATAGCTATCATTGTGCCAGCAGACATCGAAATCTGAGGGACGATTGCACGAATGTCATTATTGAACATTCTCTTCAGGTATGTAACGATGCTTTCGGTAGCCGCAATATCACCACCAGGAGTGTGAAGAATCAAGTCAAGTCCTTTGGTTCGATCTAATTGGTGAATCGCATTCATGAAAGCATTTTTATCGTTATCGTTTATATCAACATTAGGTGCACCAGGATGTTTAAGCCATCCTGAGTAATATGTTATTACATTCCTACCTGTGATGGCTGATATACTTTTTAAATAATTATGACGCAATTCAGTCAATTTGACCAGAGGTTGTGTATGGGTGTTAACTTGGTCAAAAATATCACTCCAACCTGGCATTATTGTACGAATGAAATTTGTTGAACATTAGAATATGTATGAGTCTCATACTTAGAATGGTCATACAGAGAGAAAATCTCAAAAGGTCGCAAAGGATCAGAACCCGATGTAGCCACCTCTTTGCTTTCGCCAATAAATTGTGCAAATTGCTCGCTCAACGGCAATTCAGTATCATTCACAATGGGTTCAATAGCATCATTTTGTAATTTTGTTGCCATAGTCGTTTTTTTAAAATAACGGATTATACCATCAATTATTATGATTCGCATGACGATATCAAGCAAACAAAGGTAAGCACAATAGATTAATTAATCATATCATTTAACAATTAATTAAGAATATTTTACACTTGTGTGTTTAAAACGCTAACTCAAAACCCATCATAGATGGAAGGAACTTTTGGGGGCACATAGTCGGACGAGAACCTTCTGAGAATATCTTTGTAGGCTTCGGTCAGCATCTTCCCGAACTCGTTGTGATGGTACACGGCATCTGTATAGTGTCCATCTTTGCCACAACGCATTTTGGTGATGCCATGCTCTGCGATGTTTTTTATCGCTTCTGACGATATATTGTAATAAACAACGACCCTATAGTGGTAAAACTCCATGATTACTCCAGTGATTGGGCTATGATCTATGCTGTCGGTCACATGGTTGAAAGTCCCCCCTCCCACACAAAAAAAAATCCGCATTCCTGCGGATTTATGTTGTAGAGCATATTTTGATGGGGGGCTACTTCTGAATGTTTTCGCTCTTAGGTTGACGCTCAAGAACGTAAACGATAATAACCGAAACAATAGTAGTGGTGAAAACGGCACCACTGAGCCAATCGTGCCCCAAAAAGCCAAGAATAAAAGCTATAGCAGAAAGAATAACAGCAAGGAAACAACCGATGTTCTGCCCACGAGTATGCTGCTTTTCCATGGCAGAAATCATTTCGTTCTCTGCCTCGTGGCGATGGTTCTGCTCTTTTTCTGCCATAGACAAGATTCTATCTGCCGCACCTGGCAGGGTATTTTCATAGCCAGCGAACGAATCCGGATGCGGTAGAGGACCCGTAAAGGTTCTCTGTTCGTAACGAACCATAGCGCCAAGGACAATCGAACGCTTGTCCTCGGGTATGGAATCCAAAACTTCAGCCAGTTCTGGAGGCAAGTTTTGGATCTGCCCGTTAAGATTGTCCTCCTCTGATTGTTTCTTGGGCAACTGCCTTGGGTTACGCTTTTCTTTCATAATGGTATGGCAACTACTGCGAGATTGTAATCATTGAATGGCGAATACTCTCACCAACTCTACGCCAATCTGATGAAATAGAAGCACCATCATCATAACGGCTGCGAATTTGGATTTTTGCCTGTGGGACTGATATAACACTCACAACCCCACGAACAAATGCTTTGTCAAGGAGAAGCCTATAGCGTTTCTGCAACGATACTGATGCAGAAACGCCACTACTGGTTTTTACTTTAATGTGAGCCATTTCAATTTGTTTTTAAATACTGTTACCTTGCAAAGATAATCATCATCAATCAATCAATCACAAAATTTTAATAATATTTTACACTTTTGTGTTGTAAAACATATATCAGAAGCCGTCCCGGATGGAAGGTTTCTGTGGTGGCACATAGTCGGGAGACATCTGCTCGAGGACCTTATGGTAGGCTTCAGCAAGGTCTTTGCCGAACTCGTTGCGCTTGTAAACCTTATCTCTATAGAAGTCGTTGTGGCCGTAGCGCAGTTTAGCAATGCCATGCTCAGCGATGTAGTTTAAGGCGGTGGTGGTGATATGGAAGTATGTCACCGTCTCATAGTGATAGAACTCCATCAGTTCACCCGTGACTGAGCTGTGCCCCATGCTGTCGGTAACATGGTCAAACTTCTCGTCGTATGGAACCAGTACCAACACCTTGCCGTCGCCCGTTTTGAGCAGCAGCGTGTCATAATGCTCCACCGCGCCCTGCATCTCGAGTGACCACACCGTGTCAGTCGCCGTGGTATCACAAATCAGTTTAACGGCAGTCTGGTGTCTCTTATCCCACTCTATCTCGCCCACATAGGCGAGTCCGGCGAATTTGCCCCACGACGGCAGGGCGAAACACGCAACCAATAATATATTAACGATGAATTTGTACATAGAAATAACGATTTAGACGGTGCAAAGATAACTCTATTTTTTAGAGTGTGCAAATTATGTGCCAAAAATTTAGACTGCTTAGCTTCACAGCCAGGCAGCCCAAGTATGGTTATTTCTATGTAGAATAGTACGTTGCAAAGGTAAAGAATATTTTTGAGTTGTCAACAAAATATTTTAGATTTCAACAATTTATTAACATTGAGCAAAAAAAACCTCTCGGTGTGAGAGGCTAGTGGGTTAGGCGTTGTTGTGCTGGAAAGCGGTGGCGGCGAGAAATATGCCGCCCACCACCTTTGCGCCCATCTCCTCGAGATACTCAACCATGGTGCAGAAGCTCTTGCCCTTGGTAATCACATCGTCGAAGATAATCACCTTGCGTCCGTTGAAGAAACGGCGGTCGAACTTCAAGACCTGCACCTTAGAGATAGACTTGCACACCTTGTACTCGTGGATAGCGAGGCGTTCACCCTCGACCTTAATGTGCTTGTAGGCGTTAGCCATCTGCGTTGCCTTGCACACCTCTTGAGCGAATTGCTCGTAGCGCATCTGTGTTCTCTCCTCGCTGCTTGCAGGTATGCAGACGAAGGTACAGTTTTCGAGGTCAGGCATCGACTCGTCGAGTGTTGTGCTAACCCACTTGGCGACTTCACTTGAAGTGGCGGTGTCGCCGTCTTTGAATTTCCACACTTTTTTGCGGATGCCCCAAGCCTTGCCATCAGCCTGAACGGTGGTAGGGATGTAGGTGTAGCGAGTTGCCATGAAGATGTTGTTACTGTTCTCGAAATCGGAAGTGTTTGAAATGTGTACCATAACATAGAAATTTTAAGAGTGAATAATTTTTTATTTACACTGCCACGTGACGAGCAAAGAGTGAGATTGCCAGCAAGGTTTTCCAAGGCTAAATACTACCCGCAGGGCTGGAGATTTCGACTGAAACAGCGCTTGACCTTGCATATCGAGCCAAGCCGTAACTTTGCGGTGTAAAAGAAAAAATTACTCTCAAAATTTGTTATGGCACACTCACACACGACGCTGAACAATGCCACATCTGGCCGCTCTTAACACCAGCCCCCCACCAGGCGGCAAGGAGCAGGGCGCGCAGTGCGGAAATTCAGGCGACAACTGGCAAGCCCAGCGGGTGCCGTCACCGACGAATGCCCGACCCGAAACCCTTTGGATGACTGCAAGTGGAGAGAACCGCGCCGAGTAATTGCCAAGAGGTGGCGACGCTGATGGGAGCCCACAAGCCAAGGTCGAAGGGGTGAGCGCGAGAGGGGAGCAAGTCCTAAGATGCAAGTCCGTTCAACCGCCATTTGACGGTTGCAAGATGATTATGACGATGTGACAAGGGTAAGAGGCACGATGGTTGAAACGAGGAAATGGGCTGGTGGTATGTGGCACTCACCGCCACCGCAGCCGAACAATGCCCCACCAGCCACCGAGAGGCGAGTGCGAAAATTGTAGCAAGCCGAATGCAATGCAAGCTCGCTTGAACATTGCTGAGGCGAAGCACAATTTATTCAAACAAAGGTGGCGATACCATCACTGGCACCGCCACCTTCAAGTTACTATATAAATATGAAGTTTAAATATCGGATTGCTTAACTATCGCTTGGGATTGTTCTTCATGCGCTGGTAGTGCTGCCATGAGCGGTCGAAGCCACGCTCACCGTCCATCACCATGAACGACTCAATGCCGTCGGCAAGGCGGGCGTTAAGCTCGTTGATGGCATCGGTCTGCCTCTCCATGGAGGCTGCCACCATCACCATCGAGGTGTCGTGCTGTTCGGCGGTGCGCTGCTGGCTGGCAGTCATGTTGCCGAGTATGGCACCCTGTCCGATGGCACGACTCACATCTTCACTCGTGAGCGAACCCACTGTGTTGTTGCGCTGCGCTTGGTCTATCAGACGAAGCACAGGAAGCAACTGAGGATTCGACACAGCGTTATGGTTCGCCACGAACTCATTGGCGTGCACCACACCGGCTTCACGGCGGTTGTTTGGATCACGGCTAGTGAAGCCACCTTCGTAGTAGCCCATCTGCTGCGCTTGGTGCGACTTCTTGATGGTGGCGATTTGCAAGGCACCAGCCGCGAGAGCCATACTGGCAGCAATCGGGGCAAGAAGGTAACCAATCATCGGCACTTGCGCTGCGCTGGCATAAGCATTAATCGCAGCCATTGCTGTCGATGCCACGGCTTGCGCCATCTCGATGACCATAGCACGTTTATCATACTTGGTCTTGATTTTAGCAATCTCCTTCTCTTTCTGTTCTTCAAGTTGTTTTCTCTTCTTGTCATTGTTGCCAGCAGCGTCAATCTGCGCTTTGTAATTCTTTTCAACTTTAGCAAGTTCGAGGTCACGGCTGGCATTGGCATAGGCCGTGTAAGACTTCACGCCCTCGTTCATTATAGCGAATGCCGCCGAAGCCATATCTGCGATGCTTTTGAGTTTCTCAGGCAAGGTGCTGCCGAGATTCTCGAAGCCAGCCTTCCAAGTCTCGACGAGCGTGGTGACCATGGTTGACCACTCCGAGCCTTGACCTTTGATGAGTTCCACGACCTTGTTGTGGTAGTTCTGCGTGATCTGGAACTTGCGCGACTCATAGTCCTCTTGTGAGATAAGCCCTTGCTTGCGTGCATCCTCGAGGGCTTTCATCTGCTGCTCGTAGGTATCTTTGGCATCGTCGAAATCTTGATTCTTGGCTTTTGTGCCGGTCTTAGAGTTCACCTCGTCACGATACTTTTTCTCGATTGCAGCACGAGCTTCCTGGTATTCCTCCTCATTGAGCAGTTTTTGGTCGTAGAGTTGCTTTGCAACGCGCAGTTCCGCATCCATCCGAGTCTTTGCGCCTTGCTGCGAATAGATGTATAGCCAAGCAGACATGTTTTGCTCCATCTGCTTGCGTTGGCGCAATTCTTCCTCTTTGGCAGCTTTGTTAAGGGCCTTTTCTGCGTCGAGCCATTCTTTAGAACCCTCTTTATGGATTTTCATAACCTCTTGCAGATAGTCGAGTTCAAGTTTAGCGCGACGGTCGTTGAGCCATTGTTGGTTGTGAAAAGCCTCTTTGTTATCGGGGTTGTAAAACTCCATTTTAGCATCAAGCTTTGCTTGGTCACGGCGTTGTTGGGCAGCGGTGATTTGGATTTGAGTCATCTGCTGCTCATGCTTTGTCTTAGCCTCCTCGAGTTTTTTAGCATCTTTGGCATAGTCATCACTCTCAGCCTTGCCAAAAGCTTCATAGGTATCAAGCCGAGAGTTCCAGAATTCTTCCTCGGTATTAGCCATGCGGTTGAGATATTCATAGTAGCCAAGCTCACCGGCTTTGTAGAGTCGCAACGCTTCTGTTTCAGCCCTGGCACGGTCTTCGACAGTATCTTTAAGAGCTTGCTCGTATTCCTGTTTAGCCACACGATCCGCAAGGCGTTTAGCTTTAGCAGCGTCTTGCTCTTTTTTGCGTTGTGCAGCACGAGCTTCACGTTCTTTCTTCTTGCGCTCGGCCTCAGCCTTACGCTCATCCTTTTCATCAGGAGGAGTAAATGTAGAGCCGCCACCACCGCCATGGGAACCGCCACCACCGCCGCCACTTGACCCGCCAGAACCACCAGTAGGTGCGATGTCGCTTCTTGGCGAGGCAGGTCGGCCAGTGTCTTGCCTATACCAGTCTTTGCCATACTCATCCTTGAGGGCTTGCATGGCAGCGGAGGTATATTTGAGTTTACTGTTGACATCATCAAGCTTGGATTCAAGACGGCTAAGAGCCACTTTATTCCCGACAATACGCCCAAAAGTAATACCCGCTTGGTCTTCAGGATTAACACCTGGAGTATACGGGTTTTCTCTCATATCTTTGTAATCTTCCTCTTGGCGTTTCTTCTCTTCCTCGATTTCCTTCTCGAGTTTTTTCTTCTCCATCACCAAGCCTGCACGCTCTTTGCCATACTCCTTGAATTTCTCCTTAGCACCCTCAACTTCGTAGAGATGAATGAGGCTGTCAATATAGGCATCAAGAGCTTGTTTAGAATAGCTGAACGCACAAGTGGTGGCATCAATTTTACCATTGAAGCCAGGGATGGTTTTATTCAGTTTGTCAACGGCAGCCTTTTGGTCTTTATAGGATTGAGTTGTGTCGTTGGCTTTGGCAATGAGGATTTCGAGTTCAGTCTGCTCATCCACAATTTTCTTGCGAGCTTGGTCACGCACATCATTCAGTGCCTCCTCAGCCGCTTTAGCCTCGGTGAGGCCTCTGTTGTGGTCAATTAGCAGACCGATAACCAATCCAAGAGCAGCGGCGAGAGCGCCATAAGGATTGGTAGCAATCACGGTCCATAGTCGTTTGAATGCAGGGATAATATAGTTCACCCAATAATATTGGACTTGAAAAGCTATATTAGATGCATTAACGACGACGGTGTAAGCCACAATAACTGCTGTAGTGGATATAATAGTGGCAGCATACTCACTGATGAAAGAAATGGTAGATGACAGCACATGCATCATAGCACTTGTGCCTGTGATGGCGTACTTCATGGCCGGAGCCAGTTTCTGCCCCAGCTCCACCGCCATTTCGTGGAAGCCTTTCTTGGCTTTATCGAGTTTAGCCTGAACGGTATTGTTCTGTATGTTGTACTCTTTTGTGACTGAAGTACCCTCTTTGAAAGCCACATTAGCAGCATGTTGCTGCTGCTTCACCTTGTCGATGTTACCGGCAAGAGCGGCGATGACCGCCGATGCACGTGCACCATCGGTGCCCATAGCGTCAAAAATAGGTGCCAGTGCACTGATGTCGCCCAGCGAGTGCAGCCGTTCAAGCAGCATCAGCAGAGCCTCGTTGGTGTCCTCTTTCAGCACCTTGCTGAACGCTTGCAAGTCCATGCCGGTCGCCTTGGCTATCTTGGCAGGGTCTTGGAACAGTTTCATAATGAGTTGCGAGAGGGCAGTGGAACTCATCTCAACCAGCTGACCTTGCGATTCGAGCACGGCAGCGAAGCCCATAATCTCAGGTATGGTCATATTTGCCTGCTTACCAACACCGGCAAGGCGTTGGGCGAAGTCGGCCAAATAGGGAGCCGAAGCCGTGCTGTTCTGCGACAGCTCGTTGATGACCGAGCCAACGGCGAGCAGCGACTGCTCCACACCGAGGCGGTCTTTATCTCCAAAGATATCGGTTAGTTTGGAGAGCGTAAGCGTAGCGCCCTCACCCAGGTCATCGAGAGCCACATTGATTTGGTTGGCGGCTGTCACGAAGCCCAGCACATCCTCCTGGCTCTGCAAGCCCAAACGCCCAGCCTCTTGCGCCAGTTTGTTCAAGTCCTCACGGCTGGTGCGAGTGTCCATCTTCTTGAACGACTCGTTTAGTTTTTCGACATCCTCTTCTGTCATGCCGGTGAACTTGCGAACATTTGCCATCTCACCGTCCATATCAGCGTATGCCTGCACGGCTTGCCGTGCAGTAAAAACGATACCCGTAAATGCAGCAGCGGCACTGGCTATGCTCATACCCCAATCATTCACCTTGCGATTGATGCGCGACAGCAAACCTTCATGCTCCTGGAGTTCGGCATCCACGCTTTTGATTTCGGCCTTCACCCGTTTGATGGCTTCAACGTGGCGTTTCCAAGCATCAGAACCTCTCTCAATATGATTGAGGTCGTTTTGAAGTTGTTTAAGCACCATCCGAAGTTCTTTAGGGGAAGCAGAGTTAAGTTTCTTCAATGCCGCTTCGCACTTTTGTGCGTTAGTGCGTGCGGTATTCATCTGGCGATTAACTTTCTTAATATCCTTCTCCACCTTAACGAGACCGGCAGTGTTGCCAGTACGCTCAAACTCGGCCTTCTTCTTGTTGAGGGTCGAAAGTTGGTTTTCCAGTTCGGCGAGTCGACGCTTCACAGACTGGCTGTTAACCTCAATGTTAACTGTTGCTTTTGTTGATATATCAGGCATAATCGTTGCTTTTTGTGCAAAGTTAAACCAATGCGTAAGTCTATAAAAAGACTGTCACCGCTCTCATTTTCGAGTCACGAAAATGGTTTATCTCGTGGGGCGTAGAAGTTTCTGTAATAGGGGAATTACCCTATTTTAGATACGGCCCACGAGGGGTAAAAGCGAACCTTTTCGCTACTCAAGCGAGCAAAACCCTTAACAAATAGGGTGTTGTGAGCGCAATTTGACCGCATTTCTGCGGTCAGAACGAAAGTTCTGCCCCCACTGCCCTACGCCTCCGAGCCACTTACCGCCTTAAGTTCGGCAGAATATGCCAGCGGTCGCTCGCCGTGCGCCCATGGGCGTTTTCGGAGTGCCGTGGTGAGTCAATTACCACCCCAATCAGAATGAAGAAGTCACCTGCACCGAGTGCGAGGACTGCGGCATCTTCTCGCACCCGATACATAGCGTGTCAAAGGCATCGCTTCCATCGGTGCGAGCCTCCAGTTTGTCTTCCTCGGTCTCGGCAAGTTTCTCGCCACGTTTATCCTTGTTGCCATTGTACACGCCAGCGGTCTGTACGCTCACAAGCAAGTCCTCATTGTTCTCACGGTTGAACATCGGGCGCAAGCGAGCATGGCCAGCCATCATGCGGTTGATGAGCAGCTGCTTCTCGATGTGGTGCATAGGTCTACCCATATACACATCACGCACACGCCATCCTCGAGTCTTGAACTCGTTGATGATGACCCAACGGAAATCCTCACGGTTCACCGCATAGTTAGAGCCGAGAGCCGTGCTGTCATAATAGAACACAACCTCACGACGCTTGTGGAGTCGATAGTACTTGCAGAAGTCATCAATCAGTTCGGGCTGTTTGCGCTCGAACTTGACGAAGAAAGACTTGAGGATAAGCAGTTGTGCCTTGCGAGGTTGCCCCACCACAAGCCAGTTGATATTGGCGTTGTAGTCGAAAGCGATACACAACGGCTGGTTGAAGTCCACATCAGCATCGGCAAGAGAAGAAGGCTCCTTAATCTTATCGAACTGATATTCCAGGTTATCGAGGTACGAGAAGTTGGTGGCACTGTACTTGTTGCCCTCGGTCATTGAGGAGTAGAAGCCATCACGAGCAATGCCAATGCGCTTGCAGAGCACCGAGGTCTGGAATGTCAATGGCGGCAGGTCACGCTTCAGCTGATTGATGAACGCCTCACCCAGCACCTGCATATTGTAGATGGTGGATGCCTCACGGTAGTAGGTGGCCACCGAGCGCATACGGCACAGGTCACGGTTGAGCGTGCGCAGTTGTGAGCGCAGCCAAGCTGGGATAGTCTTGCCTTGAGCAATCATGGCTTTAATCTTCTGCTCCACACGCCACACCTCATAGACCGTGGCTTGAATAAGCTGGATAAGTTCAGGGTCGCACTTGTGTTCATACTCCAGGAACCACGAGCCCTTCTTGGTCACAGGCATATCACTGGTAATCAGCATGCCGTGGTGGAAGTAGTGCTTGCCGAAGTATTGACGGTTGCCTCGGTTGGCTGGCAACGTCTCGTCTTTCAGCTGCTCGAAGTCGATGAACTTAGCTTCGTCGATGTCGAGTGCGTCGTAAGACTGAGAGTTCGATGTGCCGCTTCGGTCCTGTGATATGATAAAGCCAATGCTGCCGTTGTAGAACGACAGCACATTCTCATAGTTCTCAGGACGGAAGATAGGCTCGGGCCAATGCCAAGCTTTAGGAGGCTTGATGCCAATACACCAATGCACGTTGCGCAGGTAGCCCAATTTCTCCCAATGCACCAACATCGACGGCAGCGTGTTGGTGAGCGCACGCTTACAGTTGGGAGAAACGATGCCAGTGATGCAGCCAGGCATGCGCTGCATGTTGCGCAAGTTCCACATGGCATGCACCACACCCTTGCCCAATGCACGTCCAGCGCAGAGGATGGTATCCTTTGCGCCAGTATAGATAACCTCGTTCTGAATGTCGTTCAAGTAGAACGGCTGTGGTTCAATCGGCTGCTTCATCCTGTTTCGGCTTTGGTTTGAATATATCATCCTCATTGAACTCAACAGCCTCAAACTCCACTTCTTCGATTTCCTCGTTCCAGTACGAGGCAATCTTCTTCTGAATCTTCTCGCGGATGTTAGGCACCGGTTTGAAGCCAGCCACCGACGGGTCATCCGTCGGCTTAAACGGCTGGATCATTATCTTATCGAAGCCACGGTCAACGAGGTCTTCTTTGTTGAGCTGGGTGTATTTGGCATACTTATCGGCAGCTGCCACCATACTCTTAGCATCACGGTTGATGCGTGCCATCTCATAGGCAGCGCTCACCATCTCGATGAAGCGGTAGCGGTGATATTCCTTGGTGGACTTCTGCAAGTCACCCAGCAGAGCCTTCACCAAGCGCAGGTCGGCGTAGGCTTGCGTGGGTTGCAGCTCATACACCTTTTGGATGTATGCCACCAAGTCACGATCTTTGGTGAGCGGAAACTTCAGCCAATAGTTGTATATGTCACGCAGCCGGATCAGATGGCGTTGCGTGACTGCTGGCAGACCGGCAGCCTCCATTTTGCTGACATCAGCAAAAAGGTAGTCTTTGGCTGTATCGAGGATAGCTGGTATCATAGATTTTCGTCAGTTTGCATATCGCGTAGGTAAGCACTGGTGAGCTGCACCGCCAGTGGCGAGCCCACCTCAGCCAGTTCAATCTCCTGCTTTCGCAGTTTGTGGGCAGTCTCGGCCTTAGCCTTGAAATACACCTTTCGCACCGGTGAAGACTTGTCGTTGATGGCGAGCCGCAGCATGTCCTCATCGATGTCAAGCAGGGCGGCTATCTCGCTGATGGGCGTTAGAGCGGCAGCCAGTTCGGCGATGCGGCCAAGCATATCTTGGTCAAAGCCTGTCGAGAGGTAGTGCAGAAGCTTTGAGTTGTAGGAATCCATTAGCGATATATTGATAAATCTCTAAATCAGTAGTAATGATGCCGCATTCGGTGCGGTTGCCTTGTGTCTGATTCTGCGAGGTCACAATGGTCACATTATTATGATCATTGTGAAGCAGCACCACTTTGCTGTGGTTCTCGCAGAGATAGACATTATCGCAGACCGACTTGATAAAGCCAGCGATAAGAGTAGTCTTTCGGCTTGCTTTCAGGTCAACATAGAGTGAGCACGAAGTCACCAAACCGTTATTCTTCAAGCGGTGCAATCGGCGCAAGAAACCATCGCTCGTAGAGAAGGTGGAGATGGTGAGTGCCGCTGGTCCGATTTGTTGTAACACCTGGGCAATCACGTCTGCGAGCTGTAAACGGTTGTCAAAATAAGCCTGGCAGGGCGTTGTTGACAATGGTTTCAGGTGATTGACCTCACGCTTCGGCATTGTCATCAATGACTATGCCAAGCTTCTTCAAATCGGCAGTAACCGCAGCGCCCACCACGCCGCCGTTCTCTCGTATCACTTCGATACAAGCGATAATCTTCTGTCGAGCAGTCTCGGCACGCTCAGTGCCTTCGCCTGCCTTGGCAAGAATTTTCTTATACTTGGTGAGCGTTTTCTGTGCCGCGTTAATCTTGCGCTGCGCTTCATCGCTGTTGGTGTTGTCTGTGGCGGCAGCCACAGGCTCACCCGAAGCTACGAAGTTATCATACTGCTCAAGATTGGCGCGGTACCGACGGTCGGCATCATCCAGTATCTTCAGATACTCATACCTGTCGCACGGTTGTGCCTTCTCCATCGTCTTCAGCTGTTCAAACACATTCTTGATGGTTTTGTACAGTTGAAGGTTGTTGTCCCATAACGCTTGCACTTCAGGTGGCAGCAAGTCGTGGTCGGCACGTCGCCCTGTCGCCACCTTAGCCTCGGGCAGTTCATCGTCGGTAGAGATGACTGCCGGAGGTGTGGCAAGCGTTTTCTTTGCTGCAGGAATCACTTGTGCCTCCAGCTTGATGACGTCCGCACGGGTAAGTCCATCGAGACGGATGCGCAAGTGTTTCCGCAGCTCGTACTCCAGTTTGTCGGCGAACTTATCAGGCCGACGCAGGATGTTGGCATAGAGGAAGCGGTTGTTGTTCAGCCGCAGCAGCAGCATCGCGCCAGCAGGTATGTCGCGGTTCTCTCGTGGCGTGTTCAGCCATTCGGTAAGTTGTTCAGTTATTTTGTTGTCCATAATGTGAGAAAATTAAAAAGGTCGGGCAGTCCAGGCCACTGTTAGCGACTGGTGCCCGACCTGGGAAGGGGTCTATCCTAGGCTACGTATGCTGAACGCAATAAGTTATCCACCTGCGATAGGCGAGCCATTAGCACCGCTGATATTACCGTCTTCGGTCTCAATCTTGCCGGTGTAGAAAGGCGAAGGCATGATGTCGGTCACAGCCACGTTGATGGTTGTACCGCTGGCATCCGTCTCTGCACTACCGCTCTCCTGTGAGGGAGTGGTGTTAGTCTCGAACATTGAGTTGCCAAGCACGCGGTACTGACCATCACGTTGTGGCCACAGATACACGATGTCATCGGCATTTGCCTGACGGCAGAATGCGGCAGCTTCGGCATTGTTGCCCGGGTACTTGAACACGCCAGTGTTGTTGAAAGTCTTGCTGGGCGCTTCGCCCTGGCTCTCGCTGTTCACATTGCTGGCATTGCTCACGATGTCAATCTTTCGCCACTTGGCATCAGCGGCAAGCACAAAGTCGGTGCTGATAGTGGCAAGGTCTCCCATGTGGCCTCCACTCTCAACGGTGTTAGGCGGTGTGGGGAAAGTCACGATGTCACGCTTGGGGATGTAGTACACATGAGGGCGCAGACCGGGCAGAACGGTCGAGCCCTTGCAGTGCTCAAGGCTCTCATAGAGAGCAGTGCTTGCGCAATTACTATTAGTAGGCATAATTCAGTTTCCTTTCTTTAATGGTTGTTACGCATGAAGCTTACCCACAAGCAGACGCTCGGGATTGATACTCTCAAACTGCACGCCGAAGAACATGGTGGCGATGTACTGGAGTACGAAGGCCTCATGCTTCTCGATCGTGATGTCCTCTTCCTCGCCCTCCTGGTTCACGCCCACGAGCATGTTAGCTTGTGTGGTGAGATGGATGTAAGGCGAGTTGGCCTTGTTGTACAGAGGCACGAAGCTAACATTCTCAAAACCCTCAACGACGGTCTTCTTGTACTCGGTGTTGTAGGGGATAGCACCGACGGTAGCCTGATAGTCTTTGAGGTAAGCACGGTAGATGGCTGGTGAGCAGAACAGCTTCACTTGCTGACCGGCATCCACGAGCAGCTCGCTGGCAGCCTCACAGAATGCCTTGATCATGTCAACTGCATTGCTTGAGGTGATTGCTTCGCTGAACTCAAAGAGGTTGCCAATAGAAGTGGAGATGGTTGGTGTGGTGGCACCAATCTCTGCGGCAGTAATGGTGTCGAAGCCATTGAACAAGTCGGCACTGGTAGTGCCGTTGTCGTTACGAACAGCATTCCAGATGTGCGACTGCAAGTTGCCACCGAGTTTAGCGGTCAGATAGGAGAGCACGCGCAGGGCGATATCCACACTTTTCAGATTCTCACCTTTGGTGATGGCAGCATCATAGATGCTCTTGACCACACTGTTAGGCGAGAACTTCTTCACCACGCTACCAAGGAAGGTGTAGAGCGTGCGTCCCTTGATGTTCATGCCATCGTTGTCGATGCGGGTCTCGCTGTAGGGGCCCAGGTCGATGTTGCCAGTGAGCTCGCCCACAGTCTCGGCATAGCGGATACCACGGCGCACGGTCATGTGCTGCACGGTCTCCTGCATGGCGTGCACCGGCATTTGAAGCAGTTCTTTGCGGAATTTATGGCCGCTCAGAGCAAGAGCTTCAGGAGTGATTGTCATTTTTCCCATATTAAATCAGGTCTTTGATAGAGTTAAACATGTCTTTGCTGGTGCGAGGCTGGTTGTCTGTGTCAGCCTCATCTACCTTGTTGGTCTCATCAGCTGGAGCCTCTTGCAAGTTCTTGACTTGCTGCTCCAGTGTGTTGATAGTGTTGTCGCGCTCAGCGATGGTGTTGGCATCGTCGGAGTGTTGCGACTCGAGGGCATTCAGGCGGTCTTCAATCGCCTGCAGTTGGTCGGCAGTGAGAGTCACTGAGCCGTCCTGGCTGGCGAGAGAGTCAACCTTGAGCACGCTCGCCACGGTTTTGAATTCTTTGTCCATATACAATTGATTTGAGCTGGTGTCTTCACACGCAGCGAGTTTTTCTTTGGGAGTAATCATGTCCTTGATCGTCTTCAAGGAGTCAAAGATGGCTTGCAGCATACCGCCACGGTCGGGTTGTATTTCCAGCCCGGTCAGTGGCAGCCCCGCAGCGTTGAATTTTTTGGCGAGTGCGTCGGTCAGTTCTGGAGCTTCGTCATCTTCTTCAAGAATCTCGTCAATGAAGCCCCAGTCAAGAGCCTCTTGTGCGGTGAGCCACTTGCTCTCTTTGAGCAGATCGAGCAGATCTTCTTGCGAGTGGTTCTTGCAGCGCGAGGCGTACATGGCGGCAAGCACAGTGTCAATCTTCGCATTCTCCTCCATGTTCTTCTTCAGCTGGTCAATGAGTGCCTCCAAGTCAGAGGCATTCATCTGATTCCACACAAACACCTCGTTGGAGCATTGATGCACCAGGAACAGCGCATATTTGCCCATAACAATGTGCTTGGCCCCCATAGCGATGATCGTGGCAGCACTTGCCACGAAACCATGCAGGTAGGCGGTCACGTCGCCGTGGTCGATGAATTGTTGGCGGATGTCAAGTCCATCGTCCAGCGAGCCGCCGAGTGAAGATATCTTCACGTCAACGTGCTGGTCGGCGTACTCCGACAGGCGGTTGCGAATCTGTCTTTTGCTATTGCCCCACCAGCCGCCGATGTAATCGTCAATAATAAGTTGGTAGTCCATTGTAAGATAATTTGTTGCAAAGATAAATGGGTTAACAAAAGTGCAAAAAGACTGATCAAGCCTTAATTTTAAGGATATTCAGCGGTGTTTGCCACGATACAGTGATTTTCTTTCCGCTTTGCGATGTTGCTTTGTCGGGAAAGTCATTAGCAACAGTTGTAACCGGGAATGGTTGCTCGGTTGTGCCGATAAGGTATTGATCGCCGGTGACGGTAGTAATGCGCCATGCCAGTCTTCGGTTGTCAACAGCAAAGTCGCTAGTTGTGCGAGCTGTGAGTTTGATTGTGGTCAAACGACTGCCATTATCAACCGCTTGGCTCACGTCCACGGCTGCAAGCCCGACCAGGCACAACTCAATAAAGTTGCGCCAGTATTGTAGAGACACTTCGTTATTACCCAGCAGCACCATGTTGCTCAGATAACGAGTCTCAATGAACTCGACTTTGTTGATGTTCTGTAATAGTTGTGTCATATTGTTGAAGTTTGTGCAGAGTTGTGCGGAGTTGTGCAAGGTTGTTCACGTTTCCGAAAATCAAGGGTCTTTGTCTGAATTATTTCGGGTGAAATTTTGCAGATTGATGCCTCGTTTTTTGTAAGCCTCGCGTATGCGGTAGTATTTCTGTCTGACCGTCTCCACACGGTCAAGACCGATGCCGTGCATTTCACACCAGGCAGCAATGCGAGTGTTCACACCAATGTTGATGGAGTCAATAGGGCGCAGCTCGTTCCACAGATTGCGCGTGAACAGGTCCATGATAGCTTCACGCACCGCTTTCTTGCCGCTATCGGTCATATAGTTGTAGCTCTCTGGAGGCTTTGCTTTGCTATCGGGGATGTAGATAGGTGTCATGCCCTCGGATGCTGTCTCTGGCAATTCACCTTCGGGGGGCTGCTGGGTGAAGGCGCGAATCACGGAGTTCTCATTAGAGCCGTTAGGGAACCGAACAGGGCAGCCCAGCGAGTGTGTTAACCACTCGCTGAGATACTTTTCCAGCTTTATATAGATAACAAATTGGCTCATAGACACCGCAAAGGTACTAATTTTATTGGATTCGACATCATCTTGACGAAAACAAAAAAATATTTTTGGCTAACATATCTTCAGAGCTACATGCGCTACAATCGCCAACAAAACCATAAAGCATTGAAAAAGAGTAAAATATAAAAACTACAATATAATTGGAGAGTGCTACATTTGTAGTATTTGTATATGATATGTAGTAAAAGTCTATAATATGTAGTAAAATGTAGCGCGTTGTAGCGCGTTGTAGTCGGTGTGTAGTTTGCTTAAATCGTTGTTTTTCTGCATTGTAGCCTTTGTAGCTTATGTAGCAGACAAAACCACCTCAAAAAAATAAAGTGTTTTGCTCACGGCAGACAAAAAGCCCCACGGCCGTGGGGACCGTGGGGCGCAAGTCTGCAAATGGTCGTAAGTGTGTCAAATCAAACGAGACGCAGACTTGAAAATTCTCTACCCAGTTGGTGAATGCCAGCCTCTATTTTGCAAAGTTGTACATCGCTGATGTATGTGCCCCCGCGCTTGTATTGGCGCAAAAGGCTGTCGTTGATGCCTACCATCTTGGCGAAGGCACTTACATTGATTACACTGTAGTATTCAAAGAGAGAGCTCACGTCAAAGTAGAACTCTGGTTCTTCGGTCAGTTCAACGGGTACAGGTTGAGCATCCTCTTTATAGGACTCAATGATTTCCTCGATGGAATTCATGAAGTCGCTCTTGGCTTCGGCAACAGTGTCACCGGTGCCGATGAGCTGCACCATGTCACCCGTCGTGTTGTAGGCGATATATGTGCCGTCGCTTTGTTTCTCAATTTGAACTGTCATAATAGTATCGTTTAATCGTTAATAATCTATTTAATGAGGGGGGGAGGGGTGCTCCCCCTTTCTTTTAGAACCCGATGACTTGTTTCAGTCGCTTCATCAATCCTGGTCTGACCTCTTGGCTCCAGTGTCGCTCAATTTGGATTTTTACACCTGTCGTCGGGTTGACGTACTCATCATGTTTCTTGCCGTGCTTCTTAAACTCGAAGCCATGTTCAACGGCGATTTTCTTAAGTTCTGACCATTTCATATTAGTCGTTCGTTTGATTTGACAATGTAAAGATATAACAAAAACGGGATATAACAAAATTATTATACATTTATTCAAGAAAAGTGCTTTTTTCTCTCGACAATCAAGTTTTAGTAAGGAATGATCTGCTGTTTTGGCTCTGGGCGTGGTTCTTCGAGGTCATCTTCCACACCACTGGCAACCACTTCCAGGTTGATGCCATAATTGTCACGAACCATTTCATAGTCGAAGCAATATGCACGGTCAACGCTGTCAGTGGTCTTCAGTTTATCGTTGCCCCATTCGTCTTTTTCAACGGTAGTTTCGTGCCGCCCGTCGATGATGTTCTTGAACCTCACAGAGCGTTTCAACCCGATATACTCTTTCGAGTTCTCGAGGTAGTATGCCAGTGTTTCGGCTGGCAAAGTTGTATCACCAACTTGCTTGCCGTTGCGTTTGTATAGCATGAACAACCTGTTTTTGCGCAGCAGCAACACCGGTCGTGCCCTGGACCACTCAATAACATTGGTCGTGTCACATTTGAAGCGTGAGACATACCTAATTTTGAAGTCGCTGTCCTTGAATATCTGACCGTCTTGCATAAGATATGCCACCACATTCCAAAAGTTTGACAGTTCATTACTTGACTTGCACTCGCTATTTTGCATCAGCACATGGTCAACGCATATCTTAAGCAGGTCGTTGTATTCAAGAGGCAGGTCAAGCACTCCGCTGAGCGTGCGGAAGGCTGCCAGTGGTACACACCAGTTCCGCAAGATGCGGTCTTGCACATCCTCATGTCGAGTGTTTTCAACTATATCACTGAACGCAGTGTTATAGTTGCCGACAAATTCAGCCTCAAACTTCGCGCGATGTTTGAGGATCTGCAAAGTGATATGCGATAAGCCACGCTTTCGGATTTCTTTTAGTTCCTCGAATTTTTGCTTTGCTTCATCGCTGAACACACTTTTGTTGAATGTGAGGAATATCACACGGGTGAACAATGCAATATCAGCGGTCGGCATTTCCTGACCGCTAAGGATAACACCACAGTCAACGGAAGTTATCTCACGTTTCTTTTCCTCCCAATTCATGCGGCTTCTACCGCTGCCATCCCATAGACCTTTCAAGAATTCAATCTTTAGGTAGTCGATCCCGTTCTTGTATTCATCAATATGTACAAGGGCATTGGCGCATTGGGCAACAATCTCACCCATTGCTGGCACTGTAGAGTTCTGAATGTTTGGCGGTGTGTTGTCGATGATAAAGAATGACATCAGCGAGTGACCCAGCTCACTCTTACCTGAGCCGACTGGGCCGAATAGGTTGAGGATAGGGAAAGCTTTTGTGAACCCAGCAACAACATCACGAAACAAAGTTGCCAGCAAGAAGCAGATGCCGACTTTGGCATTGTCTCCAAAAACATCTATGAGTTTGACGGCATAGTCTCTAAGTGATATGCCATTCAGAGCCAGGTGAACAAACTGCCGTTCAAAGGCGAAATACTTTTGGTTGTCACGATAGATAAGGCTGTTTGATGGCAGATAGAAGTTGCCCAATTCATCACCAAGGCGCACAATGCCATAATCATCTGTGCTATGCCAGTTGCCGTTGTAGAAGCAGCCATTGCCATAAGCAAAAAAGCCTTTGCTTTGCCAACCTAATTGTGTTATCTCAATGGCTGTTTCAGTCTTTTCATAGAGGAACATTTTCAATTTAGTGAGGTGTTCTTCTTTAGCCAACCAGATGAAATTGCCAAGACCCTCAATTTTCTGCCTGAACTTACCGAGTGATGATAACTCATCTTGTTTGAGTTCTATAATTTCAGATATGCCTCGATAGTTTGTGATGCGGTAGAGTCGCTTAGGCAGTAATGGGTCTTTGATGTGAAACATCGGCTCCATTACAAAGTTGCTCCATTGGTACTCTCCATCCTTGCCGATAGACCAGTAGCAGTGGCCACTCTCGTAAAACCCATATTTAGCCAGCAACTCTTTGTTGAGAAGTTGTGCTTTGTCAGCCGAAACTTTCTCCTCTTTGTTCGCCTTGCGAGCTGCATTCAGTGCAGACTTCCACAAAGCTTTGTCGGGGTATAGCTTCTGCAGTTGCTTCAAAAGCATCTGCACCTTGACATCATCATGAATGATGGCCAATAGGTTTGTCAGCTCATTCACCACGGCACTCTTGGCTTCGACCGTCTCGCAAGGTTCAAAGAGAATTTCGGCATACCACACTATGAAGTCTTTCTCCTCGATGGCAGCGAGCACGGCACCGCTGGTTATATAGCTGTCGGGGTCACGTTTCTCGTCAGGATCCTCTGGGATTTCTTTGACGGTGACACCCAAACCGGCTTTCAGTGCTATCATGCCATTGGCGCACACGAACTTCTTCCCTGCACCCATCTTCTCGCCGTGCTTTGGTGGGTCAGCGTCAGGGATGAAGCAGACCCGGTTGGCGTGTTTGTGCAGCTGCTCAAAGTGTGTGGCACTCCATGCACCGCCCAGCGAGGCTACCGTGTTGGTTATGCCGATGCTTTGCAGCTTGATGACATCTGGTGCACCTTCCACGAGGTAGAATCTATCCTCTTTGCGTGCTGTTGTGATAGCGTTGTCTATGCCGAAGATAGTTTCTTTCTTCTCGTAGACTGCGCTTGTAGGACTGTTGATATATTTAGCCTTGCTCTCACCCAGTGCGCGAGCGGTAAAGCCGATGATGCGCTTGAATCTGTCACGAATTGGAATCATAAGCCGGTCACGGTAGAAATCATAGATGTCACCGTGTTCACCTCTGCGAAGCAAGCCAAGTTCTATCATCAACTCAATGGGCTGCCCAGCCGGTTTCGCTGCCTGATAAAGCGAGTCACGTGTCCCATCAGCGAAGCCAATACCGTTCTCTGCAACATATTCAGCGCCCCAGCCGCGACTTTCGACTGCATAGTTCAGTGCAAACTTCGCCTTGTCGTTGTCTGCTGTAATGGCTTTGACGTAGAATTGGCCAGCCCATTGATTGATGGCAAGCATAGCTTCTCGCTTCTGCTGTGCCTGTATTTCTTCTGCAGTGCGAATGTCGCGTGTATCTTCTATTTTGATACCGTAGAGCTGTGCAAGGTCTTTCACCGCCTCGGGGAAGGTGAGGTGTTTATACTTCATCACGAAGTTAATCACGTCGCCACCGTTGTCCCCCTGGGGGCACCCCCCGAAACAATGCCATGTTTGCGTGCGTGGGTTGACATGGAACGATGGCGTGCGCTCGTTGTGGAACGGGCAACAAGCCTTATTGCCCCGACCCAATGAACCCATGCATCTTTCTACGACATCAACAATGTCGGCCCGGTTCAGAACTTTTTCTATATCTCTCTCGCTGATCATGGACTCATAGACTGATATTAAAGTTATACAAATCGCCGTTGGACGTGCCGTTGGCGTTCATGCACACACCGAAGCAGTTCCATCTCACACGGCGCTTGCGCTTACGGTACTCGCCACGCACCTTATGCTTGGTGGGTTGCAGAATAGTACCAATGACAACGCTCACCCAACCGTCCTCGAGGTAGATTTCTTCAAATTCAATATCATCTCGTCTTCTGATGGCTTTTTCCCAATCAGAAATTTTATGTCCGATATAACTCATGTTAGTCTTGGTCTTTAAAGTGAGCGATAATCTGGTTGGTATGTTTAAAATGCAGTCGAGCCTTGATGTTGGCCACATGGCGTGATACGGTGTAAACCGAAATCATAAGCTCATTGGCTACTTCGAGTTTATCGTAGCCTTTGCCGAGCAGCAGTGCCACTTGTCGCTCGCGAGGCGAGAGTGTGGACTGTAGTCGGGGGCGGCATACGCAACCCTCCAGGCGGCATTCGCCACGCATGGGGCATTTCACTTCCTCAATGTGTAAACCGCCCATGGCATCGACATCGGCGTGCAGCGCATCGTATTCGCCAAAGTTGCAGCGAATGAAGCGGTGCACAATGCGGTATTCGTAGAATGAGCGGCTTCGCTCGCTGGTGGAGTAGAGTTCACTCAGAGCTTTGAAAGCATCTGGGTAGAGCTCTTTGATGGTAACTATCATTTCCTCGATGAGAGGTCTGCATGACTCATCGAGTATAAACATCGGTTTGCCCTCGGGCTTGCAACACACCGATCCGTCGGGTGTGTTGTAAAATTCAATCTTCTCTATCATCTTCTTGGCATTTTTGTATATAGTTCATGATGGCTTCTTCTTCCAATTTCTTGAAGGTGTTATTCTTCATCTTTTGGAAAAAGGTGGAGTAAGCGATGCCAGTGATGTCAATCACATCTTTAATGAATTGACTCTTGGCTTTTTGGTCAAGTTTGTTGTAGTAGTCAATAATAACCATAATCGATTATTTGTTAATAAAAATTTGATTATTCTAAAAAACAGAGTTAATTTTGAAGTACAAATTTAAAAAGATTTGCGAGAACCAACAAAATATTTTTGTTTTTCGCGTAGTTAAAAAATATTAAAATATTTGGTATCTATGTACAATGGACAAATTATCAATGTGTTACTAAAAGAGCGTGGAATGAAAGCCAAAGATTTATTGGAGCATCTTCAACTCCAAACCAATGGCTCAATTTCTTCGCTCGTTCGTGGCAATCCCACTGCGGAACGGCTTGAGAAAATTGCAGATTTCTTTGACGTGCCTATTGATGCTCTATTCAAACGCAACAAGAGCTATGGCTATAATGTTGTCGGCAATTCTAATAATGTTGCCAACATAACCATAGGTGAGTTGCGAGGGAAAGCGCGGTCTTTAGAGCAAATTATCGAGGAAAAGGACAAGCGAATCGCTCTCCTGGAGGATATGGTTGAACTGCTCAAAAAGCAGCAAAATCCATAGACGTGTTATAGACGATAGACCCGAAAATTTGTTATCTTGAAGATTGCAAGTGGTTGACTATTAACCAAAGGTAAGACAATGAAAACAAAAATTTATTCTTGTCCTCTCCGCATCAAACGGTTGTGATTCATATCGCAGCCGTTTTTTGTTTTTATGCCGACCCCAAACTCACTTGAGCGTCGGTATAAAAAAATAAACAAAAAGTTGTAGTTCTATATAACTTTTATTATCTTTGCACTATGAGAAAAATAATCGCATATAAAGGCTACTATCAAGAGTTTATGTCTTCGCTTTCAGACAATGAGCGTAAAAAGATTATGCGTGCTTTATTGTTATTTGAAACAGAGGAAAAAATGCCTCACCATTACATTAAATATATTCGTGATGGACTTTATGAGTTTAGAGTCACCTATGGCAATAATGAATTTCGATTATTTTTCATTTTTGACGGAGAGCAAATAGTAGTGCTTTTTAACTGCTTTCGCAAGAAATCGCAGAAAACGCCAAAGAAAGAAATAAACAAAGCATTAAAATTGAAAGGAGAATACTATGAACAGAAAGGATAATCAAATTTATGATGTTAGTGCCGAACTGGCTCGTGAGTTTGGAGAATTGGGCAGCGAAAGTCGCGAACAAGCAATCGCTCATGCCTGGGAGGAATATAATGCACAAATTCTACTTGACGCGAGAAAAAATGCAGGTTTAACGCAGGCTGAACTCGCCGCAAGAATTGGAGCAGACAAAGGTTATATATCACGCCTTGAACGTGGGCTGACCATACCAACAGTTTCAACGCTCTACAAAATTGCGGCCGCAATGGGGTTGTCTGTAACATTACAACCAGCGCAGTAACTTTGGTTAAGAATTGTTATTCAGACCGGTTTGTAAACATTTGTCCTCACCGCATCAAACGGCTGTGATTCTATCGCAGCCGTTTTTTGTTTTTATGCCGATCCCAAACTCACTTAGCGTCGGTATTTGTTTTAAACCACAAGTCTAAAGTTGTCGGTTGGGTTGTTCTTCTGCAATTTTGGTTATGCGCCTGATGTTGTTGATGCGATGATTGATAATCAGCGGCACACGTTCCACCACCACCATAGAGGTGTCGAGCCCCAATGCTTTTGGATCGTCAATGCCTATCTTGCTGATGAGCGAGTAGAGGTTCATTAACAAGTTCTGCTGGCGATTGACGGAGTTCTCCGGGTAATACACGCGGTGAATGATGATGAAACGGAAATCGCCAGGAATACCGTTTTTGCGGAGCGATGGATAGGCACTGGTCAAATCCACCTTCTTACAGGCCACAAGGTCCTCCACCACTTGTCTCAGGTATAGGCTTACCCTGGGTTCTATGCGAAAACCTATGTGCATAGTCACGTTGTACAGGGTATTGGGAATCAACGTCTCGCAGTCGTATTCCAGCGTGTCAGGTGTGTCGACAAACTCCATATTGATAAGCCAGTAATGGTCAGCACGTTTAGGTTGCTTGTTGATGATTGAATAGAGCAACTTGTCATCTACGGCGCCTTCCTTGTTGGCATGGTTGATATAGACAAGGTTGGAAGCGTATTTAGGGATGCTCCCATCGGCTTTGATGTCGGAGATGATCTGATAATAGTCGTCCAGCGGTTTGGCGCTGATGTAATGGCGGCGTATCTTTATGGCACGAACCCACACATACATCGTCAGGAACAATATACTGCCAATAAGCATCGTACACCATCCTCCTGCGAGAAACTTTGACAGATTGGCTGCAAGAAATACCCCCTCGATGGTGCAATATGCGCCAATAAACAGTATCATGATGAATCGCGATACTCCCTTTGTGTGCAGGTAGACACCAAGCAGCAATGTGGTCATCAGCATAGTGATGGTGATGGCAAGTCCGTAGGCAGCCTCCATATGCGAGGAGTCGCGAAACAGCAGGATGATGAGAACCACACCGATGTACATGGCAAGGTTGATCGCAGGAATGTAAATCTGCCCCTTTACATGGGTGGGGTGCTTGATTCGCATACGAGGCCAGAAGTGCAGGTTCATGGCTTCGCTTAATATGGAGAAGGTACCGCTGATAAGTGCCTGACTCGCAACGATAGCCGCTCCCGTGGCCATGATGATGGCGAAGAACAGCATGCTCTGTGGCATGATGGAAAAAAACGGATTGACGGAGGAGGCTGTCTGTGCATGGGTCAGCACCCATGCTCCTTGTCCCAGATAGTTGAGAATGAGCATGGTTTTCACAAAAGCCCAGCTGATGGTGATGTTCTTCCTTCCACAATGGCCCAAGTCAGAGTAAAGAGCTTCAGCACCAGTGGTACAGAGAAATACTGCACCCAGAATTAAAAACCACTGTGGGGATTTTGCCAGTAGAATGACTGCATAATAAGGATTAAAAGCCTTCAGTATCAGAGGACAATATGTGATGCTGATAATTCCCACCATGCCAAGGAGCAGGAACCATAGCAACATGAATACTCCAAACGATTTGCCTATGCACTCTGTGCCAAACCTTTGAACGAAGAATATGATGGAGATGATGGCAAGCGTGATGGGAATGACAGGCAGATTTGGACTGATGCTTTCGAGTCCTTCAATGGCTGTAGTGACCGTAATGGCAGGGGTGATAATTCCATCTGCTAACAGTGTGCTGGCACCAATGATAGCCAAGATGTAGACCCACTTACTCTTGAGGCGACGAAGCAGAGCGTAGAGGGCGAGGATGCCTCCTTCGCCATTGTTGTCGGCACGCAGAGCCACACATACATATTTGATGGAGGTCTGTAGGGTGAGTGTCCAGATGATACAAGACAATGCCCCTAAAATGGTACTCTCGTCGATGGTTTCGCCTGTATGTAGGATAGCCTTCATTACATAAAGGGGTGATGTGCCGATGTCACCAAACACGATGCCTAAAGTAATGAGTAATCCCAGGAAACCTACTTTATTATGGTTACAGTTTGCTGAAATTTCTGTATTTTCACTCATAAGTGTTATCATTTTGATATTTTTGCGCGCAAAAGTATCAAAATGCGAGTTGAAACTATGATTTATTTAACAAGAATTATCGGAATTAACATTCTTCAAAGTCATTTATCTGAGAGATGAAATCAATGGATTGTTCATTAGGGAAGGCTTTTACGTCAAGATTGGTGGCGTATCAAAGGATGTATTTGAGAATTTCGTTGAAGAGGTTTTTGTTCGTCATATAGAGGTAGCGCATGATGTGTTCGATGAGATTCTCATTGATTTTGTAGTTCAAATTGTAAAAATCACCTGGCACACGTTCGCCTGAGTAGTCATAACCATATTCTTTTGTGCACACGCAGAATTGTGGCTTATCGTTGTCAATGTTGGTGTCAATCGTTAGGTCAGAAGGACAGAACTTGCAATTCTCTATCATGTATTGCTTGAACTCTTTGGTGAAGAACACATCGTCGAGCATTTTATCATACTTAAATTTGAACTGTAATTTTTCTTCTTTTGTCATACTTATCAGCGGTTAAAATGGTTAAACCCAAAATTTGGGTTAATAAACGAATCACACCACCATATATAGTAACAAAGAAAGAAAAATTCAAAATAAAATCAAAAAAAACACCTTGCCTTTACTGTCAGGGTGTTTTTTTGATAGGGTGGGGGTTATTTTTGGTGGATGCAGATTTTTAGGCCGGGGTCGCTTTCTTGGAGGATTTGTACCATGAAGTCTTCTGGCACTGCCACGCACCCTGCTGTCCATGGGCTTTCGCTGGTGCAGTGGAAGAAAATGGCGGCACCCAGTCCTGGCGTGTTGCTGTCGTTGTAGGTGGTGGCTACGCCGTAGTTGTAACTTGGCACATATTTAATCATGTGTTCGCCACGGCATCGGTGGTGCTTTTCTTTGGCGTTGATGATGGTGTTGTAGTAGCGTCGGTCGCCACATGCCCAAATGTCGGGTGTCACGTCCACGTATGGAATGGAAGTGCCGGGATTCGCTTTGATGCCAAACGCCTCACGTATTCCGAAGTTGCCTTCTGGTGTTTTCTTGTCGCCCTGGCGTTTTTTCCCCAATCCGTATCTGCCAATGTGTGCCGTGTCGGCACGCTCCAGTTGCCAATGCTGTTGTGCGTCTTTGATGTAAAATTCAGCCTCGGCATTGCACCCCTCCGTGCATTTCACCAGCACAATTTGATGTGTGGTGGTGTCGGTGGCGTAGGTGTCGAGAATTTCTGTCCACTTGTCGGCGTGGGCAGTGCTTGCGATTGTTAAAAGAATGGCGGTGAATAGTATTCTGATATTCATTTGAATTGGTGTTGTCTTTATTTGACGATGATGACTGTGTCTTGCTGTGGAATGGGCACTTGATGTTCAGCCTTTTCGGGCAAGAAGTGGCTGATAATGGCGCACGCAAGCACAAGCAGCAGGAAAATCAAGAGGCTCAACGCATTGCGTTTCTTGATTTCTCTAATTTTCTTTTTCTCTTTTTCGATGCTGTAATTTGTGTTCATAACGCTGCAAAGTTACAAAAAATCTGCTTTCTCAATACCTTAATAATTGTCAAAGAATGAAATACTTAACCCAATGGAAGGTAAGAATGCACCTATTTAAACCGTTTTCAAACCTATTGGCACCTAATATTTAGGGCGTTAATCTGATTTAACACGGCGTGGGGTTTGCATGATGTTTTTTGCCGTGCATTTGAGGGCTGGTTGGTAAAATGAGAGGTCGAGGGCGGCGATGGTGCGCATCAACTCTTCGTACAGTTCGGGATAGAACGAGCAGAGCCGATGGGCAATTTTCATGCACAGCGCCTGAATGCCGGGAGGTGTGCTGAGGCGCACCATTTGATCGAGGCAAAAATCCAAGAAATCGGTGCGCAGACACTCCATCGTCAGTGGCAGGCGCACGATGAGGTTGAGGGTGAGCCTTCGTAGCGAATCGTTGGAGGTGGATAGCGCGATGTCAATCAATTCGTCGAGCGCAGGAAGCAACTGGCTAAGTTCGCGGTCGGAGGCTTTTGTCAGCACCCAAGCAGCATTGCGAGCCACGTGCGCATCGTCATCGTGCAGCAGAGCCACAAATGCCATAAAATCGCCACTCCGCTTCAGCCAAGTATAGGCTTCAAGAGCCATTTCGATGCCAACGCGTGGCTGCGCGAGCCGCATCCGTATGTCGTCAATATTCGCCACTTCTATTATTTTTGAAAATTGAGGCGAAGCACCCGAATGGGGCGGTTTGCTCCAGTGTATAGACTTTCGTCGAAGCACTCCTCTCCAGTTGCCACAAATCCACATTTCTCCATCACGCGCCCCGAAGCGGGATTGTCGGTAAAGTGTCCGCTAATCATCGAACTGATGTCGGTGGTGGATTGTATGTGGTTGAGCATCAACTGTAGAGCCTCAGTGCAAAATCCTTTGTTCCAAAACGGCTTAGCCACCCAATAACCCACCGTGGGTTCGTTGGGCAGTGCAGGCAGATTGCAATCGCACGACGAGCCATAGCCCATTGCGCCAATCGCCTCGCCAGTTTCACGCAGCACGATAGCCCAAGTGGTGTCGTTGTGAAACACGGTGCGAATGATGTCGAGACTTTCTTCCACCGATTTGTGTGGAGGCCATCCGCCTCGTGGTCCCACATCGGGGTCGGATGCGTATTTGAAAAGCGCTTCGGCATCGCTGTCGGTCCAAAGCCTTAAAAGTATTCTATCTGATATGAGTGTCATTTTTATTGCGATTTTATTGTTTCCAGCGTTTAAGCATCGGGAAAAATCCACGCATCATCTGCTTGTATTGCTTTGGAAGTTGCATTTTGCTAATAATGCACAACACGCAAAATTAATCTTTTTCTTGAAAAATCCCCACCATTTCCCCCGATTTTAACAAAAAACCACCCTACCTACTACAAAAATACAGATATAAATGTGCTGATTATTTGAATGTTTATAGTCGTGTAGATGACGTGCGCAGGTATAGCATGATGACGTGGTTTAAGAAAAAACTATTTTTTATTTTTTTTGCTAAAAAAACTAAACCTATAAGTTGCATTTTTAGAGTTTAATGATTAATTTTGCTTATGTAAGAGACTTAATAAGAGGTGACTATGGAAAGTAAGGCGTTAGATTTTTTGAAATCACATCAAAGCAAAACACCATCTCGCTTTGTGGAGAATGCTGCGTGGCGAAAAGAAAATGCCAGTTGGCTTCGTTGGTCACGCAAAGTGGCTCTCGCCATTATCGACTATATGCAAGAGAATGGCTTGAAGCGAGCAGATGTCGCAAAGAGGTTAGGAGTTAGTCCTCAGTATGTGAGTAAGTTACTCTCTGGGACCGAGAACCTCTCTTTTAAAAGCATTGCTAATATTGAGGATAAACTGGGTATTAATTGTTTGGAAGCAGCATTAGTGTAGCATAATCTAAAGAATTGATATACAAGTTGTCCCAAAGAAGGTTTGCGACGAAATTCCGTTAGGAATTTGATGTGTGTAGGCAGGTATGCAGTGAAGGTTATGCGAAATGAGCGAAGCGAAATGGAGCATAACCGAAGCGAAATGCCTGCAAATATCGCATAACAAATACGCATCCCAGCGGGATGCGATTTCGCATTCAATGGGCAATTTGATGTTGTCGCATTCCGCTGGAATGCACAATACTGACAAATCTATTGCAGGCATTTCGAAAAGATTCCATTTCGCTTCGCTCCATTACATCTTTTCTGCATACCTGCCTACACACATCAAATCCCTATGGGATTTTTTACAATCATCACTAAATATACAGGGACAACTTGTAGATCATCCCCTATATTTAAAGATAGAGCAGAACTTTTACGAGAAAGGCGGAGTTGCTAAATTTTTTTGGCGGCTTCGCTTGTTTTATCGTTATTTTTGTGTGGTGAAAAAATGCGATTATTTTTTTGATAGATTGATTCTTTTTCGGGGATTTTATTGTATTTTTGTGGCGAAAATTCAAGTGCGCTGTCAAAGTGTCAATATCAAGGCTACTCTAACAACAATTTATAAAAACAGTTATGTCAAACAAATTATTCATCTTCGGAATGGCTGTCACTTGTTTGTGCGGATTTTCCACAAAAGGATTTGCAACAACTAATTCTTTTAAAGCGCCAGCCGGAACAGACACAGTATGCCAAGTTCCTTATGCAGAAAACTTCAATGATGCGAGCAAAGTTTTAAATCCTAATTCCACCTGCGACTATAAGGGTTGGACTATTTTTGGTGCAAATGGCAATACCAAGCGTTTCAAGGTTCGTGTGAATTCCACATTAAAGCCTGCTGGCGATGGCAGTTACCTCGTTAATAATACTGTTTACGGTGCTCGTAACGATTGGGCAATTTCTCCTGCAATTTCTATGAAAGGAGGCAAGCAGTACACAGTGTCGTGCAAAATTCTTGCAACAGGCGGTTCCAACTCTCTGAAAGAGAGTATGAAAATCACGGCTGGTCTTGATACCACAGAAACAGCACAGAGCACAGTTATCCTCGATTTGCCAAGCGCCAATTACAAAGAGTGGACAACCGTGAGTGGTGAATTCACTCCTACCGCAGATGGAAACTACTATATTGGATTCAATAACTATACTCCACAAAGAGGATATATTGTGGCAATTGATGACATTTCGGTTACAACTGCCGAATCCAATGAGGCTGTAGCAGCTTTTACCATTCCAAGCGATGGAATTTTCACCGACAAGAAGGAAATGATTCTATATCCTGATAATGCCCTGACTTTCACAAACAATTCACAGAATGCCACGAGCTACATGTGGACCACAGGTGCAAACCCTGGCATTTCTGATGAAAAGAATCCAACGGTTAATTTCCCTGCATCGGGCTTATATACAATCACATTGAAAGCGTCAAATGAAAGTAGCGAAAGTTCTGCAAGCGAAGAACTCGCCGTTAAACTTATCGATGCCGAATATTCTGGCGACGTTACCACAGTTGGATCAAAGGATGAAGTAAATGCCGAGGCATTGAAGTTCTCTACCGCAAGTATGAATACTAATTACAAAGTGGGATTCAATAAATATTATAATAAATTTGCTGAAAAATTTGTTCTCCCAGAAAAAGCTGAAGCTGTGGTGTCGGGTTTTAAGTTCAACATCAACACCTATGCTACTGGCTATTTGATGACACAAAAAGACTATGCTGTAAATGTGAAGATTGTGGGCGATAAGAATGGACTTCCTGATGAAACAAAAGAATTTGGAAAAGTAAGCACCACAGAAATCGGACTATTTGGCAATGCCTCTGTTAGTAATTCTACGTTGAATGTGAAACTCAAATCACCAATTTCAGTTGCAGGTACTTTCCATGTGGTTTTTGATATCGATTCATCGCTCGAAAACGACTTGACGAATTATCTTTCATTCAGCAGTTTCTATCATGCTTCAGAAAACACCACTTTCTCTGTATATGTTAAAAAAGGTGTGCTGAGTGGAGTTGAAGAAGGCTGGAATAATGTGTTCAACATCACCAAGAACGACGAAGATAAGAAACTTGGTTGGAATGTGGGTGCAGTAATGACTTTGAAGCCTTATGTTAATTCAGGAATCCAAGATGCTAAAAACGAGGATGTGACAGTTAAAGTCGCTGATGGTGCGATTAACATTAATGGAATTTCCGATGCCACCGATATAGCAATCTACAATATTTTGGGAGCGAAACTGTATCAGACCACAGCCACCGACAGCCTCACAGTCGATGCCTCAAATTTTGCAGATTCTATCTGTATCGTAAAAGTTGGCAATAAATCATTTAAAGTGCTTGTGAAGTAGTTTTTCCAGCACATATTTTAAGTCAATATCTAATCGGTTCAACAAAGTTCACCATTTGTTGAACCGATTAATTTTTCTATCTGTAGAAATAAGCCCGTTTACAAAGGATTGAATTGTTGTTACTTGAAAAAGTTAGATGCAAAAGCTTGGTGGTGTTGGGTGGAAATTTGGGGGAAATTGTTAACTTTGTAGGTTGAATGTGCGAGGCGTGGGTTTTTTTGATGCGCGCGCGTTGCGTAGGCTTTTTTTAGATTGGAGGTGGCGTGATGAAGATTGTTAGCAATCGCTTTGTTCCGTTTCCAGGATTTAAGGCTGTAAATCTCCTGGGCGTGATGTTTGTGCGCTGTGGCTTTCGGGTGACGGAGATTGACATCAGGCATGAGCAGATTCACACCCGTCAGATGCTTGAACTGGGTGTGCTGCCGTTTTACGTGCTGTATGTGGTGGAGTGGCTTGTGCGCCTGCCGATGCGTGGCGATGCCTATCGCAGCATCTCGTTTGAGCGTGAGGCTTACGCCCATGAGCATGATGCCGACTATCTCCGACGCCGCCACCACTATGCGTGGCTACATTATTTTAGAAACAAGAAAATACAACGATAATGACAGTAGATATTGAAAAAAACAAACAGGAGTTTAACGATTTACTCCGCAGCGTGGGTCGTGAAGGCACCGACTATTTGATTGAAGACCTCGAAGATTTGGGTTTTTACGATGCTCCGTCGAGCACGCGTTTCCACTTGGCGTGCGACGGCGGTAATGTGCAGCATTCGCTCAACACATGCCGCGCCGGCTTGATGCTTCGCGAACAAATCATCCAGATGCGCCCCGAAATGGAGCGCGAATTGCCAAAAGACAGCGTGATAGTGGCTTGTCTGCTCCACGATGTGTGTAAAGCCGACGTGTATAAGAAGGTGGTGAAAAAGCGCAAAGACCAATACGGCAACTGGGTTGACGTGAAGGGATTCGATGTGGACTACAGCAATTTCCCAATGGGCCACGGCGAAAAGAGTGTGATAGTGGTGCTTCGTAGCGGTTTCGACATTCACGACGATGAAATGCTTGCCATTCGTTGGCACATGGCGGCTTGGGATTTGGCGTTCCAAAGCCCCGAACAAAAAAACAACATCAACACAGCACGCGACAAACACGCCCTCTGCGGCTTGGTGCAACTCGCCGACGGCATCGCCGCCAACCTGATAGAGTGGGGCGCCGACCAGGAGGAAATGCTGTACTAAGAAGTTAAGAAGTTAAGAAGTTAAAGAAGTTAAGACGATACTTTTGGCTTCAGAAATCAATTTCAAAAAATAATTAGAAATGAGAATAAAAGAAGCAATAAAAGAGAGTGGTAGCAGTGTAGGAGATTTGGCGCAAAAAATGGGAGTTAGTAGGCAGGCAATTAGCCGGCAGATTAATGGCGCAAATATAACAGTAGGCACTGTGCAAAGAATAGCAGAAGTGCTTGGTGTTCCAGTATGGCAGTTATTTGTTTCTTCTGATGATTTTATTAAGGCAAATGCGAACGATTTCAGATGTCCACATTGTGGAAAAAAGATTCGAGTAAACTTATCTAAAGTAGATGAGTGAATTCTTGATAATCGGAGGTTAATCTAACTTCTAATTTCTAATGTCTAATTTCTTGCAAATGATACGCTTATGAAAAAGATATTGATTTCAATGGTTTTTGCCTTTGTGGCAATGGTGGGTCAGGCGTTGACCCACGAGGTGGCGCAGAAAGCGGTCGATGCTTTCGGCACCGATTCCGCCCTCACTCACGGCTCGGTGACGGTGGCTGTGTATGATATTGATGCCGACACGCTTGTGGCAGGCTTCAATCCCGATATGTCGTGCATTACGGCTTCCACCATGAAGACCGTCACTTCGTCGTCGGCACTGTGCCTGCTTGGTCCGAACTTCACGTTCAAAACTCGCGTGTATTTGATCGGCGAGCAGAAGGGCAAGAAATTCAAGGGCAATATCCACATTGTAGGTGCAGGCGACCCTACGCTCGGCAGCGTGTTCTTCCCTGACAGTTCCAGCATAGTGATGGAAATCGTCAACAAACTCAAAGAAAAAGGTATTGAGAAAATTGAGGGCGAAATCACTGTGGATTCTTCTATGATGCCTTCGCCTGCCTCTAATGGCTGGTGGGACGTTGGCGATTTGGCTTGGAGTTACGGTATGGGTATTCACGGCTTCAACTTCTTTGACAATCGCTCCAACTTGAAGTTCACGGCTAAAGATGGCGAAATCCTCAACGCCTGCTTCGAGCCAGCAGTGCCAGGCGTACAGATTATCAACCGCCTGAAATCGGCGAAGAATGAAGATAACATCGACCTGCGATTAGAGGAAGGCACTCCAGGCATCGTGCTTTACGGCACCGCCGCCAACCGCGACTATAATATGCGTGTGGCAATCCCCACGCCATCGGCTTTGTTTATCGACAGCCTTTCGCGCGCCTTGGTGGCCAATGGTTTCAAACTCAAAATCAAGCCAGTGAAACTGGAGAAAATGAAAAAAGCGGTGAAAGAGGAACTTGTGGTGCATCAGTCACCCACATTGGCAGCCATCATCACCTCGCTACTCGACCGCAGCGACAATATGTTTACCGAAGGCGTGCTCCGTGCCGTGGCTTACTACACCGGGCATGAAGCCACAGCAGCAGCTGGTGTGGAGGTGGTGGACAGCCTCTGGCGCAGCAAGGACATCGACACACGGGCAGTGTTTCAACGCGACGGTAGCGGACTGGCGCGCGCCAACAAGATTTCGGGCCGCTTCTTTGCGCAAATGCTCACCTATATGGCAAAGCACCCAGTTGATGGCGTGACCTTGAGCCAACTGATGCCACCAGTGCGTAAGCGTATCGGCAAACTCATTCCCCAAACGCCACTTGCCGAAAATATGGTGGTGAAAAGCGGCAGCATGAGCGCAGTGCAGAGTTTTGTGGGATATTATCCTGCCAAGCACCCAAAATACGCATGGGCACTCATCGCCAACAACTGGAACGGAACTCGCGCCGACCTGCGAAACAAGATGGACGAGATGCTCATCAGCCTGTTCGGACAGCCCGAAATTGAATAAAAATGTGAAAGAGGCAAAAAAAATCTTTTAAATTTGTATTTTACAAATTAATTTAATTATGTTTGCACCGAAAATCGTTAGCATACATAAAAATAAAAGTTATGGCTACTACTTACGGTAAACTGCTTCTCGCAGTCTATGAACTTGAGGGACTGCTACTTGTGCTGGAAAAGCATGGCGACGACACCCCCGCTTCTGTGGTTGAGCTTATCAAACAGAAGGCGGCATTTGTGGCTGAGGAAGCCCAAAGTGTTCAATTCCCCGACCAATCATCGGAGGATGAAATGCTCGATGCCGCACTCGACGAGACCGACGACACCACCGATGTGCGTGCCGATGTGGCTCAAGATGAAGTGGTGGAGGAAGCACCTGCCGATGAACCAGAGGAAATCAGTTTCGCCGAAGTGGAGGCTGTGGCAGAGCCGGCAGCCGAGGCAGAGGAAGCCATCGCTGATGAGGAACCTCCTATGTATGTGAAATGCCCTCAATGTGGCAAGGTGCTGCCTATGGGTTACACATTCTGCAACGAGTGCGGCTGTTCATTGGGTGCAGATGAGGCAAACAATGCCGACGAAGAGGCTGTGCCAGTGGAAGACGAAGCCGCCTTCGTGGAACCAGAAGAAGAAATTACCTCTCCAGCAGCCTACGCAGATGATGACGAGGAGTTTGAAGAAGTGGAGACCGAAGATGAAGAAGAAATCACCGACGACGAAGATTACGACGACACTCCCGACGCCCTCAGCATTGAAGAAAAATTGCATCGAGGCATTGCCAAGAATATGCGTTCGGCATTCTCGCTCAACGACAGTATTCGCTTCCGTCGCGAACTCTTTGGCGGCAGCCAGGCTGAATACAACGACGCTCTCGACATGGTGCAGTCGATGCACTCATTCGGTGAGGCAGAAGAATACTTCTACGACGATCTCGCTTGGGACCCTACCAGCGACGACGTGAAAGACTTTATGGAAGTGGTGAGAAAGCATTTCCTTTAAAAAATCCTCTAAGTACTAAGTGGATATTGTAAATAATAAGTATTGAAGATTTAAATTTATAATGGCTGGAAAACTATATATTGTTCCAACCCCAGTGGGAAATCTCGACGACATGACCCCGCGCGCTATTGCGGTGCTTCGCGACGCACATTTGGTGCTGGCTGAAGACACCCGCACCAGCGGTGTGCTGATGAAGCACTTTGGCATCACCACCCCCATGCGTAGCCACCACAAATTCAATGAGCACGACACGCTCCCTGCTTTGGTGGAAGAGCTGCAAGGTGGCAGCATCATTGCGCTGGTGACCGATGCGGGCACTCCTGCCATCAGCGACCCCGGATTCTTGTTGGTGCGTGAGTGCCGCCGCCACGATATTGAGGTGGAGACCCTGCCGGGCGCAACGGCTTTCGTGCCAGCGCTGGTCAATTCGGGTTTGCCTTGCGAGCGTTTCACCTTTGAGGGCTTCCTGCCGCAGAAAAAGGGTAGGGCATCGCGATTGGAGTCGCTTGCCGCCGAGCCTCGCACCATGATTTTCTATGAATCGCCAATGCGATTGGTGAAAACGCTGGAGCAGATGGCTGAGGTGTTTGGTGCCGACCGTGAAGCGTCGGTGAGCCGCGAAATCTCCAAACTCCACAACACCACCCACAATGGCACACTATCCGAACTTGCCACCTATTTCAAAGCCAACGCCCCACGCGGCGAAATCGTGCTCGTGGTGGAGGGCAAGGCTCCAGAGGCCACAGTGAAAGTGGACAAATACGCTAAATTCAAACAAAAGCATATTAATCAACTAAAAAATAATGAATTATGAAAAAGATTGTGTTAATGTCGTTGGCGTTTATCGCCGTTTCTTCGCTCTCTGTTTCATGTAATAAGGGTGCAGAAGACAAGAAAGTGAATACCGATTCACTCGAAAATGTGGAATTGAAAGGTGAACTTGCCTCAGTTACCGCTGCAAAGGATTCGCTCAACCTGCTGATGAACGACATCGCTGATGGTATGAACCAAATCATCGATATTCAAGATGTGATGAGCGTGTCGAATCTGAATTCCGAAACCGCTGACAAAAAGAATGCGCTTCGCGACCAAGTGGTGGCTATTCAAATGTTGGTGAAAGACCGTCAACAGCGTTTGGAAGCACTTGAAAAGAAATTGCAAGCATCTGGCGTGTATAACGATGACTTGAAAAAGCAAGTATCTACACTCAAGAAGCAAATCGACAACCAAGTGAAGATTATCAACCAACTCACCGCTGAATTGCAAGCCGCAAATGTGAAAATCGGCAAGTTGAATGTGCGCGTTGACTCTCTCCGCACTGAAAACACTCAAGTGAAGAACGACTTGAGCGTTGAAAAGCAAAATGTGGCAGCAGAGAAGGAACGCAACACCAACCTCACCAACACCATGAACGAATGTTTCTACGTGATTGGCTCTAAGAAGGAACTCAAGGAACAAAAGATTATCGAAACTGGCTTCCTCCGCAAGACCAAGGTGATGGAAGGCGACTACACCAAGTCATACTTCACTAAGGCCGACAAGCGTACACTCACCCAAATCAACCTCCACAACAAGAAGGCGCAAGTGATGTCGAAACACCCAGCCGGCTCGTATGTGATTGAGGAAGTGGGCGGTCAGAAAGTGCTTCGCATTACCAACCCTGCACGTTTCTGGGAATTGTCGAACTATCTCGTAATAAAAGTAGGATAATATGCCATAAGGGTTAAATAATAGGGGCTTAATCACGTATTAAGCCTCTTTTATTTTTCGTGTCGTGAAAATAGTATTGGCATTTGATAAATTTAAGGGCGTGGCCACTTCGCGTGAGGTGGCTATGGCTTCGCGTGACGCCATTCTCGGTGTGGTTCCCGATGCCCAAGTGGTGCTGATTCCTTGTGCCGATGGGGGAGAGGGCACGATGGAGGCGCTATCGCCAGCACATTCGCAACGTGTGAGTGTGGAGGTGTGCGGCCCATTGCCCGATATGCGTGTGAATGCCGCCTACACCATTTCGCACGGCACGGCTGTGATAGAGATGGCGGTTGCCAGCGGATTGGCGTTGCTTGCCGATTCGCAACGTGATGTGATGCACGCCACCACTCGTGGCACCGGTATGCTCATTCGCCATGCCATAGCGCAAGGCGCACAGCGTGTGACGCTGGGCATCGGTGGAAGCGCCACCAACGATTGCGGCATGGGCATTCTATCTGCTTTAGGCTTTCGATTTCTCGACCAGCAAGGGCGTGAACTCGCTCCATGTGGCGCAAATTTGGCGAAAGTGGCTCGCGTTGATGCCGATGCCGTGCCACAGCAGGTGTTCAACACCCGATTTGATGTGATCACCGATGTGGACAATCCGCTCTGCGGCACGTATGGTGCGGCGGCGGTCTATGCTCCGCAAAAGGGCGCGTCGGCTCAGCAGGTGACGCTGCTCGACGAGGGCGCACGCCATTTCTCCCAGTTCATGCCTGGTGGCGTGGCTGAAGCCCCAGGCGCAGGAGCGGCTGGCGGTGTGGGAGCAGGACTGAAGGCATTTCTCAACGCCATTTTGCACCCTGGCGCTGATGCCGTGCTTCGGTTCCTGAAGGTGGACGAGGCGATAGCCGATGCCGATCTGGTGATGACGGGTGAGGGAAAAATTGACGCTTCCACCGCCCACGGCAAACTTCCCTACGCTGTGGCTCGTCTCTGCCGCAAGCGCACCGTGCCTGCCGTGGCACTGTGCGGTATTCTCGAAGGCAAAGCCCCTGGCGTGTTTACCTCGGTGCTTTGCATCAATCCTTTGCCTGTGGATATGCCATTGGCGCTTAACTCTGAAGTATGCCTCTCACGCGTGGCATCAACAACCGAAAAATTGATAAAAACCATATTCAAATGAGAAAAAAACTATTCACAACCCTTTCTTGCATGATGTTGGCTATCGCCACGCTGATGGCTGCCAACTCGCAAGTAGATGAAGCCATGGCGCTGGCAAACCGCCTTTCGCCCCGATTGGCTCAAAAAGTACAATTCAAGCAAGGCAAGAAAAAGAGCACCGACTATTTCACGCTCTCAAACAATGGCGACAAGGTGCTCATCACCGCCAACAATGCCAATTCTATGGCGGTGGGCTTGAACCGCTACTTGAAAAAATATTGCCACACCACTGTGTCGTGGTATGCCGACATCGCCGTTGACCTCCCCGAAGTGCTTCCAGCGGTCGATGCCACCGAATCTGTTGATGCCCGTGTGCCAGAACGCTTCTTCCTCAATTACTGCACATTTGGCTACACTATGCCGTTTTTCGACTGGAACGACTGGGAGCGTGTGATCGACTGGATGGCACTCAATGGCGTGAATATGCCGCTTGCCATCACTGGTCAGGAAAGCGTGTGGTACAATGTGTGGCGCAGCATAGGTATGACCGACGAGCAGGTGCGCAGTTATTTCACTGGTCCTGTGTATCTCCCTTGGCACCGCATGGCAAACATTGATGTGTGGTGCGGACCGCTGCCCAAGGAGTGGCTCGATGGTCAGGTGGTGCTCCAGCAGAAGATTTTGGCGCGCGAGCGTGCGCTGAACATGCGCCCGGTGCTTCCTGCTTTCGCCGGCCATGTGCCCAAGCAACTCACCGAACTTTTCCCTAAAGCCGACATCAAGCGTCTCGACCCATGGGACGGCTTCGGGGAGGATTACCAAACCTATTTCCTCAACTCCGAAGACCCACTGTATGCGAAAATCCAGCGCAAATTCCTGGAGGAGCAAACTCGCCTCTTTGGCACCGACCACATCTATGGCATCGACCTTTTCAACGAAATGGAGGCTCCAAGCTACGATTGTGGCTACATCAGTCGCCTCTCGCGCCATGTGTATGAGTCGCTGAAAGCCGTTGACAAGAAAGCGGAATGGCTGCAAATGGGCTGGTTCCTCTACTATCAGCGCAACAAGTGGACCAAAGATGTGACCAAAGCCATGCTCACCGCCCTGCCACAAGGCAAGATGACGATGCTCGACTACTTCTGCGAGCGTATGGAGGTGTGGCGTATGCACGATAAGTTCTACGGTCAGCCTTACATTTGGTGCTACCTCGGCAACTTTGGCGGCAACTCGGTGTTGCAAGGCAATGTGAAGAAGTCGGGCGAACTGCTCGAAGCGGCGTTGAAAGATGGCGGTGCCAACCTCAAGGGCATCGGTTCTACGCTTGAGGGCTTCGATGTGCAGCAGTTCCCATTTGAATACATCTTCGACAAGGCGTGGAACTATGGCGCTACCGATGCCGATGTGGTGAAACTGGTGGCTGACAGCCATGCCGACCAGCCCGATGAGAATGTGCGCAAGGCTTGGGACGTGCTTTACAACAAGGTGCTCACATCACACGCCACCACATGGCGCGGCACTGGCGCCAACGGCTTCCCGAACTTCAAGAAGGCAACTAAAAAGTGTCGCCCTTATTCCGACATGAAAGCCCTCAACGAGGCTTGGCAACTGCTGCTCAAGCAGAAGTCGGTGACTGTGGATGCTGCGAAGGTGGATTTGATTTGGACAGGTCGTGAACTGCTCGGCAACCTCTTTGGCTACGAGAAGGCGGAGTTTGACTCTGCCTATGTGGCTGCTGACACCGTGAAGATGCATGAAAAGGCGTATATCATGCGTTCGCTGCTCACCGACCTCGATATGCTCAATGCCCAACACCCATTCTGCACCGTGGATAAGTGGATTGACCAAGCCCGCGAGTTTGGACAAACGCCAGAGGTGAAGGATTATTACGAAATGAATGCACGCCGACTCATCACCACATGGGGTGGCGACCTTAACGATTACGCAGTTCGTAATTACAGCGGACTTATCGCCAACTATCACGCAAAGCGTTGGGAAATCTATATCGACGAGGCATTCCGTTCGGTGCGCACAGGCACTCCGTTCCGCGACAAAGAGCGCATCAAAGCCACCAACGAGTTCCAACTATCGTTTGCCGACAAGCATGGCGAGCAATTCCCCAAATATCAAGGCATCGAACTCCTATCATTCTCACGCGCCCTCGCCTCAAAATACGCCACCGAGCTCCAATCCTGGCTCACGAAATAGAGGTTAGAAGTTAGAAGTTAGAGGTTAGAAGTTAGATTTTTGCAGAAGATCCTCCGAGTGCTCTATAATAAGATAAGTGGTACTAGATCGGAAACTTTGTTTCATTAACCACAATGAATGACAATCGGTCAAGCAAAAGTTGATTAACGAAAGTTTTTTGAACTTTTTTGCTTGACCGATTTTTTTTATTCCTTAAACAAATCTATCATGGTGACAACTGATTGGATGACGTCAGAATAGGCATTTCTCTTTAATCCTTTTGTTGTGATAAGCACGGCATGAATAGCTTTATCTGTGCCAGTTTCTTCTCGCAAGCGCAAGATGCGGTTGTTGATTCTGCTTGCCTCATTTTCATCCATGACAAATTCCTCGGCATAGTATTTCATCTCACAGATGTCTATCACATCATCGTTTCGGTCAATCAGCAAGTCGATTTGAGCACCTCTAATTGAAGAGTCGTCTGTTTTATTGTGCGTTGACACCCATGATGCTTCGCTACTTTGAACACCTCCAATACTCAAAGCAGACTTAATCTGATTAACATGAAGCAGACATACTCTTTCGAAAGCCAACCCACACCATGCGCTATGCATAGGCGTGTTTAGACTCTTTGACCAAAACTGATGATCTCCTCGTTCGTTGTTTTGTATATACTTAAAATAGAAAAGTGTGTAAAAGTCGGTAAGTTGGAATATTGTGCCTTTCACTTTCTTTCCAAACTGACGATATTTTCTAATAAAACCACAATACTCCAAATCTTCCAGTGCTTGCGTCAATTTACCATTCTCTTGAAGATTGCCCTCACGTGCAAGTTCTTCGCGAGTCATCCCTGCTTTTTTCATTCCAAGGGTAGTGACTATGGTGATGTAGGATTCCGGTTCACGGAATAGCGAAGAATACAACTCGTCAAATTCTCCTTTTAACGCGGCATCTTCATCAAAGAAAATGGAGTCAATATTTTGGGCAAGTCCGAGTCTCCTGTTAATGAACGACCAATAAAATGGCACACCACCCATAATCATATAGCACTCTAGTATTTGACGTTGAGTCATTCCCAACTTTAAGTTGTCGGCATATTGTTGGCATTCATTAAGGGTGAACTGCTTCAGGTGTACCTTATGGGTTACACGATTATGTAAACCTCCATGATTTTTGATCACCTTGTTTATAATCCAACTGGTAGCGCTGCCACAAATTATCAGAAGAATATCCTTGCGACCACTTGCCCATCCGTTCCAAAAATATTCAAGAGCAGGAATGAACTCCGAGCGCCTTGTGTCCATCCAAGGCATCTCGTCGATAAAGATGACTTTTTTCGATTCTGTAGAGTTGCGAATTAGGTCCTTCAGCATGTCGAATGCTTCAATCCAACTCTTGGGGGCAGTTCCGACTTTAAGTCCAGCATCGGCTAACGACGATTTCCATGCAATGAGTTGCTTTCGCATATTTGACTTGGCTAAACCTGCATGTTGAAAGGTGAAGTTGTATTCAAACGCCTCTCTAACAAGAAATGTTTTACCAACACGTCTTCTACCATATACTGCCACAAATTCAGAATATTCTGACTCGTAGGCATCTCGTAATTGTGAGAGTTCTTTTTTTCTACCGATAATCATGTCCTTAAAAATAAATGTTCACGTTGCAAAGTTAACGAAAAATGCGTTATATCCTGCTAAATGTGCTAAATTTTAATAGATTTAGCAGAATATAGAGCATTTTTGAGAAAAATCAAAAACGACAGTCACAGGGGAATGGTAGTTAAAAGCCGTTGGTAGTGGCGTAGGCTATGAGACTCGAAGGCTTTACAAGTTCTTTAACTTCCATTCGTTAATGTCTGATTTCTAACCTTAGAGGATAGTTAGAAATCAGAGGATAGAGGATTGATTACAAGTAAAAAAGCAATCGTCTTAACTCCTTAACTTCCAAAACTATCTCCTTAACTTCCAATGAAATTTCTATTTTCTAACTTCTAATTTCTCTTTCTTGCTTCTTTTTTGTAATTTTGTGTGATTTTAGATAATAAATAGCTTTTGGAACAGATATTCAACATCTTCTCACAGCACACATCGCTGCAGGCCGTGATTCTTCTGGCTTTGATTTGTGCATTGGGTCTAATCTTGGGAAAGGTCAAGTTAAGAGGCATTTCGTTAGGTGTGACCTTTGTGTTTTTCATCGGCATTTTGATGGGTCACATTGGGCTTTCCATCGACGAGCAGGCTTTGGGCTTTGCACAGGATTTCGGTCTGGCGTTGTTCGTTTACGCACTTGGTGTGCAGGTGGGTCCGGGTTTCTTCAGTTCGCTTCGTAAGGGAGGCATTTCACTCACCATGCTTGCCCTGCTTCTGGTGGCTATCGGCACGGCTTTCACCATTCTCATGCCTGTGATTTTCGACATTTCATTGCCCGATGCGGTGGGTGTGATGTGTGGTGCCACCACCAACACTCCAGCTCTCGGTGCTGCTCAGCAAACCCTTGCCCAACTTCATCAGCCCACCAGCGGTGCCGCTTTGGCTACTGCTGTCACTTATCCGTTGGGCGTGGTGGGTGTGATTTTGGCACTGCTGGTGATGCAGAAGGTGCTTGGTCATAATGGCCGCATGCATATTGCCCCCGACACCCCCGAAGATGGCACTTTCGTGGCTGCATACCATGTGAATAATCCTGGCGTGTTTGGCAAGCGCATTAGCGAATTGGCAGAAATCACCCACGAGAAATTCATCATTTCGCGCCTGTGGCACAATGGCAAAGTGATTATCCCTTCAAGCGAAACGGTGCTCAACGAAAACGACCGCATACTTGTGATCACCAACGAAACCACCAGCGCGGCAATGACGCTGCTATTTGGCGAACAGGAAAAAACCGACTTCAACAAAGACACGGTGGACTGGGACGCTATCGACAGTCAACTCATATCGCGCCGCATTGTGGTCACTCAACCCGATATCAACGGCAAGCGACTGGGGTCGCTCCGACTCCGCAACCACTATGGCGTGAATGTGACACGCATCTACCGAAGCGGTATGCGACTGCTTGCCACCCCCGATTTGCGCATCCAACTTGGCGACCGCATCACTGTGGTGGGTGAGGAAGCCACCATCAAAAATGTGGAGCATTTTATGGGCAACCTCGTTTCCGACCTCGACGAGCCTAACCTGATTTCCATCTTCATTGGCTTGACACTCGGTTTGCTGCTCGGTCTGATTCCAATCGCCCTCCCCGGCATTTCCACACCTGTGCGCCTTGGCCTCGCTGGCGGACCTATCATCGCTGGTATTTTGATAGGTTCGTTCGGACCTCGACTGCACATGGTCACCTACACCACCCAAAGTGCCAACCTGATGATGCGCCGACTGGGTTTGTCGCTCTATCTGGCATGTTTGGGACTTCATTCGGGCGCCGATTTCTTCACCACCGTCATGCGCCCAGAGGGTGCGCTGTGGATTGTGGCTGGTTTTGTGCTCACGGTGATTCCTGTGCTGATGGTGGGCTATGTGGCTCTTAAATTCTGCCGTCTCGACTTTGCCACCATTAGTGGTATGCTTTGCGGCGCAATGGCTAACCCGATGGCACTCGACTACGCTCGCGACACGCTCAAGAGCGACCGTGCGTCGGTTGCATACACCACGGTTTATCCGCTCTGTATGTTTATGCGCGTGATTTTGGCGCAAGTCATCTTGCTGCTGTTTCTATAACCGATTGAACATTGACTAAATTACTATAACGATGAACCAAAAACTTTTGAAATCATTATTGATTTTTGTGGCTGTGCTGACCTTCTTTTCGGCATCGGCACAAGAAAAATGGACAGGCATCGACCGCTATGCCGCCGATAACGAAAAACTCATGGCAGCACCTGCCGACACCGCTCGCATTGTGCTCTTGGGTAACTCCATCACCGACTTTTGGCCAACACGCAGCCCTGAATTTTTCAAGCGCCACCCTCAACTCGTGGGCAGAGGCATCAGCGGACAAACTTCCCACCAGATGCTGGTGCGCTTCCGTGAAGATGTGGTGAATCTGCACCCCAAGGCTGTGGTAATCAACTGCGGCACAAACGATATTGCCGAAAATCATAAAATTCCATACAGCGAGGCGAACACTATGGGCAACATCATGTCGATGGTGGAGATTGCAAAGGCGAATGGCATCAAGGTGTATCTGTCGTCGGTGCTGCCCTCGAAGTGCATGTACTGGGCACCTGAAAAGACCAACATCGCCGACAAGGTGGCGAGCCTCAACGCATGCATCAAAGCCTACGCCCAGCAGCAAGGCATCACCTACATCGACTACTACTCATCGATGGTGTATGGCACCGAACGTGAACTCAACCCCGCCTACACCAAAGACGGCGTACACCCCACGCCCGACGGCTACCGCCTCGGAATGGAGCCAGTTCTCCAATCCGCCCTGCACCTCGAATAGCAGATATGGTAGGGACGCGATAATTCGAAAACACCGAAAAAGTCGAAAAGAGGGCTTTAGAGCCGTTGGAAACGGCGTATTGTGGTTAACTCTATGCAAGCGAATGAAGCGGTTCAGTGGAAAAATACTGGGGGACTGAAACAAAAACATAAAAAACAGCCTTT